>ENA-UONX01000791-UONX01000791.1-human-gut-metagenome-genome-assembly--contig:-P74old-NODE-791-length-38926-cov-10.031746_pt1 | contig 38926 bp, 31 predicted proteins | sample MGYA00242466_ERZ724013 | MGnify/ENA metagenome assembly ERZ724013 | reverse complement strand
CCATCGATGTCTACCTCTCCGACGAGTGCGACGATGTGCTCGCCGACGGCGCGTGTTGACGAGTTTTTAGCAAATGGTTTGGGTGCTCAATATATGACTAATTTGGATAAGCTGATAGTTGTCAGTATGGGTACGGGTACTTCGTTTGTCAGAGTTGATGGAAATGATGTCCGTCATATAGGCGGTATTGGTATTGGTGGTGGAACAATCTTGGGATTGTCCCGTTTATTACTAAAGACACAGGATTTCAAGCAAATCATTGATTTGGCACAACAGGGATCTATATCTTCTATTGATTTACAGATTCAGGATATTTGCAATCGTCCGCTGCCGGGTTTACCGTTGGATGCAACGGCTTCTATATTTGGAAAGGCTGCAGCGAATGCCGCTTTGGAAGATATTGCAGCCGGTATTGTTCATATGGTATTACAAAGTATAGGTCAGGCTGCTATCTTGTCTTCTTTAAATTCAGATGTAAATGATTTTGTATTGATCGGTAATTTAACGCGTATGCCACAATGCGCAGAGACATTCCCTAATCTGGAAAAGATGTTTGGTAAAAGATTCCTTATTCCCAAATATGCAGAATACCGGACAGCCATTGGAGCTGCTCTCTCTTACATTCGAAATCATACTTGTGATGATATATAAGAATTAATAAGCTCGCTTGCATCAATTCATATTCGGAAAAATGAGCAAGCGAGTTTTATTAGAAATACACTGCTGATGTCAATCGAGTGTACGGATATCCATATTTCGGAACCATATTAAAGCATCACCATGTTTACCTTGTAATCCGATATATCCTTTCGTTGGAAGTTCTGCAAATGGTTTTGGAAGCCAGCTTGGAATTTTGCTTCCGTCTGGATTGACTGTTCCTGATGTCCATTTACTCATATCCATTTCTGTAACTAATTCTCCATTGAGTTCTACTGTAATGTGCTGGCCTTCGCATTTGATACGCATGCGATTCCATTCACCTGGACGTTTTACAACCCGGTCTCTTTTAGCAGGAAGATGCCCATAGATAGCAGCTGAACGGGCGTAAGGCTGATCATTTGCCCATTTTTCACAATAATCGTCTGCAATCTGTATTTCTACAGAGTTTGGTATCCAGTCATTGATGTCAGTGCAATATACTACGACACCACTGTTTGTTCCTACGTCTGTTTTAAATTCCAGATCCAGCTCGAAGTTTTCGTATTGTGTTTTTGTCCAAATGGATTCATCTTTGGTTGCAGATAAGACTCCGTCTTTCATGCTCCATACTTTAGGATCATAAGTTGCGTCTTCCAGGTTGTTACCAAACAGAGGTTTCCATTTACCTTGTGTTTCTGCATTGGACGGCAGAAATGAGATACAGCATAAGCATGCTGCCATTAAAAACTTTTTCATAATGCTTTAATTGAAATTAGATTATATAAGTTGTTTCTACAATATATTCAAATGTAAGAATTAATCTTAAATATAAAGTGTTTACCATGCATTATTTAACGTAATTAAAGGAACAATAGAGAAAATATGAGCCGCAACCTGTATCTGGTATATCAGAGTACTGGTTGCGGCTCTATAGATTGAAAAGATTTATTAGGGTTATTCAGGAATAATCGTGAATCCCCATTGATAATCCTTGTTCGCTGGCAAAGTATATTGTGGTTCCGGACGTGCGCCCCAACTGTCGTAACCACCTACACCTTGTTGTTTTAAATCAATGCAAACTTCTACATAATTACGGGGTGTGACATCGTTGATGTGATGCTGGCGGCGTAGAACGTCTTTAGCTGCTGCTTCATCGTGATTGGCAATCTGTTCAGGAGTGAAATTGCTCCACTGACGAGGTAGATTGACCTGTTCTTCATCATCGAAATCTTCGATAGAATTACGTAGTGCATTGAATTCGATCAGTTCGTCAGCTACAATTTTAAGACCTTTTCCCTTGTTTGAACTAACAGAAACCCAACGGGTATCTGTATGATGACCGTTTTCTTGTGGACGAACGTAAGGGAAATACAAATCTTCAGCAGTAGATTTGTAAAGACCTACTAATGTTCCGGCTTTGCGATCCCAGTAGTTCTCTTCTGGTCCGCGACCGAAATATTCTACTTGATTCATTGTTGCCGGTACACGGAAGCGAACACCTATTCTCGGAACAGTCAGCTTTGATGCTTCCTTACGGGCTGCATCTCGTCCCGGAGTAAATGTAGCTGTACGGGTTGCTTCTGAAACTTCAGTTTCAGCTTCGTTCATTTCAGTAGAAGTAAAGTGAGCTGCAACATGTACGGCTCCACTTGGATAGATGGTATAATCAACAATGTACAGATTTCCCGCCGGTAATAGATAGTTGATAGTCATAATGGCATTCTTGCCATCCATCTTGACGGTCGCATCTGATACATCGAAGTTTTTACTGCTCTGCTTCCATATTTGTTCACGTTTAGGTTGACCATTCCCGTAATCATTATCGGTAGGACCACGCCAGAAGTTCGGTTGTAAGCCAAACCCTTCGCTGAAGTATTCAGTTGATCCAACTTTATAAGATGAAACTAAACCAGTCTTCTTGTTGAATACAAAGTTGACTTTTGAAGAAGAAGCAACGAGCTCGTCTCCGTTTTCACTGACTGATAATGCCGGGCCTGATGTCTTGATATCAGATTTTATAGGTTCAATCGGCAAGCGGAACTGTTCGCTGGCAATTTCATGTCCTTGTGGTATCAAACCTTCAGGCTGAACTGTTACAACACTGAAGTTTACGAAATACTCAGTATCTTTTTGAGGTTTCAATCCGGCTATGTTCACTTGCAATTCCTTAGATGTTTGCGGAGCAATGTCCAAAGAAACTTTTCCATGTCTGACAGCCTTACCATTGGCCATAATGGTATAAGTAATCATATAGTCTTTCAGGTTTTTGAAGTAGTATCGGTTAAATACTTCAAAGGTACCATTGGCTAGGTCTTTTGCCGTGATGGCAACGTCCTGGTAAACATATTTTACTTCTGCCATTGCCGGATGAGGGGTTCTGTCCGGACCGACAATACCATTACATAAGAAGTTTCCGTCGCTGGGGGCATTTACACCGTAATCTCCTCCGTAGGTATAATAAGGACGACCGTTTGCATCTTTCTCAAGGAATCCCTGATCCACCCAGTCCCAGATATAACCTCCCTGGAGATTTGGATATTTATAGATGGCATTCCATTGGTCCAGCAAGCTTCCTGTTGAATTACCCATGGCATGTGCATATTCAGAAGGAACAACCGGACGGTCACTTCCTTTTTGTCCGATTTCTTCAAACCAGCTGGCTCCCGGGTACTGAGGTACATACATGTCTGTATTCCATTCCCACAAAGCCCGTTCGTAATTGACCGGACGATTCATTCCGTCTTTTTCCTTATTCTTAATATACAGATAAGTCTGATAGAAATTATATCCGTTTCCGGCTTCATTACCTAATGACCAGAAAGTTACACTCGGATAGTTCTTATTCCTCTCATACATGTTGATTGTTCTGTCCATGTGCGGTTTGAGCCATTCCGGATTATTACCTAAGGTTCCACCTTTGCTCAAACTATAATACATACCGTGTGATTCGATGTTGGCTTCATCATAAACATAGAGCCCGTATTCATCACACAATTCATAGAATTTCCGGTCTTGCGGGTAATGGCACAAACGGACAGAATTGATGTTATGCTTTTTCATCAATTCAAAGTCTTTGCGCATCAATTCTATAGGTACATAATGTCCGGTCTCCGGATTATGCTCGTGAATATTAACTCCTTTGAATTTAACCGGCTGTCCGTTAACCAGAAATACGGTATAAGGTTTCCCATTCCCGGCTAATTCTTTTGTCTGTTTCATTTCGAAGCGACGGAAACCAACATGATAAGGAACGACTTCTACGGTTTTGTCTCCGTCTTTAATGGTCATCACCATTTTATAAAGATTCGGAATTTCTGCAGTCCATGTAGCGACATCCGGAATGTTTGTTTCAAAAGAAGCTGTAGAATTTACTGCCGGACTGACCCAAAGATTCTTGCATTCGGTAGCAATGGTTTTGCCACTGTTGTCAATCAACTCGTAAGAAATAGTCAGATTCTTTGCTTTTTCTTCATGATTTTTCAGGTCAATAGCCAGCTTGAAGATACCTGTTTTGTAGGTATCGTCGAGTGTTGAGATTACCCGGAAGTCTTGAATAGCCGTTTTAGGCTGAGACCATAAGTAGACATCGCGTTCGATACCGCTCACACGCCAGAAGTCCTGGCATTCCAGATAAGAACCTGTACTCCAACGGAAGATTTTTAAGGTAAGAACATTCTTTCCGGGTTTCAGATATTTGTTGATCAGAAATTCTGCCGGATTTTTGGAATCTTCGCTATAACCAACTTCCTGTCCGTTTACAAAAACATACGTTCCTGATTTAGCTCCTCCAATATGTAAGTAGATATCTCGCCCGTCCCAGTCTGACGGAATTTCAATATCCCGACGATAGACTCCAACCGGGTTCTCTTCGGGTAATAACGGTGGCTGGGGATTACGAGGTTTGAATTCATATCCATGATTGGTGTAAATGGCAACGCCAAAACCTTGTCGTTCCCAGTTTCCCGGCACTTGAATGTCATTCCAGTTGTCTGTACTAATGGATGGATCCGTAATATTTGCCGGTAATTCTTTATATGAATTGACGAAGTAGAATTTCCATGTTCCGTTCAGTAGTTGGTAGTACGGACTTTTTTCGTACGCTAAGCTAAGTGCCGTTGCCTTGTCAGAATATGTCATAAAGGCACTTCTCGGAGCTTCTTTATTGACTGATACGGTTTGGATATCTTGCCAGTAAGGCAAATTTAATGATGTTGTTGAGTTTTCTGCATAGATATGTCCAGATCCGGTGATACTGCTGCAGCCTAATACTCCACACAATAAAACTGTCTTGATGATATATTTCATAAGTAAAAAATAAAAACACAAACTTATCTTTCATGTAGGATAAGTTTGTGTTGTGTATTAATAATACATAAATTAACGAGCAGCGTAATAAGTATAATTCTGGGCTACTTCCTGGAAAGCGAGGACACCAGCCTGACTTAGTTCGACGTTCATTTCCTGGCCATTGGGCAAGTACATGACAACATCGTTGGTTCCATCAAATTTCAGCAGCTTATGTAATTCGCCATCTGATTTTACGCTCCAGCTTTCATCTTGACTATTGTAAACCAAATCGACAGCCTGGCCTTCTTCACCCGCTTTTTCGATATGATAACCGTCAGCTTTGGTTTCAACAGTGTAAGTACCGTTTTCCGTTTCTACGTTTTTGATACTTCCGGCATCAGCAACAGGTGAACTTCCTGACCAGAATTCAATTGAGTTAAGTATCAGAATATCTGAAAGGATAGAAATTTCATAAACAGGAATGATATGAAATGCAATAAAAACAAGTTCGTTGACGAATTTGCTGTTGATACTTTGATTCCAACTCAATAATTTGTTCGTGAGTCCGAATGAGCCAATACAAGAAGTAAATGTAATGCTGCCTGCAAGGGTGGCAGCTACAGCTAATGTAAGACTTTTTTTCTTCATGATATTACTAATTTAGAATGATAATCTGTTGCGAAGATAAAAAAAACTTTGAACTGTTGTATCTTTGCACACACATTTAAAGAAAATAATTATGATTTCAGTTGAAGGTTTACGTGTAGAATTTGGAGGTTTTACTTTATTTGATGATGTCTCTTTTGTGGTCAATAAAAAAGACAGGATTGCATTGGTTGGTAAGAATGGTGCCGGAAAATCAACAATGTTGAAGATTCTTGCCGGATTGCAGTCTCCTACAAGTGGTGTTGTCAGTATTCCCAAAGAAACTACTATCGGATATTTACCGCAGCAAATGCAACTGAAAGATACGCGGACCGTGCGTGAAGAAGCGGAGCTCGCTTTTGACCATATTCATGATATGGAGCGTGAAATTAATGCATTGAATGAGCAGTTAGCAGAGCGTACGGATTATGAATCAGAGGCCTACCATAAAATTATTGATAAAGTAACTCATTTGTCGGAGCAGTTCCAAATGATAGGGGGTAATAACTATCATGCTGAATTGGAAAGAACTTTGTTGGGATTGGGATTTATGCGTGAAGATTTTGACCGCCCGACAAGTGAATTCAGTGGAGGTTGGCGCATGCGAATTGAGTTGGCTAAACTGTTGCTCAGACGTCCGGATGTATTGTTGCTGGATGAGCCGACCAATCATTTGGATATCGAATCTATTCAGTGGTTGGAAAATTTTATAGCAACACGGGCAAATGCCGTGATTCTTGTTTCGCACGATAGGGCTTTTATTGATAATACGACTTCACGGACGATAGAAATTGAATTGGGGCATATATATGATTATAAGGTGAAATATTCAGATTATGTCACTTTACGCAAAGAACGTCGTGAACAACAGCTCCGGGCCTATGAGAATCAGCAGAAAAAACTGGCCGATACGGAGGCCTTTATTGAAAGATTCCGGTATAAAGCGACCAAGTCTACTCAAGTACAGTCACGAATCAAACAGCTGGAAAAAATCGAGCGAATAGAAGTGGATGAAGTTGATACAGCCATGCTGAATCTGAAATTTCCTCCAGCACCTCATTCGGGTTCTTATCCGGTGATTGCAGAAGAAGTTTCAAAGCGCTATGGAGATCATCTTGTATTTGAACATGTTAATCTGACGATTAAGCGTGGAGAAAAAGTGGCCTTCGTTGGGAAAAATGGAGAAGGTAAATCTACCTTGGTGAAATGTATCATGAATGAAATCCCGTTCGAGGGTTCATTGAAGCTGGGACATGGGGTTAAGATTGGCTATTTTGCCCAAAATCAGGCTCAACTGCTGGATGATAATCTGACTGTGTTTGATACGATCGATTACGTAGCCCAGGGAGATATCCGGACAAAAATCAGAGATATACTGGGGGCTTTTATGTTTGGCGGAGAGGCTTCTGAAAAGAAAGTCGCTGTTTTGTCGGGAGGTGAGCGTAGTCGATTGGCGATGATCCGTTTGTTACTCGAACCTGTCAATTTACTGATTCTGGATGAACCGACGAACCATTTGGATATGCGGTCGAAAGACGTACTGAAAAATGCTTTGAAAGATTTTGATGGTACTGTCATTGTTGTATCTCATGATCGAGATTTTTTGGATGGTCTGGTTGAAAAAGTATACGAATTTGGAAATAAGCGAGTAGTAGAATATTTAGGCGGTATTTATGATTTCCTGGAACGAAAAAAGATGCAGAATTTGCAGGAATTGGAAATCTCAAATAAAAAAACAAATGAGCCGGCTGAAAGTGAAGGACCTACACAGAATAAACTTTCGTATGAAGCTCGGAAAGAATTGAATAAGGCTGTTAAGAAACAGGAAAAACTCATCGCTGAGCTGGAAAAGAAAATAGAAGAACTGGAAACATCGATTGCAGAATTAGAGGCGAAATTGGCAACACCGGAGGGCGCTTCGGATACAGAACTTTATACGCAATATGCCGATTTGAAAAAATCTCTTTCTGAAACGATGGATCAATGGACAGAGCAGACAATGGCTCTTGAAGAAATGCAAAAAGCCTGATTGAGGAGAAATAGTCAGTTCTATAATCAAAACTATAGGGAATCGAAAATGATTTTAACGAATTCCATTTTCGATTCCCTATAGTTTTATTTTTATGTATTGTATATCCGAAATGTATCATAACTATAAACAAAAATAAGAGGTGTTTGAAAAAATATATGTGTCTTTTGTGTTATTTTTAAGGAAACAGATATAGAGTACGGATGTTTTTTATAATTTTGTATGATTTTGTAGGAATAACACACAAAACTAAAAATATAATATGCTATGTTGACGCAAATTATAAATGGTAAAATCCTTACCCCACAGGGCTGGCTAAAAGACGGCTCTGTGTTAATGCAGGATAATAAGATTCTGGAAGTGACAAATTGCGATCTGGCAATTGTGGGCGCCAAATTGATTGATGCAAAAGGTATGTATATAGTTCCGGGTGGAGTGGAAATACATGTACATGGTGGTGGCGGTCGTGACTTTATGGAAGGTTCGGAAGATGCCTTTCGTGCTGCTGTTCACGCTCATATGGTGCATGGAACTACTTCTATATTTCCAACGCTGTCTTCTTCTACCATTCCAATGATTCGTGCTGCGGCTGCAACAACCGAGAAGTTGATGGCGGAACCGGATAGTCCGGTATTAGGTTTGCATCTGGAAGGGCATTATTTTAATCTGAAAATGGCCGGAGGTCAGATGCCTGAAAATATTAAAAATCCGGATCCTGAAGAATATATCCCATTGCTTGAAGAAACACATTGTATTAAGCGTTGGGATGCAGCTCCGGAGCTTCCGGGAGCTATGCAGTTCGGAAAATATATTACCTCGAAAGGTGTTTTGGCTGCTGTAGGTCATACGCAGGCCGAATATGAAGATATCCGTACTGCTTATGAAGTAGGTTATTCTCATGCAACCCATTTCTATAATGCAATGCCGGGTTTCCATAAACGTAGAGAATATAAATATGAGGGTACTGTTGAAAGTATCTATTTGATTGATGACATGACTGTAGAAGTTGTTGCTGATGGCATTCATGTACCGCCAACTATTCTTCGTCTGGTTTATAAGATAAAAGGAGTAGAACGTACTTGTCTGATTACGGATGCTTTGGCTTGTGCAGCCAGTGACAGTCAAGTAGCTTTTGATCCGCGTGTTATCATTGAGGATGGAGTTTGTAAATTGGCTGACCGTTCTGCTTTGGCAGGTAGTATAGCAACGATGGACCGTTTGATCCGTACGATGGTTCAAAAAGCCGAAATACCTTTGGCTGATGCTGTACGGATGGCTTCTGAAACACCAGCCCGCATTATGGGTGTTTATGATCGCAAGGGCTCATTGCAGCGTGGAAAGGATGCTGATATCATGGTACTTGACAAGGATTTGAATGTTCGGGCTGTCTGGGCAATGGGTAAATTAGTAGACGGAACCAATAAGTTGTTCTAATCTCGATGTGAAAAACGGCAAGAGGCTAATTAAAAACGAAAAGTTATGTTGACACAAATTATAAATGGGAGGATTTTAACTCCGCAAGGTTGGTTGGAAGATGGTTCTGTCTTAATTTCTGATGGAAAAATCTTAGAAGTAACCAATAGTGATCTGGCAGTTATAGGAGCCAAGGTAATTGATGCAAAGGGAATGTATATAGTACCAGGTTTTGTTGCCATGCATGTACATGGTGGCGGTGGCCATGACTTTAAAGAAGGTACTGAAGAAGCTTTTCAGGCAGCGGTCAGTGCTCATTTAAAGCATGGTGCAACATCTGTTATTCCAACGCTTTCAGCTTCATCTGCAGATGAAATTCGTCGGGCAGGTGCTGTCTGCGAAAGTATGATGGCACAGCATGGTGCGGTTCAGGGTTTACATTTGGAAGGCCCTTACTTGAACCGTAAAATGGCGGGAGCTTTATTTGCAGATTCTGTGAAAGATTTAGATAAGGATGAATATCGCTCCATATTAGACGATGTCAAATGTATCAAACGATGGGATATAAGTCCGGAGCTGGAAGGCGCCATGGATTTTGCTCAATATGTAAAATCTAAAGGTTTACTGCTGGCTGTCACACATACGGAAGCTGAATATGATTTAATCAAAGCGGCTTATGAAGCTGGCTTTACCCATGCTGCTCACTTCTATAATGCGATGCCGGGATTTCATAAGCGTCGTGAATATAAATACGAGGGGACAGTCGAAAGTGTATATTTAATGGATAACATGACAGTCGAAGTGATTGCCGATGGCATGCATCTTCCGTCTACAATCTTGCGACTTGTCTATAAGCTTAAGGGGGTTGAAAAGACTTGTCTTGTAACAGACGCTGTATCATATACTGCTTGTCCGAATCCACAGGTGGATCCTCGCTTTGTCATTGAAGATGGTGTCTGCAAATTGGCTGATCATTCTTCTTTGGCAGGTAGTCTGGCAACGATGGACGATTTAGTTCGGACGATGGTTCAGAAGGCAGATATTCCTTTAGCCGACGCAATACGCATGGCTTCAGAAACACCTGCTCGATTAATCGGAATTTCAGATAAAAAGGGCTCATTGGCTCGTGGAAAGGATGCTGATATATTGGTTCTTGACCGGAAGTTGAGAGTCAGATGTGTATGGTCTATGGGCTATGAAGTTCCAGGTACCAATACATTGGCGTGAGATGTTTATTTGAAATACAATTTTAAGCAATCTTCGATGCCTGTTGAAGAATGACTTTGTAAAAAAGTGTATTCTTGTTTAAGAATGTATTGATTTTTGGATTGCATATTTATTACATATTAAAACTATGTTAAATTCACAGGAAAAAGATAGACTTTTATGTGTTGTATAACATAAAATCTCTATATTTGCATTGTGTTTTTCATGGTATTAGATTTAAGGTTAACAATGGAGATTGGTTGTCGTGAGACAACCTTTTTCTTTTTATAATGACTACTCAATAGTTATTTCTTGTGTTGTAATTTTTCCCCTTTATTTAGCTCCCTGTCAAAAGGTTTCTACATGATAAATAATGTTAATACGCATGTTTTTTTATGACTATGGTTGTGCTATATAACATAAAATCCCTATATTTGCACCGTGTTTTTCATGGTATTAGATTTAAGGTTAACAATGGAAATTGGTTGTCGTGAGACAACCTTTTCTTTTATATGGAATACCGTTGTTTAGCTTTATAGAAGGAAATTCCGTGGTTACAATTAAATCTTTTCGTCATTTCTATCAGAAAATTGGGGAATAGGTTCTAATTTTACAGGATTTATTGACTTAAAAATAAATTTCATGTCTGATTGGATAAAAGGAATAGTGAAGAAAATTTGCAAGAAAGATGGTTTCTTTACTTTTATGCGGGCTCAGTTTACATCCCAAATATCAAGTGCTACTGATTTTCTTGTTACCATAGTATTGGCTAAGCTGTTTGATATATATTATGTATTGGCTACAAGTATGGGATCTGTAGCAGGAGGAATTGTAAATTGTACGATTAATTATTATTGGACATTCAAGAGCAAAGAGTGTAAAAAGAAATATGTTCTTATCAAATATACATTGGTATGGATTGGCAGCATTTGTCTAAATACATGGGGTGTTTATTGGTTGACTGAATCCATCCAGCGCGTTCCCTGGGTACAAGAAACATTGGCTCATTTTTTTGATAATATATTTATTGTAAGCAAGGTGATTGTATCTTTATTAGTTGGTTGGTTTTGGAATTATAATTTGCATCGGACGTTTGTTTATAAGGACTGTAAAATCAGAAGACCTCTTCGAAAGAAAAAAAGCCTGATAGTAGATACTGAAATAGAAGAACTATAAAATCTATTCGCATGAAACGCATCATAATTGTTGGAGCAACATCTGGAATTGGTCGGGAGATCGCTTGTCTTTTTGCAAAAGAAGGTTGGGTTGTGGGTGTTGCAGGCCGCAGAATAAATAAGCTGATTGAACTTCAGAAGCTATATCCTGAGCAAATTCATACTGAAATGATTGATGTTACCTTAGACTCAGCACCTCAAAATTTAAACCGGTTAATTGCTGCGTGTGGAGGAATGGATGTGTATTTTCATGTATCGGGAATTGGACGGCAAAATTATCATTTGGATCCAACGATCGAGTTAGCGACTCTGCAGACTAATGGAGATGGATTTGTCCGTATGATCACTGCGGCGTGGTCATATTTTCGTAACGAGGGAAAAGGGCATATAGCTGTAGTCAGTTCGATTGCTGGAACGAAAGGGTTAGGAGCTGCTCCAGCTTATTCTGCTACTAAATGCTTTCAAAATTGTTATGTGGATGCATTGGCCCAATTAGCCCATATGAATCATTTGTCAATTTATTTTACTGATATCCGTCCGGGCTTTGTTGCTACTGATTTACTGGCAGACGGAAAAAAGTATCCTTTATTGATGCGGAAAGAGAAAGTGGCAAAATTGATTATGAATGCTGTTGTCAAACGCAAGCGCCGAGTGATAATAGACTGGAAATATGTTGTTATAGTATTCTTTTGGCGTCTGATCCCTGAATTTATTTGGGAGAGACTTCCTATTCGAAATTAGATTGAACTTTTATACTTGCCTGGAACGGAATGTTATCTTTTTATTCATAAGGAAGTTTACAAATCCATAAATGAAAAGTCCGATGAATTGAGATATGTATTCATTCCATTTTAATAATTCAACCATCCATAATAAAAAGACAAATTGGGATCCGTATGCGCAGATGAAGGCTAATAAAAACAAAAGAGCCTGCTGGAAATAATTCCCTTTGCCAGAATGAAAAATCCAAAATTTACTCCAGAAAAAATTATTAAGCAATGCAGCTACATAGCCTGTCACATTGGATGCTATATAGTTGAAATGCAGTATATCCATCATCAGCCAAACTACTAAAGCGGTTATAAAAGCATTTAATGTGCCGATGATAATGAAACGAAATATTTGTTGAGAATTTTTCATCAATCCATAAATTTCACTGCAAATATAATCAAAAGATTAGCCTAACCCGAAAAATATCTATACATTTGTCGTTGTATTGGTGAAACAAAAGTGCTTTCAACTTTTGATTTGAAAAGGGAATCCGGTTAGAATCCGGAACAGTGCCCGCTACTGTGACATCTTGGACAAGAAAAGGACATAAGCCTCAATGCCACTGTTCCTATAGGGAATGGGAAGGTTGTCTTTTTCAGATGAAGTCAGGAAACCTGCCAAACATTATGCGAACAACAGATGAGAATCCCGGGGTCAGGATAATTTTCTGGATGATAAAATAATAAGTCTATGATAGTAAGCAAAGGTAAGATCATTGTGGTGGGTATTGGTCCAGGTGATTTAGACGATATCACACCAGCCGTGTTGGCGGCCATTCGTGAGTCTGATATAATTATCGGATATAAATATTACTTTCAGTTTATTCAGCAAATACTTCGTCCTGACGTACTTTGTATAGACTCTGGCATGAAAAAGGAGCAAGAACGAGCCCAAGATGCTTTTCGTTATGCCTTGGAAGGACATGTTGTTTGTGTAATTAGTTCTGGGGATGCAGGAATTTATGGAATGACACCGTTAATTTATGAGATGCGGAAGCAGATGAATGCTGATATCGAAATTATTTCATTACCGGGCATCAGTGCTTTTCAGAAGGCAGCGTCTTTACTGGGGGCACCGATTGGACATGACTTTTGTGTGATATCATTGTCTGATTTAATGACTCCTTGGGAATTAATTGAAAAACGAATTCGGGCAGCCGCCATGGCCGATTTTGTGACGGCGGTTTATAATCCGAAAAGTCAAGGTCGTTACTGGCAGCTGTACCGTCTTAAGGAAATCTTTTTACAGGAACGTAATGGTATGACACCAGTGGGCTATGTCCGTCAGGCCGGAAGACCAGAACAGAGTGTGCATACCTGTACTTTAGCAGAATTAGATCCTGAACAGATCGATATGTTTACAGTATTGCTGATAGGAAATTCTCAAAGCTTTTTTGATAATAATGATGGTGTATCAAACCGAGCTATCATTACTCCGCGGGGATATTTCGGAGAGGAGAAAAATAAAGAGGAGAAATATGGCATCGGTCAGGATATCATGATCAGAAGCTTTCGGACAATAGAAAAAGAATTAAAACATCCGGAAATAGCATTAGGGAAAAAATGGGCTTTGCTGCATGCCATTCATACAACAGCCGATTTTGAAATGGAAGATATTCTTTATACAGATCCTGATGCTGTGGAAAATTTGTTTCATAAGTTTCAGAATGGAGAAATAAAAACGATAGTAACAGATGTGACGATGGCGGCTTCTGGCATCCGCAAAGGAGCTCTTCATCGGTTAGGTGTAGATGTAAGATGCTATCTGGGAGATGAAAGGACCGTTCAGTTGGCCAAAGAAAAAGGTATTACACGTACACAAGCCGGAATACGTCTGGCTGCAGAAGAATGTCCTGGCGCATTGTTCGTTTTTGGTAATGCACCAACGGCTTTAATGGAATTGTGCGATCTGATTCGGAAGCAGAAAGCGCATCCGGCTGGCGTGATTGCCGCTCCTGTCGGATTTGTACATGTGAAAGAGTCAAAGTATATGATAAAGCCTTTTGTTTCAATACCTAAAATAATAGTAGAAGGACGAAAAGGCGGTAGTAACTTGGCTGCAACTTTAGTTAATGCGATCCTTTGTTTTGATGATGCGGAACAATTAAAACCGGGCAGAGACGTATGAGCCATTTTTATGTCATAGGGATGAACGACAGTCCGAATCCGGATTTCTCTCCTGAAATATTGCAGATCATCCAGTCTCATCGGGTTTTTTCAGGAGGTGTCCGGCATCACGAAATTGTCCGTTCTTTATTACCTCAACAAGCGATCTGGATTGATATAAAAAGTCCGATAGATGAAGTATTTTCCCAATATGAACAGGTTAAAGAAAGCATTGTGGTTTTTGCGTCTGGAGATCCGTTGTTCTTCGGTTTTGCCAATACTATCAAACGCAAACTGCCTCATGCGGGAATATTTCTTTATCCGGCATTTAATTCGTTGCAAATGTTGGCGCATGCACTGTTAATCCCATACCACGATTTGCGTATTGTGTCATTGACTGGACGTCCTTGGCATGAATTTGACCATGCATTGATAGAACGTTCCACCAAGATCGGGATTCTGACAGACCATGTCCATACGCCGGCACAAATAGCCAGACGCATGCTGGAATATGGCTATTCTATGTATGTGATGTATGTAGGAATTAATTTGGGAAATCCTGAAAAACAGAGTATTCGGAAGTTCTCGCTTCAACAGGCGGCCGCTGAGTCTTTTCAAACACCGAATTGTGTAATTCTGGAGCAAAATGGAAAGAATATGTATCGTCCGTTTGGCATACCGGATACATGTTTCGAGTATTTGAACGGAAGGTCCCGGATGATTACTAAAATGCCTGTTCGTCTGCTCTCTTTAAGTCTGTTGGATTTGCATGAAAAGATGAATTTTTGGGATATAGGTTTTTGTACGGGCTCTGTCTCTATAGAAGCTAAATTGCAATTTCCTCACTTGCATATTACTGCTTTTGAAGTCAGACAAGAAGGCAGAGAACTGATGGAGATCAATTCACATCGGATGGGAACACCTGGCATAGAAGCAATTATTGCAGATTTTATGACTTATGATGTGTCTGATTTAGCTTCTCCCGATGCTGTTTTTATTGGTGGTCACGGGGGAAAACTTCCAGAAATGCTTCAAAAGATTTCTTCTTGTCTCGCTGAAGCAGGAACGGTCGTATTTAATTCTGTATCGGAAGATAGTCTGTCCTTGTTTAAAGCGTCATTGCCTGCAGCAGGTCTTGTATACAAGGAAGAAATCCGGATCGCAGTAGATGAGTTTAATCCTATAACGATATGTAAAGCCGAACGAAGTAAAAATTGATACATGATGATAAAGAGAATAACAATTATAGTAGTTTCAGAAAAGGGTAGAGATTTGGCAGAAAAGATATCTCTTCATTATGATGATGTAACAATATCTCGTTTGCCAGATTTGAAAAAGGCCTTTTATGATTCGGATGCGATAGTATTTATCGGAGCTCTTGGCATTTGTGTCAGAAGTATAGCTCCTTTGATTCAGGATAAACATACGGATCCTGCCATAGTATGTATTGATAGCACGGGAAAACAAGTTATCTCCGTTTTATCTGGTCATGTGGGTGGCGCCAATGAACTGACAGTCGCTCTTGCTCGTCTGTTGTCTGCTGAACCGGTAATCACAACGCAGAGTGACAATACCGGACTATGGGCATTGGATATTTTACCTGAAAGATATGGTTGGTCGCCGGTCTTGCTACATAAAGGCGAGAGTTCGCCAGTTGCTGCTGAGCATGTAAACAGGTTGATGAATCATGCTATTTCTCTTTTTGTGAATCAGAAACCTACTGCTCTTTTGGTGGAATGTTCAGCAGAAGGGTGTGATTTTTTGACTGAGACCAAGCCTTCACATGTAGATTTGTATACTGATGCAGCATCTATTCCGGCAGATAAATATGAACTGATATTAGCCGTAACGCCTTGGATGCATACCTACCCTGCATTATGCCTTCAGTATATTCCAAAGGTTTTACATGTAGGAATGGGCTGTAAACGGGAAATGGAGGCGGATGTTCAGCTGTTGAAGAATCAGATTTTTACATCTTTGCAGGAACATCATCTCTCTGCTCAGGCAATTTGTTCCTTGGATTCGGTTGATATTAAAGAAAATGAGAAGGCCTTGGTGTTATTGGCCGATTCTTTGCATATTCCTTTTAATACCTATTCTACTGCAGAGTTGAGTGGAATAAATGTGCCGAATCCTTCTGCCATCGTGGAGTCGAATATTGGGATTCCGAGCGTGAGTGAGGCTTCAGCAATCAAGGCAGCTGGTGGTGGAACCTTAATTTTGCCTAAACAGATTTATCACGATGGAGATATTCAGTTTACTTGGGCGGTTGCTTTGGATAATGGAACAGCAAGGCGGGAAGGACATATTGAGATTGTAGGAGCTGGACCAGGTGATCCTGAGTTGGTTTCTGTCAGAGGTAAGCACTTTCTTCAACAAGCCGATTTAATTCTATATGCAGGAAGTCTGGTTCCTAAAGAATTAACTTATTATGCTAAACCGGGTGCCGTGGTCCGCAGTTCGGCTGATATGAATTTAGAGGAACAGTTTGCCCTTATGAAATCGTTTTATGAGAAAGGAAAGCTGGTTGTCCGGTTGCATACAGGTGATCCATGTCTTTATGGTGCTATTCAGGAGCAGATGAATTATTTTGACCAGTATGGCATGGACTATCATATTACTCCGGGTATTTCGGCCTTTCAGGCTGCTGCTGCTGAATTGAAGTCGGAGTTTACTGTGCCTGAGAAAGTTCAGACAATTATTCTGACCCGTGGAGAAGGGCGCACACCGGTTCCTGAAAAAGAACAGTTGCATAAACTGGCAGCGAGTCAAAGTACGATGTGCATCTATTTAAGCGCCTCAATCGCAGATAAAGTCGAACAGGAGTTGTTACAGCATTATTCTCCTGAAACGCCTGTTGCCGTATGCTATAAATTAACTTGGAAAGAACAGCGGATTTTCCGGGGTGAATTAAAGAACTTAGCACAGATAGTGCGTGAAAATCATCTGACACTGACTACTTTACTTGTAGTAGGAGAGGCTATCGGGCATCGTGAAGGACTGTCTCGTCTGTATGCAGATGAATTTAAGCATTTATTCAGAAAATAAAAGTTGTATGATACTTGTTTTGGGCGGAACAACAGAAGGGCGAATTGTGGCCCGCATCTTGGAAGAGGCGGGCAAGCCATTTCTGTACTCCACGAAAGGTGGAGGGCAGGAAATGGAACTGGTTCATGGAAAGCGTATTTGTGGGGCAATGGACGAGAAGGCTATGGCTGAATGTTGTTCCAATGAACATATCGGATTGATTATTGATGCTGCCCATCCTTTTGCTGTTCAGTTGCATCAGACTGTTGCCGGTGTTGCTGCCCAGCTTGGATTACCGGTTATCCGTTATGAACGGAAATATCCACCCCGGAATCCGGATTTTATCTGGTGTGATGATTATGTGGATGCCATGCAAAAGATGAGGCAGCATAAAGTATCCCGTTTATTGGCCTGGACAGGCGTGAATACGATCAGGCCGTTAAAAGCTTTTTGGTCTGAACATGAGTCTTTCTTCCGGATTTTGGATCGGGAAGATTCCCGTCGGATTGCCATGGAGCAGGGTTTTCCGACAGATCATCTGCTTTTTTACCAGGAAGAATCAGATGAGGATATGATCCGGCAGATAGCTCCTGATGCAATTTTAACGAAAGAAAGTGGTACATCAGGTTTCTTTGAAGAAAAAACGCATGCGGCGGTTAAATATGGAAGCCCGGTCTATGTGATTAAGCGTCCGCAACTTTCTCCTTTTTTCCTTTCTGTGGATGGTGAATTTGGTTTGCGCCGCGAGATTTATCGGCTGTTACCCGGTTTTTTTGATTTGCATTGCGGACTGACAACGGGTTCGTGTGCGACTGCTGCTGCGAAAGCTGCTTTGTATGGAATTTTATATAAGAAAGAGCTTTCTGATATGGAAATCCAGTTGCCTTCCGGCGAATCTGTCACTTTACCTATTGCTTCTGTCGAAGAGGATAGTTCCGGCGTCACTTGTTCTGTGATTAAAGAATCTGGAGATGATCCGGATGTAACGAACGGGTGCGTGATAAGAGTACATGTTCAGGTGATTGAAGGTGATGGTGATAATGAGCCGGAGGTCTGTTTGAAGGCTGGTCCCGGTGTTGGGACCGTCACTTTGCCTGGTTTAGGACTTGAGGTGGGCGGACCTGCTATTAATCAGACACCAAGACGGATGATTGAAAGTGAACTGCGCCGTTTGGCAGTTTCTTCTGGGCGAAAGATTTCTTCAATGATTGTTACGGTATCGGTGGATCATGGGGAAGAATTAGCGAAAAGAACTTTTAATCCGAAATTGGGAATTGTAGGAGGCATTTCTATTATTGGTACTTCTGGTATAGTACGGCCTTTCTCATCTGAGGCTTTTGTTGCTTCTATCCGGAAGGAAATACAAGTAGCCAACGCGATAGGAAGCCCGCAGCTGGTTATCAACTCCGGGGCAAAAAGTGAGCGGTTTTTGAAGAGCTATCTGGCTTCTCTGAATCTGCCATTGCAAGCCTATGTTCATTATGGCAACTTTATTGGAGATACAGTCCGAATTGCAGTAGAGACCGGTTTTCGGAAAATTATTATGGGCTTGATGTTGGGGAAAGCAGTGAAGCTGGCGGAAGGAGCTTTAGACACGCATAGCAAGAAAGTGGTAATGAACAGAGATTATCTTTTGCATACAGCTGAGAAGGCTCATTGTGGTACGGATATTTTATCAGCAATCCGTTCGTTGACTTTGGCCCGTGAGCTATGGCAGATCATATCGCCTGAAGCATTTCCTGATTTTTATCAGCTGATACTTCTGGATTGCTATCAGTCTTGTAAGCCTCTTTTACAATCAGCGAATCTGGATTTGTTATTGATCTCGGAGGAAGGAAAGGTTATTCCGTTAAGAACTGTCTGATAGGTTTTGCTTCGTTTAAATTAACTTCTTATATTTGTACGCAAATTTATTAAGAAGGCGAAATGGCATTAAAACGGTTTGGTGTTTCTTTAGAAGATGATTTGCTTGAATCGTTGGATCAGTATGTCTTGGAGAATGGTTTTTCAAATCGTTCACAGGCAATTCGTTTCCTGATAGAGAAGAATTTGGCCGAGAAGAAATGGTTGTGTAATCATATTGTTGCCGGTACGATTATTATTATGTATGATCAGGGGAAAAGCGAAATCGCTTCTAAGATAACTTTGATAGAACAGGATTATCAGGATGTCATTCTTTCGTCGTCGCAATATTTTATCAATAAGAATTTTTGTTTGCATATTGCTGCAGTTATGGGGGAAGCTCATAGACTAACTGATTTATCAGATTGTCTGACAGCTATTAAGGGGATTAAGCATGGCAAACTGGTGATGAGTAGGGCTGATTAAGCCTTATTTTTTTGGAGAATTAGTAACACGTTTTTATTTAAAGGTAACACTGTGTGTATTTTTATTAATAGATAAATGAAAAGGAATGTATTAATTGTAGCTTGCCTGCTGGCTTCAGTCAGGATGATGGCAGAAACACCCATGGAAGTAGACAGCCTGATTCATTTGAATAGTCTGGTTGTATCAGCCAATAAAATAGAAGTAAACCGGAACAGTGTTCCGCTGACTATTTCTGTGATAGATCGTAATCAGATAGAAAACAGTAGTGAATCGGCTTTATTGCCAGTCTTGTCGGAGCAGGTTCCTGGACTTTTTGTGACAGAGAAAGGCGTTACCGGATTTGGTGTGTCTACGAATGCTGCGGGAACGATTAACATCCGAGGAGTCGGGGGTGGCAATAAAGTCTTGGTTTTATTTGATGGCCAGCCTCAGTGGGCAGGACTTTTTGGCCATGCCTTGCCTGATACGTATGTGGCATCTGATGTAGAGAAAGTAGAAGTGATTCGTGGACCGGGTTCATTATTGTATGGTTCGAATGCGATGGGAGGTGTCATCAATATCATTACGCGAAGACATCATGAACAGGGCAGACGTACGCAGGCACGGATTATGTATGGTTCGTACAATACGCAGAAGTATATGGTGAATAATGGATATAATGTGGGCAATTTCAGCTCTTTTGTCTCCATTAATCACGATCGAACAGACGGTCATCGGCCTAATTCTGAATTCCGGATTACAAATGGCTTTGCTAATTTAGGCTATCGTTTTAATGATGTTTATCAATTGCGTGGTGATGTAAGTCTGGCGAAGTATAAGTTCCAGAATCCGGGAGAAACATTCAATCCTATTTATGATAACAAGATGAATGTCTGGCGTGGTACATCATCTTTGGCACTCGAGAATCAGTATGAGAAGGTGAGTGGAGCAATCCGCCTGTTCTATAACTGGGGAAATCATGAAATAAATGACGGATATTATACGGGTGAAACTCCCAAGAATTATCTTTTCCGGTCGACTGATAGAAATTTGGGTGTATTGTTTTATGAGTCTTTTCGGTTGTTTCCCGGGAATAATTTTACAGTCGGAATCGATTATAAAAACTGGGGAGGTCATGCCTGGAACCAGATGAATGATGGTTCCGATCAGGAGATTATTGATAAATCGGTCAATGAAGTAGCCGGTTATGTCATTATGCAGCAGGATTTTCTTGACAAGCTTGGTGTTAATGCCGGTGTGCGTTATGAACATAATAGTTCTTTTGGAGGTGCTTGGGTGCCTCAGGCCGGTTTGACGTTCCGTCCCTTTGAAGGAAATGTATGGAAGGCTTCTCTTTCCAAGGGATTCCGCAGTCCGAATATCCGTGAATTGTATATGTACAAGCCTAAGAATCCTGATTTGAAGCCGGAGAACATGATGAATTACGAGATTTCGGTTGGTCAGTCATTTCTTGAGGGCCGCTTGTCTGCTGAAGTAACAGCCTTCTACATTGATGGAAAGGATATGATCCGCACAGCTATGATTAATGGTAATCCCTTAAATGTCAATACAGGAGAGTTCACGAATAAAGGTGTTGAAGCGGAGGTCAAATATCAGATCCTGCAGAATCTTTCATTTACGACGAACTATAGTTTTCTCGACCAGAGTGATCCGATAGCAGGCGCACCCAAGCATAAGTTTTATGCGGGAGCAACATATTTGCCGGGCCGTTTCTCCTTCTATTTGGCTGTCCAGTCTATTTTTGACCTTTATACCGATGAGGCATGTACAAAATTGGAAGACTACACAGTCTTGAATGCCCGTGCTGCCTATCATTTTGGTAAGAGCAAGGACAAAGGATTGAATCTTTTCGTGAAAGGTGAAAACCTGACGGCTACACGCTATTCCATTAACGACGGCTTCCCGATGCCGAAGGCTACTTTCATGGGTGGAGTAGAGGTGACATTCTAATTTAATGATGACTCTTGGTAGAAAAATCTTGGATCAGTTTTTCTACCAAGGGTACATAATAGTCTCTTACTTCTTCGGCAGTTGGTGTGTGTGCCCCAGGAAACGAATAAGCATGTGTATAATAAGTTAAGAACAGAGGCTTGTAATGAGCTAACTGATCATTTTCTCCGAATAATCCCCAGATCCGTTCACGATCGGATTCTTTATAATAATCCCACTGATGAAGTTGAATCTCTTCAAATTCATGGATCAGTTCCTGGTCAATGATGAACTGTTGTTTCCCGTCTCTTCTGGGCGACTTGTATTCGTGCGGGCCAATACGCTCTTTCAGAAATTTAGTCATTTCGAAATAGGGATTTCCCAACAGGGCCGGTATGCCACTTCTGGCTGCTTCGATTTGAGCTAAAAATGAGCCGTTGCTATTGCCTACCAGCGCATCTGGTTTTTCTTGTTCACACAGCTGGTGAATAAACCTGAGGGCTTCGTGCGGATGTAAAGGCAGATCAGGAGTCAGCACCTGAATCTTTCCCTTTAGATATTGCACGAAAGCTTGGGCCGGGATGCAGCTGCCTGAAGCAAAGAAACCGTGTAGAAAGATTATTTTCCGTGTTTCCATCTTAGCAACCACTTCCGTCGATGTTACAAGTGGCTCCTTCATTCACAGGGCGGGATTGCAATCCGGCCTCTTCAGGAATGAGCGTCACCGTACCGTCTTCCAGTACAAAACAGGGAATTCCTGCTGCTCCCATTTCTTTTGCCTTAGCGAATACAGGGTTATGGTCTCTCAGCCTCAGAAATTCTTTGAGGTATTTGACGTGCTTGCCTATATCGATTACCTGATATTTATCGTTTCCTTTTATTTGCCCTTCAATGTAATAGCAGTCGGGGCAGGTGCTCATGCCGTATATTTTGATCATAATCTTTAAATCTTTAACTTGAATTGTAAGAATGTGAGAAATATAAAAGATATCTCTATACACAAAGATATCTAAAAAATCAAATCGGAAAAGTCTGTTGGCAAATTTCTGTCGGTTTATTTCATATTTATAACGTATTTCTCCAATCTTTGCATGTCTTTCATTTAATCTGTACCTTTGCCAGGTAAAGTGAAGTTCTCCAAATATTACCGATGATGCGACTTACCTATATATTCCACAGCGGCTTTGCGCTTGAGACTGACAGCTGCATTCTTGTATTTGACTATTGGAAGGATCCGGCAGATGTCATGTCGCGTCTGTTGCTGTCACCCAAGCCGATGTATGTCTTCTCCAGTCATTTTCATGAGGATCATTTCAACCGGGAGATTTTGGGATGGAAGGGGAAAAAGGATCATATTCGCTATATCCTTTCGAAAGACATCCTGAAACACCGCCGGGCGCAGAAGGATGAAGCTGATGCTTGGTTAGGTAAAGGTGCTACGTGGGAAGATGAACTTATTCGTGTGGCTGCCACAGGAAGTACCGACAGTGGTGTGTCGTGGGTGATTGAGACCGGCGGCAAACGTATCTTCCATGCCGGTGACTTGAACAACTGGTACGCCCGCTTTTTGACTGACGACTACCATGGAGGCTTGGTTTACAATCCTGATTCCGGCATGGACATCGATCCTCTGAAGGAAGAGAAACGTTACTTGGGCGAGCTGAAAGACATCCGCAAGCTCACAGACCGCTTCGATGTGGTGATGTTTCCCATAGACGGACGCATCGGCAACGGTTACACTCGTGGAGCCCGTCAGTTCCTCGATGTGTTTCAGGTCGGTTTGTTCGTGCCCATGCATTTCGTGGCAAGTGGGTTCGAATCGGCCTGGCGGATGAAAGAGTTCACCGACGCCAAGTCCGTCCCGTTCTGGTGTATCCGGCAGGAAGGGGAAACTATTTGCCCGGATTGACACAGAACTAATCAATTCAATGTCTCGTTTCGATGAATTATCTAAATAAAAATCATATGAATAGAATTTGTTTCAACAAAAAGGAAAATATCCGTTTCGGCTATGTGATAGCTTTTTTGCTCTGTCTTCTGATTTCAGGATGTAGCAAAAGTGAGTTGGAGGAGTATATTCCCCAGGCGCCCGATTATTCTGATTCGACTTTCTGGTATGCAGAAGAGAATGATAAGACGGGAAAAAATGCCGACGTGTTTTATATCGTTTCTACGTGGGAAACCGATTGGAAGACTGATAGTGGTGCGACAGTCCATTATGCGGATGTCTACAATAAGAAACATCGGGATGACATGACGAAGGAGATTTCGGGTATAGCGGCTTATATGGGTAAGGATAATAACTTTTACTCTCCCTTTTACCGGCATATTACAATTGAAGGATGGGCAACCCGCGATGAGAATATCATCAACAGCCGTTTCGAAATTGCCTTTGAAGATGTCCGTAACGCTTTCGAAACATTCTTGAAGAATCGCCCGAAGAATCGTCCGTTTGTACTGGCCGGATTCAGTCAGGGTGGCAAGGCTGTTGTGGAGCTGCTGAAGATAATGCCTGAGGATGTTTACCGACAGCTGGTAGCAGCCTATGTGTTGGGCTATAAGGTTACACCTGCCGATACACTGGCTTCAACCAATATTAAGGCAGCTCAGGGTCCCGATGATATTGGTGTGACGATATGTTATAATTCTGTCAGCGATGTGAAGTACATTCAGCCCGTGGTGGCTGCTCCATGTGCTTTCTGTATCAATCCTGTCAATTGGCGTACAGATGATGTGCCGGCTACCTTGCATGATACGATTACGGTAAGTGTGGCGCAAAAGGAAAAAGTGCTGATAGTGAAAGGTTACAGTGGCAGTGAATATGCTCCCATCATGGGCTTCCTCAATGTGGGCGATTTCCATAGCTGTGAGCCGTGGTTGTATAAGGAGTGTCTGGAAAAGAATATTAAGAATCGTATCGAGATTTTCAGAGAAACACGGTTGTGAAAAGAGAAGCGGCCTACCTTTTCATCAAAAGACGCCGGCTTTTTACTAAAAGACGCCGGGAAATGATCAAAACACGCCGGATATTTTTCATTTTGCTTTACCCAATAAATAGGAATTCAGCGACTATCCGGCGGAAAAAACCGAAAACCTCGAATTCTGAATATTTGTTAATTGTAGACATAATGCCGGGTTCAACTACCCCAAAAGAGCATTTGAACGACGATTCTGTCGACAAAAATCCAAAAATTGCATGCAATTTTGAACAAAGTAAAGTAGATAAAAGTAAAGTAAAGGAAAGTAGAGAAAAAGAAAGTATAAATTTAAACAACATTGATCACAACAACGCGCGTGCGCGCGAGAACAATCAATCGTTAAACAACTGAATGGGATTGATGGAAAATGGAATTGCTGAATGATGAAGACTGGTGCGCCACGTCGGTTCGTGCTTTGAACTGAAAAAAGTTTGCCCCAATCCGAATGTTATGAGGGAATATAAGAAGGAAGCTGTATGCATGCGAATGAAACTAAGAAATAATGGCCCCAGGATAGAGATATTGCCATAAAACATCTATGGCCGGAAGACTTGGTTTCAAATGAATGCTTATCTTTGAGTACTTAAATCGGTTGTATAAAGATATCTATGGAATCTTCTTGTTTTGCCTTTATCCTTTGGGCTAAGACTATTTGAGAGAATGTATGGATATTATACAGAATAAAAACAAATTATGAAAAATGAATTAGTCCAATCAATTCGAGAAATTTTCCTTGAAGATGAAAATACGTTCATCATACCAGCATATCAGCGTGGATATAAATGGACAAAAGAGCATGTTAGCCATTTACTTGAAAGTATTGCAAGCAAAATACCGGTATGTCATGATTCTGACCAATACTTTTGTCTACAGAATATAACACTTTGTAATTCAGATAAGGGATTACGAGTGATCGATGGTCAACAACGTTTGATAACCCTTACTCTGATTTTATCTTTACTGGACGTCAATATCAAGAGCCATATCATATTTCCAACTAGAGACAGAACGGAGAGTTTTATCAAAGCCATCATCATAAATCACACGATCGGCAATGCAGACAGTTTGGATGAAGAATATATTTCAGAGGCAGTTACTGCTATTCGAGAGTGGCTTGAATCCAATAGTTTACCTTTAGATTTGTTTTTGGATAAAGTTAAATTAATTGTAAATGTCATAGAAAGCGATGCTACAACAGAAGAACAGACTTTTGCAAATCTAAATGGTGTAAAATCTGAACTTGATGGTTCGGATCTCCTTCGTGCTATATTTATTACCCGATGCGAAACAGAGATGGAAACTGAGCACGATTTAGGCGAAGAGTTTGATGAAATGAACAAATGGTGTAGAGATGAGGAAAATTATAAATTCCTGAAACGACTGGTTAAAATTAATACGATTACTGAAACAAAAGTAGACAATCTAGGTTCCTATCATGCCAAAATTGTTTTTGATGAAGAGCGTTATCCTATTGATTTAATTTATAAACTGTTCTTTGTTATTAATCATACCGGAGAAGAAGAATACAATTATGTGTTTTTTGAACGACTTCTTTCCACCCACAATATTTGCCGGGAAAAACTTACAGATTTGCGGCATTTGTATTCAGCATTGAAAGAATGGAAAGATAATAGGGATATATACCATTTCCTAGGCTTTTTAATATCCAATACTCAAGAATGTGATTTCTCGCAGATATATAATTTGTGGATATCCGAAAATGACAAGTTTTTGGCAAATATAAAGTCTATGATTCGCAAAAGTTTACTGGCTGAATTTAGAGATGGCAGTTACAGCTTTTCCGATTTAGGCAACGAGTGCCATCAATGGTATCTCAGTAACTTTGAAGACGATGGTAGAATGAAACTACTCATTAAAATTCTTATCCTTCAGGACGTACTGCTTTGCACCCGCTATCCTGAAGTTGGATATTTACCAGTAGACTATTTTACAAGGGAAAATGATGATGTAGAACACATCGCATGCCAAACTCCCAATGCGAAAGATACTCACGACGGGGAGCGAAGGCAGTTATATATTGCCGCCATGAAAGACTTGGCTGAGAATATTGATGATACCCAATTGTTCCAAGATATCCGTACCCTAGAAGATGATGCAACGACAGCAGAAGCTGCGATGGCTATTATCAACCGATATGGATTGAATTGTGCTGGTAATCTAGTTTTGTTGGAAAAAGGATTAAACCGCGGCTATGGCAATTCGGCCTATGAAATAAAACGGGAACAAGTTGTTGAGTCTTATTTTCAAAATGGTAAAAACCGTAAAAGATATATTCGTCCATACACCTTGAAGGTATTTCTAAGCTCCACAAATAAAGGAGGATTGGAACGATGGACATTTGAAGATATTCGTAATAATACTCATCGCCTATACAATGAAACTAAGAAATGGATTGAAGAGCTATGAATAAAGAATACAGCATAAAGAGCCTCCTGGATGAACATATCATCATCGTACCTGAAATGCAGAGAGATTATGTATGGAGCAAAACCTCTGACAACGTGTACAGGCTATTGGAAATTATAAACAGAGCGAATGGTAATAAAGTTAATATCGGATTTGTCTACGCCTGTCAGCATGATGGCTTATTTTGTCTTATTGATGGACAGCAGCGGATGACTACATTAGTGTTATTGGCATTTTATCTTTCTCTAAGGGAAAATCGAAAGAACTGGATGGCATTTCAACAATTGATTGCACCAGACAAAACACTTCGCTTCACATATCGTGTTCGTAAAACTGCGGAAGATTTCATGGAATATCTTTTTTTGTCAGAAAAATGTTTTTCCTTTAACGATATCAGAGTATTATCGGCTCAAAAATGGGACAATGATACGACAGTCGAAAACATGATAGAAGCACTCAACATTATCGACCGTTATGTTCAGATGTGTATTTTCAGCGGGAACATGGATACACTAAATTTTGATAATGTTATTCAAAATGTCATGTTCTACTATACTGACATTGAACAGACAGTTCAAGGCCGCGATATTTATATTACGATGAATAGCTGCGGACAACCATTGGCTAAACATGAACGCCTTAAACCTTATATAATAACAGGCGAAGATAGCATATCGAAAAGTATTATTTGGAACACATGGGAAGATTGGCTTTATCGCTTGGCAAAGAATTTAAAAAGAGATAAGAGTACAGTTGATATTGCAATGAGCAATTTTTTGCGTATTGTATATGAACTAAAAACGGCCAAACCAATCACCGACTATTGGGAAACTGTTGCTGAATCGGTGTTGTCTTTCAAGGAGGTAAAACTATACTTTGAGTCATTGATAAAGCTTTATGAATTCTATCCTGATATTGTGATGGAGATATTCAACCCCTCTAAGACAAAAGACAAAAGACTGTTTTTTCGAGGTCCTAAAGCATTGCTTCAGGTGACTTACCTGAATCCGAGTGATTTATCAAAAGAATTGCAAAGGATGAATCATCTTGTGCAAATGTGTCTCAGAGGGAAAACGATGAAAGATGAAGACTTGCTTCTCTTTTTACGCAGATACAAAGATTCACATCTTGATCTGTACGCTTTTGTAGATACTTCGGCTGAGGATAGCATAGTTACCTCTTGTTTACACCAACATGAGATTCGAAAAATTCAGTTTATAAAACATGGAACAGAAAAGACTGAAGAACTTTTTCTAAAAGCTGAAAGCTTGGATTTATATTCTACCAAAGACTATTACTGCCTTTTGAATGCTTTATGGAATGAGAAATTCTCAGACGACTCATTAGAATGGTCTGAACAGAATGATGTTGAATTTAATAGACGAATAGACACATTTGAGTTCTTATTCAGAAATAAGTGGATGGAATTAAGTCGTAAGCATGAAAATGGCGTAATTGACAATGCTTTCTTAGCCCGTTATCTCCTCTCTTTGGAAAAATATGACTATTATATTCAAGACAGGGAATATCGTTTTATGGGACGTAATGGCTCTTGGAGTGAAATGCTGGCAAACAAGACCTCTTGTCAGAGAATCTCTTGCATGATTGGGAAGCTATACCATGTTGCTTTTGATAGTATGTACGCTGTCATGGAAAAACAAATAAATACAACATGGCAAACATATCCAGGCCCACATGACTCCCGATATTACATACTTAAATATCCTGATTCATTGAGAGCAAAATCCAATGGATGGAACAAGCTGTGGATAGAATATATCTGGGACAATCGAACTACATGGAAATCATATAATATTGCCATATATTCTGCGCCCAAAAACTGGAACGATGATAATGGTACATGGATGTTTGAAAGTCTACTTGCTCATGCCTCTAAACATAGTACCGATGAATGGTCTCCAAAACTTGCAAATGAGATATATCTGGAAAATGGAAGGGATAGACATGGATGGAGAATTTATAAAAAGAACTTAACCAGAGAGAGAATCACAGAATATCTGCAAAAACTTGTAGACAGGTATCAGCTAATTTTATCAATTTCGCCTGCAAAAGAAGAAGACAACTTTGTTTTTGTTGATATTGTCGACAATTATGATCTGATAGACGGAGGAGCTCTCCTGCTGGAGTATTTAAATGCCTTACCTTCAGATTAGTTGTTTTGATAATTCTCTTAGTGAGAAAATTCAAATAGGGCGTGTCTAATTAGGTGATTCGCCCTATTCTCTTCGTAAGCTAAAAAATAGAAGTTAACCTTTTTCAGGTTAAGACAAATTGCAATAAATTACATTCAGGATAAGGCACATTTCAAAATTTCATGCCTACCTTTTCTTCAAAAGACGCCGGCTTTTTACTAAAAGACGCCGGGAAATGATCAAAAGACGCCGGCTATTTTTCATTTTGCTTTACCCAATAAAAAAGTATAATTAATCACACACACATCACGTGCGCGAGCGAAAAAATTCGAGCACTAAAAACTGAATGGATCAATGAAAAATGGAATTGCTGAATGATGAAGACTGGTGCACCACGTCGGTTGTGTTTTGAACTGAAAAAAGTTGCTCCAATATGAATGTTATGAGGAAGTGTAAAAAAAGGCTGTATGCATGCGGGTGAAACTAAGAAATAATGGTCTCAGGATAGAGATATTGCCATAAAACATCAAAGGCCGGAAGACTTGGTTTCAAATGAATGCTTATCTTTGGGATGTATCAGTTGGTTGCATAAAGATATCTATGATGCTTCTCCTCTTGGCTTTATCACTCCGTAAGGATGAAGGACTGGTTTATGGCAACAAACAAGGGAGATACGATAAAGAAGTCGACTGACTTCTGGTTTGTGTAGTAATAGTTAACCTTTTTAGAATAAGATAATTAACGGATTATGAGGAATTTTTTGTTATTATGTGTGTTATCGGCTGCAGGATTATTCCTGTCAGCATGCACGAGTGAGCCGAAAGAAGAACCTATTGGCTCGGTTATCGAACGTGGATTGAAGACAGCTACAGATCAAGCCTTACTTATGGCCAAAGAATTGGAAAACCAGGAGGGAAAATTACCCAAGTCGATGAAAGATGGTAAGCTGGAAACCAGCGATTACAGTTGGTGGTGCAGTGGATTTTTCCCTGGAGAATTATGGTACTTGTATGAAGCGAATCCGACACCTGAATTGAAAAGGTATGCTGAATTATATACTGCTCGGGTAGAAAAAGCAAAGACAATTACTAATAATCATGACGTTGGTTTTATGTTGAATTGCAGCTATGGTAATGGTTATCGTCTGACGGGTAACCCGAAGTATAAAGAAGTCATGATAGAAGGCGCTCATTCGCTTGCCACACGTTATAATCCGCAATTGGGATTAATGCGCTCGTGGGATTCCGATAAACAGAAGTGGCAATATGCGGTCATCATTGACAACATGATGAACTTGGAATTCCTGATGTGGGCAGGTCGTGCGACGGGCGATAGTACCTTCACCCAAATGGCCATTTCGCATGCAGACAAGACAATGGCCAATCATTTCCGCCCGGATTATAGTAGTTATCATGTCGTATCATACGATACCATAACAGCTCAGCCACATATCAAACAAACTCATCAGGGATATGCCGATGAATCAGCTTGGGCTCGCGGTCAGGCGTGGGCTTTATATGGTTACACGATGATGTACCGCGAAGCCAAGAAACAGGCTTATTTGGAACAGGCCAACCACATTGCTCAATTCTTGATGAATCATCCCAACATGCCGGCTGATAAGATTCCTTATTGGGATTTCGACTGTCCTGATATTCCTCATACTGTGCGTGATGCTTCTGCGGCTGCTATCATGGCTTCCGCCCTCATTGAATTGAGTCAGTTTAATCCCAATGATTTCGGAAAGCAATGCCTTAGCTTTGCCGAACAACAGATTCGTTCGCTGACTTCTCCAGCTTATCTGGCAACACCGAGGACGAATGCAAACTTTGCCATCATGCACTGTACAGGTCATCTTCCGGGAAACAGCGAAGTGGATGTGCCTCTGAGTTATGCTGATTATTATTATGTTGAAGCTTTACTCCGTTTGCGGAATGTACTGAATATTGGTCGATAAATGCACGAACCGCCTAAAAACAACTTAGGCTGTAACACCTGAAGAACAGTTTGTTACAGCCTAAATCTCTGTTATTCTATATTGCTTATCCTTCTTCAATAGCAGCCTGCGCCGCAATTATATACATGTGACAATCAATGAGAAATAAAACTTTCGTAATTCATTTGTTCGAATGCTTACGTTTAAATAACTATTACAACATCTACAATAATACTAAGTTGTTTTTATTATAATCTTCCGTTGTCATTCCATTCTCCGTAGAGAAGTCCTTTTCGGGTATTTTCTATGAATTTATTCAGGCGGCTTTCAAAAAGTTCGGGTTTATTCCTCTTGATTTGGATGGTATCAATTCTGATTCGCTTATATAAATCAGGAAATTGGCAGAAGTTGTTCCACACTACCGGGTCGGATTGTAGTCTTTGTAATATATCCTTGTCTATTGTAAAACCACTAAGTGACATATCCGGTAGAACGGATCTTCCAGCATCAGTCATCAGCCCTAATCGTTCCATTCTGCGGCATCTTTCTTTATTGAGCTCAGACCAATTGCTTCTCGGCTTTCGTGGACAAAGTTTCTGGGCTGTTATATCATCTGCTATTTTCTTAGTAGTACTGTCTATCCAACCGAAGCATAGGGCTTCTTCTACAGCATCGATATACCAGAAAGTATCGTCATCCGTGGATCTACCACGTTTCACGACAACCCAACATTCTTTCTCCGTTTTATGGTTTTGAATAAGCCATTCACGTAGTTCTGCCCTTGATTTGATGTCCAGTAAATTATGTATTTCCATTATTTGTTGTTTCAATTTGCATTTTGCAATGTTGGCTACCTCGTAAAATGGATTCGCAGATTGTTACCCGAAATGCCTTGTCTTTCCATAATGAATGCAAGACGTAAAGAATGCTTTGCTTGGAACACTCACAAAGTAAGGGTGTGGAAACATATCCTTGCCGGTGAAGCATGCAGGTGCATTCCATAAAGTGCAGATGATACACAGAACCTTTTTTAATGATTTTGCTTTTAACGCCGGGCAGTTTGTTTGCTTCTGAAAAGAAGGTGTCCAAATCACCATTTGCTTTTTCATATAGTTCCTGATAGATTTGTAGTGTTCCACATTTCACACAATTTTTCCCGCATTCCGAAAAGAATGAGGCGCGCTGTTCCTCGTTCATGCAACTTATCCCTTTTTCGAATCCTTGGAACCAATCTGATAAAGTCATACTATTTCTTTTTAAATTTCAAAAATACGGAAATATTTTCAATATTCATTGGTGGGTTTCAAAAGATATTCCGATATTTTCTCTATCCAGTTGAATGCTTTTCCTGGATTGCATTTTCCAGTGCGTGATGCCTCTGCTGCAGCGATCATGGCTTCCGCCCTCATTGAATTGAGTCAGTTTAATCCCAATGATTTCGGAAAGCAATGCCTTAGCTTTGCCGAACAACAGATTCGTTCGCTGACTTCTCCAGCTTATCTGGCAACACCGAGGACGAATGCAAACTTTGCCATCATGCACTGTACAGGTCATCTTCCGGGAAACAGCGAAGTGGATGTGCCTCTGAGTTATGCTGATTATTATTATGTTGAAGCTTTACTCCGTTTGCGGAATGTGTTGAATATTGTCCGATAAATGCACAAACCGCCTAAAAATAACCTAGGCTGTAACACCTGAAGAACAGTTCGTTACAGCCTAAATCTCTGTTATTCTATATTGCTTATGCTTCCTCAATAGCAGCTTGTGCCGCAGCTAAGCGAGCGATAGGCACACGGAACGGAGAACATGAAACATAGTCTAATCCGACTTTGTGGCAGAACTTCACAGAAGAAGGTTCACCTCCGTGCTCACCACAAATACCGCATTTCAGATTCGGACGAACGGAACGGCCTTTTTCTACAGCCATCTGTACTAATTGACCTACACCATTCTGGTCGAGTACCTGGAACGGATCGACTTTCAGGATCTTCTTTTCCAGATAAACCGGCAAGAAGGAAGCGATGTCGTCACGAGAATAACCAAAGGTCATCTGCGTCAAGTCGTTTGTTCCGAATGAGAAGTATTCAGCACGCGAAGCGATACGGTTGGCTGTCAAAGCGGCACGCGGAATCTCGATCATGGTTCCGACCTTGAACGGAATTTCAATGCCTTCTTTCTTGAACAATGCCGCTGCTGTTGCGCGGATTACTTTTTCCTGAGCTTCGAATTCATATAAGATACCGGTCAGCGGGACCATGATTTCAGGATGCGGATCATAGCCTTCTTTCTTTAATTCGATGGCAGCGCCCAAGATGGCTTCAGTCTGCATTTCCGTAATTTCAGGATATGTATTACCTAAGCGGCAACCGCGGTGACCTAACATCGGGTTGTGTTCGCATAAGTTTTCTACGCGCTGACGGATGTATTCAACAGTAACACCCATGGCCTTTGCCATTTCTTCCTGGCCTTTCTGATCGTGAGGAACGAATTCGTGCAAAGGAGGATCGAGCAGACGTACATTTACCGGACAACCATCCATGGCTTTGAAGATGCCTTTGAAGTCTGCTTTCTGGTAAGGCAACAATTTTGCCAATGCCTTGCGGCGGCCTTCTACATCCGGAGCCAGAATCATTTCACGCATGGCAATGATTTTCTGGTTATCGAAGAACATATGTTCAGTACGGCACAAGCCGATACCTACGGCACCAAAGCTGCGTGCCACTTCGGCATCATGCGGTGTATCTGCATTGGTGCGTACTTTCAATCGGGTATATTTGTCGCACAATTTCATCAGTTTGGCGAAATCGCCCGATACTTCTGCTGCCTTGGTCGGAACTTCTCCCTGGTAAACTTCGCCCGTGCTTCCGTTTAACGAAATGAAATCACCTTCTTTCAGTAATGTGCCTTCAATTTCAACAGTGCGGGCCTTGTAGTCTACATTGATAGCTCCGGCACCTGATACACAGCATTTACCCATACCGCGGGCAACAACAGCTGCATGCGATGTCATACCTCCACGAGCCGTCAGGATTCCTTCAGCTACCGTCATACCAGCCAAGTCTTCCGGAGAGGTTTCAATACGAACGAGTACGACGCGATGACCGTCGGCACGCCATTTAGCGGCATCTTCAGCGAAGAAAACAATCTGTCCGCAGGCGGCACCCGGAGAAGCAGGCAGACCGCGAGTCAATACTTTTGCCTGGCGCAACGCTTCTTTATCGAATACCGGATGCAGAAGCTCGTCCAGTTTATTCGGTTCGCAGCGCAAAACGGCTGTCTTCTCATCAATCAGACCTTGATCCAGCATCTCCATGGCGATACGTACCATGGCAGCACCCGTGCGTTTACCATTACGTGTTTGCAGGAACCATAATTTACCTTCCTGAACGGTAAATTCCATATCTTGCATGTCACGATAATGATTCTCGAGTTTTGTCTGGAGTTCATCCAATTCTTTATAGATTGACGGCATAGCTTCTTCCATGGAAGGATACTTGCTGGCACGTTCTTCTTCTGAAATACCTTGCAGTTTAGCCCAGCGCTGGGAGCCGATCTTTGTGATTTGCTGCGGAGTGCGAATTCCGGCTACTACGTCTTCACCTTGTGCGTTGATCAGATATTCACCATTGAACAGGTCTTCACCCGTAGCTGCATCACGTGAGAAGCAAACACCTGTAGCCGATGTGTCGCCCATATTACCGAATACCATGGCCTGAACATTGACTGCTGTTCCCCATTCAGCAGGAATACCTTCCATTTTGCGGTAGAGAATAGCACGTTCGTTCATCCATGAATCGAAGACGGCACAGATGGCTCCCCAAAGCTGTTCGTAAGCGTCACTTGGGAAATCTTTTCCCGTCTGTGCTTTCACAGCCTCTTTGAAGCGGACAACCAGCTCTTTCAAATCTGCTACATCCAGTTCATTATCCAGACGTACACCTTTATTTTTCTTGACGTCTTCGATAATTGCTTCAAACGGATCAATATCCTCTTTGTTGGTCGGCTTCATTCCTAATACGACATCTCCGTACATTTGTACGAAACGGCGGTAAGAATCCCAGGCAAAACGTTCGTTTCCTGTTTTGCGGGCTAAGCCGGCAACTACTTCGTCGTTCAAACCTAAGTTAAGAATTGTGTCCATCATGCCCGGCATGGAAGCACGCGCTCCCGAACGAACAGAAACCAAAAGCGGATTCTCTACGTCGCCGAATTTAGATTTCATCAAAACTTCTACACCTTTGATAGATTTTTCTACGTCATCTTTTAGCAGTTCAACAACAGCTTCTTTCCCTTTTTCAAAGTATTCATTACAAACTTCAGTCGTAATAGTAAAACCAGGAGGAACAGGTACTCCGATTAAATTCATTTCAGCCAAATTGGCTCCTTTTCCACCTAATAGGTTTCTCATGTCAGCTTTTCCTTCAGCGTGGCCATTACCGAAGGTATAGACTCTTTTTTTCTCCATAAGATAATTAGTTTTAACTTAGATGTTAGTTTTGTTTTTTCTTCATAAACAATCGCAAATATAAACTTTTATTAGTTCTTTGATAGTCTTTGTATTATGGTTTTTTTGTGTGTTTTTAAACTATAACATGATTTAATTCGGTTTAAATCACTATATTTGTGTGCGGAAATTTGAGAGTGTGTCATTTTAGCGGGCCGCAAAGACCTTTTAGTTGCTCTTTCAGCTGCTGTGCACAAGCATATCCTTCTTCGTATAAATCCTGTAGTTTGGCTGTATTTCTTTCCGTACGAGTCACTTGCAAGGGCTTTTCCGGGCGGATGACAAGCACTTTCCCTTCAGCTTCAAGCGAATCAATATAATCGAGAGTCTGGTTGTAGTTCTTGTAGCGCAGCCGTAATTTTTCCTGTATGGCCGGATACTGGTGATAGATGAAAGAAGGCAAGTGAAATTCCTTATCCGGTTTTCTATATCCTTTGTTGCGAGTTAAGACAATGACATTTTGCGTGAAACCGTCTTGGATGGCATGCCGGATGGGAATTGCATCACAAACACCTCCATCAACCATGGGGATGTCATCCACGTACGATATCGGGCACATCACAGGCAAAGTACAGGAAGCCTTGCAGGCGTCAAGTGTACGTTTGTAATCCTGTTTTTCCTCAATGTATTCAGCCTGACCGGTCAGGCAATTGCTGGTTACCATGACAAACCGGCCGGGATATTTTTTGTAGGCTTCGAAGTCAAACGGATAATATTTATCCGGGTATACATAGAAAAGGAAATGGAGGTCGATGTATCCGTTTCCTTTCAGCAAATGTTTCAGACCAATGTAGTTATGTTTCTTCAGTAGCTCAATATTACTGAAATAAGAACGTCCGCGCTGTTGGGAAATGTACGAAATGCCATTGCTGGCTCCTGCAGATACTCCGATCACGTAAGGAAACCAGAGCTGATTGTCCATTAAACAGTCCAATACGCCTACCGTAAAGATACCGCGCATGCCTCCTCCTTCAAGGACTAATCCGGTTGCTGTGTCTGTTCTCATATTATTATATAGATTGATTCTGCCTGTGTTTATTCTTTTATTCTTTAGGGTAAATAAACGGAGGCGTTTCCTTTTGTTGCTCTATGGGTAAAAATGGGATCGAAGGACGCATTAAATCCAGATACCGGAGGTCAACCGGACCTGGAACAACTTCAATGCGTACCCGTGTAACGCCTGCCTTGATAAAATCAAGAGCTTCGGCCGCTGATTGGGACACATCAATGATCCGGCTTTTACGTCGGGGACCGCGATCCATAATTGAGACAATGACACTCTTCATATTCTTTAGATTCGTTACACGGACAAAGGTACCGAAAGGTAATGTCCGATGTGCCGCCACGTAATCGTCATTGTCGTGAATGTATCCGCTTGCCGCTTTCCGACCATGAAAACGGTTGTGATAATAAGATGCAAGACCTTCTTCCTGTCCATAAGCGGAAATTAAGTTCCCGGTTATGAACAGGCCGAAAAGCAGTAAGCGGAATACGAAATGATGCATCTATTGGAATTTTATTATTTCAGTAATTCTTCCAGTTTTTCTTGTAGCGCTTCTTCACGCAGGTCTTTGGCAATGATGATGCCTTCCGGATCAATCAGGAAGTTGGCCGGAATACCGCGAACAGCATACAACGCCGGAACTTCCGAGTCCCAGTATTTTAAGTCGGATACGTGCGTCCATGTTAAATGGTCGTCGTGGATTCCTTTTATCCATCGTTCTTTATCTTTATCCAGCGAAACCCCTAAGATGGTAAAGTTCTTGTCTTTATATTTCTGGTAAGCAGCTACTACATTCGGATTCTCTTTCCGGCATGGAGGACACCACGATGCCCAGAAATCGAGTAACACGTATTTCCCCTTGAAATCTGCCAATGAGATATTTACCCCGGCAGTATCCGGAAGCGTAAAGGCTGGAGCCGGCTGACCAATCTGTACACTTGCCAATGTCGTGATAATCTGATCCAGGTCTTTGACATACGGATAAGATGCAAGAGTAGGAGATAGCTTGGCCCGTGTAGCTTTTAACTGTTCAAGAGGCAGCTGGTATGTAAAATAGCGATATAGAAAGAACGCAGCCACCGGAGATGCCGGATTTTCACTGACTAATTTGTCGATATCAAAACCTTCTTCCAGTACGTCGTCTTGTTTGTCAAGGAATAACTGGTTGAGAGTCGAATTCTCTATTTCCTCAATTTCCCCATCTTCAGCATCCAGTTTAAGTTTCATCTTCTGGTTTTCCAGGAAGAATTGTGCCGGGTAACTCATGTCGTCGGTAGCCAGTCCGTACAATAAGGGCTGCTCAACTTTTCCTTGGAAGGAGAATTTCCCGTTAACAATATCAGCAGTATCTACGTCAAAGAACATTTTGTTCCGGAAGGACTTTAAATAGATTTTGCCCGTTTGCATGCCGTCAACTTCTCCTTCAATGACATATCCTTCGGGTGTTGGTTGGCAACTCATAAACAATGCCGAAGCCAATAAAGCTGCAATACTGATTTTTTTCATGCGACGTTGTTTTTCTTATAATTTATTTTTGTGTTGAATAGACGTTGGGGTTCTTATATCGGCCTTTGTGCTCGGTTATCTTCCCATATTCAATGGCCTGTTCCGGACAACGATGAATGCATGCCAGGCATTGTACGCATCGGTTGCCCCATTCAGGCCGCTTTTGATCATTCAGCCGGATATTGTTTTCCGGGCAAACCTTGACACAAAGTCCGCATGAAATACATAAATCGGTTACTCGAAATCGGGTTTTACCCGTTATGTATTTCCGGAAGGCGGAATAAATCCATTTCGTCTTTAGCCAGGCCGCTCCTCCAGGATGATAGAGTGAATGGCCGGTTTCTCCTGATTCAATCGCTTTTATGATTTCTTGGATTCGTAAAGGTGCTTTTTCCAGTTTGGCCCTTTCAACCTCCGGGGAATCGACATCAAAACCGGGCAGAAGGATGTAACAGTTGGGCATCGTTACAGAAAAGGTATTGCGAAGCGACAGTCTTTTCTTTTGTAGTTCTTTTTTGAATACTTCATTGGTCTGCCCGCAATCATCACCGCATGTACAAATGGCATAAACAGGCTGACCTCTGTAACCCGAGAGTTCCATCTGTTGAATAAAGGAAAGCATGGGCAATGCCGGTCCCCACGAATGAACGGGAAAGACAAACAAGATCAGGGAAGCACTGGATACGTCGAAATGAAAAGACGTTTTCTTAACTGCTTCCGTAACAGAGATTAGGGGCAATCCGAAGTGTTCGCTTAATAGCTGAGCCGTCCAATAAGAATTACCTGTTGCTGAGAAATAGAATATCATATATATGTATAGTATTTACAACCGATTATTACTCAATATTTTATAGATAATAAGTCA
>ENA-UONX01000786-UONX01000786.1-human-gut-metagenome-genome-assembly--contig:-P74old-NODE-786-length-39191-cov-22.937985_pt1 | contig 39191 bp, 36 predicted proteins | sample MGYA00242466_ERZ724013 | MGnify/ENA metagenome assembly ERZ724013 | reverse complement strand
CGGATTTTCTTCTTTCCGTCCTCAATCTCGGCTTGCAGCTCCTCACGGGTTTTCTTTCTTGGCCTTGTCATGGTTGGTCGCTCCTTTCTGCTCATAGGCATAGAAAAAGGGCAGTCGATTTCTCGGCTGTCCCTTGTGGTATATTCTCTTTTGATGTCAATTACTTATCAACGATTACTTCTTCTCCATAGATGATAGACGATACAACTTTTACAACTTCTTCGGCTTCCATTTGTTCTGCGACTATCTGATATTCGATACCGTCATATTCAAATTCAGCCACATACATATCATAGTAGCCAGACGGTTCGTGCGTGTCAGGGTTATACGGACCATAGGGCATGGAACGATACCCAAAGGTAACTGCCGTTCCGTCAATGTCAGAAGTTTTCACTTCATTTTCGGGCAGAAGATAAACACAATCACTTAGAATGCCGATTTTTGAAGCCGTTATAGAAAATCCTTTAAGCGCCGCTACATCTTCTGTCAGTTTCGGGCTTCCATCTTCATAATAGTCGTGGTAGAAATCGAGCCATATAGTATCGTATATAACTTTACCATTCTTATCAAGAATAACTTTTGCTGTACCATTCCCGGAAGCTGCAACTAAGCCGTCTGGGATATACAACGGTGTTAAATCCTTTCCATAATAATCTGTTACTTCATCTTTTCCCCAGGCAACATCGGTATCGTATAGCGCGGGGTCGAACCATATGCGTGCCGCGTCTGAAAATCCTTCAATTTCATTAAAATGGAGATTACTCAAACTGATGTGAATTTCAGATGTTGTGGGCGTTGTATCATCATCGGTAGTGTCAGTAGGATTGTCAGCAATAACTTCGTTCGGATTGTCCGGTGGTGTAGTACCTTGCTGGCCGAAATAATTGGGGAGAACAGAAAAGGCAGTAAAAAGCACAACAGTAAGGCAAGCTGCCATAGCACTCCATTTTACCCACCCATGCTTTTTACAATGGTAGTTTTCGGCTTCTTCATAATACTTATCATTGACTTCACTCATGGCTTCGGAAAACAATTTAGCGTTCATACAAAAACCTCCCGTTCTATCAAGTATTGTTTCATTTTCTGACGGATCAAAGTGAGCCGGACGGATACATTTTTTTCAGATATACCTACGCGCTTTGCTATGTCTGCGTAAGTATCTGCATACGCATAGCGGCGCATGAAGATAGCGCGCTCTTTTGCGGTCAGCGTATCTAAAAATGCTTCGATGATACGGGCTAACTCTCTGGCTTCAATTTCATCTTCCACGGTTTTCTGGTCTGCGATACAGCCCTCGATTTCCTCTAAGGCAATCGTATAGTGTCCGCTTCGTTTTGCTGCCTCCTTTCTCCAATAGATTTTGAGGGAAATGTTCCGCACGATTTTCACAATGTAGGACAACAAGGGATTGGGGTGTACCGGGGGAATGGCGTTCCACGCGCCTAAGTAAGCGTCGTTGACACATTCCTCCGCGTCCCGGCTGCTGTTCACAATGTTGTACGAAAGATTGTGACAGATTTTTCCGTATTTCATGTCCAGTTCCCGTATGCCTTGTTCGGAACGCTCAAAAAACAACTCAATAATTTTTTCATCATCAATCATCGCGCCACCTCCTTTCCGGATTCACCTATATACTACGGTTTTAGCTGCAAACACTAAATGAAAGAGAGAAGTTTTTCAAAAAAATTATAGCACATCTTTTTGAATAGGGTGTGTCAAGTTGCAGGAATGTTTCTTTGCCGCTTCGCTTGCCGCCCTGCGGCGTTCCTCGTTGTATGGGGCGGTCAGACGGAAAGAGAAACGCCCCTTGCGGATTTCAAACTCCATGCAGCCCGTGTCCGGGTCTGCGTCGATCTGGCGGCACTGGTCGGGGTGAGCTACGGCGTAGGCGGTCAGCCTGTTCTTGAGGTCGGTGTTGTGGGTGCGGATATGGATAAGCGGGTCTTTCTCGTCAAACCAAATATCGGTGGTCTTTTCCTGCTTTGTCAGCCCTGTTCTCATAAACTCTCCTTTCTGCGCCCCTGTTACGCAATAGGGGCATTTTTCGGGTGTTTTTCCCGGCTCTTGACTTGGGGAAAATGAGGATTTTCAAATAGAAACCGCCCGGACAGGGAATGTATCGTCGGGGCGGCTGTTATCGCAAGATTTCTGTTTTTTCCGGCTCTTGACCGTCAAACATAGATTAGCTCAAACTTGGCGATTTCCTCCGCTTGCGCCCTGCAAGCGTTCATCAGTCCCACCCATTTCATGGGGTCGGTAGCTTTGAGTGCTTCGGTAGCTCCCGCGCTCCTTGCAAGCTGCGGCATGATAATGTCAATCCGGCTCCGGGCGGCTTCGTCAATCTCGGCGCAATGCTCATACAGCTTCTCATTTGCGACAAGGGCGGTGTAGAGGTCGGGGCGGTACTGTTCAAGGTAGGCTTTCCGCAACCGCCCGTAATGCCCGATATACGGGCGCGGGGCGGCGGGGGTGTTGCCATTGTCAATGAGCATTCTCATGCTATGCGTTCTCCTTTCTCGGTGGAAGCAGCGGGTAATTCAAGAGCTTCCTGCTGTTCTTTCTCCCGTTCCTGTTGCTCTTTCCATTGTCTGCGCTTCTTCCCCATATAGCGGCGGTTATACTCGGCTTTCTTCGCCCTGCGTCGTTCCTGTTCCGCTAATGCTGCCTTTTCTTCCTCTGTCAGTACGATTTCCTCATGGGGGATTTCTACCTTGCCGACAAAGTTAAAGAAAATCTCAACCTCCTGTGTGCGGCTCGCCCCTTTTCCCTCTGCTTGGTGGACAAGGATTTTTTCAACAAATTCATTTATCATGGCGGGGGTAAGCTCGGAAAAATCCGTATATTTTTTGACAAGGGCAAGAAACTTCTCGGCATTGACGGTTTCCCTGCTTATGCGGTCAAGCTCCTGCTGGTCTTGTGTGATACTATCGGTCAAGCCCTCTAACTCGGCTTCAAAATCATGCAACATTTGTTCAAAGAGCTTGTCTGAAAGCCGCCCATTTACATTGTCCTCATAAAGCTTGCGAATTAAGCGGCTCAATTCGTCGGTGCGCTTTTCGCTGCGCTGTTTCCTCTGTCGGATAGCTTTAGCCGCTTTTGCCTGTCTGTCCTCGGAAGAGGAACAGACTTGCGCCATAAACTCGGCTTCGTTGTTCTGTGCATAGTCGCAAACTTCCTTTATCGCTTCAAGCAGTAATTCATTAACAACGGCAGTACGGATAAGGTGTGTGGTGCAATAATCATCAAAGTGTTGATTGCCTAAATCATAACGGGAACAGTTGTACTCGTCACGATCCGGGCGCTTTTTCCCGTTGGGTCTGCCCGCCCAGTCACGCGCGTTTCCGGCCTTGCCCCTGTGGTTATACATCTTTGCACCGCAATCCGCGCAAAACATCAAGCCGGTTAGTGGATTGGCCTTTCCTATGCTGTCTGTCCGGCGAATGGTTTTCCGTAGAGTTTGTACGCGTTCCCATGTTTCCTTGTCGATGATAGCTTCTTGTGTGTTCTCAAAAATGACTAAATCCTCTTTGGGAGTCATTTTGACGCGCTTATCTTTATAGCTCTCCTTATAAGTCCGAAAGTTTACCGTATGCCCCATATATTCCTGCTTGGAGAGTATGTCGGCAACTGTACCGCCGCGCCATGTGTAGGGGTCTGCGGCATTGTAGTTTGATTGATGGTTTCCCATACCGCGTTGTGCAAGATAGTAAGAGGGGCGCTCAACCTTTTCCGTTGCCAATATGCGGGCAATTTCATACGGGCCTTTTCCCTCGATGGCCATGCGATAAATCCGGCGTACTACTTCGGCAGCTTCCTCGTCGATAATCCAATGGTCTTTGTTGTTGGGGTCTTTCCTGTAACCGTAGATACAATGGTTGCTTGTGTGCTTGCCAGACATACCTCTTGCCCGTAAAACAGTGGTTATCTTACGACTGCAATCACGAATATACCATTCGTTCATAATGTTCAAAAAGGGTGCAAACTCGCTGCTTTCCCGTTTGTCGCTATCTACTCCGTTGGTAATGGCAATAAACCGCACACCTTTCTCTCTGAACATCACTTCGGTGTAAAAGCCCACCTGTAAATAATCTCTACCGACGCGGCTCAAATCTTTAACAAGGACAGCAGCGATTTCGCCTTTTTCAATGCCCTCAATCATGCGCTTCCAGCTTGGGCGGTCAAAACTTCCACCAGACCAACCATCATCTGTGAAGTGGACGCAATTCGTAAAACCGTTGGCTTTCGCATAGTCCTCCAGCATTTTCTTTTGATTGACAATGCTGTTACTATCGCCTGCCAAATCATCGTCGCGGCTTAATCTTTCATAGAGGGCGGTAATTTTGCTGTTAGCTATTTTCGTCGTTTTCATGGGAACGCTCCTTTCTATGGGTGATTTCTTATCCCCCTTTCACAGCATATATCTTCCGTTCACTTTCTGTTTTCTGCCGCCTGTGAACTCTGGCGGCGCAGGCGGGACAGTATTTCGCCCGGCTGGCGGGGCTTCCGGTGAAGCTCGTGGCGGACCACCATCCCTATAAGGAGCAGAAGGTTCGTATCCTGAACGGCGGCCACACCAGCATGGTGCTGACGGCCTATCTGGCAGGACACGATATCGTCCGGGAGTGCATGGAGGACGAGGCGATCCGGGGCTATCTGGAGGGTACGCTGTTTCAGGAGATCATCCCCACCCTCTCCCTGCCCCGTGAGGATTGCGAAGCCTTTGCCCGTGCGGTGGAGGAGCGAAAACAGCAGCATCGGAGAGCTGAAAAAGCTGCTGGGGGACTGGGACCCGGAGCGCACGACGTTTCTGGAGTGTCAGTCCGTCCCAGACGAACTGGAAGCCGGCAGGGTACTGCTGCGTCTGCTCATCGACCACGCCGCCAAGGACGTTCGGTGCAGCATCCCCGCCAGTGAGCTGGTCATCGGTCTCAAGTGCGGCGGCTCCGACGGTCTGTCGGGGACCCGCAAGACGGATGCCAAGGGCAGCACCAAGGCCATTTATATCGACGGTGAATTTGGCGGCTTCGCCATTCATCTGGTTCGCAGATAAGGAGGAATCACTATGAGCAAACGTATCGTCACCTTCGCTGAGATCATACTGCACCTGGCTCCCAACGGCTACTGCCGCTTCTTTCAGGACGATCAGCCGCAAGCCACCTTCGGCGGCGGTGACAGCTTCGGCGGCGGCCTGATCTATGCCCTGCTCAACGGCAAGGACAGCCAGAGCGCCATCGAATTTGCCGTGGCGGCCTCGGCCCTGAAGCACTCCATCGAGGGTGACTTCAACCGGGTCACCGTGGCCGAGGTGGAGAAGCTGGCCGGCGGCGACAGCGACCGCCGGGTGCAGCGGTAAAACATTCTATCCCCTTCCTTTCCATAGCATGACCCCGGCGGCCAATGGCCGCCGGGGTCATGCAGCGTGTCAAAAAAGCCTCGCAGAGTTTGCCGCCCGCAGGCGGCAAAGAAGTAAAATCATTTTCTCTCGCGACATGTGCGTGAGAGAAAATACTTCTCAGGCTGCAAGTGTGGAACTTGTGCGCCTATGGCACACAAATTATGCGCACAGCAGACTGCAACCTTTTGTCGGAAAAACCCGGAGGGTTTTCCGACAGTCTCCATGACCCCGGCGGCCAATGGCCGCCGGGGTCATGCACTGTTTTCAGCTCCGGTGGTTTTCCCGCCGCATATACAGCAGCGGATAGGGGCCGCCCTCCTCGTCGCAATCGCTCCGCTGATAAACTTCAAATCCCATATGCCAGTAAAGCCCACGGCATGAGGATCCTGTTCGTTCACTGTGACCTCCTCTACGCCCATAAACTCCACCGGCTGTCCCTCCCGCTCAGCGATCAGCAGATGTCCACACCCGCCAAGGCCTGCGGCACATAGCTCCGGAGGCGCCGGATCTCCTGCTCCGACAGGAACAGGCGGGTGCCCGGACGGATGCCTCCCACACCCCCAGCAGCTGCGCCATCCGTGCCGCCTCCCGCCGCCGCACCTTATACACACGGATCATATCCTTCTCCTTCCACGGGAAAAGGGACCGAGCATCAGCTCGGTCCCTCCCGTTGCTTTTCAGGCCAATCGACCGTAGATGCGGGTCAGCTTCCGGATGCGCTGCGCCAGCTCCGGCGTCAGCTCTCCCGGCAGCATCCGCCACTGCCAGTTGCCGGACTGAGTTCCCGGCTCGTTGGTGCGGTGTCCCGCCCCCAACTCCAGATAGTCCTGCATCTGAGCCACAAACAGCTTGGCCACAGAACTCATGCCGCCCCGGATGATGCCCCGGTTGAAGCCCTCCTCGTCGTTAAGCCCCAGATACTCCTTGGCAAAGGCAATATCCGCCGGATCCGCCTCCTGCCGCCACAGGGCCAGCGGGCTGTTGTCATGGGTACCGGTATAGCAGATGCAGTTCTCCCGGTAGCTATGGGGCAGATAGCTGCTGGTATCACGGGAATCGAAGGCAAATTCCAGCACCTTCATGCCCGGCAGGCCGGAATCCCGCAGCAGCTGCGCCACCTCCGGGGTGGGATAGCCCAGATCCTCAGCGATAAACTCCAGCTGCGGGAACCAACCGGTGAGCACACCCACCAGCGCCATGCCGGGGCCCTTGACCCACCGGCCGTTTTTGGCCGTTGTCTCGCCGTAGGGTACTGCCCAGTAGCTCTCGAAGCCCCGGAAGTGGTCGATGCGGATGACGTCATACAACTTCCCGGCGCCGTCGATGCGGCGGATCCACCAGCCGAAGCCGTCGGCCTGCATCCGATCCCAGCGATAGAGGGGGTTGCCCCACAGCTGGCCGTCGGCGCTGAAGTAGTCCGGCGGCACACCGGACACCTCCGTGGGGACGCACCGGTCATCCAACTGGAAATTCTCCGGCTCGGCCCACACATCGGCGGAGTCCATGGCCACATAGATGGGCAGGTCACCGATGATATGGATGTCCTTCCCGTGGAGATAGGTCCGCAGAGCCTCCCACTGCCGGAAGAACAAATACTGGATATAGGTGAACAGCTCCACATCCTCCCGCAGCAGGGTGCGGTACTGCTCCAGTACCAACTGCGAGCGGCGCAGGCGGATGTCCTCATCCTCCCACTCCGTCCAGGAGCGCATCCCGAAATGGCGCTTGCAGGCCATGAACAGGGCGTAGTCCGGCAACCACCGGGCGTTCTCCGCCACAAAGGCCGTGACCTCCTCCCGGTCACGCTCCCAGCCCCGCTTTTTGGCCTTGGACAGCAGCTTCAGCCGGCTGTTATACACAGCGCCGTAGTCCACATGGCGGGGGTCACTCCCCCAGCGGTAGGCCTCCACCTCCCGTTTCGTCAAAAGGCCGTCCTCCACCAGCAGGTCCGGATCGATGAAATAGGGGTTGCCGGCAAAGGTGGAAAAACTCTGATAGGGGGAATCCCCATAGCTGGTGGGGCCAAGGGGCAGCATCTGCCAGTAGTGCTGGCCCGCCTCCGCCAGAAAGTCCGCAAAGTCATACGCCGCTTTGCCCAGCGTGCCGATGCCATAGGGGGACGGCAGGGAGAAAATGGGCATCAGAATGCCGCTGCTTCGATTCATAGGTAGTCACTCACTTACTCATAGAAATGCTTTGAAATACTTATCAGCCCCGCCCTCCGAGCGGAGGCTCTATGCTCCTTAGCCCTTCACGGCTCCGGCGGCCACGCCCTTGATGATGTGCTTCTGGCAGCACAGATAGAAGATGATCACCGGCAGGATGCTCAGCATGATCAGGGCCATGGTGGCGCCCATGTCCACGGTGCCGTAGCTGCCCTTGAGGTACTGAATGTGGATGGGGATGGTGCGGTACTGGTTGATGTCCAGCACCAGGCTGGGCAGCAGATAGTCATTCCATACCCACATGATCTCCAGCACGCCCACGGAGATCATGGTGGGCTTGAGCATAGGCAGCACCACCCGGAAGAAGGTGCCCACCGGGCCGCAGCCGTCGATGGCGGCGGCCTCCTCGATCTCCAGCGGCAGACTCTTGACAAAGCCCGTGAACATAAACACGGCAAGGCCCGCACCGAAGCCCAGGTATACCACGGGGATGGTCCAGGGGGTGTTCAGATGCACCTGGTCCGCCGTCCGGGCCAAGGTGTACATGACCATCTGGAAGGGCACCACCATGGAGAATACGCACAGGTAGTACACGATCTTGCTGACCAGGCTCCCCACCCGGGAGATGTACCACGCCGCCATGGACGTGCACAGCAGGATCAGCGCCGTGGAGGTAATGGTGATGAAGAAGCTGTAGAATACCACCTTATAGAAGGCGAAGTTGCCGAAGGTCATGCCCTTGACATAGTTCTTCAGCCCCACAAAGGATTCCGCCGTGGGCAGCTTAAAGGTCTCGGTGTTGACAAAGGCGTTGGCCTTCAGGGAGTTGATGAGCACCAGGAGCACCGGCATCAGATAGATCACGGAGATGATGGTGAACACCACCGTCAGCAGCGCCTGACGGCGCTCTCTGCGGCGCAGAGCTTCGGTTTTGATCATTGCTGCACCTCCTTGCGGCGGCTGGCCTGAAGCTGGATGATGCTGATGGCCGCCACCACGATGAAGAAGATCACGGCCTTGGCCTGACCCACGCCGCGGTTGCCGCCGCCGCTGGTGCCGAAGGCGTTGACGATGTTCAGGGCCAGCATTTCCGTTGTTTTGATGGTCTCTCCGTTGCCCAGCTGCTGGAAGGGACGCCCGGCGGTCAGGGCCAGGTTCTGGTCAAACAGCTTGAAGCCGTTGGTCAGGCTCAGGAACATACAGATGGTGATAGAGGGCATCACGTTGGGGATAGTGACCCGCCACAGGGTCTGCCAGCGGTTGGCGCCGTCGATGCGGGCCGCCTCCAGCATATCCTCGGACACGGCCTGGAGTCCGGCAATATAGATGATCATCATATAGCCGATCTGCTGCCAGCACACCAGGATCACCAGACCCCAGAAGCCGTATTTCGTCTCCAGGATCACGGAGGTGTTGTACTTGATGAGGATGCCGTCGAAGATCATGGACCAGATATAGCCCAGCACGATGCCGCCGATGAGGTTGGGCAGGAAAAACACCGTGCGGAACACGTTGGTGCCCTTGAACTTCTGGGTCAGTGCATAGGCAATGGCAAAGGCAAACAGATTGATAACGATCAGGCTCACCAGAGCAAACAGCGCCGTGTACCAGAACGCGTGCATATAGCTGGGGTCCTGGAAGGCCTTCCGGTAGTTTTCCAGCCCCGTCCATGTCCACTGGCTGGTAATGCGGAAGTTGCAGAAGGACAGAAACAGCCCCTTGAAGAAGGGGTACAGGAAGCCGATGCAGAAGGCGGCAAAGGTGGGCAGCAAAAACAGCCACACCATGCGCTTGATGGGGCGGCGGATCAGCCGGGAATTCAGCGCAGCCTCGTCCCGGCGGTGTTTCGGAAGTTTCATGACGCCTCTCTCCTATCTATGTTTTTTCCGGGCGGCGCCCGGAGCTCTTGCCCGGTCCATACCGGCCAACAGCTCTGTGCGCCGCAGGTAAGAAAATCGGGGGCGGGCGATAAGCCCGCCCCCGGTCCTATTGCGTTACAACGGAGCGCTTATAGCTCAGCCGTTCTCCTTGGCATACTGGGTGGCCCAGCCGTCCACGAAGGCGGTCTTGACGTTGTCCCAGCTGCCGCCGTTGACGGTGTACTGGGTCAGAGCGTCCACCACGCCCGCACGCCAGTCATCCACGGCGGGAGTCCAGTTGAAGGCCCAGGTCACAATGTAGTTGCCGGCAGTGGTATAGGCGTTGGCATCGGCAAAGAACACGTTCTCGGGGGTCTTGGCGTTCTTGAAGGGGCAGGGGCCAAACTGCTCAGCCAGCATGGTGGTACCCTCGTCAGAGGTAACGACCCACTTCATGAAGTCCAGAGTGGCCTGGATGTCCTCTTCCTTGGCGTTCTTGTTGACAGCCCAGCAGTTCTCGGTGCCGCAGCACAGGCCGGACTTCTCCTCGCCCTCAACGCCGCAGTAGATGGGGATCATGGCCAGATCCTCGGGGTTCATCTTAAAGCCCTTCTCCTCGCCGGTGAGGTTGGCAAACTCCCAAGAGCCGTTCTGATAGAACACAGCCTTGCCCTGACCGAATTCGGCCTCGGAGGCGTCGCCGGTGGCGGTGGTCAGAGCAGCGCCGGTGGTGGCGGAGTCAGTGGTGTACAGATCCCAGACGTTCTTGAAGTTGTCCAGATAGGTGCCCTTGATGGTGGCGGGCTGAGAGGTGACGTTGTCATCCCGGAACTCATAGAACAGGGGCATATTGGCCAGATGGCCGGAGAAGCGCCAGCTGGAGGAACCCTCCAGGCCGGCGGAGCTGAAGGCGTCAAAGCCCAGCTCGGCAGCGCGGCTGTGGATGTCGTCGGCGACCTTCTTCAGGGTCTCAAAGTTGGTGATATCGGAGATCTCATAGCCGGCCTGCTTCAGCAGAGCCTTGTTGACGATGATGCCAAAGGCCTCATAGCAGTAGCCGATGGACACGGTCTCGCCGTTGGCATTCTTCAGGTTGAAGTCCTGAGTGGTCATTTCCTTCATGACGTCGGCGTTATCCAGAGGATAGCAGAAATCGCCATAGGCGTTGACGGCGCCCTGGTTGCCCACCTGGAACATGGTGGGAGGAGCGGACTTGTCCAGCTCGGAGGTCAGCATGGTGTCATACTGGCCGGAGGCGGCGGTGACGACCTTGACCTCCACGCCGGTCTGCTCGGTGTAGGTCTTGGCCAGATCCTGCCAAGCCTGGTCGGCTTCGGGCTTGAAGTTCAGGTAGTACACGGAACCCTTCGCTTCGTCTCCATTGCCCTTGTTGTCGTCTGCCTTCTTGCCGCAGGCTGCCAGAGACAGCGCCATAACAAGAGCCAGAGCCAATGCAAGAAACTTCTTCATTTTCATTTCTCCTTCATTTATTATTTTTCACATCCCTTGGGATGGGAAAAACTCAGTTGATCCGCCGCACGGACGCTCCCCGGCGTAGCACGGTCCGCACTGTCTCGCAGCGGGGCCGTCCCCGGCCGTGGATCATGTCCATCAGGATCTCCACGCTGCGCCGCCCCATCTCCTCCATAGGCTGGCAGAGGGTGGTCAGCATGGGATGGAAATACTCCGACATGGTCAGGCCGTCGATGGCGATAACGGAGCAGTCCTCCGGTACCCGGCGTCCCGCCTCCCGCAGCGCCCGCATGGCGCCCAGCGCCATGTTGTCGGCAATGGAAAACACCGCCGTGAAGTCCGCCCCCCGCCGCAGCCTCTCCGCCGTGGCCCGGTAGGCGTCCCCGATGTCAAAGGACCCGGCGCGGATCACCAGCTCCTCCTCCGTCGGCAGGCCGCAGTCCGCCAGCGCCCGGAGATACCCCTGATAGCGCAGCTGGCTGATGGCCCGGTCATCGGTGCGGGCTACCAGCGCCGCAATGCGGCGGTGTCCGCAGCGGTACAGCTCCGTCACGGCCCGATAGGCCTCCTCCTCGTCAGCGATGGACACCGAGGCGTAGGAGCCCTCCGGCAGTGTGCCGTACTGATTGGCGTAGGAGCAGCAGACAAAGGGTACGTTCAGCATGGTCAGCTCCTCCGGCGTGTAGTCGGATCGTCCGCCCAGAAACACGATGCCCCGCAGCCGCTTCTCCCGCTCCATCATAGCCCCCCGCTTGATCTCGTCATCGCAGGTGCCGATCTGCTGCATCACCATGGTAAAGCCCTCGGCGGTGATGCCGTCCTCGACGGCCCGGATGATGTCGGTATAGAAGGGGTTGGACACGCCCCGCACCACCAGTCCAATGGCGTCGGACTTGGTCTTGACCAGATCCCGTGCGGTGTTGTTGGGGATGTAGTTGGAACTTTCAATGACCTCCAGCACCCGGCGTCGGTTCTCCTCGCTGACGTCAGGTCGGTCATTGAGCACACGGGATACCGTGCTGACGCTGACGCCGCAGAGCCGGGCAATATCTTTGATGGTCATCGGTGATCCCTCCGGAGACAGTACCGAAAACTTGGAAACCTTCCCGGTAACGTTTTCGGTTTGTTGACGCTACCATCTTAGCAACTTATACATAGGCTGTCAATGGGGCCGGACCATTTTTTCAGAATCTCACAGTTTTTTCGCCGGGTCTCTTGTGATTTTGACCAAACACGCCTCGCCCTCTGCCAGCAGTTCTCCCATCCGGGACTCCCCCAGCACCGGGATGCCCTCCCGGCGCAGCAGCTCCGCCGTCACGCCCCAGCCCTCCACCACCGTTCCGGTGAAGGTGCCGTCATAGATCTCCCCGGAACCGCAGGAGGGGCTGCGCTCCTTCAGAATGGCCGCCTGTGCCCCGGTGAGCCGTGCCAGACGCACCACCTCCTCCGCCCCCCGGCGGAAGGCATCGGTGACATCACCGCCATCGCTTGCAAACACGCCGCCCTCCCGGCGTTCGGAGGGGAGCCGGGGCGTGGGCAGCCCCCCGAAGATCTCCCCGCACACGGGGATCACCTCATGGCGGCGGCACAGCTCCTGCGCCAGCGGGTGGAGCTTGCTCCGCCCATCGTAGCGGCAGGCCACTCCCAGCAGACACGCACTGACCAGCAGCTTCATCGCTCCATCTCCCTTCCGTTGAGGGCGGCATAGGCCAGCCGCTCCCCCTCATAGCGCAGCTTCAGGGAGAAGAACGGCACCTCCCGCCGCAGCAGCTCCAGAAAGATGCGGTCCCCCTCCCACTGGGGCAGGGCCGCCAGCCGATCCCGATGGATCCACCCCAGCACGCCCTCGTCGCAGTCCTCCCGGATGCGGCCCGTCCAGCCGGTGGCGGTGAACAGGTGCATATATTCCGTCTCCCACCGGTCGGAGACAAAGGTGACGATCCCCCGATACCGATAGTCGGTAAGAGTCAGCCCCGTCTCCTCCAGCGTCTCCCGCAGGACGCACTCCTCCGGACTCTCTCCGTCCTCGAATTTCCCGCCCACACCGATCCATTTGTCGTGATTGCAGTCGTTCTCCTTCTTCACCCGGTGGAGCATCAGATACTCCCCGGCCGGATTTTCGATGTAGCACAGGGTGGTGTTCTTCATGGTGCAGTCTCCCCTTTCAGCATATGTCCTTTCCTGTATGATAACACAGTTTTTGCCTTTTGGGAACCGATGTGGTATACTGATCCCAAAAACGGAGGTGGAGTATATGGCGGACATTCAACCGGGGCGGTATCGCCACTTCAAGGGCAATAAATATCAGGTGCTGGGCATCGCCCGCCACTCGGAGACGCTGGAGGAGCTGGTGGTGTACCGGGCCCTCTACGGCGACGGCGGCCTGTGGGTGCGCCCTGCGTCCATGTGGACGGAGACCGTGGAGCGGGACGGCTATCACGGCCCCCGATTCATTTGGGTGGCAGAGCGATGACGGACTATCAGGTGGTGCGGAGCCGCCGCCGCACCGTGGCCCTGCAGGTAGACCAGACCGGCAGCGTGGTAGTGCGGGCGCCCATGACTCTCCCGGCGGAGGAGATCCGCACCTTCGTGGAAAAGCACGAGACATGGATCCATCGCCAGCAGCAGCGTCAGGCCCGGTATCGGGCGGAGCACCCGGAGCCCACCCCCCAGGAGCAGGAGGCCCTTCGCCGGCAGGCCAAGGCTCACCTGCCCCAGCGGGTAGCCTATTGGGCCGGGGTCATGGGCGTCCGCCCCACCGGGATCAGGATCACCTCCGCCCGGACACGGTTCGGCAGCTGCTCCGGGAAAAACAGTCTCTGCTTCTCCCTGTACCTGATGGCCTATCCCCCGGAGGCCATCGAGTATGTGGTGGTGCATGAGCTGGCCCATATCCGCCATAAAAACCACAGTCCCGCCTTCTACGCCGAGGTGGAGCGCTACCTACCGGACTGGCGGCAGCGGCAGGCTCTGCTGAAACGGTGATCTTCCCATAGAAAAGCCGTCCCCGGCCACCGGCCGGGGACGGCTTTTCTATTCTTCTCTTACCGCAGGATGGGTGCCGTAGCGGCCATGAGCCACGCCAGTTCCTCCCCATCCAGATGAGGTGCGATGGCAACCCGCACCTTCTCATGATAGGCGTTCAGCAGCGCCAGCTCCTCCTCCGACAGCAGGCTCAGCTCCAGCGCCGCCCGGTCAAAGGGAACCATGGTCAGCGGCTCGAAGTGCAGGAAGCGGCCATACTCGTTCTCGCCGTCCCGCTGCACCAGCTCCAGATTCTCATGGCGGATGCCGAACTGTCCGGCGGCATAGTAGCCGGGTTCATTGGATACCACCATGCCCTCTGCCAGCGCCGTGACCTTCTGGTTCTCCGGCAGCCGCCAGTGGAGCCGCTGCGGCCCCTCATGGACGCTGAGCACATACCCCACACCGTGACCGGTGCCGTGGTTGTAGTCCATCCCCTGCTCCCACAGAGGCAGCCGGGCCAGAATATCCAGATTCTGCCCGCACAGGCCCTCCGGGAACCGGGCCGCCCCCAGCCGCAGATGGCCCTTCAGCACCACCGTATAGGCCCGGCGTTCCTCCTCCGTCAGCGGCCCCAGCGGGATGGTGCGGGTGATGTCCGTGGTCCCCTGCAAATAGTGTCCGCCGGTATCCGCCAGGCAGAAGCTGCGGGGCTCCAGCGACGCATCCGTCTCCGCCGTAGGCTCATAGTGGACGATGGCTCCGTGGGGGCCGAAGGCCATGATGGAGTCAAAGCTTGGCCCCAGATAGTCCGGCTGCTGAGCCCGGAAACTCTCCAGCTTGGCGGCAGCGCTGCACTCGGTGATGGGTTCCTTGCCCACATGGCCTTGCAGCCAGCAGATGAACCGGCACACCGCCACACCGTCCTTGATGTGGGCGGCACGGAAGTTCTCCTGCTCCGCCGGGGTTTTCATGGCCTTCATCAGCTGCACCGGGCTGGGCCTGTCCAGCACCTTGGCCCCGGACAGACTCTGCAATACGCAGTAGTTGGCCGTGGCGCTGTCCGTCTGCACCGCCGTCCCTGCCGGGATGGCCCGCAGCCGATCATAAATGCTCTCATAGGGGGCCAGTGCCACGCCGCAGGCCGCCAGCTTCTCCTTCAGCTCCCCGGACAGGATCTGCTCCTGCACACACAGGGTGGCCTCCTCCTGCCGCAGCAGCAGGAAGGACAGGAACACCGGCGTGCAGCGCACGTCGTCGCCCCGGAGGTTCAGCGTCCACGCCACTTCGTCCAGCGCCGTCAGCACCAGTACCTCTGCCCCGGTCTCCCGCATCTTCTCCCGCAGCAGATGCAGCTTCTCCTCACGGGTCAGCCCGGCACACTCCGCCGGCAGCTCCCACACCGGCTGCGCCGACAGCGCCGGCCGGTCCGGCCACACGGCCCCGGCCAGATCCTGCTCATAGGCGAAGCGGACGTTCTTCCCCTCCAGCGCAGCGGCCATCGTCCGGGCAAAGAGACTGCTGACGGTGCGTCCGTCGAAGCCCACGATGCCTCCCTGCGGCACCTTCTGTGCCAGAAAAGCCCCGATGGTGGGAACGCCGGGCTGCCCCGCCCGCATCAGGTCGATGGTGCTCCCGGCCAGCTGATCCGCCGCCTGCAAAAAGTACCGTCCGTCCGTCCACAGGGCGGCGCTGTCCGGCAGCACCACCAGCGTACCGGCGGAGCCGGTGAAGCCCGACAGATACTCCCTGGCCTTAAAATAGTCACCCACGTACTCCGAGCCGTGGAAATCATCCGTTACCACCACATAGGCGTCCATGCCCTGCTCCTGCATCCGCCGGCGCAGCAGCCGGAGCTTTTCAGCGCTGTTCATTGCGATTACCGCCTTTCATTTATCAGTTGGCCCTATTGTATCACACCGCCGGAAAAATGCAACGCCCCAGGGTCCGTTGCAAAATCTGCAGATGTATGGTATAATGCTGACAAAATCTCGTAAATATCCACCAAATCGTTTATATCTCCGTCGAAATTAGAGAAATTTCCACAAATCCGTGTATCCCGCAACTGAATTGTAACCTTTTGTAATATTTTAAGGGGGAAAATCGTGAACGCCGTTGGTATCATATGCGAATACAATCCCTTTCATCTGGGCCACGCCCGGATGCTGGAGGGCCTGCGGCGGCAGTACGACGCCCCCCTTGTATGCGCCATGAGCGGCAACTTCGTCCAGCGGGGCGACGCCGCCGTGGCGCGCAAGCACGCCCGTGGGGAGATGGCCGTCCGCTGCGGCGCCGATCTGGTACTGGAGCTGCCCACCCCGTGGGCCATGGCCTCGGCGGAGCGGTTTGCCGCCGGCGGTGTGGCGCTGCTGGCCTCCACCGGCGTGGTGTCCCATCTGGCCTTCGGCAGCGAGTGCGGCGACCTGACCGCCTTACAGGCAACGGAGGCGGCTCTCTCCCAGCCGGAGCTGATGCCCCGCATCCGGCAGCTGCTGGCTCAAGGCATGGCCTATGCCCCGGCCCGACAGCAGGCGGCGGAGGAGCTGGGCGCTCCCCCGCAGATGCTCTCCCGCCCCAACGACATTCTGGCCATCGAGTACCTGAAGGCCCTGCGGCGGCAGAAGGCTCCCATGGAGCCGCTGGCCGTCCTGCGTCAGGGTGCCGGCCACGACGGCGCACCCTCCGGCGACACGGCCTCCGCCTCCCATCTGCGGATGCTGCTGCGCTCCGGCCGTACCGACGAGGCTCTCTCCTACCTCCCTGCTCCTGCGGCGCAGGTGCTGCGGCGGGAGCTGGCGCTGGGACAGGCCCCGGCAGACCTCTCCTATTGCCACCGGGCCATTTTAGCCCGGCTGCGGCAGCTGCGGGAGGAGGACTTCCTCCCCTATGACGGTGGCAAGGAGGGCCTGTACCACCGGTTCTATCAGGCGGTACGCACCTCCTGCTCCCCGGAGGAGCTGCTGGAGACCGCCAAAACCAAGCGCTACCCCACCTCCCGGCTGAGGCGGATGCTGCTGTCGGCGTGGCTGGATGTCACGCCCCCGGCGGGCGGCATCCCCTATCTCCGTGTGCTGGCCGCCAATGGACGGGGCCGGGATCTTCTGCGGCAGATGCAGCGGCGGGGTGTACCGGTACTGACCCGCCCCGGTGACGTGTCCCGTCTGGGGCCTGCGGCAGAAGCTCTCTTCCGCCGGGAGGCCCTTTGGACGGACCTCTACGTCCTGACCTATCCCCAGGCCTCCCGCAGCGTCTGCGGCAGCGACTGGCGCACGAACCCCATCCTTCTGTGAGGTGAATCCCCCATGAAAAAGCTACTGGCTCTGGCCATGCTGCTGGTCCTGTGTACCGTCCTGACGGGCCTGCTGACCGGCTGCAAGGTCTCCGTCGCCAACACCATGATGACAGACGGCGTCCCGAAGGTGGCCGTGACCTCCCCGGACGTCCCTGTCATCTCCACGGAGTGGACCGAGCGGCAATATACCGTCAGCGAGCAGGACGAGACGGTGCTGCTCACCGCCCGATATCAGATCCCCGTGCTGACCCTCACCGGCAGTCCCGACAACAGCGACACCGCCGCCAAGAACCGGCAGGCCGCCGTGCAGCGCATCAACGACTGGTTCACCGACTGGCGGGATCAGCAGGTGGATATGCTGGACGAGATGGAGCAGATGGCCCGTGAGGAGTACGAGATCACCGGCGGAGAGCGCTGGAAAGCCGAGGACTTTGTCTATCGGGATGAGGCAGGGGTCTCCTGATGGCAGAATGAGCGCCTGCTGTGCGTCACCCTGTCCTATGTCTCCTATACCGGCGGCGCCCACCCCAGCACCTGGCGGCAGGCCGTCTCCTTCGACCTCTCCACCGGCAAGACCGTGTCCGTCACGGATCTGGCCACCGACATCAACCAACTGGAGGAGGCCGTGTACCAGCTGATCCTCCGTCAGATCCAGGACAGCGGCGACACCTCCTATTTCAGCGACTACGACAAAACGGTGCTGGACTGGATCGAGCGCAGCGTGTTCTATAACGCCGATGGTGTGACCATCGTCTTCAACACCTACGACATCGCCCCCTATTCCGCCGGTGAGCAGGCCTTCTTCATCCCCTATGATCTGGTGAAGCCCTACCTCAACGACTACGGCCTCCACCTGCTGGAGCTGGATACATAAAGCGCACAAAAAAACAGAGCGCCGATCCGTATGGACCGGTGCTCTGTTTCTTCTGTTTTCCTCACTCCGTAAAGTGAACGTGGGAGAAGATATGATCCTGACAGAAGCAGTGATAGCCCACGCACTTGCTGCAATACCGGAACTGCAGATCCGGATAGTCCGTATCCGTGCGGCCGCACACGGCACACTTGTGGTGATACCCCTGCTGCTTCTGCTGCTGATGGACGGCCTTCTTGAAGTTCACCGCCTGCCGGGAGTGCTGATACTGCTTCCGCTGCGCCCAGCCCTGCAGGGTGGGCCATGCGAAGATCAGGAAGTTCAGCAGCGCCATGACCGGCAAAATCACGCCGCCCCAGTTCTGCGCCAAAATGGCCCGAATGATGCTCACGGCGAACAGTCCCACATCGATGTAGGCCAGCCACTTCATCTTCACCGGGATGATGAACATCAGCAGCACCTGCGTATTGGGGAACAGCAGCGCAAAGGCCAGGAACATGGACAGGTTCACGTAGCTCGTCCCCGCCACCGCAAAGTTGCCGCCCGTAATGGCGCTGGCCAGCAGAGCGCCGATGACCGTCAGCAGCACGCCGCTCCAATAGTAGAGGTTAAACCGTGCCGTTCCCCACTCCCGCTCCAGCGTGGAGCCGATCCAGTAGTAGAAATACAGCTCCACCACCAGCCAGAACACACTGGTGGTACTGGGTACGAAAATGTAGGTGACGATGCGCCACACCTCACCCCGCAGCACCATCTGCGGATCAAAATACAGGAAGTTCAGGGCATTGGCGTTGGTGCCTCTGGTCAGCATGATCAGGAAAAACACCACCACATTGCCGATAACGATATAGCGCATCAGATCCGGCACGCCGAAGCGGGGATGCCGGGCGCAGAACCGGTCTGCGGCGTCATAGAGCTTTCTCAAGGGAAATTTCCTCCAAACACTTATTTTCATTCATTGTACCCCATTGTACGGAAAAAGTCATGACATTTTTTTGAATATTCCGGAGAAAATGCCGCAAGATCCCCCCAAAAGGCGTTGACAAAGTTGCGCCCGGCTGGTATACTTTATAAGCCGCTTTGAATGGGTAGAAGTTTCGGCTCCCGCAGCCGACGCCCCCGACAGCGAGTCCGTTATAAAGGAAAGGCAGGTGCAACAAGTAATGCAGGCAATTATCGTGACCGGTGGTAAGCAGTACAACGTTTCCGAGGGTGATACGCTTTTCATCGAGAAGCTGGACGTCAACGCCGGCGACGCCGTGGTCTTTGATCAGGTGCTGGCCATCGTGGACGGCGAGAACTCCAAGTTCGGTACTCCCGTGGTGGAGGGTGCCAAGGTGGACGCCACCGTGGTGAAGAACGGCAAGGGCAAGAAGATCCGTATCTTCAAGTACACCCCCAAGAAGGGTTACCGCAAACGGCAGGGTCATCGTCAGCCCTACACCAAGGTGGAGATCGGCAAGATCTCTTTCTAAGGCATGACGACCGTTACATTCCTCACGGAGGATGCACGCATCATCGGGTTTGACGTGCAGGGCCACAGCGGCTGGGGAGGATCCGGCGAAGACATCGTCTGCGCCGCCATTACCAGCGCCGTCCGTCTGGTGGAGGCCACCGTAAACGACGTGATGGGTCTGTGTGCTGCGGTAAAGGTGCGGGAAGCGGATGCCTCGATTTCCCTTCGGCTCCCCGGCGGACTGGCCAACACGGCCGAGTCCACCTGTCAGAATCTCCTGACGGGGCTGATGGTCTATCTGGCGCAGCTTCACGACGAATATCCCGATAACATTGAAGTTATGGAAGGCTGACCGCCCTCCTCTTCTCTACCCTTACAGAAAGGATGGTACTGAAATATGCTGAACATTGGTCTGCAATTCTTCGCCCACAAAAAAGGTATGGGCTCCACCAAGAACGGCCGTGATTCCGAGTCCAAGCGCCTGGGTCCCAAGCGTGCGGATGGTCAGCACGTTCTGGCCGGCAACATTCTGGTTCGCCAGCGCGGCACGCATATCCACGCCGGTGCCAACGTGGGCCGTGGCTCCGACGATACCCTGTTCGCCAAGGCCAACGGTGTGGTTCGCTTCGAGCGTCTGGGCAAGGATCGTAAGCAGGTTTCTGTTTACCCCGCCGAGTAAAATTTACGTTCAAAAAACCGTGGAAGCTGTGCTTCCACGGTTTTTTCATCGCCATTCATCTAAAAAATAGCGGCAGGAACTTCGTTCCTGCCGCTATTTTTTTATTTAGCTTATCTCTTGCCTCCGCCGAAGCCTTTCCCGCTGAAGCCGCCGCCACGGCTGCCTCCGCCGAAGTTCCGGGAGGGCCGGGAACCGGAAGGCCGGGAGGGTCGAGGGGTACTGGGCCGGGATCCACCGGGCCGAGGACCGCCTCCCATCGGCGGTCTGGGGCCGCCCCCCATAGGAGGCCGAGGGCCGCCGCCCATGGGCGGACGGGGGCCACGGGGCGGTGCAGGCCGCCGGGGCGGACGGGGATGCCGTCCCCAGAACACGGGATAGTACACAGGCCCGCCTACCACCACCGGGCGGCGGCGATACCGGCGATACCGCAGGCCATCCAGCAGGATCCACACCACAAAGATGCCCACCACCAGCAGCACCACAGCCGGCACAGAGCCGGAGTCATTGCCCTGCCACGCACCGTTATCCTCATGATTGGAATAGCTGCCGCCGCTCTGCTGACGGCCCAGCGTCTGGGCATAGAACACATCCGCCTGCCGGAAGAAGGCCAGCGCCGCTGCGTCGTAGTCCCCCTGATAGTAGGGAGCCTCCACAGCGCCCTGCAGGCCCGCCTGATAGGTGTCCGTCATGGCGTCCAGCACGTTGTCGCCCAGCGCCACGTAGTAGTCGCTGTCCTTTACCAACAGCAGCAGCATATCATTGCCGCCCAGCCCCCACCGGGAGCCAAGCTCCGCCGCCGCCTTCTCATAGGTCCAGCCGTTCAGCGTGTCCAGCGTCGCCACGGCGATGATGGCCCGATAGTCGCTGTCCCAGCTCTGGTCATACTGCCGCAGGGATGCCTCCGTCTCGTCCGTCAACAGGTCGGCGTCGTCCCGCAGCCAGTTGCCGTAGGTTACCTGGGGCAGGTCGGCGGGCTTTTTGCTGATGCCGTAGACGCAGGAGCCCAGAATGGCCAGCACCAGCACCACCAGCGCAAAGCCACGTTTTTGATAAAATTTCATGGTAGTCTCCCTTCACGGAGAAGTCGTATCTCTCAGCTTAACCACGCAGCTCCAGCAGCTTCTGCTTCAGTTCGCCCTCGATGCGGCCCAGCTGGGCCTCGGCCTCCCTGCGCTTGGCGGCACCCTCCTGCTGGATGCGGGCCACCTCGTCCAGAGACTCGATGAGCTGCTGGTTGGTGTGCTGCAGCGTCTCGATGTCCACGATGGAGCGCTCGGCCGCCGTGGCGGTGGCGATGGTTCCCATCTTCAGGGTGTCGGCGTTCTTCTTCAGCAGTTCGTTGGTCATCTCCGTCACGGCGCTCTGAGCCGCCGTGGCCTGACGACTGTGCTCCAGCCCCAGCGCCAGCACCATCTGGCTCTTCCACAGGGGAATGGTGTTCACCAGCGAGGACTGGATCTTCTCGATCATCAACGTGTCGTTGTTCTGCAGCAGCCGGGTCTGGGGGCCCATCTGCACCGACACCATCCGGGTCAGCTCCAGATCGTGGATCTTCTTTTCAAACCGGTTGCACAGGTTCACCAGATCGTTATAGGCCTGTGCATCCTCTGCCGTGCCGGACTGCTCCGCCTTCTTGCGAAGCTCCTCCAGTTCACCGCTGCGTACCTCCTCCAGCCGCTTTTTACCGGCCAGAATATACATGGTCAGTTCCTTGTAGTACTTCAGGTTCAGCTCATACATCTGGTCGAACATGGCCACGTCCTTGAGCAGCGCGATCTGGTGCTGCTCAAGAGACTGGCTGATCTTCTCCACATTGGCCTCTACCTTGCTGTACTGGGCCTTCATGCTCTCCAGCCGGTTCCCGGCCTTCTTGAACAGGCCCATGAGGCCCTTCTTCTCATCGCTGTCGCCGAAGCCCTTCAGCTCCACCACCAGACGGCTCAGGTCCTGCCCGATCTCGCCCAGATCCTTGCTGCGGACGTTATTCAGGGCGCTCTCGGAGAAGCCCGCCACGTTCTTCTGTGCGGCGGCACCGTACTGCAGGATCATGTTGGTATCCCGCACGTCGATCTTGTGGGAAAACTCCTCCACCGCCTTCTTCTCCTCGTCGGTCAGGAGCTTTTCATCCATCTCCACCGGCTCGATCTTCTTCTCCTCCGGCTCCGGCACTTCGGGAGCCGTAGGCTCCAGCGTCAGCTGGGGAACGGCCTCGGCCGCCGCCGTAGGCTCCAGGGTCAGTTCAGGCATCATGTTGTCCGTCATGGTCATAGTTCCTTTCTATCTCATATTGTTCGTTTACTTGCATTTCCCGGAAGGCGCCGCCCCATGGGCCGCCCTCCTCTCAGGGTCTTTTTACAGCTCCAGCCGGATGCCGTCGCCGTCCTCGCCGCTCTCCTTCTCCTCCGCCGCCGGAGTCTCCTTCTGGGTCTGGTGGATGGGGTCGTCGCTGAGTCCCTCACGGGCCATCATGTTCTCCAGCACCGTGATATCCGTGGAGATATCCAGCGCCTGATCCCCGAAGAGGCTGTCCAGCTGCCGTTCAAAGGCGGTGACGATGTTGCTCATCATGCTCTCCACCCGCTCCATGGTGCCGCTGATGTTCTGTCCCTCCACGCCCTGACTGCTCATGCGGTCATAGGCGTTGAGGAGCTTCAGCGTGGTGGGCAGGTAGTAGTTCATGAATTTGCGGATCTGCGGCAGCTTCCCGGGGTCTGCCTTAACGCAGTCGAAGATCTTGCCGGAAACCTCCTCCAGCCGATCGATCTGGCGGCTGATGGTCTCGTCCTTGATACTGTCGTTGAGGCGCTTCATCTCCCGGATAGCCAGCTCACCGTCGGAGATCATCTTATCCAGCTCCGGGTTGCCGGTGGGCTGGGGCTTCTCCTCCACCTCCTCCACAACGTCCTTGCAGAAGATGCGGGCGATGAGAAATACCACTACCGACGCCGCAGCCGCCATCATAAAGTGGCCCGGCTTATACAGGGGCAGCAGCAGGGCATACAGCACCCACACCACCGCCGCTGCGTATATGGGCGCAGCCGATTTATGCACGATCTTTTTCATTGCACGCCTCCGTTTCTGACCTGTCACATACAGTTGGTTCGATTATACCCCATGCGCTCCCCCCGGTCAAGAAAAAATCCCAATATCGGGACGTCCGACCGGGTCATCGCCCCTCCGGTCGCCGAAACCCGGACGATGCGCTCCCACCGGCCAGCGGATGCGGCAAATCGGCAAGGGCAGGCACGCCCTCCGGCGTGCCTGCCCTTGCCCGCTTATCACATTTTGCAAGCCGTCTCCCCCACCCGCAGACCTACCGCAGTGGGATGCCCCGGCTTCCGTCAGTGGGATCCACGAACAGCGGCAACTGGGGCGGTGCGTAGGTCCACCAGATGGCCAGCCCCCACACCGCCAGCAGCGTCACGCCGCCTAAGATCTGCCACACCGGCCCGTCCAGCACCCGCCGGGCCTGAACGCTCCAGCTGACCCAAAAGGCCAGCAGCACCGCCAGCTGGAAAATCAGTACATCCACCCACATGATCCCCCGGCCCAAAATTCCCTGATAGGTGTAAAACAGCGCCGGGATGGCCGCAAGACCCGTCAGCATCCCCAGCCCACGGGCGGGCAGCAGGGAGCCGTGACCCTGCAGGGCGATGCGCTCCACCAGCGACCACAGCACCCACGGAGTGATGAAAAGCTTCATGTGCTCCCAAGTAGATTCATTGACGGCGGCCAGAGGTGCCGCTATGGGGCTCTGCCCCGTCCAGTCGTAAACAAAGTGCAGCAGATTCCCCGCCGCCAGTACCACCAGCAGGCCCACCGTCTCCCAAGTGCGCCACCGTTTTTCTGCCATGTAAAAGCCCTCCGTTTCCATGTACCTGATACCTCAGTGTACACGAAAACGGAGGGGCTTATACCTACTCTGGTTTTTGGACATTTTCCGGACAAAAACCGGACAGAATTTTCCCTTACCGACGGGGGAAGATCACAACACCCGACGTCCCTTTGGACGTCAGATCCAGCGTCTCTCCCGTCAGTCGGTGTACCGGCTGCTCCGGGAGGCGGGAGAGAAAGTCCTCCAGCGTGGTCAGCTCCGGGAAGCCCTGCTCCCCTCTCCGGAAATGCATGGGCAGCACCAGTCGGGGGTGCAGCCGACGCACCAGCTCCGCCGCCGCAGCGGCATCGATGGTATAGGTGCCGCCCACCGGCAGCATCAGCGCATCGCAGCCCGAAATTTCCTCCTCCTGCGCCGCTGTCAGGGCGCAGCCCAAGTCTCCCAGATGCACCACGGTCATGCCCTCCGCCCGGAAGATATGAACGGTGTTATCGCCCCGGAGAGCGCCCTGACAGTCGTCGTGGAAGGTGGAGAATGTCTCCACCGTAAAGGGATTTTCCCCGCCGGGCAGCAGCGTCACCGCCTCCAGACAATCGTGGTCAAAGTGGTGGTGACTGATATAGACGGCGTTAGCCTCCACCCGCAGCGGCGGATAGCCCGCCACGACCCGATAGGGATCGATGACCAGCCCGTAGCCCGCCGACTCCAGCCGAAAGCAGCTGTGGCCCAACCATGTGATATACATAAGCGCCTCCTGTCACGAATTTTTAGAAGATCGGAACAAATCCGATCAAAATGCCATAGCAGCAGAATATGTTCCCATGATAGCCGAATAGAATGATGTGTGTATCAGACCGGATCAGTCCGCATCAGCCCTGCCAGAGCATCTCCCGGTCGATCTCCTTCAGGCTGTGGGCGCCGCACATGGCCATGGTATCCGACAGCTCATCCGTCAGCTTGCGGACGTAGGCTGCCACGCCCTCCTCGCCGCCGCCATAGACCATGGTGACGAAGGGACGGCCGATGAGAACGCCGTCCGCCCCCAGTGCCAGCGCCTTGAACACATCCAGCCCTGTGCGGATGCCGCCGTCCACCAGCACCATGACCCGGTCGCCCACGGCGTCGGCAATGGCGGGCAGTACCTCCGCCGTGGCGGGACACTGATCCAGCACCCGGCCGCCGTGGTTGGACACCACGATGGCGGAGGCCCCGGCCTCCACCGCCTTCTCCGCCCCACGGACGGTCATGATGCCCTTGAGGATAAAGGGCTTTCGGGCGTGCTCCGCCACCTCACGCAGCTCCGCCACGGTCTTGCTGCCGGCAGGCGGCATCCGGTTGCGGAGGAAGGGCAGACCGGCGGCATCGATGTCCATGGCAATGGCCATGGGGTCGGCGGTCAGGGCCAAGTCCAGCTTCTGCATTAGGGTCTCCCGGTCCCAGGGCTTCACCGTAGGCACGCCGCAGCCCTGCTGGGCCCGGATGGCCTGCGTGGCTCCCTCCATCACCGCCGGGTCCACACCGTCGCCGGTGAAGGCCACGATGCCCGCCTTGGCGCAGGCCGCCAGCAGCAGCCGGTTATAGGTCAGGTCGTCGTACTTATCCCCGTAGTGCAGCTGCATGGCTCCCACGGGAGCCGCCATCACCGGCAGGGCCAGCCGGTGGCCGAAGAAGTCGAAGGATGTATCGGCCCGGCGGTTTTCACCGATGGTATCCAGATTCACCCGCAGCTCCTGCCACTTCTGGTAGTTCCGGGCAAAGCCGGTGCCGGAGCCCTTGGCGCCGGGGCCGGGGATGGTATTCTTACACGCCTGTCCGTTGCACACGGGACACGCCTTGCAGTAGGGTCCCATGCAGGTGCGGGCGTTTTGCAAAATTTCCTGATATTCCATACGTTTGAAACCTCCCGGGTATTGATGAGGCTATTTTACTCCCGTTTTGGTCGCTCTTCAAGACATTTGAAGGGGTTTTCCATGATTGTGAAAAGTGACGAAAGAATTTCTGTATCCAATTTTTGATTCATCAGTTTTTGCGTAAAAAGTGAATGGGAACCTTTTTGTGCATTTTTTGTGAATTTGCTTTTATTTGAAGGAAAAATGTTTTTGAAAAAAATTTTCAAAAACATTTTTCCCGACTTCTCACAGAAAAATCCTGTCACAAATTCCGCAAGCGTTCCGCCGCTGCCGCCGGTTTTTGCCCCGTTTTTCCCTTTTAAGCGGTTTTCCTTGCAGGAAAAATATTATATAAAAATGACGAACGACTCCAGACTAATTTTTAGGTGCTTCGAAAAAAAGTTTGAAAATTTGACGGGGCGGACGGCGTTTTTTATAATGTGCAGTGGGACAAAAAGAATCTCCCGTCCCTCTGCCGGCTCCGGGAGAAAACAAGGAAAAGAGAGGAAAAGTCTTTATGGAAAAGTACCTGGTCCTAGCCACGTTTGTTGGCTCCATCATTGCACTTCTCTTTGTGGTCATCACCGCAAAGAAGGTGCTGCGCTTCTCGGAGGGCACCCCCCTCATGCAGAAGATCTCCCAGTCCATTCGTCAGGGTGCTAACGCATACCTCAAGCGCCAGTATTCCGTGGTAGGCGTGTTCTTCGCCTGCATGGTGGTGGTGCTGTGCATCATGGCAGCCTGCGGTCTGCTGACGTGGTTCGTACCCTTCGCCTTCCTGACCGGCGGCTTCTTCTCCGGCCTGTCCGGCTTCATCGGCATGAAGATCGCCACCGCCTCCAACTGCCGCACCGCCAATGCCTGCCAAGAGGGGCTGAACCGTGGTCTGCGGGTGGCCTTCTCCGCCGGCTCCGTCATGGGCTTCACCGTGGTGGGTCTGGGCCTGCTGGACATCTCCGTGTGGTTCTTCCTGCTGCGCTTCGTGTTCAAGCTGGAGGCCTCCGCCATCACCAGCGCCATGCTGACCTTCGGTATGGGCGCCTCCTCCATGGCTCTGTTCGCCCGTGTGGGCGGCGGCATCTTCACCAAGGCCGCCGACGTGGGCGCCGATCTGGTGGGTAAGGTGGAGGCCGGTATCCCGGAGGACGACCCCCGGAACCCCGCCGTCATCGCTGACAACGTGGGCGACAACGTGGGCGACGTGGCCGGTATGGGCGCCGATCTGTACGAGTCCTATGTAGGCTCCATCATCTCTGCCTCCGCTCTGGGCGTGGCCGCCTTCTCCGATCAGGCCTTCAAGGCCATGGCCATCCCCATGGTCATGGCAGCCATCGGCATCATCTGCTCCATCATCGGCACCTTCTTCGTCCGCACCGACGAGCAGGCCGACCAGCGCACCCTGCTGAAGGCGCTGTCCCGTGGTACCAACCTGTCCGCTATCCTCATCGCCATCATCGCCTGCCCGCTGGTGATCTCCCTGCTGGGCAAGGAGCATCTGGGCCTGTACTTCGCCATTCTGGCGGGTCTGATCGCCGGTGTGCTCATCGGTAAGGCCACGGAGTACTACACCTCCGACACCTTCAAGCCCACGCAGGATCTGTCCTCCAAGTCTCAGACCGGTGCCGCCACCATCATCATCGGCGGTCTGGGTCTGGGTATGCTGAGCACCGCTGTTCCCATCATCATTGTGGCCATCTGCATTCTGGTGGCTTACTTCTGCTCCGGCGGCGCTGCCTCCACCGGCATGGGCCTGTACGGCATCGCTCTGGCCGCCGTGGGTATGCTGAGCACGCTGGGCATCACGCTGGCCACCGACGCTTACGGTCCCGTGGCCGACAACGCCGGCGGCATTGCTGAGATGGCCGGTCTGGCTCCTGAGGTCCGCCAGCGCACCGACGCTCTGGACTCTCTGGGCAACACCACCGCCGCCACCGGCAAGGGCTTCGCCATCGGCTCCGCCGCTCTGACCGCTCTGGCCCTGATGGCCTCCTACATCGAGAAGGTCAAGGAGGTGGGCGCTGACGTCACCTTCCAGGACTTCAGCCTCATGAACCCCGTGGTGCTGGTGGGTCTGTTCATCGGCGCCTGCCTGCCCTTCGTGTTCGCCGCCCTCACCATGAACTCCGTGGGCCGTGCCGCCCAGAGCGTGGTGCTGGAGGTGCGCCGTCAGTTCCGGGAGATCACCGGTCTGATGGACGGCAAGGCCGATCCCGACTATGCCCGCTGCGTGGACCTGTGCACCAAGGCATCTCTGCACGAGATGGTCCTGCCCACCATCATCGCTGTGGTTTGCCCCATCGTGGTGGGTCTGATCCTGGGCCACATGGGCGTTGTAGGTATGCTGGCCGGCGCTACCGTCACCGGCTTCCTGATGGCCATCTACATGGCCAACGCCGGCGGTGCGTGGGATAACGCCAAGAAGTACATCGAGGCCGGTCACTTCGGCGGCAAGGGCTCCGACTGCCACAAGGCAGGCGTGGTGGGCGACACCGTGGGCGATCCCTTCAAGGATACCTCCGGCCCCGCTATCAACATCCTCATCAAGCTGCTGAGCATGGTCTCCATCGTGTTCGCCGGTCTGGTGGTGAACTTCCACCTGCTGTAAAAAACTCCATAAAAAGAAGGCTGAGCGGATGCTCAGCCTTCTTTTTGATGCTTTTTTGAAAGCTTGCGGGCGTAGGCCAGCGTTTGCCGCAGGGCTGCCTCCCGGTCGAGCCCCGCCAGATGGAGCTTGCGGGCGTAGGCCAGCAGCTGGGAGAAGTCCCGATCCGGGGTCAGTCCGGCGGAGATCAGGTCGCTGCCGGTGACCATGGGGCGGGCCATGGCGGCCCGGTAGATCTCCAGCCGCTGCCGCAGGAAGGGCTCCGGGTCCGGACGGGGCGGGTCGCACCGGGAGCCACGGTGATCCGCCAGCGCCAGCAGGATCAGGTCCCCCGGCTCTATGGCGGTGTCCAGCAGACGGTTGGTGGACTTAACGGAGGCCCCACTCAGTGCCATGGCGTTGGGCTTCATGTGCAGGGCCACCAGATTTTCCACGCACCGGTGGAGGGCCTTCTCCCCGATCACCCGGCGCAGGAAGTCCTCCGTCGGCGGCAGACCCGCCTCCTCGTGGCCGTAAGCGTGGATGACGCCGCCTGACTCCGTGGTGGCGGCGACCTTGCCGAAGTCGTGGGCCAGTGCCGCCAGCATCAGGGCCATGGGCTGGGCTGCTTGGGGCCGCAGCTCGGCGGCGGTATCCAGCACCGCCATGGTGTGCTCCCACACATCCCCCTCCCCGTGGTAGCGGGGCGGCTGGGGGACGCCCTGCAAGCGCTGCACCTCCGTGAACCACGGGCGCAGCTGGTGCATGGTATCCAGTGTGCGGAAGAAGATGGAAGGGCGGGGCGCCTGCAGGAGGGCCTTTTGCAGCTCCCCCTCCACCCGTTCACGAGACAGGGCCGACAGATCCATGGTGCGGCACAGGGCCACCGTCTCCTCCGCCACGGTGAAGCCGAAGCGGGCGGCGAACTGCGCTCCCCGCAGCACCCGCAGGGGATCCTCCGGAAAGGAGTGGTCATCCACATGACGCAGGAGGCCCCGGCGGAGGTCCTCCCGGCCGCCGAAGAAGTCCAGCACCTGACCGGTGAGCACGTCCTCCATCAGGGCGTTGACGGTGAAATCCCGGCGGCGGGCGGCTCTCTCCGGCCCCAGCCACGGGTCCACCTCCACGGTGAAGTCCCGGTGGCCCCGCCCCACGGTGGTCTCCCGCCGGGGCATGGCGATGTCCAGTCCGCAGCCCGCCAGTCCGTAGACGCCAAAGCTGGCCCCCACCGTCCGACGACCACCCATTTGATCCAGCACGGCTTCCAGCTGCTGGGGGGTGACACCGTGAACCTCGATATCCAGATCCTTGCTCTCCCGGCCCAGCAGGCGATCCCGGACGCAGCCGCCCACATAGTAGACGCTGCCGCCCAGCGGCCGCACCTCCTGTGCGATGCGGCGGGCCGTCTCACGATCCCGTGTCATGCAGTCTCCCCTCCTTGCGAAAAAAGCCGTGGCCATGGGCCACGGCTTTTGTGTTCACGCCAGAATGTCCCCCAGATCGTCGAAGGTATGGGCATTGGTGACCACCACCACGTGGTCGCCCTCCTGAATGATGCTGGTGCCGCCGGGGATGATGATCTCGCTGCCCCGTGCAATGGCCGCCACCAGCACGTCGTCCTTCAGGGACAGTGCCCGCAGGGGCTTATTCAGCACCGCACGGCTCCGGGCCGTGGCGGTGAACTCCAGCGCTTCCACGGCGCCGCCCAGCATCTTATACAAGCTCTCCACGGCGCTGCCCTCGGAATTGGCCAATGCCCGGACGTAGCGGGTGATCTGGTTGGCCACGATATCCTTGGGACTGACGATGCTACCCACCCGCATATCCCGGACCAGATCCATGTAGTTGGGGCGGGTCATCTTGGCCAGCACCTTGGGGACGCCCGCCCGCCGAGCCGTCAGGGCCATCAGCAGATTCTCCTCGTCCCGGCCCGTCAGGGAGACGAAGGCATCCGCCTGGAAGATATTCTCGCTGGTCAGCAGCTCCTCCTCCGTGCCGTCGCCCTCGATGATCATGGCCGTAGGCAGCTGGGCCGCCAGCTGAAGGCACTTATCGTGCTTCTGCTCCACGATGCAGACCTTGGTATTGCTCACCGCCAGCTCCCACGTGAGATACATGGCGATGCGGCTGCCCCCCAGCAGGGACACGGTTTTGACCCGCTGCTGGGTGCGGCCCATAGCCCGCAGCATCTTCTGGAGCTCGGACTTGGTACCCACCATGTAGAGCTTGTCGCCCTCTCTCGGCACAAAGTTGCCGTTGGGGATGATGCACTCGTCCCCCCGCTGGGCAGCGCAGATCAGCACCTCCGCCGAGCGGATACGATGGAACTCGCTGAGGGCCACCCCGTAAAACCGGTCCCGCTCCGTCACCTGTATGCCGATCATGTCGATACGGCCGCCGGCGAAGGGCTCCACGGAGGAGGCGGAGGGGAAGCTGAGGATGCGGGCGATCTCCCGTGCCGCCGCCAGATCGGGGTTGATGACCATGTCCATCCCGATCTCCCGCTTCAGCAGGGCGGCGTCCCGGCGGTAGTCCGGATTCCGCACCCGTGCGATGGTGTGCTTGGCCCCCATGGTTTTGGCGATGAGGCAACACACCAGATTCGTCTCGTCCAGATTGCTGACAGCGATGACCAGATCCGCCGTCCGGGCGCCGGCCTCCTCCAGCACGCTGATGCTGGCGCCGTTGCCCTCCACGCACATGATGTCCAGGGTGCTGTCGGCACGGGCCAGCGCCACCGGGGAGGAGTCCACCATGGTGATGTCGTGGCCCTCCACCGCCAGCTGGCGGGCGATAGCGTAGCCCACCTTTCCGTTTCCTACAATGATGATCTTCATGAGCCTGACTGTTCCTTTCCCGGTCGTTCCGGCTGCTCTTTTTCCGGAGGTATTGCTTCTTGCGGCGGCTGCCCCTGCGTCTGCTTAGGTGGCTCCGCCGGTTTGGGTGGATCCGCCTTTCCCGGCTGCTCTGCCGATTTAGGCGGCTGTGGCTGTCGGGGCGGCTGCGTCGGCCCGGAAGGCTTCTGCGCCGCAGCTTCCTGCCGTGTCGGCCGGGCAGCCTTTTCCGCCGCCTTTTCCTCTGCCGCACGACGGCGCTGGGTGCGCCGGTGCAGCACCACCGCATTCAGCTCACCGCCTAAAATCAGCACCGTCCCGCTCATATACAGCCACAGCAGCACCACCACAATGGTGGCGATGGAGCCGTAGAGCTGGGTATAGTGTGCCAGATTTTCCACATAATAGGAGAAGGCCAGCGACAGCAGCATCCACGCCGCCAGCGACACGGCCACGCCCGGCGCCACCTCCCGCAACGGGCATCGGCGGCCCAGCGCCAGCATATACAGCACCGTCACCAGCACGAACATCAGCAGCGCCACCGCCACGAAGCGGAGCTTGCTCCAGAGGTTGATGAAGCCGTCCGGTACGGTGATGATCCCCGACACAAAGTACAGCGCCCGGCGGCCCACGGTGATCATCAGCAGCGTCAGGCCGATGGATACCATGAGCCAGATGGCGAAGAGAAAAATTTTCAGCTGATCCAGCAGGATGTTCTTGGGCTGGCCCTTGCCGAAGGCCTTGCGCAGCGAGTGCAGCAGGCAGCCGGTGGCCCGCATGGGGAACCAGATGGAAAACACCAGACTGAACCACATGAGCTGGCGGCTGGCGTTGCCGGAAACGTATTCCAGATAGCTCCGCACCACCTCCGCCACGTCCCCCGGCACGATCTGCCGCAGGCCGGTGACGATGCTGTCCACATCCAGCTCCAGAATACCCAGCAGGGTGCTGACGAAGATCAGCAGCGGGAAAATGGCGAACAGCAGGTAGTAGGTCAGGGCTGCGCTGTCCCGTGCCACGTCATGGAGATAGTACCGGCGGATCATCTGCGCCGCCGTTTGCCCCAGCGCCGTGCGGGGGTGAGTGCCTTTCCTCATAGTTCGCTCCTCTCCGTTTCAGCTTATTATTGTAGCACAGCTGTGAGCAAAATAAAAGGAGATTTTCCATTACACGGAAATCTCCCACCTGTTTTTTATCATAAATATTCCAAAAATATTACTTTTCTGTAAAATTTTGTTTTTTCCGCTGAAAATTAAGAAACTATTCACTATTTAGTATTGACATTTGAAAAAAAGCGTGTAATAATACGTACAATCGGAGTTGTCTCCCGTACATGGAAAATTTGTAAAGAGGGTCTAAACTATGGATAACTTAACGAGAATCGTCAAAACCGAAATTTCCCGTCAGTACAAGAGCGTGCGGCAGTTTGCTTTTGCGGTCAATATTCCCCTATCTACCATCAACAGTGCGCTGCACAACGGCATCGGAGGTTCCTCCTTTGATACGGTGGTGCAGATCTGCCAGACGCTGGGGATCAAGGCCATCTCCAGCGATGCCTCCTTCTATCTGACGGAGGACACCCAGCAGCTGCTGGATCAGTATGCCCAGTTGGACGACTACGGCCGCCACACCATCGCCTCGGTGATGAAGGTGGAATACGACCGCTGCTCCACGCAGGGCGCCCGAAGCACAAGCGGCAGCGATTATGAGCTCCGCCCCAGTGTCAACGTCTCCTCCGACCTGGGCGGCTCCTCGGTGGAGCCGCTCCAGGTACTCAGCGACCATCGCAGTCTGTAACCTACCAAACAGAGCTGTGGCAAAATCTGCCGGAGATTTGCGGCTCCGGTTGGTTTTGTGTCGCCAGCCACGGGCTCTCCCCCACTTGGGGGGAGGGCCCGTGGTTTTTTATAGGGAGTTATGGCGCATGATAGGGAGTTTACTGTTCTTTGCGCTTGCCGGTACGCAGCAGGGCTGCAAGGCTCATGCCGCACAGGGCCGCCAGCCCCATCCACAGGCCGGTGTCGCCGGTGTCTCCGGTGGGAACGGCGGGGGTGGTGGGCTCTGCGGGAGCGGGCAGCTTGGCCACGGACTCGGTCCGCAGCACCTGGCCGCACACAGTGCAGGCGTAGGTCTTGACGCCCTCACGCTCCGTGGTGGCGGGGGTGGTGATCTTGCCCTCGCCCTCCGTATGCTGGGCGTTCACGGTGAAGGTGACGGTAACGGTGTTGCCGAAGCGGTCAGTGGCCGTCAGGGTCTGGACGCCCTCGGCAGCGGAAACGGTGAGCTTACCGTCCACCAGCTCCACGGGCTGGCCGTTGAGGGTCACGCTCTCCAGATTGGGGTCGGTAACGGTGATCTCTGCCGTCAGGCAGTAGGTGCCGCCGTCCGTGACGCCCTCCACCGCAGGAGCCGCCTCGTCGATGAGCTTAGAGCCCACCTTGGTGCGGGTATCCGTCAGGCCGCAGCCGTGGTCGCACTGAGCCGTCTCCGTGCCGTCGTCGTCATAGGTGGCGTTGTTGTCGTAGACGTAGTGGGTGAAGCTGTGACCCATGGCCTCCTGATAGAAATCCTCCGGGCCGGTGTAGGTCTCGCTCTCGTCCAGCTTGCCGTCGGCATCAGCGAAGTAGCTGCCGCAATCCGGGCAGTACCAGTAGGCGGCGTAGCCGTCCTGCGTGCAGGTGGCGGGGTCGCCTGCCGTGCGCCGGGCATTGGCGTGGTGGGTAGCCGGAATGACGGTATCGGTGATGGGCTGAGCAGCTGCTGCGTCAGCGAACAGCTTGTGGCAGTCGCTGCACTGCCAGTACTCCAGGCTGCCCGGCTGGGTGCAGGTGGCGGTGGTTCCGTCGTGATGGGTCAGGTCATGATGGTTGGGATCCGTGGTGCCATAGGTAGCGCCGCAGATGCTGCAGGTGGCCCTCTCGGTGCAGGTGGCGGTGCCGTCATGGCTGCCCAGAGAGCCCTTCACCTGACAGCCGGGAACGGCGCAGGACCGCCAGTGCTGGGTGTCATCGTGCTGCCAATCGCCCCACCGGTGGTTGCCGGTGTGGGTGATGGTAAAGGTCCAGCTGGGATCGGTCAGCTCACTGACGGCGTTGATATCCTCGTTGCCGGGAACGGTGACGTAGACCTGATAGGTACCCATATCCGTAGGAGCGGCCACGACCTTGCCGTTTTGCTTATAGATGACGGTAAAGGTGTTGTCGGGCCAATAGCCCATGCCCATGGTCCAGTTGCTTCCGGTGCTCCAGCGAACGGTAGCCTCCTTGGCGGTGCCGTCATACTCCAGATTTTCCGGAGCGGTGAAGGTGAAGTCGCCCGCTGTGGGAGTGCGCTTCACGATCTCCCACTGGAGCTTCTTTTCGCCGGTGGTGCCGTCGCTCCACTTGAAGCCCGCTGCGGGGCGGACGGTAACGGTATAGGTGCCCACGCGGCAGGCTCGATAGCCGCTGCCCACAAGCTCATAGCCGTAGACTTCGCCGGGCAGCAGACCGTACTGCCAGTCGCCGTTATAGGTGAAGGGGCCGTAGGCCGTGGGAACCGGAATGGCCTCCAGATACTGGTTCAGGGTGACAGTAGTGGACGGAGAGGGCTTCCGGGTCTCGGTAGCCGCATAGCGGACCTCATAGGTGCCGGCCAGAGCGGAGGTGAAGGCGCTGCCGCACTGGCTCCAGCTGGTGCCGCCCACGGGGCGATACTCCATGCTGCTGTTGGTGCCGTTGATGCGGCCGTAGCCCGTCCGACTCTGGGGATGGGTCACGGTGAGACCCGTGGGGGGCTGGGTCTGGGCCGTTTTCTCCGTGGGGGCGGTGAGTGTCATGGCGGTATCCGCCGTGGCCTTACCTGTGACACGGATGGTATAGCTGTCGACCTTGGCGGCGGTGATGCCGTTGAGCGTCACGCTGTACCCGTCGGGGATGTAGTAATTGTCGGGATCGGTAACGCTGATGGTGATGGGCGTCAGATCCAGACAATCCTGCGTCAGCCGGCCGCCGTTCTTATAGGTGAGGCCGTTCGGCAGGGTGACGCTGACCTGATAGGTCTTGAGGCGGAGATAGATCAGGCCCTCAGAGTTCAGATAGGTCTCGTAGCCCGCCCGGTCGGCGCTGACGTACTGGATGCTGCCTGTGCAGGCGTCGCTGCTGATCTGGACGGTCTGTCCGCTGGCGAGGGTCCTACCGCTGCTGATGCCGATATCGGCACCGCTGCTGAGTCTTCTGGCGCTGACCTGCTGCGACGAGTTCTCCAGATACAGGTTGTTGTCCTGATTGTCCTTATCGACGTTGTTCTGGATGATGGAGCGGCCGGACAGGGTGATGGTATGGTCGTAACCACGGACAAACACGCCGCCGCCACGGTCATCGACGGTGTTGTCCTGAATGGAGCCGCCACTCATGCTGAAGTTGCTCTTGGAATAGAGGTACACGCCGCCGCCATCGCCGCCACGGCGATCATCGTTCCCGTATTTGTTCTTATAGTTGGCCAGACCGGCGAAGTTGTCGCAGATCTCGCCGCCTCTCATGTCGAAGGTGCCTGCCACGTACACGCCGCCGCCGAAGCCGCCGCCGAAGGTGGCGCTCTCCTTATAGTCGGCCGCACAGGCGTAGTTGCCGGAGATGCGGGCGGTGCCGGAGAGGTCCAGAGTCGCATACAGATCCACATACACACCGCCGCCGTCAAAGCCCAGGTCGTCATTGGTGCTGTTGACACGGTTGCCGCTGATCTCGCCGCCGGAGAAGTTCATCGTGCTGCTGCGGCTCTGGAGGCCCTTGACGTATACACCGCCGCCGAGGGTGTTGGAGATGTTATCCTTGATGGTGCCGCCGCTCATATTCAGGGTGGAGCCGGAAACCAGGACAACGGCAGCACCGGCGGAAGCATCGGTGTAGGTGGTATCATTGCCGCTGATCTCGCCGCCATACAGATCCATCGTGGCGTTCTCATTATACACGGCATGGGACTTATTGCCGGTGATCTTGCCGCCGCAGAGGTTGAAGGTACCCCTGTTGAACACAGCGCTGGGGTAAGGGGCGCTGTTTTCAGAGCTGTCCAAGCCCGTGATCTCACCGCCGAACATATTAAATTTGCAGCCGGCGTCGATCTCTACGATGCAGGCACCCTTGGGATCCGCCGTGTTCTTGCGGGTGATCTGACCGGCCTCCTCGGCGCAGTCGGTGATGGTCAGGGTATGATAGTTCGTCACATGAATGTATGGGCGATAATACCCGGTTTCCAGAATGATATTGTGCCCGTTGAGGCAGATCTGCACATCATCCAGGTCGCTGCCCCACCCCTCATCGGTGGTGGTCACATCATTGAGCAGATAGTAGCAGCCGTAGCTCTTGACGGACTTCAGGCTGCTGATGCCCACCCACTTGGTGTCCTGATCGTGGTCGTGGTAGGGACCATAGCTCTGGTTCTGCAGGCACACGCAGTGGATGTGCTCCTCATTGGCCAGCAGGTCCAGATTGAAGTTGACGGACCCGTTCTTCGTGACGGCGCAGTTGGCGCGGTCACTGGTAAACACATTGGTATCGGAGGAGCCCCGCACGATGCGATAGGCGGGGATCAGATCGGCGTTGAGGCCGATGCGGGAGTCGGAGGAAACATTGCCTGCAAGGACGGCCTGATCCTCCGCCGAGGCAGCCACGTGCAGATTGCTGGCGGCCTTGTCGTCCCCCTGCGTATTGCCGGTGATATTCACTGTACCGGCTACCTTGCAGGTGGTCATACCACCGAAATACACACCGCCGCCGGCGATCCCGGCGGTGTTGCCGGTAATAGTGCCGCCGTTGAGATTGATCTTGGCGGTGTCGTTGGAGCCATACTGCTTGTTGGCCTCGCAATATACGCCGCCACCGTACTTCGTTGCGGTGTTATTGGCGATGGTGCCGCCATTCATGGTGAAGGCAGCCAGTATATTCGCCACATACACACCGCCGCCGTAATCGGCCTCGTTATCCTCCATGCGGGCGGTGCCGTTCATGACAAATTCCGACGTGCCGGCAAACAGGCCCGCAGCGCCGCCGGCGTAATACTGGCTCTTGCAGTTGCGGAGCACGGCGCCGTCATCCAGCGTCAGCGTGCTGTACCGGCTCACGTAGATGGCAGGGTCTGTGGCGACCGTCTTGTCGCCGCCGCCGTCCACGGTGATATCCTTCAGGGTCAGGGTGGCATAGGCGGGATGATCCGAGCCGCCTGCGCCGCTATACCCCTGCTCACCCGTCAGATTGAACAGGCTGCCCTTGAAGCCCTCGGCACGCACCAGCTTGCTATTGGCGTCGGCGCCGCTGATGACCACACGCTGGTTGTAATACTCATACCAAGCCATGCTGCCGTTGGTGGTGCGGGTGGGTCTGATGTTCAGAGTTTCGCTGATTTCGATGGTACCGCTTACAACGATTTCGATGGTATTGTTGTAAGAGAGCTCACTCATGGCGCTTTTGAGCTGCTCGAGGGTAGTCACCGTCGAGGTCCACGCCCATGACGTCTTGGGGACCAGACTCAGTACCATCACCAACGCTACCAGCACGCTGGCGATTCGCTTTTTCATAGATTTCCTCCCTGGCAGGTCTTTTGTATTTTGCAATTACCACTTGCAACGACCTGCATCTTTCTGTATACTGAGCATATACCGTACACCAATGTACGATGCAAGTACTTTTTAAAAAAATATGGCAAAATCTGGAGAGTTCGTCATGAGTGAACACAACAGCCGTCTGATGTCCATCGGTGAGGTGGCCAAGTCCCTGCATATTACCCGACGCATGATTCTCAACTATGAGGACAAGGGCATTCTGCTGCCCGACGTAAAAACCGGCTCCGGCGGGAACCGCTACTACACCCCGGAGACCCTGACCCGCATCCGGGCCATCCGGCGCTTGCAGACGCTGGGTATCTCGCTGGATGAGATCAAGCTCTATTTCGAGGATGCCGCCGACCTGCGGGATATCATCGCCCGGCTGGAAACACTACGGGACGAGCTGAACCTGTGCATTGAGAAGCTGCAGCTGCGGGTCCGGGAGAACAGCAACGAGGCCCCCATCATCCGCACCATCCCACCCCAGACGGTGTACGTCTACCGCTGCCCCTCCCCTACGGTGGAGGACCGCAAGGAGATCTTCCGGGACGTGATCCCCGCCGCCATGCGCCAGTACGGCACGGACTCCGCCAAGCGGATGTACTTCATCGACTACCCTATCGACGAGCCCAACGACATCAACTTCTGTGTGGCGGTGCCAGATGGCAGCAAGGGCCCCTATGTGCAGGACTGGCCGGAGGAGAAGGCTCTGTGCATCTTCTTCCACGGGGACTATGACGAGATCCCGGAGGTTCGGGAGCGGCTGGTGGCCTACGCCAGGCAGCAGGGCCTGAAGCTGAAGGGTACCTGCCGCAACATCTATCTGGAGGGCCCGCCCCACCACAAGGACAAATCGAAGTTCGTCACGCAGGTGGCTCTGCCGCTGGTACCGGATGAGCTATGAGGAAGAAAACCGCCGCATCTCCTGCGGCGGTTTCGTCGTGTCGAAAAAGTCTTTTCGCCACGACGAGACATTTTTCAGAGCTTCAAAAAGCTCTGAAAAATGGGGATCATCATCGTGCAGGACACCCTTCCCGGGTTTCCCGCACACACCCTTCCGCCCCGTTGACGAAAGGTTCCCGCTCTTTTGGCTGGCCCAGAAACCGCCGCATCTCCTGCGGCGGTTTCGTCGTGTCGAAAAAGTCTTTTCGCCACGACGAGACATTTTTCAGAGCTTCAAAAAGCTCTGAAAAATGGGGATCATCATCGTGCAGGACACCCTTCCCGGGTTTCCCGCACACACCCTTCCGCCCCGTTGACGAAAGGTTCCCGCTCTTTTGGCTGGCCCAGAAACCGCCGCATCTCCTGCGGCGGTTTCGTC
>ENA-UONX01000767-UONX01000767.1-human-gut-metagenome-genome-assembly--contig:-P74old-NODE-767-length-40267-cov-18.723913_pt1 | contig 40267 bp, 28 predicted proteins | sample MGYA00242466_ERZ724013 | MGnify/ENA metagenome assembly ERZ724013 | reverse complement strand
AGCCCCGCCGTCCAAACAGCCGCCTGGACAAGGTGCGCCATATGTTCAGTAAGATTCCTTGATACGCCACAGCAAGGATGGTTATTGCATTTCCCTGCCTTTCGTGGTAAAATGTAGTTGTAAACCACCAGAGAAAACAACAACCCTGCTACCCCCCCGTTATCACCACCGATAACAATTTGATAACAGCCCATCGTATAGGGCTGGATAATATGGACACATCAAATAATCAAAAAAATGAGGTATCAAATTTATGAAGCAAAATCCGTTAAATATGATGCCCAACAACGAACCAGAATATCACACCGTCCCCGGGAATAACATAAGAGTGGCTGGCTGCTTTGGCAATTTCAGAATAATTGTCTATCGCATCATCTATGGTCGGGTACTTGCTTATGTCATAACCATAGAGGCCCTGCAGCGCATAGATGTTTGGTCCGATCGTATTTGTCCAATCATCGTTGCGGGTTATATCCACGCCGTCGCACATTATGCGATAGTTCACCTTATAGCCCATGACAACGTTTATTTCGAAGTCGCGTTCAAGAAGCTGAACGTCTATCCTCGGCTGCTTACGGGCTTCCGATTCGTTGTTCATCACATAATTGCTGAAGAACCAGAATACGAAGTGGGCGTCCGCATTGTCCGGCTTCCATTCAAGCGTGGCTATGCCCTTGCCGTTGGGGAAGGTTATCACGTCGCCTTCGCGGTATTCCTTGCCTTCGTAAACAACGGCGTAGCCATGGCCCTTAACGGTGCCGTGCACGGGCTGATATTCAAGGAATATACCCTTAACGGTCATGTCCTGCGTGCTGCTCCTGAGCGGCCTGATGGTCATTGTATATTCGTCCACTTCAACCATCTCGTAGTCTTTACCGTTATACAGGCGCTTGCCCGTTGCGGTGGAAGTGACCGTCCAGCCCTGGAACTCGTAACCGTCCTTCTTTTCTGCCTTTATGGTCACGGCGGGCAGGTACCAGCGCACGTCGGTCAGGTCGTCTTCGCTGGAAATGGTGCCCTTCTCGCTTTCGCTGTTATCCAGCGTTATGGTCGCGCCCTTAGCGTCCAGTCCGAACAGCGGCGTAAGGCGCAGCGCATATAAGCCGCCTTCAAGCGTGAAGTCCAGCTTGGCTTCCCTTATATCGTTTTCGCTGAGGGAAGTAACCAGTGCGAGGAGTCTTGCCTGTTCCTCTTCGGTGAACTTTTCGCCGACCCATGAATCCTGGTCGATTATAGAATTATTCTTCTCTACCTGCCACCTTACGAACACATAGCCGTCATCCGGTATAGCTTCCACGCTCAGCTTATCCGTGCCGTAAGCAATGCCGTTGGCTTCGCCGCCTTCTACCAATTCACCGTTCTTCTTAATTTCGGCGTGGCCGTTTTCGGCATCGGTCACCACCACAAGGCGGCCGTCGCCGGCAAACTGCGGCTGTATCACGCAGTATTCCTTGGAAGGTTTGAACTTGAGCGGGTTGGCATAAACCTCGTCCGCGGTCAGCTCCACCGTGTCCATCTTCCAATTCTTGAACACGTATTCTATATTGGCGAATTTCTCCTCCGGCACGGCGGTTATGGTAACGTAGCCTTCCGCATCGGGCTCGAAGGGGATAACGTCGCCGCTGTAATACTTATTGCCGTTATAGAGCACGTATCCGCCGAGTCTGTCGCCTGACGGCTGGCAGAAGCCAACGATGTACACTTCCGCGCGGTAATCAAGGTTCAGCTTTATTGTGCCCTTCTTCACGTTGCCGTTCCTGTCGGTAAAGGTGAAGGGTATTCTGGATTCGCGCTGATAGCCGCTAAGGCTGTAATACACCTTACCGCCGTTCTCATGGCGAACGACCTCTTCCTTGCCGTTGCCCGCATCGGTACGCTTCATAACAAGGTCTGTCGGGGCAAGCACATCACTGCTGCCGTTGCTGAGGGTTATCAGCATATCCTGACCAAGTATGTCGCTTGTGCCGAAGCCGGAGAACGTTACGACTATCTCGTTATATGTATTATTGTCCCAATTTTCTATCGCGCCGGTGTACACCGTGCCGTCCTTGCCGGTTATGGTAAACGCGGGCAGGCGCTCGCCGGGCATCACGAACACGCCTTCGGTGGAGTTGGCAAAGTATGCGGTAACGGTAACATCCTTATCAACGCCCTTTGCCAGCAGCAGCTTGTTTTCGCCTTCTTCATACAGGGTATAAAGGCTCTTGTCAAGGTATTCACCGCTTGCGGTATCCGTCACTGTCCAGCCGACCAGCGTGCAGTTGGCGGCGGGGGTGGCGCTCAGCTCTATTATGCTTGTGCCGTTGGGCTTAAAGCTATCCAGCCCGTCGGTCGTTGCGGCGGCGGAACCCTTGGCGGTGTTCTCGCTCTTCACGGTCACCTTTATGCCGGGGGTGGTATCCGCCTCAAACTTCGCCTTTATGGTGAAGAACTTCTCCGGCACGTTGAAGGTGATGGTTTCGCTCTTGGCCTGTTCTTCGCTCAACTCAACGCCTTCTATCTCCCAACCCGCGAAAGCATAGCCTTCGTTGGCGGCGGCGGTGATGGTGGCGGAATCTGTACCAAGGTACACCTTTTCGCCGTTATTATACTTAGTGCCGTTGAACTCTACCGCGCCGTTCTCGGCTTCTATCTTAGCAAGTCCCTTAGCCCTGAACTCAACGGTACCGTTCTTCAGCACGTTGCCGCTTTCGTCAACTATGCTGAAATGATACGTTTTTATCCTGTCCCAGCCATCGATAAACTGCATTCGCATCATGCCGATGACAGATACTCCGGTGGCTGTGTCCTTCATGCCGGGGAACACATATGAGGCACCTGGTGCAAGTATGTCAGGTGCGTCAGCACGCATCATGCCCATGTACTTCTTCAGCACGACCAGATCGCCACTATCATTGAAGAAGTCATTGAGCGTTATAGTAACGGCAAGCGGCTCATTGGGGTTATTGTTCCATCCCGTTACTTCTGTAACACCGACCTTCATGTCCTGATGGCCCAGGTAGGTTATTATCAGCTTCTGCCCATGCTTTACGGGCATAATGGCATACTTCCTGCCGCTGGTCTGCAAGCCTACGACTTTGCCGCGGAATACAGCCATTACGGATATGTCCTGCGTGCCGAGCACGGTCAGCGTGGCCTTGCCGGGTACTTCGGGATCGTTATCTATTGTATAATCCGTGCCTTCCGTGCCGCTTATGTGCCAAAGCAGGAAGTCCTCGTAGCCATCGGGGTTGCGCGCGGCGACCAGCTCCACCTTATCGCCCTTCTTCAGGCCGGTAAGGTTGCTTTCGCTCGTCAGCGTGCCGTATGTTGCCTCGTTTACGCTCAGCGTTACGTTGACCTTGTTTTCCACCTCAAACTTCGCCTTTATGGTGAAAAACTTCTCCGGCACGTTGAAGGTGATGGTCTCGCTCTTGGCCTGTTCTTCGCTCAACTCAACGCCTTCTATCTCCCAACCTGCGAAGGCATAGCCTTCGTTGGCGGCGGCGGTGATGGTGGCTTCGCCCGCAGGGAAGTCTATTATGCTGCCCGCGGCGTAGGTCGCATTGTTATAGGACACGGCGCCGTTTTCGGCCTCTATCAGTGCACGGCGTGCGGGGGCGAAGCGTATAACGCCATTCTTCACGTTACCGTTAGCATCGGTCGCGGTAAACGGCAATTCATACAGAGTAGCGGCTTCTTCTGCAGTGATATTATAAACGTAGTATTTTGTGGTATCTCTTGAAGCATCGTGTTCAGTGCCTTCACCCAAATTAAACGTTACGCCCGCAGCGGTAAGGTCGGTAGACTTATACCGATAGAACAATCTCAAACCGCTTTTGCTTTGCATTGCGGGAGCATCAAATATTATCACTATAGGTTCGGATACATCGTTTGACCAGCCGGTGTAGCTTGAGGGCAGGGTCATGTTGGGGGCAAACACCGTAACTCTGGGAGCCTGCATTGAGCCCCTATCGGATTTATGACTATTGTACCTTACAAAGTTAGGCTCGCCCTTCTTAACAAAGTGCGCCGTCAGCTTCAGATCCTTCTCGCAGGAGAATATGGTGAGCTGATTATTGTCGCCAGTAGCGTCATTATCGGTGCTGTTCGTATTAAAGCTGAACAGGTTGTCCTTTTCTTTTTCAGGTATCTCGGTACCGTCGGCATAGGTTATTTCCCAACCCATGAACAGGCAGCCATCAGCGGGCTTCGCGCCGAAATCAAGTTTCCCGCCGACGCTCGAAACAATATTCTCGCCTTCGGGCGTTACGGTACCATATTCGCTGTTGTCGCTTGCTACGGTGACCTTCATCTCTTTGCCGAATACCGGCACTAACTTCAGATTAACGTGGAAGTTTGCACTGCTGTGCTTCGAGAAACCTATGCGCAGCGGGTTGCTTGCCTCGCTTTCGCCATCTTCAAGGAAGTAGTTCCCATACTGACCACCCATCAGACCGACAGCTTTCTTACCGGTGTCTGCATTCAATATAGTCCATCCACCAAAGGCATACCCCTCTTCCGGCGTGGCCTTAACGGTTGCAACTATGTTGCCGGTGCTGTCGTCCGGCCCATACACGCGGTTGTCCGCGTCCGGCGTTACGCCCACGAACTCCGCCGTACCGTGCTCGCCCTGCGCAAGCTCCACGTAGAGCTGCTTGGTAAACTTGGCCGTGAAGCGGAGGTCGTAACCCATCACATTAATGGACATATTAGGCGTATTCTCGTTACCTGATGCGCTGCTATATTGCTTCATTAATTCGGCAGGCGCGTAGGTGCCGTCCTCCTGCTTGTATTCTATCGTCCAGCCGCCGAAGTTGTATCCGTCAGCAGCGGTCGCTTTCAACTGCGCCGAATTTGAATATTTATAGAAATAGCCGTCAGCATCGCCGGTCACTTCCGCCGTGCCGCCCGCAGCAGGATCCGCCACAGCCTCAACGATATTTCCCTTAGCGAACTGTGGAGTTATGCGCAGATCGTACTTCGTTACCTTTGCGGACATCGAGCGCTGCGTGCGCCCGTCGCCGTTTACGGGTGTCCAGTAATTGAATTGCTCAAACTGACTGCTTCCCGTTGTGTCGGTTACCCATTCGTTTTTGGTCGTGTCAAAGTATTCTATGCCCCAGCTGCTGAACTTGTATCCGGCTTCGGTGCTATCAATCTCCCACGTTACCTCAGCGGAATCCTTGGTAAGGCCGGATACGGTATCCTTGCCTATGGCGCTTATGGGTTTGGCAAAGCTTGCCTTGCCGCCTTCCGCCTGCTGCAGGGTTATGCTGTAAGTCCGCTCAAATTCGGGATATACCCTAAGGTTATATTCCTTGGCAACAATGGTGATGGTGCCATCGCTGAGGCTTGTATCATCGCCAAGGGCATAATGGCGGCCTTCTTCGGCGGGCATGAACTTGCCTTCCGCCTTTTCATATTCAACGTGCCACGCAACAAACTTGCTCTTTTCGCCGGGCACGTTGGTTATGCTTACGCTTCCGCCCGCGGCAACGGTTTTGCTTTCAGCCGTTTCGTCGTCCGCAAACCTGGCCGCGCCTTCGGAAACTATGCCTTCGCCCGTGCTTACAGTAACAAGCTTGGCGAACTTGGCCTTTATAATGAAGAACTTGCCGTCCGCTTCAATGGTCAGCGGATTATCGGAATATTCCTTGCCGGCTATTTCCCAGCCCGCAAAAGCATAGCCTTCGTCCGCCTTGGCCTGAAGGGTTATTTCGCCCGCGGCAACGTCTATGGTTTGGCCGTTGGTATATTCGGTATCGTTATATATAACGCTGCCGTGTTCGGCTTCTATGCCGGCCTTGCCGTCGCGCTCGAAGCGTATCACGCCGCGCTTTACAAAGCCGTTCTTATCGGTAATGGTAAAGGGTATTTCGTAATCATCCGCATTAAGCTGGGTATAGTAATACCTGCTCCAGCCGAGCCATGAGCCTTTCTCTCCGGTCTCCCTGCCGTCGAAGGAAAGCGATGTTCCGACAGGCGCATAGGAATCTTTGTTCAGCCTATAATACGCGGCAACGTACTGGGGCAGCGTGCCTACGTTATTGAACGTTACGACCACCTGCTCGTCCGTATCGTTAGACCAGCCGGTCACGGTGCCTTCCGTCGCCAGCGTGACAAACGGGGTGAACTCAAGCAGGTTACCTCTTATGTCAAAGCGGGGAGTTTTGCCAGCGACCACAAATTCGGGCGCGGCAAACACGGCCTGAATATCAAACGTGCTTTCCGGCACGGCAAAGGTTATGTCGTTGCCGTTGGCGGGATATTCTGTGCCGTTTATTATCCATTTGAGCAGCTTGTAGCCTTCTTCCGGCACGGCGGTCATGGTGGCATCGCCGTCGCCATCGGGAACGAAGTCTATTACGCTGCCGTTTTCATACTGCTTGCCAAGGTACTGCACAGCGCCGTGTTCGGCAGTGAGCTTGCCCCTGTTTTTAAAGTTCAGCCTTATAACGCCGGGCTTGGTATTGCCGTTGTTATCAAGCACGTTGAAATGTATTTCGTATACATCGGCAAAGTTTCCCACATGATATGTATCCGGAGACAAACCTTGAATATCACCAACACCATAGGTATAGCCGGGTTTTTCATCGGTGAATTCCACCGTAAGCCCGGACGCTGTTCTTATCGTACCGCCATCCATGCCGATAGGCATACTAATAAAATATGTATTTGCGTCCTTCAATTCGGCTGCGGTAACGGCGCCGTTAAATTCCGCAACTACTTCGTTGGTGGTATTGTCCCATCCCGTCACGTTAGCAGAATATATGGACTGATTGCCGTTCTGCGGACGTACAGTCATGCCGATTTTCCAGTTGTCATCGGCCAGCGTATAGTTAGGCGAAGTTTTGTCGTTAAACACGGCGGTTATGGTGATGTCGTGCTTTATGCCCTTCCTATTGTAACTAATAAGGTCGCGCACAGTGTTTCCGACAACGGTATCGTCCTTGCTCCAAGGATTCTGATCATATGGCCATGTCGTCGTGGGACGCATGCTAAGATCCATATAATGATAGGCATCCAGATCTTCGGTTATGCCGCTTTCGCCGTTGGTATAGCGTATTGTCCAGCCCACGAACTGGTACTTTTCGCTGTCCTTCAGCCGGTAGCCTATTTCCACGTTGCCCGCGTTATAGCTGCCAACGTAGCCCTTTTCGGTTTTTTCGGTGAGCTGCTTGCCCGTGTTCGGCCCCAGCACAACCTCGCCCATTTCAGGGTCGCTCGATTCAACGGCCAGCTTGAGAGGTATGCCGAAGTTAGGCGTTAGCTGAAGGAACTTGGCCATTGGGCCGTTTGCTATTTCAATAGGGTTGGAAGCAAACGTCTGCCCGCTTTTAAGCACATAACCAGAGTTAGGCTTGGCGGTACTCAGCCACTTTTTGCCGTCCGTGGATATTTTGACTGTCCAGTTAAGGAATTCGTAGCCTTCCTTAGGCGTGGCCTTAACCGTTACGAACGACGTTTTCGCCGTAAGGCCGGTGACCGTATTGCCGTCCTGCGTAGCGCCGTCCGGTATGGATACTATCTCCACGGTGCCGTTTTCCACGCCATCGGTATTTATTACGATGGTCTTGTTTCCCGCCGCCAGCACCTGCGCAGGCACAAGGCCTGCGCACATTATAAGTGCCAGCAGAAGGGACAACAGTTTTTTAGCTTTCATATGTTTTCCTCCGTGTATTTCAACTCTTCCGCATTGAATACATTATCATTCAAGTACATCGGTCCATTCGGCGCGGGTGCTGCTCCATGCCCTGCCCGTGCCGGTGCTGCCCCAGCCCGTGCCAAGATTGCCCCAACCGGAACTGCCGCCCCGCTGGTTATATCCCTTAGAGGAATCCCAATATGAACCGTATCCGCCCGGCAGGCCGTGCGGGTCGTGGCTCACCTGGTGATCCTTAACGGAGTTGTTGCCTTCTTCAGCCATCTTGTCCCAAAGCTGATCCGCAACGCTGCGCTGATATACAACGCTTACCGTGTATTGCTTGGTCGTTTTACCGTTCACCACCGTGTATACAACTGGAACGGACAGGTTCACCATCTGGTAAGAGCCGGGCGTTACGCTCGCCCCAGCGCTGACGGTGACTATAGGCGCGACTGCCGTAACGTTTGTGCCGTAAGGCAGGGTTATGACGATTGTGCCCGCGCCGTGGTTTATAATGCCTTCCGCGCTCAGCACGTTGAAGCCGGTTATCATGGCATCCGAACTTACGGGCGTGCTGCCGCCGGCGGTTATCAGGCTGCCGTTTTTATTGAGCACCTTCACCTTATATGTGCGGCCTGCAAGCGCGTCTGTACCGGTGAGGGTATATTCAACAACGTTGGAGAAGTCCACCGCCGCGCCGGACGAGGGGGAGCATTTGCTGCCCGCCGTGAACGTGGCTTCCGCAGTAAGCAGGGTGGTAGTGAGCGCGCTGTCGTCCACGCCGGAAACGGTTATGGTGTTGTTGTCGTTATCTATAACGCCGCTGTACCATGTTCCGTCCGCCTGTACGCGGAATGTAAGCATTTCCGCCTGCGCGGCTATCATTACCTTTACGCGCACCTTATTGGTGGTCTTTTTGTCGCCGGACACAACGGTAAACTCTGCAAAATCTGAAAGATCCATTGTCTTTTTGCCGTCCAGCACCGGTGTTACCTCCGCGCCGTAGGACGCTTCGCCCTTTATGCGCAGCTTGGTCAGATCCACCGTGTTGTTTATTATCAGCACTATGTCCGTGCCGTCCGCGGTGTTCGTTACCTTTCGTTCAACAATGTTGAGAGCGCGCCTGTTCGCGTCCTCAAGCGTTATGCCGTCCGCAGGTATATCCGCGCCCGTGGCGTCCACGTTGCCGTAGGTAACGGTGACATAATATGTCTTGGTGGTCTTTCCGTTGGATGCTTGCACCACAAACGGCTGCTCAGTACCCGCCACCAGCTTTACCGGCAGTTCGGGAACGATAAGCTTTGCACCCGCGGACAAAACCATTTCGGGCGTGATGCTGTCGAGCGGCATGCCATTCGGCACGGTAACGGCGATCGTGCTGCGCTCGCCTTCAGTTATTTCGCCATTCTGTCCATCTATTGTAAAGGAGAGGATGTTTGCCTCGGCAGAGAGGGTCTTTGCGAAGTTATAACGGTTGTAATACATATGGTATGCCTTGCCCGCGCCGCCGCGTTCAAGGAACCCGAGATACCATTCGAGCGCGTAGCAACCCTGTTCGGTAGCCATACTGTTGGGCTGCGTTTCGGATACAACGTGTTTGAAGCCGCCGGCCCAGGCGAACTTATCCACCCACTGGGTAACTATGTTGGTCTTTCCGTCGCTAAAGCGCGAGTCGGTATACGAGTCAACGCCGCATGCGCACAGCGCGCATATTACCTGGGACGTGGATTCGCTGTTGGCAAAGCCGCTGTATGTGAAAGTAAAGTCTGGATTCATGGCCTTGGCAATGCTCTCTATGCCTTCCTGTATAAGGCTCTTTACCTTATCGCCATACACGGGGTCGTCAACATAAGGCGCTATGGCATACATGTTCATTGCGCCCATGTCCACCTCTGTACCGGTTATAAGCTTGCCGCTGCCTGTTATCCTGCTGAGTATGCTGTCCCTTGAATACCTTGAACCTTCAGGCACGGTGTAGTTGCCCATGTCCAGCGCTATAAGCGCGAACGCATCGCCCATCATGCCGTATGTCTGCACGCGCTCAAGGTCGTCAAACAGGTTGTCTATCTGTTCGCCGCTACTGTTCACAAACGGTTCGCCGTTATTGTACTTAGCCAGATTGGAACAATCGTAGCCGTTCGCGGTCAGGGCGATTATGTTGCGCTCGACTACCGTATCCATGGTGGAAGCGGTCACTTTCCAGTTCTTCGCCCATTCCGCCAGGTCTATATACTGCGTGGTGCTGCCCTGCTCGGGGTTGGCATAAATGCCAAGGTCCATCTGCTCCCAGCTGCTAAGGCTCGCCTTGGACTTATAGGAGGATATTATGCCGTTGAGCAGGTTCTGGAGCTTTTCCCTGTCAGGATTATCCTGCGGGGCGGAAACGGTAACGGTAACGCTGTATTTCTTTTCCGTGCCGTTCTGCGCCTTTACGGTGTATGTAACGGGGCGGGAGAAATCCTGCGCCGCGCCTATTTCGGGCGTTATGGTCGCAAATTCGGATATTGTAATGCTCGGGGCGAACGTTGTGTTCGAGCCCGCGGGCAGGGTCATAGTTACGGTGCCTTTGTCGTGATCTATCCTGCCGGCAACCGCGCCGTACTTAAAGGATACCAGCTTACATTCGCCGGAAGCCTTCTCCTTTTTGACCACAACGCTGTAATCTTTATATGTTTTGCCGTCCTGCGCCGTTACGCGGTAAACTATGGGCGTAGCTTCGGAATTTTCAAAATCTTCCCCTGCGGTCGCCTTTATGATCGCGTCGTAGGATACGGTATATTCGGCCTTCAACGTGCTCCAATCCGTGTCAAACGGTATTGTTACGGTCACATTTGTGCCGCTTATTTCAACCTTTTCGTTTTCTATGCCTACGGAATAGGCTTTAAGCTCGCATTCCGCGGAATTGCCGCGGGTTATGTTGAGCGCATAATCCTTCGTGTATTCGCCGCCGGCTATGTTAAGCACGATGCGCAGCGTCTTTACCGCGCTAAGGTCTGTTTTGCCTTCCGCATCCGCCGCCACTACTGCGCCGTTTTCATCAAGGAATTCATATCCGCTGCCGGAGCATTCCACAACGGGAGTCTGTTCCCAATCCCATGCTGTATCAAGGTTGAGCGATATAGAGCCTGCCGCTTCGTCCATCGTGGCGACCCTGTCGTTTACGGCAAAGTACCTGACGCTTACCGTGGGCTCGCCCGTGGTCAGCTTCAGGCGGTACATATTCTTTATGCTGCTGAATTCAACGCCTGTGGCCTGATCCCATGCAGTACATTCAATGAACAGCGTTTGGCCGTTGGCCCATTTGCCATCCACTATTGCTTTCGCTCTGCCTATGAACTCTATTTCCAGCGTGCTTTCTGCGCTGCTAAGATCCGTCCCTGCGGGCAAGCTCAGCGTAAATTCGTTAGTGCCGGTCTTTATGGCTTCCGCGCCAAGCACGCGCAGCGATGCTATTTCGGGCTGCTTAATACGTTCGCTGCAATAGTCAAGCCACTCTTGAGCCATGGTAGTAAGGACGTATTTGCACTGTTTCGGGCTAAGATCGGTATGCCTGTTCTTGACTTCAAACATTTCTTCTATTTTTGTTTTGAAGTCAAGTCCGGTATGCCGCCAGTACATATACAGGCTGGAAGTAGCTATATCGTTATTCATTTTATAGATGGCTTCCTGCATATCAGGATAGTATCCGCCTGCTTCCGCCGTATTGGTGCTCTTCAGCTCGCTCAGGAGGGCCTGTGTGCGCACGTCCAGCTCAAGCATAAGGTCTATTACTTCGGAGTAATCGAACTTTTCATCCTTATAGCTGTGCTGTTCGGGAATTGCGACTATGTATATGGGGCATTCCCTGCCGTTTTGCGCACGCAGCATCACGCGCTGCGGGTAATAATAATTCGCGCGCGGCAGCTTTATCGTTTCATACACGCCCTCCGCCGCGCCTGCCTCTTTGCGATCAGCAGCAAGATGCGTCACGCTAAGCGTAAGATTATATTTTTCTATCGGTGCGCTTGGGTCAAGCCCTGGTATCTGCACCTTTTTTATAAGGCTGTTGTTGTCATCACCGGCGCTTTTCAGCATCATGTTGCCGACGCCGGGATATTCATCGCTGGTTATTGAACTGGTTTGAATATAGCTGCTCGTCGTCATCCAGCCGCTTTCGTTCGTAAGCGCGGGCCATTTGCTGCTACTTTCTGTCGCGCTCGCCATATGCGCGGGCAGCAGCTCAAACGCAAACACCAGCGCCAATATAAGCGCCAACAGCTTTGCATTAGTTCTTGTGCGTTTCATTTTCTCCTCCTGTTATTGTGATAAAAACGTATACCTCAACGTTGATCTACTTTTTTTCGTCAGTCGGACGCACGGTGAAGTTCTCCTCTTCACTGCCATGCACCACACTGAACGTCAGTTCCTTGCCGTCATCAATGTTAAGCATAAGCTGCATGGGCGACTCCATTGCTATCGCCTCGCTCTCCACCTTAAGCATATTGCCGTTGAACGTTATCGTTACCGGCACGGCGGATGGCTCCGCATCCTGCGGAAGCATGCTTTCGATTTCGTATCGGTATTCTTTCACTTCGCCGTTTTGGTCGGCCGTTTCCACGCGCCATGTGCGCCAGTATCCTTCGCTGCACATTATGGCCATGGTGCCCGGCTGCGAAATATCTCCGGTTATCTCTATGCGGCGCTCGATGAGCTGTTCCTCGGGCTGCGCAGTGCTTTGCGGAGTTTGCTCGACCTCCGGTATCTGCACAATGCTTTCTTCTCCCCTCCCGCACCCAACGAGTGCAAGCATTACTGCTAAAATAATAGGTAAAAGCTTTCTCATATGCATCACTCCGTTCGTATAGCCGCGTTCGGGCTTATGCGCATCGCACGGCGGGCAGGGAGTATAGCCGCTATCAGCGCAACCACGCCGGAAAACGCAACTCCCGCCACAGCAAGCCAAGCCGGGATTATGCTCCTCACCTGCATGTTCTCAAACAGTACGGGCAGAAGCTTCTGCGCAATATAGCTTAGGCCAAGGCCGAATATGCCGCCCAATATGCCCAATATCAGCGCCTCTATCAAAAACATGCCAGAGATGCTGCCAAGCGAGGTGCCTATGACCTTCAGTATGCCTATCTCCTTCGTGCGCTCGGTTATGGACATCATCATCGTATTTGCTACGCATATCGCGCTCACGAGCATCGCCACCGCACCTATTGCGCCCAGCATGCCCTGTATCTGGCGAGACTGAGTGCGGACCGTTTCAAGCATATCGTTGAGCGAATATACCGACAAGCCGCTGTTCCGTATCAGCTTTGCTATCCTCTGCACGTCCTCAACGTTTTTCACCTTTATCCATACCAGCTCATATGTCGGACCGTTTTTCTTTTCCTCCGCAAGCAGCTTTTCATCCTTCCTTGCGCCAAGATAGTCCGCGTTTGCGTCTATTAATTCGTTCAACCGGTCAAAATCCATAAACGCAGCCGATGAATAGGTATGGTTCAGCGTGGAGCATATGCCGGTAACATTGAGCGTATAAAAATTGCCCATGGGCAGCGCGCGGCCGTCGCCGTCCGCCCTCTGCTCGCCCGAAAGGTTTGAATAGTCAAACGTCAGCTTTATGTTAGCCGCCAACGGGTCTATCAGCGCGTTGCCGTCCGCATCGACAGCGGCGGCCCAGTCGTTCTTAGCGTCCGAGAATGTCGCCGCAACATCGTCCGTGAACATCACATCCGGATGCAGCCTCGTCCCCTCCCGGGGGCTTCGCCGCGTTCAGGCTCAAGCTGAAAGCTTGCCGCCGTGCTGACGTCCATTCCGTATATGCGCACCATGTTCACAAAGTTGCCGCACTTTATATATGCGCTCTTCTGCACAACCGGCGTCACGGCCTCGACCCCTTCTATATTCTTAAAGGTGTTCACGGCCTTTTCGTTAAGCAATGCCGTCTTATCCAGCAGCATTTGATCGGCGGGCGTCACGTCTATCTTTGTAAGGCTGCCCAATTGCTCTATGCTTTCACGGTATGACGCTTCATACCCAAGCCCTACCGATATCAGCACTATTATGCACATTACGCCTATCGTCATAGATAGCGCCGTAAGTACCGTCCTCGATTTTCGCCGCCACAGATTTATGCAGCCATAGCGGAATAAATCAAAGAACGTCATGCCTTTTTACCGCCGTTCATGTCGCTTATATCATCGTTGTAAGCATCCTTAAACTTCTTATTCTTGTTCTTGGATGATACTATCGCTATTATCACTATCGCTACAACCGCCAGCGCTATCAGCAGCCATGCCCACCAGGGCAGTCCGCCGCCCCTTACGTTGGTGGAGTCAACGTCCGCATCGCTGCCTATTATCACCGCGTCGCTTGAAGCGGGCTTAGCTTCCTCCACGTTCAGCGTCAGGGGAATTTCCTGTGTATACTGCTGCCCGTTCGCATCCTCATACTGCACAAGCAGCTTGCCCGTGAACTCGCCGAGTTTGGTGCAGTTCACCTGAAAATCCGCGCTCAGCGTGCCGCCGGGGAGAAGATCGCCACCGTAGTAGCTTTCCGCCATGGATATGCCTTCAAGCGCAAGTATCCTTACGTTAAGCGCCTTGCCGCGGCCCATGTTCACCATGTTCAAATTTATTGACGTGGGGGAATCCTGAGTTGGCGTGCCGTATACTATGGGCGCGTCTATCGCTATATCCATGGGCTGGCTTATTGGTATCATTATTGTCTGCGCCGCTTTGCCGGCTATGGAATCGCTGTTTTCATATGTAAGGTTCACGCCTACGGTGGATGCGCCTACATCCGCATCCCTCTTTACGGAAACGTTAAATTCAACTTCAGCTGTTTCGCCCGGACTTATCGCCCTCACATACGCCGCATCGCTGCTGCCAACGGTAAGCGTAAGCCCGTTTGAATTGGCAAGCGATAGCGTTGCAACGTTTTTGAGCGATGTATCCTTCTTTGCGTTGTTTATAAGTGTCAGCCGTATCGTTGCGTCGTCGCCCGCCATAAGGCCGGATACCTCGGCGCCGTTTACAAACAGCTTATAGCCCGATACCATTACGGACATGGCGGTCTCTGCTTTCTCTATGGGCGCGACGTAGCCGTTGGTTATGTATACATATGTTGAAAACGCGCACTGCTGCGGTTCGCCGTTTTCATAATAGGTCGCAAGGAACTTAACGGGCTTATTGCCGTTGGTGGCATAATACGAAACGGTGAAGTTATATTCAACGTATGCCATCCCGCCGGATTCCCAGCGTTCAAAGTACCTGCCGTAGTTCACATTTTCCGCTATAAACGGGAATTCATCGAGCGAATTGGATATAACAGGGGATATGGTAACGTTTTTAAGCACGCCGCCCTTATTCACTATGGGTACGCGCAGCGTAACGTTCTGCTTGGGCTTCAATATGGGGGATTCGAACACGCCGGATTGATTGGCGGCCGCTATTTGCAGCGGACCGAAATTGGTCGTTATGCCCGATTCGCTGCCGTTGCCCATAAGCGTTACATACACGCAAAGGTTGAATGTTACGTCCTCTGTTATGGAGGTACCGTTCACATCGTCATACCTCCACACCGTCGCGCTTACTTCGAAGTTCACGGGATATACGCCTTTTTTGGCAAACTCGCTTATGCGGAAATCGTAATATATCTCCGCAGTGGAGTTATATGACATATCGTCAAGATGCCGTGTATAGCTTGCGTTTATAAGGTCGAACGGCCAGCTTGATACGGATGTATCCTTGGGTATTTTAGGTGAAACGGTTATGTTGCGGAGCATATATCTTTCGCTCGGAAGATATTCCCTGTTTACCGCCACCGGCAGAACTATCGTTACAACGTCGCCCGGTTCACCCTTGGGGCTTTGCGCGCCAACGTCCATAAGCACCAGCGCGTTAGCGTTGCTGGGTATCACCACTATGTCCGTATTCGGCTTTTCGTCGGATACGGGTATGGTAGGCACAGGAGTGCTTTCAGGCTCCTTAGTCTCCTCGGGTGCGGGCGTGCCTTCCGGCGCAGGGGTACTTTCCGCGCCCGGCGCAGGGGTTTCGCTGCCGTTTTCCGCCAATGCCGGCAGCGCGAATGCCAACGCCAGCGCCGCAACGAGCATAAGTGCCGTGATCTTCTTCAACTTTTTGCTCACTTGTTTTATTCCTCCGCTAATGTATTGCTTATCCTTCCGTCGCTGAAGGTTATTGTTCGGTCTGTATATTTTCTCATTCCCGGGTCGTGGGATACGAGTATGAACGTGGTGCCTCTTTCACGGAAAAGCCCTGTCAAAAGCTCCATCGTTTCCTCGCTCGTACCCGTGTCCAGATTGCCCGTAGGCTCGTCCGCAAGCACTATGGGCGGACGGGTTATAACGGCCCTTGCTATGCCCACCCTTTGCTGCTGACCGCCGGAAAGCTCGCCCGGCTTATGGTGTATATGCTCCTTCAGCCCAACGCGCACGAGCATGGCCTCCGCAATCTCGTTCCTAAGCTTGAGCGGTGCGCCGCGTATTGCGAGCGGCAATGCAACGTTTTCAAGCGCCGAATATTGGGGCATAAGGTTATAGCTTTGGAACACGAACCCTATATCATCCCTTCTAAAACGTATCCTTGTCTTCTCGTTCATGCGTTCGATCCGCCTGCCTGCTATCTGCACCGTGCCGGCCGTAGGCAGTTCAAGTCCGGCAAGCATATTGAGCATTGTAGATTTACCGCTGCCGCTGCGCCCGGCTATGCATACGGACTCCCCTTTGTTCACGGTCATGTCCACTCCGTCAAGCGCTTTTACGGTGCTTTCGCCGACAAAATAATACTTTTTCAGGCCATGCGTTGATATGATTACATTATTCATGCGAATCCTTCCAGTCCTGTGCCCCTTCCCACCAGCTGCCGTCAAGGTCAAGCCCAAGGTCGCAGGTATAGTTCCATTCTATCTTGTCGCCCGGTTTAAGGTAGTACGCGCCGCAGCCGTAGTTGGGATACCAGCCGTTAACGCAGTACATCCATCCGCTCCAGCGCCCGCCGTCGAACTCATAAAGGTTGTTTATGCCTTCCACATATGCTCCGCTACCGCTGCCGCCGGAGTATTCCATATGCAATCGGAACTTATCGCGCGCCATCTTCAACACGTCCAGCACCGTATTCCCATCCTCTATTTCGAATTCGGTCGTATCCAATATGCAGCCGGATGCCGGAACTATTCCCGCCCACTTTGCTTCGCGGTGCATGCCGTTTTTAACGGCCGTGTCGCAGCGTATCTGAATGGTTACGGTGTTCTTCTTCGGCTCCGCTGTCGGTACGAGAGTGGGAGCGGGCGTTGCGCTCGGTTCGGGCGCGTTCGTGCCGTTTGCGCCCGGCTTTTGCGTTTCTATCGGCGGTACGAACGGCGTCGCTTCCGTGTTGGACGCATCCGTTGGCTTGGCGTTCTTTTCTGGCCGCTCCGTCGGCGCGTCGCCCTGCTCGTATAGCTCCCTCACGCTGTCAGGCGAGGGTGTGGGCTGAGCTGCCGCCTTGGTCGAGCCTTTGTTCGCCGTGCCGAAGCTGAAAGCGTCGGTAATAAACGCATACCATGGCCTTTCGGTGGCTTCCGGTTCGGCCTGCATCGCGTTTTCGTTTTCTACATAATCAAGGTCGAGCCTACCGCTTGTTTCCGTTTCTGCCGCTCTGTTGCTGCCGCTGCACGACGTAAAGCAGAGTATAGCCGCGATGACAAGGGCTATAAGCGGCATTATCCTTTTAAGCTTCATTCTCGTTCCGCTCCTTTGTTTTCATTTCTTCCTGTTTCTTATACTCCTTCCTGCGGCGGCGGGTGGCTTCCCGCTTTTCGCGCATGGTTTTGCGCTGCGTGGGCGGTTTCAGTCCCGCCTTTTCAAGCACCCTCGGCCATGGGCCGAAACGACTTTTTATTAGCTGATAGCCTGTTATGTCAGCTTTTTCGGGCAGTCTGCCCAGCTCCTGCGCTTGCCGCCTAAGGTAGGCGAGCAGTTCTTCGTCGCTTGCCTTGCTGTGTTCCTTCGCAAACTTCTGCTCCAGTTCAAGACGAGTCTTTTCATGAGGATCCGTTCCGATTTGTGCCTGTGCCATTATGTTTTTCCCTCCTAAGCATAAAAAATTGCGGCAATTCCGGGGTTCTCCCCTAAAATTGCCGCAACCGCATTTTTGCAAAGCACTGTTCATGCGCCGTTTTACCGCACGGGCGCACCAACTACAAACCTCGTAGGTCTTCTGACTCACGCTTATGGATTTTATCCTGCGTCTCCATCGCCTTCTCAGTTTCCCAATGACCGGCCTATGCCATGATGGAGCCTCGGCGCTTACAGCGGCGGTGCCGTTCGGGATTTCCACCCGATTCCCTTGTTCATCTCCGGTTTTCGTCCGGAGCCACGACGTTCCTCTATTTTTTTTACCACAGAATACTGTTTCTGTGGTATAGACATGGATAAGCTAACCGATTCTATTGATTGAAATTTATTGAATAATACACTGTGAGCAGGGGAAATACACCAAAACAGCACATATAAGCGCCTATACGGAAAGCGCTTGCCATAATTGCGTAATTGTGACAAAAAAACGAATTATTTTCTTGATTTAGACCTATTCCGGATGCTATAATTACAAGGTACAAGGAATGTTTTACTTGTATTACCACGGAAACAGTATTCCGTGGTATTCTTATGTTATCAACTTCATCTTATCAAGCATACGTTCATATTGTCTGCTGCTCGCGGCAACATATATGCGCGTGGTTTCTATGGAACTATGGCCCAGCACATCTGCCAGATGGGAGAGATTCTTCTCAATCGAATAAAAGGCACGGGCAAAAAGATGCCTCAGGTTATGTGGGAATACCTTGCTCCGTTCCACATGCGCCGCGTCGCAGAGCCTTTTCATGTCGTGGCAAACATTCGCCCTATCGAGCGGCTTGCCGCCTTTGGTGCGGAATACTGCGCCCGTGTCTATACGCTGCCGCCTCGCATATTCCACAAGTTTTTTACACAGCTTGCTCGGTATTATGACCGTGCGGCTTTTGCCCTTCAGCCGTATTTCCATACGCCGCTCTTTTACCGCATCTACTGTTATGTAGCTCAACTCGCTTATCCTTATCCCCGTTGCGCAGATGGTCTGCATGACAAGGCTCAGCCTATCGTTCCCTCCCACGTCCGCCGCGTTGACCAGCCGTTTATATTCCGCAGCGCTCAGTTCCCGGCTTTCGTCTATAAAAGCCCTTCGCTGCACCTTTAGCAGCTGCACTTTATATTCATCCGCGCCGATGAAGGAAAGGTAGCCGTTTATCGCCGCAAGCTTTGTATTCACCGTGCGGCTGCTGAAATTCTCCGCAAGCGTTTCGCGGTATTCAAGCAGCGCGCATTTGTTCAGCGCGTTATGCTCCAAATATTCCGATAGCCGTTCCACTTCGTTTATATATTTGGTTATGGTTGCATGCGCCTTTTCCGCCATCAACAGATATTGCTTGTAATCGTTTATGCTTTTGCGTGTGACGCTCCGCTGCATGTGGGCCCCTTCCTCATCCCCGCAGCGCGATATTTCGTGCGGATGGTTTGCAGCCTTCCATGCATACGGCAGTAAATTTATATATGAAAAGCACACCGCTACCATGCAGGGGCCCGCGGGCGCTTCTCTGTGCCAGTTCGCGTGGCGAAGCCTGTTCCGTGCAGGTCTTCTGACTCAGGCCGTATATGTCTGCCGCGCCTTCCCGAATCGCTTCAGTGGCATATGCAGCCGACTCGTCCTTTACAGCGGCGCGTCCGTGCGGGGTTTTCACCCGGCTTCCCTCTTAGCCGCCCACCTTCGGGCGGAACATGGAACCTGTTTATTCTTTTCTTTGACATTATCACCCCATCCCTCGTTTGTCAATCTTTACCAACCGTTTTGGGCGTTGGTATTTTTTACCAATAGAAAAGTTGACAGGCTTGAACTGCACCTCGTTTTTATGTTCGTTCTATTGCGCAAATTATGGGACGTACGGTCCGGGATGGGAGGGTGGAACGGTAAAGAAGATGCTTGGTATGGGAGAGGCAATAATAGGGTGAGTTTGGGGCGGGAGATCTGGGGAGAAGGAACCGCGGAAAAAAGAGAGCATAAATAAAAACATGAATAATGTGCGATAAGTTGCACAAACAAAAATCGACATGGTTTGCTTTATTTTGCCAGGATGAACTTGTAATCAACCTTAGCAAAGCACAACAAACCATGTCTACAATCTCGTCAACACCCTACCCAACAACATCTTCCATATAAACAACAAATCCGAACCCATGACCAATCGGTATAAGGTTCGGATTATATTGTTTTGGTGGAGCTTACCGGATTCGAACCGGTGATCTCTACACTGCCAGTGTAGCGCGATAGCCAACTTCGCTAAAGCCCCATATTTGCTGCGCTTTCCGTTGCGCAAGATGTATTATAGCGTATGCGGGCGGGTTTGTAAAGAGTTTTTTTGCGGATATGCAATTTTATTGCGGAAAACGGAAAAGGGGACGGCGCGAGGCCATCCCCTTTGCAGATAAACTTAGTTGAGCTTTGTGCCGCATTCCACGCAGAATTTTGCGCCGTCCGCAAGCTTTGCGCCGCAGTTGGGGCAGAAGGCGGACTTGGCGGCCGCTTCGGCGGGCTTTTTGCTGCCGCAGTTGGGGCAGAAGGCCATGTTCGCGCCGTTGGTCGCGCCGCAGGAGCACGTCCAGCCGCCCTCGGCGGGCTTGGGAGCGGGCTTCTTGCTGCCGCAGCCGGGGCAGAAGGCCATATTGTCGCCGTTGGTGGCGCCGCAGGAGCATTTCCAGCCGCCCTGCTGAGCCTGCTGCTGTTGGGCCTGCTGCTGCTGCTGCTGATACTGCATCTGCTGCTGGTTGGAGGCGGAGAACGCGCCCGCCATGTTGCCCGCGGCATTCATGCCCAGGCCAACGCCCATGAACGCTGCGCCCGCGCCCGCGGTGTTGCTGCCGGCGGCTTCCACGCCGCGCGCTATTGCGCCCTGAACGTAGCCCTCGCGCACGCTGGGATCGGACAGCATTGCGCCCTGATTGCGCATATTGATGAGCTTCTGGCTTTCCTCGTCATAGGACAGGGAGCCGATACCGACGGACTGCACCTGCATGCCGCGGTTCTGGTTCCATTCCTCGTCCAGCACGTTCGCCATGTACTTGGAAAGCTCGCGCGCCTTGCTGGTTACGAAGCTTATGCGCGTGCCGTCGGCGCTCATCTGGTTGATGGCGGCCTGAAGGGCCTCGAGGAACTCGTTAAGGTACTGCTCGTTTATGTCGTTTATGTCCACGCTCTCCGCGTTGCGGGGAATGGCCTCGGCATAGAATTTGAGCGGCTCCGTGACCTTTATGGAATAGGTGCCGTGCGCGCGCAGGAACAGCTCCGAATTATAGAAGCAGTCGAAATAGTTGATGGGGGTGCGCGTGCCGAACTTAATGCCCTTTATCTCCTGAAGATTGATGAAGAATACCTTTTGGCTGGAGGAAGGCGTTCCGCCGTACTTGATGCGGCTGAAGGTCTCCTTCAGAGAATCGCCGAACTGGCCGCCGAAAAGGCTCGGCATGGAAGAATTATCAACCTTGAAGTAGCCGGGCTCCGCAGTATAGTCCACTACCTTGCCGCCGTCAACCAGCATCATGAACTGGTTATCGTAAACATGGATTATGGAGCCGTTGGACACGGTATCCGCTGTGCCCTTGGTGTTCTGGTTGCGGCTGTCGCCCTTGCGCACCTTTATGCCGCGGGTGAAAACGGTGTTGTCTCCCATGGGAGCGGACTCGATAACCTCAAGCCAGCTATCCGCCAAACCGCCGCCTATTGCGCCGGTCAAGGCCTTGATTATGCCCATAATTTTGTCCTCCTGATATTATTTTCTGTTTGCTTTATTATCCCCGCTGCACACCCCTTTGTCAAGCAAATGGCAGGTAATGCCGCGGAAATTTGTCAATTCGCGTCCTTGAGCGCCGTGCCGTAGGGCTGCCATGCAGGATCGGGCGTTTGTCCGGATGCGAGCGGCGCGCCGGCGCCTATGGAAACCTCGGGCGGGTTGCCCTTATATTTATCGGTATAGAGCAGCTTGCTTTCGGCCAGCTTGCCGTCCACATACTTGTCCTGATACGCCTCGGCAACGTAATACTTATGCCCCTGCACGCGCTCAAGCTGATAGCCCGTGGGTATGGAAGCGTCGTTTGTGTATATTGCCTCGTCCTGGCGGGAACGTTCCTCTATTATCTCGTTCCTTGATTGATACGTTACGCCCTCGGGGAGCGGTTTGCCGTAAACGTAAACGGTTATGGTATGGCGGCTGGAGCTGCCTTCCACCTTTTCCACCCGCGCGAATATGTATACGGGCATATCCGTATTGTTCTTCCAAACGAAGTCTATACCGCGGGTATCCACCGTTGCGTCAAGCCCTACGGGAACGTAGTCCGAAGGTATTGTATGCGCACGGCGGTCAACAATTTCCATGTTGGCGCAAAGCAGCGCATTGTAAAGCGTTGTAGATACCTGGCATATGCCGCCGCCGGCCTGAATGGTGTATTCCTTGCCGCCGCTTATGCCGTTTGCGCCCTTCCAGCCGAGCTCGTATGTGCGCGGGCCGACAACCGTATTGAAGCTCCATTCCTCGCCGGGCTGGATGGTGTTGCCGTTTATTATGTCCGCCGCCTTCTGGATATTGAACTTGCGGTTCTGCTTTACCTCGTCGTCCCTGCGGGCGGAAAATTTGGTGGTATAGCTGGCGATGAATGACGTTGCGGCTTTAAGGTCGTCTATATTGCCGCCGGGCAGCACGGCGTTTACCGTGGCCTCAACGGTGCATACAAACTCGCCCTGCCCAAGGGCCTTTTCTATCGCATCGGCCGTTGCTTCCTCGTTAAGGGTAATGCCTTCCTCGCCGGCATGGTAAATGAAGCGTTCCTCCTGCGTCCAGTCCGTTACAGGCTCCGCGTATGCGGCGGTAGCTTCCGTGTTTATGCTTTGGCTCATGGCAGCAAGGGCGGATATTATCTTTCCCCTGTCCCATGTATACTTTGCGTCGAACTCGCCAACGCCCCCGTCGGTTATAACAACGGTGTTGTCGTCCTCCCCGCGGCCGAAGTTCAGCCCGTCTGCCAAAGCGTCCGCAATGTCGTACCCCATGCCCATCGCGTCGGAATCGAGCGTCCAGCTGTTTTCACCGCTGCTTATGGTGACGGCAACGGTTTTCAGCTTCTTTTCGGCTGCGTTCTTAACAAGGCCTGTCGCCTCCTCCGGCGTCATGCCGCTCACGTCCACGCCTATCAGCTTAACGCCCGCCTTGAACCGCTTGCCGGTCTGCATCAGCTTATCCATGTCCGCAACGGCGTCCGCGCCGCCGCTGTTTGCTATGGACACTATTATTATTACGCATATAAGCGCCGCTGCTGCCAGGGCGATCCATTTGAGCGCGCCGCTGCCGGACTTTTTCCTTTTGCGCTTCTTATGCTGCACTTGATTCGCCGCGTGCCGGGTATTCGCCTTGGCTGCGGTGCTGTGCGCTGCGGTGCTGTGCGGTGCTGTGCTGTGCGCTGCTGTGCTGCGCGTTGCAGAGCTGCGTGCTGCGGTGCTGTGCTGTGCGCTGCTCCTTGCGGAAGAACGGCTTGCCGTGCTGCGGGTCGCGGTGCTGCGGGTCGCGGTGGTGCGCTTTGCCGCGGCGGAGGTGCGCGCCGATGCTGCGCCGCTTTTTGCCGTGCTTCGCGCCGCCGCGGGCTGCGTTGTGCGCTTGGCGGTGGTCATATTCTTTTTCATATATGACGGAAGCTGGGGGCCTGCGTTATAGCTTCCGGAATACTTATCGTTTGTCATTTTTCCTCTTTCTGCCCGTTCAGGCATAAAACATCACCCTATATTGTAGTCTAATTATGTGAATTGTGCAAGAATATAGCGGGTTTATTTACAGAATGGGCAAAAAATACAATGCTGGAACGAATGGAATATGTTACCTTTGGGACTGTATGGCCTGAACAAATGTGCGCAGCATTTGTTCCGCATAGGCGCGCTGTTCCGCGCTGAGCGGCTCCACGGCGGCGTTAAGGTCATGCTCTGAATAGCCGGGCCGGGTACCGAACACGATATAATCGGCGCTTACGCACAGCGCACGGCATACTTTTTTAAGGCTGTCCGTGGTCATGCTCTGCTTGCCAAGTTCAACGGAAGCCATAAACTGAACGGACAAACCTGCCCGCTCCGCCATTTTCTCACGGGTGAGGCCAAGTTCTTCGCGGCGCTGCCGCACACGCAGGCCGATATCGCCGTATTCACCGTTTGCCATATGCAGCACCTCCTATAATTATATTGTAGGTGTTGCTATCAAAGCTATACATCAGCTATAATATATAAAATGCATCTATTATGGAAGATGTTGGCAATGGGAAATAGCTTATGGCTTGGCGTGCAGTAAAAAGCCCCCCCTGCTTGGCAATGTGCGGAAGCGGAGGGCCGGTTGGGTTTTGGCTTTATCAGGTCTGCGCTGCGCCGTCAACGCTTATTATCGCGCCGGTGACGTAGCTTGCAAGGTCGCTTGCAAGGAACAGGAACACGTTTGCAACCTCCTCCGGTTCGCCCACGCGGCCGAGCGGTATGGGCACGGATATATCAATTTTTATATGCGTATTATATTCTTTTCTGAATGGGGATCCCATATACGCATTGTTATTTTAATAGGAAAAAGTGAAGATGAGATTGCTATGCGCCGCATCGCGTGCTAAACTAAAAAACAGAATATGGTCAAAACGGCCTGTTTACGGGGGACTTTTTAGCATGAGGAACATTGCCGTAAGAACGGTCTTTGCACAGGGCAGAGAATTTATATATACGCTGGAGCGCAAAATGGTAAAAAACATGAATTTGAGAATACGCAGAGACGGCAGCATATACGTTTCGGCAAATGAATTTATAAGCGATAAAGAGGTTGACAGGTTCGTCGGCGACAAGGCGGCGTTTATTGCAAATGCACAGGATAAATTCAAAAAAGCGGCGCAGCGCGAGCAGCGGCCGGAGCAATACATAAGCGGGGAAAAGATTACGCTCCTTGGGCAGGAATATATTTTGCAGGTGCTTCGCGCGGATAAGGAATCCGTATCGATCGAAGGAGGATATATTCACATGGCGGTAAAGGATGTTAATGATTTAGGCAGAAAAAGCTGCCTGATCGATAACTTCATAAACGGGCAATGCCGGGCCGTATTCGGCGAAATGCTGTACGAATTATATCCACCGTTTGAGAAATACGGCGTTGAAAGGCCGCAGCTGCGCATAAGGGACATGAAATCGCGCTGGGGCACATGCCACGTTAAAAAGGGCATAGTCACGCTGAATAAGCGCCTGCTCGCGGCGCCGAGAGGAGCCGTTGAATACGTTGTGCTGCACGAGCTGTGCCACCTTATATATCCCGATCATTCAAAGCAATTCTATGATTTCCTTGCAGCGATGATGCCGGACTGGAAAGAGAGAAAGCAGCTGCTTAATAACACATAGCGCGGCATGCATAAAAGCGCCGCAAGGCCCGCACCTGACTATGCGGCGCGGGCCCTGCGAACAGTGTTAGCGTGAATGCCTGTTTATATTGCGGCGCTATTTGGCGGCGCACCTATTTACGAATGTTTCAAATATGGCGCGGTGCTCCGGATTTTCGGCATACAGCAATTCGGGGTGCCATTGCACGGCGAACACGGAGCCGTCCGCATTTTCAACGGCCTCGACAACGCCGTCCATTGCGCGCGCGCTTACCTTCAGCCCGTCGCCTATGGTATTGAGCGCCTGATGATGAAAACTGTTGACAAGCATGGTATTACATTTGGCTATGCCGTGCATATAGCTGCCCGGCTCAATGGCCGCGCTGTGCGTGCGCTCGGTTCCGGCGGCGCCCTGATTATGGCAGATATCGCGGGATATCTGGCTGGGGATATCCTGATAAAGCGTGCCGCCGAAGGCAACGTTTATAACCTGTATGCCGCGGCATATGCCGAGCACGGGCTTTTTCTTTGCAAGCGCGGCATGGATAAGGGCTATTTCAAATCTGTCGTTTGCGCCGCAGGTGGGGCCTATTGCAGGCACGGGCTGCTCGCCGTATACCAGCGGCGTTACGTCCGCGCCGCCGGTTATTATTATGCCGTCCACCATGCCGGCTATTGCATCAACGTCGGCAACATCGGCTATGGGTATTTGTATGGGAAGCCCGCCCACGGCCGAAATGGCATAAATATAGCCGGCCTTGGTAACAAAACGGTTGTCCTTGGCAAGGTACCTGCTCATTATTCCTATACGCGGTTTCATGCTGATGCCCTCCTTATGCGTTGCTTTGCAGCTGCTTCACCAAATGATACAGCAATGAAGCGCCGTAGCCCGTTGCACCGTATGCGCAGTATGCCGGCGGCTCCGTGCGGAAGTTTACGGGGGCCATGTCTATATGTATCCAGGGGATATCGTTTTCTATGAATTCGCCCACGAACATTCCGCCCAGCATGCAGCCGCCGCCAAAGACTGCGGCGTTTGCTCATTTGATCTTAGGTTGCATAGCCTGCGCGCGATTATCGTGCCGCGAGCGGTTGCAACGGCCTCGCTCAGGGCGGCATCGAGAGTGTCTGCCGCGGTAACGGACGTTATCTGCTCAAAGTTTTTGTTTTCGGGGTTAGATTTAAGCCCGCTGTTTGTATACCCAACCAGCTGCGGCAGCCTTGCCAATGCGCCGAAAAGCTCGGCCGATTCGCTCAATTCGCTTACCTGATCGAGCATTACGGCAGCGTGCTTTGCGCCAAGCTGCTTTGCCTGCTTGAATGCCTGCGCCGCTTTGGTGTGGATATCCCTCACGCTCGGCTTGTCCGCGCCAAGGCCGAGCAGTATTATGCTTGTAAGCTTATCTCCCACGGGGAGTGTCATTGCGTATGTTTCGCCCAAATTGCCGCCAAAGCTTCCGTTTATGGCTAAATCAACGGCTGCGTCCATCTCCGGCGCTATGCTCACGCCGCGGTGGCTGCCGGCCCTGAATGGGACTATATATGCCTGCGCATCGGCGCAGGATTTTGAAATAATGTGTTTCATGTTCAGTTTGCAAGCTCCTTTCTGTATTGCTCGGCTTCTTTATTGTTTGCAAGCACAAAGTGGCCGCCCTCAAGCTCCAGCCATTCCGGTTTGTCCACGGAATAATCATGGCAGGCCGGGTCGTAGGGCAGCGTTTTTTTGCCCTTTTCGCTCAAAGGGTCGGGCTGGGGTATTGCGGAAAGCAGCGATTTTGTGTATGGATGCAGCGGGTGCGCGAACAGCTTTTCGGTTTCTGAAAGCTCCACTATGCGGCCCTTGTGTATAACGGCAAGGCGGTTGGTTATGAAGCGCATTATGGAAAGATCGTGCGCAATAAGCTAGGCGGGATGTACCTGATCCCAAAGCTCCGGATCGGCCTTCCACTCTTCGATTATATCTGTGCCGAGGGTGACCTTATCGGTTTCGCCGCGCAGATACAGCTCGGGGCCGTTGGCGGAGGCTTCCTTGTTGTATTTCCATACGAGCTTCTTTATGGAGATTATGTCGCTGTGCCAGTAATTCTCGTTCATGACAAGTACGTGTTGATATTCGGGCTCGAAGGTATCAAAAAGATACGCGCCGCAGTACAGCAGGGTATCGTTGCTTGTGCCGAACTGATCGCCCTGCTCGGCAAGGAAGTCCGCCTGCGCGGGAAACCAGGGGTTAAGGGATACCATCTTGATGAAATAGGGCAGGGGCGCAACAAGGGTGTATTCAACGGTGTAATCATCAAGCGCCTTTATGCCGACGGTGCTGAAATCGGTGGTAGTGCCGTCGTAGTAGTCCGCGCCCACGCGCATCACCTGCTTTTCCTGCAAAACGCGCAGCAGGCGGGATTGGAGCGCCAGTGGCATATCGCCAATTTCATCCAGAAAAATTGTGCCGCCGTTTGCCTGTTCAAACAGTCCTTTCTTGCCGCTTTGCCTTGCGCCTGTGAACGCGCCCCGTTCATAGCCGAACAATTCGCTTTCAAGCAGGCTTTCCGGCAGCGCGGCGCAGTTGACAGCGACGAAAGGCTTGTTCCTGCGGGAGGAGGCGTTGTGTATGGATTGCGCAACAAGTTCCTTGCCCGTGCCGCTTTCGCCCTGTATAAGCACGGTTTTATCGGAACGGGAGAACAGCCGCGCGCGGCGTATGCATTCATCCATCACGGCGGAAACGTGCACGATATCATCAAAGCTGTGCTTGGCAACAAAGCCTTTCTGGAGCGATTCCTCGCGGGATTTGCGCTCCAGCCGGCGGATATACGTTACGTCGTTGAAAAAATAAAGGTTGTGGTTTATCGTATCGCCAAAGTTAAGCGTTTCGTGGTTAATGAGCATTTCACGCCCGTTAACGTTAAGCGCAAGCGTATCGTTATCCATATTGGCTATGCGCGCCGCCGTTCCTTCCGGAAACACGGCGGATACATAGTCGCGGTTTTCGGTTACCTGCATGCGCAGCAGCTCGTTCATTTTGCCGTTGCTCAGTATTATGCGGCCATCCGGCGCCGTAAGCAGAACGCCCTGCTCCATGTGTTTAAGGATGCTGTTCATATACATGCTTTTTGAAAGCGTATCCCTGTATTGGCGGGATATTACATCGCGGCAGAGCAGCATATTGAAATAATTCATAAGCGGGCCGGCAATTTCGGATGTGTTCACCTCCATAACGTTGCAAAGCGCAAGCACGGTGGAAATGTCTATATGGCGGTTGCCTATGTCTATTATGTTTTCGATATAGCTTGGAACATACCGGCTTTCGCCCGGGGTTATGGCTATTTTCAGGCTTGGGTCATAATGCCCGGCGGTGTACGGAACATATGTAAGCCCGTCTATATGCAGATCCATCAGCAGCTCTATCACGCCGGACGTGGATTGTTCGGAATCGTTGACCACAAGCACGTTGGTTCCTGGAGGGATCTTTGTTATTTTCTTATAGCCGCTTTCGGATATGGTGCGGGTTGTGCGCACCACCTTGGATTTGCTGGATACCTTGTCCGTAAGGCCGCCTATGTTGTACCAGCGGGTAACAAGAAAGGCGTCCGCCTCCACGGCGTCCAGCGATGCTATCTGGGAAGGATATACTATATCTATATCAACGTCATTGTTGAACACGGCCTTTACATCGCTGAATATTGCCTGCGCCACGCGCTGATTACCGGTGACTATTACTACGCGCTTTCTTTTCATATGCTGTCCTCGCTTTTTATCCTTACTCTGCATGACGAAGAGGGTATATGCATTTCCTCGCGGTATTTGGCTACCGTCCGCCGGGATATCCTTATGCCGTCCGCTTCAAGCGATTTGGATATTTCGCTGTCGCTCATCGGGTGCGCTTCGTTGGCGATAAGGCTTTTATTTTAAGGGATATATCGCTGCGGCACAGCCCGGCTTCCGGCGCCGCACTAAGCTTTGCTTTATCAAAGAAGGCTGCCATGCTCAGCACCCCGCGAGGCGTGGAAATATATTTGCCGCGTATCGCGCGGTAAACCGTGGACGGGCTCACGTTCAGCCGCTCCGCGGCATAATCGATGCTAAGCGGCCGAATGGGCGCGGAACCGCTGCGCAGCGCCTGCGGCCGGCTTTCCGCTATAAGCTGCGCTATGCTCATCAAGGTGTCGCGCCGCTTTTGTATGCAGCCTATTATCCATTTTGCGGAGTCGGTCTTTTCCTTCTCAGGCTTGTTTATAGTTTCATCCAATTGATGGGCTGGGCATAAAAAGCGGGGCTTGCGCCTTTGACAAATCCATGCGATGTGATATCATTATATATAAAAGGATATATAAGATGTTGCAAGAGAAAGAGAGAGCATGGAATTGGAACAGGTAAGCAAGGAAAAAGAGAAGGTTCACCGAGGAATTAAGCGACATATTAAGCGCGCCGATTCGGACATGACGAGCGGATCGATATGGAGGCTGCTGATAACATTTGCGCTGCCGCTGGCGGCGGGATTGCTGTTTCAGCAGCTTTATAATACCGTGGACACAATCGTTGTGGGCAAGTTTGTGGGTAAAGAGGCGCTGGCGGCTGTCGGCAGCACAAGCAGCATAATAAACATGCTGGTCGGGCTATGCTCCGGCCTGTCTATGGGCGCAAGCGTTGTTATATCCCAATCCTACGGCGCGAAGGACTACGTTCGGCTGCACGACGCGGTGCATACAACCATACTTGTTACGATAATAATGAGCGTTATCGCCACGGGCGTTGGCATGGCGATAGTTGACCCGATGCTTAGGATGATGAGCACGCCGGACGACGTTTTCGGCGCGGCGCACGATTATTTGACCATATATTTTGCGGGCATATCGGGATTGTTTATATACAACATGGGCTCGGCAATACTGCGTGCCGTGGGCGATTCAAGGCGGCCGCTGTATTTCCTTATATTCTCGGCCGTGCTGAACGTTATACTGGACCTTGTGTTCGTAATAGTGTTCAAAATGGACATTGCCGGCGCGGCATATGCAACAATAGTCAGCCAGTTCCTTTCGGCGGCGCTTGTGCTGTTCGTGCTTACGCGCTCCGCCGGGCCGTATGCCATACATTGGGGCCACCTTTGCATAAAGGGCAATATATTAAAGCAGGTGCTGTCCATAGGCTTGCCCTCTGGCGTGCAGCAGGGGTTGACATCGTTTTCAAATGTGTTCGTGCAAAGCTATGTGAATGCGTTCGGTTCGGACTGCATGGCGGGCTGGTCAAGCTACAACAAGCTGGACGTATACGCGCTGGTTCCGGCGCAGAGCATAGCCATGGCGTCCACAACGTTCGTCGGTCAGAACTACGGCGCAAGGAAGCTTGAGCGCGCTCGGCAGGGCGTTAAGCAGGCGCTTATAATGAGCATATCCATGACCATATTCCTTTGCGCGCTGCTGCTTATATTCAGGGATCAGCTCCTTACGCTTTTCACCAATGATTCGCTTGTTATACAATACGGCTCACGCTTCATCGGCATGATAGCGCCGTTCTACTTCTGCACCTGCTTCAATCAAACGTTTGCGGGCGCGATGCGCGGCATAGGCAAGGCCAAGGTGCCCATGATAGTGATGCTGTCCTCGTTCGTGGTATTCCGCCAGATATTTCTTTACGTCGGCACAAAGCTCGGCGGCGGATTCGTGCTGGTGTCGCTCGCGTACCCGATGGGCTGGGTGGTTTGCAGCATAGCCATGTATGTATGCTATAAGCGCAGCGCCCTGTGCCATCCTGAAAAGGCGCAGTTTGCCGCGGCAGACACGGCAAAGGACGGGAACACGGAGGATGCGATAGAAACCGCTGATGAGGGAATAGAGTAAGCGCGCTTACGCGCGCGGTGAAATCCGTTCTTACGAACGGGTGAAATATTGCTTTAGCAATGTGAAATATGGCTGCGCCATGTGAAATCCGCCTTGCGGCGGGTGAGGTTCGGAGTTGAGCGCCGCCAGTGGCGGATGAAGCGAAACGGAGAACGGGCAGGAACAGGGAGAATTGCGAACGGCAGTGAGTAAGGCGACCTTGTTCCAACCGGAGCGTTAACTCGTATATCTTGGCACATAGTACCACCCCAAAAGGCTCCCCTTTACGGGGAGCTGGCAAACCGAAGGTTTGACTGAGGGGTTGACGTAAACAAGAGCAGCCACGATGCAACCCCTCCGTCTGCTCGTTACACTCGCATCCACCTCCCCTTTCAGGGCAGGCTTATTGTGTCGAACTTGCACTGCACCAAAAGGCTCCCCTTTACGGGGAGCTGGCACGGCGTAAGCCGTGACTGAGGGGTTGTAACAAACAAAGAGCTATAAGTTGGTTTATAACCCATCCGGCTTTCGCTTCGCAAAACCCACCTCCCCTTTAAGGACAGGCTTTTGGTACTGCACACATACGAGGCATTTACCCCTCAAACCCATCAATATTCCCTTGCAGCGCGGCGAGGAAGCGGCCTATGTGGTAGCCGTCGCACACGGCATGGTGCGCCTGTATGGCAAGGGGCAGCAGGCGGCGGCCGTCCGCAAAGAAGGCTTTGCCCATCGTGAATATGGGCAGCAGCGCCGTGCCGCCGTTATAAAGATTGAGATTCACTGCGGTGAACGTTGCCCACGGCATCATGGATACATTGAAGGAGTTGGGCGGGGTGTTGGGCTTGGGCGCATAGGACACGGCGGCTGAATACAGCGCGCTGTCGCGCTCATACGCGGCGAGGAACGCTGAATAGTTCGGGTCAAACTCCGTCCATATGCCGGAGAAGGTTTTCGATCCCTTATTGAAAACGGTGTATGCGGGGTGCATGTCATCATATACGCCAAGCACGCCGTCCACAAGCGCCATGCGAAATTCAGGAATTTCATTAACCGTGCGCGTGAGCAGCCATATCATGGCAGGGTAAAGCTTATGAGCGCCGAGCGCGGTTATGTCCACGTTTACGGTCATGGAATAGCTGCATTGACTGTTGCCTATAAAGCTTAAATAATGCTCCCTGCGGGGGAATGAGTCCAAATCTATCGGATGAAAAGCCAAAGTTGTTACCTCCTGAAAAAACGCCCGTGGTCAGCGGGCGTTATGCTTTTTATATGCTGTTTAGGTCGGGTTCACAAAGCGGGAGAACATGCCCTGGAACGCCAAATTGACGGTTTTGAGCGGGCCGTTGCGGTTCTTGGCAACTATTACCTCCGCCGTGTTGTCCTCTATCTCCTCGCCAGGGGCGCCGCCGTATTCGGAATCGTCCTTCCTGTTGCGCATGGCGAGCGCCTTGCGGTAGAGCAGAAGCACCATGTCCGCGTCCTGCTCTATTGCGCCGGAGTCGCGCAGGTCCGCCAATATTGGGCGGTAGCCGTTTTCCTTTCTGCTTTCGGAGCCGCGGGAAAGCTGGCACAAAAGCATAATCGGCACCTGAAGCTCTTTAGCGAGTATTTTCAGCGCGCGCGTGGCCTCCGCAATGTCCGCCACAAGGCTGCCGCGCTTGTTGCCGAGCTGTAACAGGCCCAGATAGTCTATAACAACCAGATCGAGTCCGTAGCGCGTCTGCTGGCGGCGGCAGCGGCTGCGTATATCGGCAACGCTGAGATTGCCGCTGTCATCGATATACATTTTTGAATCGCTCAGGGTGAGCAGAGCGTCGCTCAGGACCAGAAGATCCTCCTCCGTGGTTTCGCCGGTGTTCACCTTTTGCATGTCCACTTTAGCCAATGAGCAGAGCATACGGGTGGTAAGCTGCTCGTGGCTCATTTCAAGGCTGAATACGGCGACCTTTTTATTGGCTGCGGTTGCGGCGTATTCGGCTATGTTCATTGCAAATGTGGATTTGCCGACGCTCGGCCTTGCGGCAACGATTATAAGGTCGCCCTTCTGAAGGCCGCTCGTAAGCTCGTCCAGCTCCTTAAACCCCGTCGGCACGCCGCTTATTTCGCCCTTGGTTTTCATAAGCTCGCCTATGCGCATATACGCTTCCAGCGCGCTTTTGTCCACGGGAACCATTGTGTCCTCGTTCTTTTTCATGGATATATTGAATACGCGCCGTTCGGCTTCGTCCAATATATCGGTTATGGGGGCGTCGGAATCGCTGGCGGTTTTTATTATTTCGCCGCCCGCGGCTATAAGCTGGCGCAGAACGCTCCTGTCCTCTACTATTTTAATATAGTAGCTTACGTTGGCTGCGCTGGGGACAAAAAGCGAAAGCTCCGCAATGTAGCCTATGCCGCCGGCGGCAGCCAGCTTGCCCGCCCGCTCCAGCGCATCCACAATGGTAACGCTGTCCACGGCCTTGGCATGGTTGACCATGTCGCACATGGCTTCGAATATATATTGATGCTGCGGCATGTAAAAATCCTGAACGGTCAGCATTTCTGCCGAAAGTTCGGCTGCATCGCGGCTGATGAGCATGCTGCCCAGCACGCTTTTTTCCGCCTCCAGCGAATGCGGGGGAGTCCTTGCTTCCACTTTTATCTTTCCACCTTTAATGTGTTGCTCTCAGGGTATAAATCAGTTGTTCTGGGGCAGGGGAAGAACCTCTACTTCGAACTTTGCGTCCGCGTTTTCGTAAAGATGCGCGGTAACGTTCAGCTTGCCAAGCGCCTTTATGGGCTCGTCAAGGCGAATCTTTTTCTTGTCCACGTCAAGCCCGTGCTGCTCCTTAAGACCGGCGGATATTTCTGCCGCGCCTATTGAGCCGAACAACCTGCCGTTTTCGCCGCACTTGGCATATACCTTAACGTTTAGCCCGTTCATGCCGGCGGCAAGCTCCTTGGCGCGCTTGCGCTGCATTTCAAGGCGGTGCGCATCGGCCTGCTTTTTTATATTGGCGGCGTTGATGCTGCTTGCGTCCCCGGGAAGGGCCAGCTTGCGCGGGATGAGGAAATTGCGGGCGTAGCCGTCGTTTACTTCGCAAACGTCGCCCGCCTTACCGGTGCCTTTAACGTCCTTTTGCAGAATGACTTTCATATTTTTATAAACCTCCTGTTGGTTATTTCTTTATTATGAGCGCGAATAGTCCGCGCCTATTTCGTCCAAATAAGAGTAAATGCTGTCGGTCAGCTTGTCAACGGCCTCATTAATACTTATATCTTTAAGCTGGGCCCCCGCAACGGCAAGATGCCCGCCGCCGCCTATGCGCTCCAATATAAGCTGAACGTTGATCTGCCCTAAGCTGCGGCCGCTTATGTTTATGCCGCCGGGTGTTTCCGCAAGCACGAAGGAAGCCTGTATCCCCTTTATTGAAAGGAGAGCATCCGCCGCCTGCGCCGCGATGAGCATATTGTTCGGCATATCCTTTGAGCAGGTGGATATGGCTATGCCGCCATCCATTATGGTGGCGTTTTCAACAACCTTTGCGCGGTTGCGGAAGGTGGTCATATCGTCCTGATACATAAGCTTTACCATGCTGGTATCCGCGCCGCTGCGCCTAAGGAAGCCCGCGGCTTCAAACGTTCTTGCGCCGGTATTTATGGCAAAGCTCTTGGTGTCCATGGTCATGCCGGCAAGCAGTGCGCTCGATTCAAACGGCGTGGGCTTGAGCCCGTCCGCAAAATACTGCATCACTTCCGTTACCATTTCGCAGGCGGAGCTTGCGCCGGCTTCGTAATAATTAAGCGTAGGCGCGCTGAGCGAATCCACGGGGCGGCGGTGATGATCTATTATAACGGTTTTTGCGGCCTTGTTATAAAGCTGGGGCGAAAGGACGGAGCTTGTGCGCTGAGTATCGACAACGACAAGCACGCTTGTGGGCCGGATAAGCTGAAGCGCCTGCTCCACGGTACGGACGCAGTCGTGATACTGCTTGCTTTCGGCCATGCTGTCGAGCGCGCCCTCGATAGTTGCATTCGATTCATCAAGCACTATATAGCCGCGGCGGTTTGCGCACTGGCTCAGACGCATAAGCCCCAAAGCCGCGCCAATGCAGTCCATATCGGCGTTCTTGTGGCCCATTACGAACACCATGTCCGAATTTTCCATAAGCTGGCGCAGCGCCTTTGCAAAAAGCCTTGCCTTTACGCGGGACTGCCGCGTGAGGGCGATCTGCTTCTGCCCGCCGAAGAAGGCATAGTTTGTGCCGCGCTTTACAACGGCCTGGTCACCCCCGCGGCCGAGCGCAAGCTCCATTGCCTGCCTTGCGGATTCGTCGCTGTGCGCAACCTGGCTTTCGGCGCCCACGGCTATTGAAAGGGTGACGGTCTGCTCGGTGCCGGTATCTATGGCATGGGCAAGCTCAAGCAGCTTGAAACGCTCCTTCTCCAGCGCATCCATGTACTTTGCTTCGAATATAAGGAAGAAGCGCGCGTTTTCATAGCGGCGGTATGTGCCCTGAATTGAAGAGGTGAACTTGCTGACAAGGCCTTCCACCTCCGAAAGCACGCTGTTGCGCTGGAACTGCTTATCGGCGTTCAGCTCCTCGTAATTATCAACGTATATAAGTGCCACTACCGGCATGTTTTCTTCATAAAGGCGGGTATAATGCAGCGCCTCCGTCCTATCGAGCCAATACTGGAAGGTGAGCTTATGCGCGGAGGGGTGCTCCCGCTTTATGGGGCTGCACATTATTTGATACGCTTTGCCGTTGAACTCAAGCGTGGTGGCCTGAGTGGGGGCGTGGGTATCGAGCGAGGGCAGAATCCTTTTTATGTCCCGCCCGGAATAAATTTCGTCCATGGCCTCGTTGGACCAGATTATGCGGCCGGAATCATCGAATATGAGCGCGGGCACATCGATTGTATTTATTATGGAAGAAGCGGCGGACGAATTTTCAAGGAATATATCGTCGCACTCCTGCTGAAGCTGCCGCCAGCGCGCGCCTATTATGACCAGGCCTATGCCGAAGCACGCCACAACGAGCGCCGCGGACAAAAGGCCGACCCAGAGCGGCTTTAGGAGCAGCGCCAGCGCGGCGGAAGCCGCCAGCGCCGCGACGAACAGCGGTACAAGCGCGGCATACGGTTTCTTTTCCATAAACATATCCTTTCCTGTGGGGCCAAGGTACCCTCCCCCTGGGTTATTTGGCTTTATCATTCGGCACGAAGCGCGTGCGCGTTTTGAGCATTCTGTCCATAAGGCCGACGAGCGCCAGTATGTTGGTGCGGTACGGCACGAGCACGATGAGCACATATATTATTATGCGCTTAGCCTTGCTGCCGGGGCGGCCGAGGCGGGTGCTGAAATCGAGATAGCAGAAGCCCATGAGCGCAAGCGGCCCCAGCACAACCTGCTGCGCGGCCTCCAGCACGCTTTCGGAATTGTTTAGCTGCAAAAGCAGCGTTACCAGCGCGCCAAGCAGCGCCGCGCCCGCGGCATAGGTAAAGTTGCGCGAAAGCTGCCAAAGCGGCATGGGCGCCATGGGGCGAAGCTCCCGCCCGGTGCGGCGGGTGAACGCGCGGGCGATAAGCGTATCGATAAGGGCGAAGAACATGGCGGCCGTGCAGATGAACTGCATGGTCATCCTCTCCGCCATTTCCTCATAGAGCAAAAGTCCGGTGCGGACATAGCTGAGCTTATCTTCATCCATTCCCGTGGACTGCGCAAGGGCGGTAAAATCCTGACTGAATGCGGAAATGAAGGACTCTATTGCATAAAAAGGTTCTTGCCCTTCAAGTATGCTGGGCAGGCATATATAAGCATAAAGCCCGATGCCCATCAGCAGCGCGCCGAGGGCGACGGCCGTGCGCCAAGGCTTTTTATTATATATAACATAGCCTATCACGGCGGAAGCGGGCAGAGCCGCGCCGAGAACATAAGGAAACGCGCTTATTCCGGCAACAAAATACGCCGCAATGCCGAACGCGGCGAAAGAAACCGCGCCCGCGGCATAACCCCACGAGCCGAGCACGAAGCCCAGAAACGCCGGCGCAAGCACAAAGCCAAGTTCGCTGAACCCGCTGAGCGCGCCCATAACGGCGCCAAGCGCCAAACCTATAACAATACCCCGCGATGCGGGAGCCTTTTTTGTTTCCAAATTCATCCTCCGGCGGCGGACGCTATGCCGACGCCTACGTTATTATAATATAGATATAACTATTATACCCTTAATTCGGGCATAGGGCAAGCATTGCGCGGCAGGCGGACAAAATATGTAGAATATGTAAATTAAATGCGGTTCGTTTGCGGCGGGAGCCGCTATATGATATGATATGCATAAGATTCTGCATACGCAGGACGAATGGAGGATAATGCATGAAAAAGATCATTGCTGCGCTGCTTACGCTTATAATGGCGATGGCGCTTTTTGCAGGATGCGGCGGGGACAACGGTGAAAATAACCTGCCCGTGAACGTGGGCGACACAACGCCCAAGCCGCAGGAGAGTACAGACCCCGGCCAGGATAATACCCCCGGCGCGGCGCTTACGCGCGAGCCGCTCGGTGGAACGGGCATGATAGCTGCGGGCAGCATACATAACGTTGGCCTGAGGACCAACGGCACGATAGTTTCCGGCGGACATGACCAATACGGCCAGCGCAGGACGAGCAACTGGACCGACATAGTGTTCGTTGCGGCCAACAAGAGCGCCACCATAGGCGTTAAGGCGGACGGCAGCGCCCTGTTTGCGGGCGAAATGACCGGCAGCGAGGCCGTTTCCGGCTGGAGCAACGTATACATGGCGGCCATGGGCGGCGACTTTGCGGTTGCCCTGCTTAACGACGGCACCGTTACCGGCACCAGCGGCGCGCCGGACGTTTCCGCATGGAGCGACATGGTATGGGTCGCGGCGGGCGAAAGCTTTGCAATAGGCCTTAAGAGCGACGGTACCGTTGCGGCCACCACGGGCGCGCCGGATGTTTCCGCATGGACCAACATGGTAAAAATAGCCGCCGGTGCGGACCGCGCCGCGGGTATAACCGCCGAAGGTAAGCTGGTTGCCAGCATAAGCACAGCCGCTTTCGGTGCGAACAGTGATTACGTTGCGGTTGATGTTGGCGCGGCGGGTCTTGTGGCCGTACGTGCGGACGGCAGCGTGGTTGCGGCGATGGAAGTTGAAGCGGACAACGACCCGCTCGTATACGCCGATTCTAAGGATATAACCGCCATGAAGAACGCGGTTTTCGTTGCCGTGGGCGATACGCACGCGGTTGTTATGGACCGCACGGGCTATGCCTATGCATACGGCAAGAATACCGATTTGCAGTGCGACGTGGGAACGTTCAACCTGAGGCCCTATGTTGAAAACGTAAACGGCGCGAACTACATACGCGGCATAGAAATAGGCAGCACCGTTGAGCAGGCGAAGAAGCTGATCGCCCTGTTTACCGGTGCGGAGAGCGTTGCCATAACCAAGGAGGACGGCAGCGAGGCCGCCGATACCGACACGGTCGCCACGGGCATGAAAGCGGGCGACGTGGGCGAAATAGTGATAATGGGCGACGGCAACGGCGACGGCGCGGTTACCGAGGAGGATTCCGCACTTATAGACGCCATACTCACAAAGCAGAGCGACCTTAGCGGCGCAAAGCTGCGCGCGTTGCAGCTTAGCCTTTCCTACGGCCTGCCCGCTCCCGAATGCCGCGCTACGGATAAAAATACCATTGCCGCATACATTGCGGGTACTGGCAGCATAGACCAGTTCGGCGACAAGGTGAGGGGTACTTATGCTGATAAGTTCAAGAGCGCTTACGAAGCGAATAACGATACCGTGGGTTACATTGAAGTGCTCGGCACGAATGTAAGCTATCCCATTATGTTCGATATGACGGGCAAATGGTATTACAACGACCACACTCCCGCCAAGGAAAAGGCCGAATCCGGCTCCGTTTACGCCTATTATTACGGCCAGCAGCATAACGACGTAATAACCGGCCACAACTCCAGGCCCTCCGGCAGCATGTTCCATCAGCTTCACCATATTGAGGACTTCAATATGGGCAAATCGAACTGCGAGGAAAAGAAGTATTGCGGCAAGGAGCTCAGCAATCTGCCCGATTTGAAGGTGTATTCCGAGCGCGTGTGGGACGTTTACCTCTACGGCGAGGAAGCGCGCTACGAGATATTCGCCATGTTTGAAACCAAGGCTCCCGCGGACGTTGAAAAGTCCCTGATGGAGTACGTTTGGTATCCCTACGGCAACACAAACCACGACAAGGACACCGATGAAAAGGTTCAGGCCTGGATAGACGATTGCGTAAAGCAGACCAAGGAGCTGAGCGGGCTTGAGCTGAACACCAACGTTAACGTGAAGGACGATTTCCTCACCGTGTTCACCTGCGCAACGCAGCACAGCGACGCCGGCAAGGGCGCAAGGCTGTACTTCATGCTGAAGAAGGTAGATTATTAAAAAGTTTGGCGTTTATCAACGACAAAATCGATAATATTCCATGCGGGGCAAGGCGGGAGCGCTTTGCCCCGCAATTTATTGTATACCGAAAACCCCGCCATAGTGGCGGGGTTGAAAATAGCTTAAGCGATGAACAAAACAGCCTAATGTGCTAAACTGTAAAGAAAGCCTGCCAGCTAAAGAAGTTTAACACATTAGGAGGATGTTAAAATGACAGAACAAAATAACACCACGAACAGTTTAGCACACACAAAGTGGAATTGTAAGTACCACATAGTATTTGCACCAAAATACAGACGGAAAGTGTTCTATGCTGAGAAAAGAGAAGACATACGAGAAATAATACGGACACTATGCCAATGGAAAGGAGTTGAAATAATAGAGGGAGAGGTATGCCCCGACCATATACACCTGCTGCTTAGTATACCGCCGAAACTTAGTGTTTCCGGGTTTATGGGATACTTGAAAGGCAAGAGCAGCTTAATGATATTCCAAAAGTATGGTAATATGAAATTTGCATACAGGAATAGGGAGTTTTGGTGCAAAGGATATTATGTGGATACGGTAGGGAAAAACACGAAAGCTATAACAGAATACATAGCCGACCGGCTGAAAAGAGACAAGGAAGCTGACCAATTAAGTATATTCGACCCACGGGACCCGTTTACGGGTAGCAAGTAATGGGCGCAAGCTGGCAGGCGTTTTATGCGCACTTGTGCGCCGCTAGTATTATTAGGGCTATGCCCGAAACTGAAATACCCCCCGCTATGCGGGGGGATCTTTATTTTGCAGAGAAAAAGCCCGCTGTGCCTAACAAAATTTGAGGTCGGCAAAAAAGATTCAAGATTTTTTGCAAAAAAGCGTTGACAAAAAGAGGAGTGTTTGGTATTATAGTCAAGCGCGCTGGGGAAACGGACAAGAGAGACCGG
>ENA-UONX01000765-UONX01000765.1-human-gut-metagenome-genome-assembly--contig:-P74old-NODE-765-length-40428-cov-25.031036_pt1 | contig 40428 bp, 32 predicted proteins | sample MGYA00242466_ERZ724013 | MGnify/ENA metagenome assembly ERZ724013 | reverse complement strand
TCCTGTGCGTCCATGTATGTGTCATTTACACTTAAAATTATGCACTCCAGCGGGCTGTGCCATACTCGGCATCGCGGCGAAATTTCTTTGCTTTTTTCGCCTTGCAGTAGATCAGCAACCGGAAGCCGACTGCGCCCACAATGCCGACAAACCAATCCAGCGGGGCAAGGCCGGGGGCAAAGCTGGCAAAGGCCGCGCCGATGGTCTGGCCCAGCCCCAGCAGCTTTTCCCCGAAGCCCGCGCCAGCGGCCAGACGGTACGCCGTACCGATTTTCAGGCAAAACCAGCCGATGAACAGGTACGGGATATTCGGAAGAACATACTTCCTGATTTTATCTGTCACCATGCGCCGCCTCCTTTGTCAGCTCCCGCTGGGGCTGCTTTTTCACCTGTTCCTCCGCCTGCCGGAGTTGCTCCCGGATCGGTGTCTGCCGGGACTTGGCCCGTTTCAGCTCCAAACGGGAATACTCGGCAAAGCAGCCTGTGATGGCGTCGGCCTGCCGTGCCTTGAACAGAAGCAGATATTTTTCATCCCCCACACGGCGGATGGCATAGTCCACGCCCCATTTCCGGGCAACCTTGTCAAACAGCTTAGGCGTGTCCACTTCAATGGCGTTGGTGTCCCCACCGTGGCCCATGAGCTTTCGCACACTCTGTTTGCCGTGGGGTGTCTGCGCCTTGCGGTGCTCCTTGGCGATCTTCCAGCCCACGGCTGCCACCACATAGGCCAGCGCACGGGCGGTCAGCTTGGACGCCTTGACGCTGACGGCAATGGTCTGCCGGGACACTTCATCTCCGACGATAGCTTACACCTCCTTTACCCTCTGGCCACCGTGACCAGAAGCGGCCTATCTGTCCTCGCGGCTGGCGGGGAGCCGCTGCTTTTCCTCGTTCAGCGCCGAACGGTCTATGACCTCCTGATACGCTGCCATCTGCTCCCGGATATTCAGCTTGGGATAGGCGAAGATGCGGTGCTCCGGGGGAATATCTTCCATCCCGTGATACCGCTCCACAAAGTTACCGCCATTATTGAACACATAGCCGCCGGGGGCAAAATGGCCGCCGTCGTTGATCCTTGCGTCCCGCCCGTAGGCTTCAAAGTCGAAGTAGGGCAGCACATTATCCGGCACATCCAGCATTTCCATTTCCTCGATATAGACCCGGCCCAGCGCCTCCTCGCTGTCAATACCGGGGTAGAAGTCATAGCAATCCAGATTTTGCGTGAGGTTGATCAGGTCATGGACGCTGCCCGTGTATTCGCCGCTGTCAATGACGGCCTCAAACTTTTCAATGTCGCTCTGGTCGAGGTCAGACAGCACATGGGCCAGATGGTTCAGCTCGTCAATGCTTTCATACTCGCCCAAATGGTCATACAGGCCCAGCACGTCACCGTCGAATGAGGTAATAAAGATTTCCTCATACCGTACCCCATCCACGCCGATGCGCTTCAAGAGGGCCTGTACCTCCTCCGTGGTGGCCGGGAATTTCAGCGTTTCGCCTACAAGCCGCCCCTCGTTGTATTTGCCGAGGTTGGTTATGTAGGCTTCAAACAGGGATGACATATCAGCGGCGGCCCTGACGCTTTACGGTCAGGATGCCGTCCAGCGTGGTTGCCGTGATCCCCAGCCGCTGAGCAACAGCCACATCGTTTTTCATGCTTTCCGTGGAGATACTGCCGCACACCACCAGCACATGAGAGCGGCGGAGCAGGTCACGGCCCATGTCGATGCCGCTCTTATGCTCCTCGGGAACGGCGTCGTTCAGGAAAAGGGGCTGATAGAGCATGGGGCAGATGGGCGAAAAGCCCGCCTCATAGACAGCGCGGCAATACTTGGCGGCCTGCTCCGTCGCCTCGCAGGGATCGCCGCTCCACGCGGCGGTGATATACGCAAGGGGTCGTTTCATTGTGAAAACCTCCGTTTTTATATAATGTGGTGGGTCAACCTTTTCCCCCCGCCCTTTTCCAATCTTGGAAAAGGGGGCGGCTCTGGAGGATATACCCCCGCCGCTTGCCGGAGAAAAAGCACAGCCGGGGCAGGCGGTCAAGGGCAAGGCCGCCGCACACGGCGGGGCGAAGCCCCCTTGACAGCCCACTCCCGCCTGTGCTCGATTACGGGCGGCGACGGGGGATATAACCCAAAGAGCCTGTCCTATCGGGGCAGCAAAAAGCCTCTGGTCATGGTGGCCAGAGGTCGTTACTTTTCCATATCCATTTTCTTGTCGGGCTTGGCAAGCTCGGGCGGCTGCCGCTCTTTCCAGTCCTCCAGCAGCGTCATGATCTGGTCTTTCATCTGCCGGGGCGTGGCCTCCTTGCCAAAAAACTTTTCCAGTTCAGCGCCAGTAATGATCACGTCACGATCCTCCTTTTTCTTTTCTTCACACAAAATACCATCGATCACGTCCGGGGAGAGCTTGTTTTCCTTGTCCAGCTCACGGAGCCGCTTTGCCTGACCCTTGGAGGGCGAAGCCTGCTGGCCCTCAATGGACACGGCGATATACTTCTGGTGCTTGGGGCGCACGCGGGAAATTTCCACAGCCGGGGTAAAAGACAGCTTTCCGTCATCCATCGTCTGCTTCAATTCCGGCACAAGATCATTGAGCCAGATATACCGCTGTACGGTTTTCACGCTCATGCCGTTGCGCTGGCCCACGCTTTCAAGAGAGAGCTTTCCGGCCTCGGCGCTGTCGCCGCGCGCCCCCTGATGCTTGATGGCCTCATACTGCATTTTCAGGGACATAGCCTTTTCGCTGGGCAAAATCGTTTCGCGCTGACGGAGGTTGTCATCCGTCATAGCGAGAATGGCCTCATCGTCCGTCATATTGCGGACGATACAGGGCATATTGCGATACCCGGCAAGCTGGCTGGCCATCTGGCGGCGGTGGCCCGCGATGATCTCATAGCCGCCGCCCTCACGGGGACGCACCAGTGCAGGCTGGTTGACGCCGCCGTTACGGACGCTTTCCACCAGAGATTTCATTTCCGCATCGTCACGGACACCGAAAGGATGATCCTTGAACGGGTGCAGGTCGGAAAGGTCAAGATAGACGATTTCCTCTTTCTCGGCGCGGGTAGCGTCACGGGGCGTAGGCGGTACTTCCGGGGCCGGGGGCGCTGCCTTTTCCTCGGGGGCCGCATGGGTCTTGCCAGCCTTGGGCGGCTTGGCCTGCTCCGGGGACGCTTTTTCCGTCTTGGGCGGGCGGCCTCGGCGGGGCTTTTCCGCTTTTACCTCTTTCTTGGCCCCCGGCTCGGTGGGCGTAGCTTTTTCGGCTTTTGCAGGGCGGCCCCGTTTTGGCTTGGGCTTCTCTGGCTCCGGCATGGGCTTTTTCCATTCCTGTTTGCTGTACTCGGTGACGGAAACAGGCTGGGCTTCCGGCTCCTTGGGGATGTCCGTCGGAGCATCCTTTTCCGGCGTGGAACGCACAGCGGAAAGGTCAATCACCTTTGCGGACGGAGCAGGGCCGCCGCCCACATCAGGGATTTCGGCCTGCTCCATTTTTGGGGCCTTTCCCGGCATTTCAGGCGGGGTCTGTTCCTCCGTGGTAGGGGGATGCTTGTTTTCTTCTGCCATGACACGAATAACCTCCTCAACAAGAATTTAGGCCACGCCGCACGGCTGGCCTATATCGGCACACAGAGAAAACGCTGTCTGCATACAAAAACACCGCCTATGTCCTATTAGGCGGTGCATTGTGTAAGGCTTGGCAGCTCATTTTCAGTTGTTTTTCTCTGTGTGCCCTTGTCAAGCGATGTTTTCAATGGATAAAAGATAATGGATTGAAAGGCGCGCTGTACACACTATACATCCGCAGGAAAAATAACAATGATGACCCAAACAAGCATTCCCGTTCACTATTCGCCGAAGCGGTCAATGCTTGTTATAATGAGAATTGTGATGAATAGGTTTTTATGTCCGGAGCAGGTTTACGCCTGCTCCGGTTTTGCCCGTCCCCTGCGGTTCGTACACATCAATGTGGTCGATCAGTTCGTTCAACACCTGTTTGGTCAGCGTCCGCATTTCCATGAACTTGCGTATCGCATGGATGAACTCTTCCCGCTCGTTTTCCTTTTCGCCCATTTCGGTCAGCTTCCTGCGCAGCTTCAGAATCTTCTTTTGCAGCTGCTCACGCTCATTGGAATATTCCTGCGAAAGAACACAGTAGTTATCCTCCGAGGTCTTGCCGCTGAGCTTGTCCTCATAAAACGTTTTCAGCAGCTTGGAATGATCTCAATTTTGCGCTGGTTTTCCCGGTCTTTTCAGCGGATACAGCACATCCCTCCAACCCGCACACGATCCCGCAGTCCCTGCATTTTCCAGAAACCCCCAACAGCGGCGGCTACATATTTTTGCCGCCATTGCAGAAAATAGGCATACCGCCGATGAAGAAGGGCAAGCACACCCACCATCGCCGGTAACAAAACTCAACAGCTGGAGGATGTATATAGATGAAAGCAACTGGGATCGTGCGGCGCATCGATGACCTGGGCCGGGTCGTGATCCCCAAGGAGATCCGCCGCACCATGCGTATCCGTGAGGGCGACCCGTTGGAGATCTACACCACACGGGACGGGGAAGTCATTTTCAAGAAGTACTCCCTCATCGGCGGGCTGGAGGACTTCGCCGCCCAATTCTGCGACACCCTGTCCCGCAACACGGATTTCACCGCCGCTGTCACCGACCGGGACGGCATCGTGGCCGTAGCCGGGGCCGGGAAGCGGGAGCTGCTGGGCAAGAACCTTTCTCCGCAGCTGGAGCAGATCATGGAGCAGCGCAGCATCTATCAGTACCGTTCCGGGCAGGAGCGGCTGCCGGTCTCCGAGAGCGCCGGGCAGTACGCAGCGGCGGTGGCCGCCCCCATCCTGTGCGGCGGCGACGTGTTGGGGCTGGTACTCTTTATCTCAGCGGAGGATCGTCTCCCCGGCGAGGGGGAGTACAAGCTGGCCCAAGCCGTGGCGGGCTTTCTGGGCAAGCACATGGAGACCTGACTGCAAAGGGAGCCGGGAGAGCGATGCTCTCCCGGCTCCCTTTGCCCGTTTATCCCAGCAGCCAGAAGGCTCCATGGATCAGCATACAGACCGCCATCCCCACCGCCGTCGGCAGCACCATGGCCAGCAGCGTCCACCGGCAGCCGCCGGTCTCCCGGCGGATGGTGAGGCAGGTGGTGCCGCAGGGGAAGTGCAGCAGGCACAGGGCCATCATACACAGGGCCGTCTCCGTGGTCCAGCCGCTGTGCAGCAAAATGGCCCGCAGCGCCTCCAGCCCGCTGCACTCCGTCAGCGTCCCGGTGTGCAGATAGCCCATCAGCAGAATGGGCAGCACGATCTCATTGGCGGGAAAGCCCAGCAGAAAGGCCAGCAGCACCATGCCGTCCAGCCCCATGAGCCGTCCCAGCGGGGACAGTACCCCGGCGGCCCGCTCCAGCAGAGAGACGCCCCCGGCGTCCATGTTCCCCATCCCCCAGATCAGCAGCCCCGCCGGGGCCGTCACCGTCAGCGCCCGTCCCAGCACAAACACCGTCCGATCCAGCAGGGAGCGCACCAGCACCCGCCCCACCTGGGGCAGGCGATAGGGCGGCAGCTCCAGCGAAAAAAAGGAGGGCTGTCCTCGCAGCACCGTGGCGCTCAGCAGCTTGGACATGGCCAGCGTCATGGCCACGCAGAACACGATGACCCCTAAAAACACCGCCGCTGCCAGTGCCGACCGCCCCGGCCCGGCGGCATCCCCCAGAAAGAACAGGCCGATCAGGGCGATCAGCGTAGGGAAGCGGCCGTTGCATGGAACGAAGCAGTTGGTGAGGATGGCCACCAGCCGCTCTCTGGGGCTGGCAATGATGCGGCAGCCGGTGACGCCGCAGGCGTTGCAGCCGAAGCCCATGGCCATGGTGAGGCTCTGTCGCCCGCAGGCGCCCGCCGCCCGGAAGCACCGATCCATGCAGAAGGCCACTCTGGGCAGATACCCGGCGTCCTCCAGCAGCGTGAACAGGGGAAAGAAGATGGCCATGGGAGGCAGCATCACCGCCACCACCCACGCCACCGTCCGGTAGATGCCGTCCACCACAGCCCCCTGCACCCACCACGGCGCTCCTGCCAGCAGACTCCGCAGTGGTTCCTCCAGCGCCGTCAGCCACCGGCTCAGCAGCCGGGAGGGGGCATTGGCCCCCTGTATGGTCAGGTAGAACACCAGCCCCAGCAGCAAAAGCATCACCGGAAAGCCTGTAAGCCGGGAGGTCAGCAGCCGATCCAGCCGCCGGTCCGGGGCGTGGGGGTCCGGCCCGGCGCACCGGACGCACTGCCGCCCGATCTCCTCCGCCAGCGCCACCACCGACGCCGTCAGGCTGTCCCGCAGGGCCTGCCCGGAGAGCGCTCCCAGCCGTTGCTGCGCCCGCTGCCACAGGGACTGCTCCCCCTCTGTGGGCGGGCTTCCCCACAGCAGCGCCACGGCACGGCGGCGGGACATTCCCGTCTCCAGCAGTCCCAGCGCCGCCTCCACCGGCGGGACGTAGGTCAGCTTCCAGCCGTCCTCCCATGGCTCCCGGCGGCACACCTCCGCCGCCTGATGCCGCAGCTCCGCCAAGCCCTTTCCGCTGCGGGCGGCGGTGGCCACCACCGGCACATCCAGCAGCTGCCCCAAGCGCCGAATCTGAGGCGTGACACCCCGGCGGGCCGCCTCGTCCATGAGATTCACGCACAGCACCAGCCGCCAGGTCTGCTGGCGGAGCTGCAGGGCCAAGATCAGCCCCCGCCGCAGGCAGGAGGCGTCCACTACCACAATGACGGCATCCGCCTGCCCGCTCTGCAAAAACGCCCCGGCCACTTCCTCCTCCGGCGAATCCGCCGCCAGAGAATAGGTCCCCGGCAGATCCACCAGCCGGAACCGCTGCCCCGCCTGCGAAAAATAACCCTCTGCCCGCTCCACGGTCTTGCCGGGCCAGTTGCCCGTGTGCTGGCGCAGCCCTGTCAGGCGGTTGAATACGGTGCTTTTTCCCACATTGGGGTTTCCCGCCAGCGCCACGGTATATGTATGCTCCACCACGCCTCCTCCTTCCCTAAGGATAGACCATTGTATGCCGCCCACCTCCGTTGGGTGCGGGGAGGGTGCGGAAGGGCCTCCAAGAGCGCGCAAAAGCCCGCCAGCGGCGGGCTTTTGCGATGACGGAGAGGATGGCGGGCAATGCCCTCCCGACACCAAAGGCGGCAGCCCTATGGGCTGCCGCCTTCTTACTCTGTAAGGAAACGGAATCACTCGGCCTTTTCCACGGCCTCGGTGCGGTAGATGAAGCGCACAGCGCCGTCCATGCCGTCCGTCAGCCCGGAGAAGCTGCGGTAGTTGCGGGAGACCTCCACCGTGGCGGTCAGACGCTCCGCCAGACCCTCCACGTCGTCGCCCAGCACGCTGACCAGCTTCTCCACGCCCTCCTCGTTGAACTGCTTCAGTCCGTCGGAGAGCTGCATAGCGCCGTCCCGCAGCTGCTTCACGCCGTCCAGCAGGGCGGGCATATTGCTCTGGAGCTGCCGAGCACCGGCGGCAGCCTGATCCACACCGGCGGTGTAGCTATTCAGGCCCATGTAGAACACGTTGTACTGGTCCAGCTGCTGCTTCAGGCTGCGGATCTGCACGGCACCGGCGGAGGCTTGCTCCGTAGCGGCCATGATCTTCTGCTGCACCTCGTCGGAGGCCATGGTCTCCTCGATCTTCAGCTGCACCTGCTGCTCCGTGGCGGCGTCGATCTTCTGCCGGATCTCCTCCGTCCCCATAAGGGCCGTCACATTCTTGGAGATGGTCTGCTGCATGGCGGGAGTCTGCATCTGCAGCTCCACGGCGGCATCCACTTGCGCCTTCAGCTCAGGACTCTGCTGATACTGCTCCATGGTGTAGCCCATGGCGTTGAGTACCTGTCCCAGCACCTGCTGGCGCACCTGCTCCGTCACCTGCGCCGTTACCTGCTGCTGCACGGCCTCGGTCACAGCGGCACGGATCTGATCCCGTGCGGCCTCCACAGCGGCAGTCACCTGCTCACGGGCGGCCTGCTCGGCCAGCGTACCGGCCTCGTCCAGCTGGGCCAGCACGCCGCCCAGCACGGTGGTGTAGTTGTCAATGGTCAGGGAGGGGATGGTGATGCCCGCCTGCGCCAGCTGGGGCTGCAGCTGCTCATCGGCCATAGCCAGCAGGGAGGTAAAGACCTGCTTGGCCCCGGCGTTCAGGGCGCTGCTGTTGGAGCTGAGCTGATCCAGACCGTCCGTCAGCTGATCCACGCCGTCAGACAGCTGTCCGCAGCTGTCCAGCAGCGTGCAGAGTCCGTCATACAGCTGGGAGGAACCGTCCATCAGCTGATCCATGGCATCCGTGAGCTTGCCCAGGGAATCGGACAGGCTCCCCAGATCGCCGGAGGTAAGGTCGTCGGTATCCACCTCATTGAGGAGGCTGTTGGAGACGACGGTGAGGGTGGTCTCCAGCGTGAAGTCCGTTACGTCGGCGCTGATCTCCACATAGTCGGGCAGGTCCAGCTGCTCCTTGCTGATGCCCAGATCCTCCTGCAGGCCGGGGAAGGCCATGCCCATGACGGCGATGCGGTCGCCGTCGTTGATGAGCTTACCGTTGGAGACGGTGACATTGGAGAAGTGGGAGGTATCCAGCAGGGCGCCGGTGAGGGCCACGAAGGGGACATACACCTTCTGGCTGACGCCGTTGACGGTACGCACCTCATACTGGTTGTTTTCATACTCGAAGCGGATGGTCACCTTGCCGCTCTTGCCCGCCAGCTCGCTGGGGGTGACGGTCTTGCCGTCCAGAGTGTAGTGGATGCTCATGCTCACCGGCAGCTCCTTCTGGATGGTGCCGGTCCAGCAGTCGTCCTTCACCTGCTGGGCGTCGTTCAGGCTCTCGATGGCCTTCTGAGCCTCGGCGGGCAGGGCGTTCTTGATCCAGTCGCTGACCAGGATCTTCTGGGTGCTGCCGTCGGCAGCGGTCATGACGTACACCGTCTCATCCTTGACGGCCTCCGTGTCGGAGGCGGAGGCGGCCGTCGCCACGGTGGACGGGGCCTCGGTATCATTGGCGTCCTTGCCCACGGCGTAGGTGGTGACGCCGGCGGCGCCTACGGCCACCGCCATGGCTAAGATCACAGCCAGAAATTTATTCTTTTTCATTTTACAACCTCCTGTTTACCAATGAGATGGGTCATACCACGGGTGGTGCGGCACACGATGCCGTCGCACAGGATCAGCAGAGCCGGCAGCACCAGCAGCACCAGCAGCACGCTGATGATAGCGCCACGGGCCATCAGCATACACATGGAGCCCACGATATCGATGTTGGAATACAGCGCCACGCCGAAGGTGGCGGCGAACAGGCCCATGCCGCTGACGATGATGGAGGGGGCCGAGGTCCGCAGGGCGGTCATGACGGCCTTCTTCTTGTCCTCGCCATTGAGCCGCTCCGCCTTGTAGCGGGTGGTCATCAGGATGGCGTAGTCCACCGTAGCGCCCAGCTGGATGGTACTGATACAGATGGGGGCGATGAAAGGCAGCGACTGGCCCAGCACATGGGGCAGGCCCAGATTGATGAAGATAGCCAGCTCGATGACGGCGATCAGGATGAAGGGCAGGGAGAAGCTTCCCTCCACCAGCGTGATGATGAGGAAGATGGCGGCGATGGAGATGGCGTTGACTACCTTGAAGTCGTGGTCCGTCGTCTCGATCATGTCCTTCATGCAGGGGGCCTCACCGATGAGCATTCCGCCCTCGTCATACTTCTTCAGGATGGCGTTCAGCTGATCGATCTGCTGATCGACATCATCGGAGGCCACCTTATACTCGGAGTTGATGAGCAACAGCTCCCACCGGTCGCTCTCCAGCATGGAGCGCACGGAATCCGGCAGCACCTCCATGGGGATCATGGGACCTACCACGCTCTCCATGCCCAACACATACTTCACGCCCGGCACCTGCTCCATCTCGTCGATCATGGCCCGGACGTCGCTGTCCGGCAGGTCGGCGTTCACCAGCAGCATATGGGTGGAGGCGATGTCAAACTCCTCGGAGAGCTTCTTGTTGGCGATGACGTACTCCATGTCCTCCGGCAGGCACTGGCCCATGTCGTAGTATACCTCGTCGTTGGTCTTATCATAGCTGATGTAGGCCGGGGCGATGAGCAGGGCGAAGATCACCAGAAACACGGGGAAAATCTTGCACACGCCCTTGGCAAAGCCTCCCATATCGGGGATCAGGGACTTATGCCGTGTCCGCTGCAGAGGCTTATCAAGCACCAGGATCAGGGACGGCAGGATGGTCACGCAGCCCAGCACGCCCAGCAGCACGCCCTTAGCCATGACGATACCCAAGTCACGGCCCAGCGTGAAGGACATGAAGCACAGGGCGATGAAGCCGGCGATGGTGGTGGCAGAGCTGCCGATGACGGAGGTAAAGGTGTTGTGGATGGCCACCGCCATGGCCTCCTTGTGGTCGCTCTGCAGGGTCAGCTGCTCGTTGTAGCTGTGCCACAGGAAGATGGAGTAGTCCATGGTCACGGCCAGCTGCAGCACCGCAGACAGGGCCTTGGTGATGTAGGAGATCTCTCCCAGGAAGAAGTTGCTGCCAAGGTTATACACGATGGCCATGCCAATGCTGGCCAGAAACACGAAGGGAACCAGCCAGCCGTCCAGCAGCAGCATCATGGCGGCGCAGGCACAGGCCACGGCCAGCGCCACATAGATAGGCTCCTCCTGCTCGCACAGGTCCTTCAGGTCCGTCACCAGCGCCGACATACCCGACACGAAGCACTGCTTGCCGGCGATGGAGCGGATCTCACGGATGGCGTCCATGGTCACGTCCTCCGAGGTGGCGGAGTCGAAGAACACCGCCAGCATAGTGGCATCATCGGTATTGAACTCGTTATACAGCTTATCCGGCAGCAGCTCCATGGGGATGGAGAGGTCCGCCACGGAATCGTACCACAGCACGCTCTCCACGTGGTCCACCTGCTGGATCTTCTCCTTCAGCTGGGCCACCTCCTGCACCGGCATATCCTGCACCACGATGAAGGAGAAGGCTCCCTTGCCGAAGTCCTCCTTCAACGTCTCCTGCCCGATGACGGTATCCATGTCGCCGGGCAGATAATCCAGCATATCGTAGTTGATCCGGGTACCCAGCATCCCAAACACCGCCGGCACCAGCAGGATCAATGCGACAATCAGGATCAGAACACGGTTTTTTACCACCGCTTTAGACAATCCCATTGCATCTCGGTCCTTTCTCACTTGATCTCAAATTCATCTGTCTCGATGACGTCCGGCTGCTGGTGGCGGATGATCTTCACTGTCAGCAGAGCCACCAGCAGATTCATCACGCCGTCCAGAAACAGCGACGCACCCAGGAGCATGGTCAGCGCCTGCGCCCCCTCGCCGGGCCGCAGCACCAGCAGCACGCCCAGCACACCGGCGCACGCCGCCGCCAGCAGGATGGCCCACCAGCGGTCGATGCCGAAGCGCTTGGCGTCCACGGCGATCTGCACCTTGAACAGCCCGTCCGACAGCACCAGAATGCCGTACACCACGCACAGAAAGCCGATGGTCTCGCCGGGATGGGTCAGTGTTACGATGCCCAAGGCGATCAGCAGCACGCCGAAGGCCAGATCGTACTGGAAGGCCAGCCGGAACAGGTCACGGGACAGATACCCCGCCACCTTCACGGCACCAAACACGATCATCCCGATGCCCAGCAGCTCTCCGATGACGGCCACCGACACGCCGGGCCACACAAACAGCACCACGCCCAGCACGCACAGCAGCACCGACATGATGATGTATCCTGTTTTGGCCGCTCGCATAGGGGTCACAGAACGCATGATACGCATCTCCCTCACTTTTGATGGTCTGAGTATATCGCTTTCGGGGCCGGGAGAAAATGGATAAAATAACACCGGGTGTCTGAAAGTCAGACACCCGGATGCAAATTGCCCAGTTTTTAGGCAGTCAGGGGGTATTTGCCTAAATTTTCAATGGTCGTCCCGGCTGCGCTCGATGATGAGCTCCGGCAGGCCGTGGCACAGGCGGCTGATACGCCGCAGCTCCTCCAGCGCCTCGTCCTGCATCCCGTCGCTGATCCAGTCGATGCACATTCCGAAGATCTGGCACTTGATGAAGCGGATCACCGCCTTCCGGTCTGCCTCCGGCAGTTGGTGCTGGGGGAAGGCGGTATCGATGTAGGTGGTGACGGCGTACTCGCACAGACGCATGGTGCTCTTCTCGAAGAGGTCACGGTTCACGGAGTGGTAGATATGCATCACGGCGCTGCGGTTGCGCAGCGCATAGCGGACGGCCATCTCGCAGCACTCGTCCAGTGTGGAGATGGTGGGATACTCCTCGATGAGCCGGTCGGTGCAGGCGGTGATGATCTCAGCGATGAGGGAGGGGATATCCTGAAAATGGTAGTAAAAGGAGTTTCGGTTGATGCCGCATTTTTCCACAATATCCCGGACACTGATCTTGTTCAGGGGCTTTTCGTTGAGCAGCTGCAAAAACGCCGTTTCAATGGCCTGCTTGGTAAAATTTGCCATACATACCTCCGTCTCTTCTGCACATACTCTCTCGGAAAGTTGATTATAGCAGATTTTTCTCCGGCTGACAACCCTCCCAAGGTGCCTAAAACGGGGCATACTATCCCTGCCGTCATGACCGGCGGCAGTTAAAAACAGGAGGTCCATGCCATGCGAAAGAAAAAGCCCTTTCACGACCCGGCTCCGGATATCCACGACTTCCCCGGCGTGCCGGAAAGCACCTTCGATCTGGTAAACCAGTACGGCACCTACAACATCCAGCCCACCTCCCACACGGAGAATCTGTTTCCTCTCATCGGGCCGGAGCTGCCGGAGCGCTGGCGCACCATGCGTCTGGGAAAGGACGATCTGGAGGACTTGTAGCGGAAGTCTGCGGGGCAGACGCATCAGGGGCGGGCGCATTGCGCCCGCCCCTGATGCGCTTTTCTCTTGCAGGCTGTGTCGAAATATGGTAGGATGGACGTATACCATATGGTATAGCGACCCCCAAATACATGATTCGGAGGAAAGAGAAGCGATGAAGCAGATGAAACGGGCCGCAGGTCTGCTGCTGGCGCTGGTACTGGTGCTGAGCATGGCCGCCTGCGGTAAGAAGGACGGAGACGGCGGCGACAGCCAATCCGGCTTCCAGCGTGGCACGATTGAAAACGGCATTTACACCAACACCTTCGTGGGCATCGGCTGCCAGCTGAGCGATGACTGGACCTACTACACCGACGAGCAGCTGGCAGAGCTGTCCGGCGTGGTGGCCGAGAGCAGCGAGGAGATGCAGAAGGCCATGGAGGATGGCAAGAGCACCTATGATATGTTCGCCAGCGCCATGGAGGGCCTTGTGACCATAAACGTGGTGTATGAGGATCTGGGCGCTCTGTACGGCAAGCTGCTGGACGAGGCGGGCTATCTGGAGATCGCCGTACCCAAGCTGGAAGATGCTCTGACCTCCATGGGGCTGTCCAACGTGAAGGTGGAGCAGACTCCAGTGCAGTTCGCCGGTCTGGTTCGGGAGGGCGCTGTTATCTCCGGCGAGATGGACGGCGTCCCCATGTATGAGACGCTGGTGTGCATCAAGCAGGAGGGCTATATGTGCTGCGTGACCATGTGCAGCTGGACGGAGGATATCACCGCCGATCTGGTGGAGCTGTTCTATCAGGCGTAAGCCAAGGCGAAACAAATAAACAGGAGGCCGCAGGCAATGCCTGCGGCCTCCGTTTTTTGCTTTATTACAGCTCCGGGGCGGCGTTGGTGCGCTGGGAGCGCAGACGGTAAGTGACCTTCTTCAGCTTCCGGCTTCTCATGGAGCTGATGGCCGTGGGGATGGCGCCCAGCAGCGTGAAGGCATACAGCTTCACCAGTTCCCCGATGTAGGTGGAGGAATCGATGATCTCCTGACGCAGCATCTCCGGGATCATGCGGAAGCAGTCCAACAGGCTCAGCTGGTAGTAGTCCTTCAGCTCGTTATAGACGGCAACGGACCAATCCAGCTGGTAGCCCACATAGGTCATGCCCAGCATCAGCACGATGCTGACCACCAGACCCACGGTGGAGAACCGGCCGGCCAGCAGCTCATACCCCTTCATGGTGCAGATGGCCATGACGATACCGCTGACTGCCGCCACGTAGCCCAGCTGGCCCAGCAGCACGATGCACGCCACGCCCAGCAGAGAACCCAGCAGCGCACCCACGGTGCCGGCCACCACGTTCTCCGTCTTGCCCAGCTCCGCCTGCTGGTTCTGCTCCTGCAGATGGCCCAGCTGCTGGTAGCAGCTGTCGCACAGCAGGGAGGGGACACCGGTCATGATGCAGGGGTCCGTCTCCACGGCGCTGCCGCAGTTCTGGCAGCAGTTGTCATAGCCGGAGGCGTGCAGAAACTCCACCACGGCGGCTACAGCCTCCGCCAGCTTCTCCACCTGATTGGGATTGCCGAAGCGGACATTCAGGGTCAGCTCCACCCGGCTGCGCCGGACGGAGAAGCCCATCACCAGACGGGTCCCCTTTACAAACTGGCGGATGGCAGACTGATCCGGCTCCTGCCCCAGCTTGTGCAGGGACAGGGTCATAACGGCAAGGCCCTGATCGTTGCGCCAGAGCATGGTCTGGTAGCCGCCGACACTGCCGAAGAGGATGCTGCTCTCGCCGTCCACCGTCAGGTGCAGGCGCTGGGCGGTCTGGTCCAGAAAGGTCTTTTCTTTTTGGGTCATGGGGTAGCTCTCCTTTTCTCTCTTTCACATGGTTTACACACAATTAGGCGGGAGGATCGTCAGAAGGAGACGACCTCCTCCTTGGGCTTTTCGCAGGGGGCGATGGCGGTGACGTACAGCACCGGACCCTCGCCCTGATAGGCGTCGTTGGCCTCCTTTTTCACCGTGGCGGTGATCTCCACCCACTGGCGATTCTTGAACTTCTCCAGCCCCTCGCCCTTGGCCACCAAAGCCAAAAACTGCATATCGTTCTCGCAGCAGACCATGGCGAAGCGGCCGGGGCAGTGGACACCCTTGAACTTCTTGGAGTGGCACATGACGGCCTTATACCGCACGGTGACGCCGTCGTAGCGGTCGGGGTTGTCCATCATATCCACATACCAGACACCGTAGTCGTCGTCCGGCACATCCAGATGGCCGTCGGAGAGATCGAAGGGGGACATCTCCGGAGTGACGTACTCCTCGCTGGTGCCGTCCTCGTTTTCCAGATAGATATCGGCCTGGCGGTTCACCATCCGCAGGTTGCGGCTGCGGAGCTGGGCCCGCAGCTCCTCGTTGCAGTGGTTGAAGATCAGCATATCGGCGTTGCTGATCTTCTCCATCATCAGCTGGCCCATATTCTTCACATACATCTCGAAGCTTCTGGCGTCCACCAGACACATGATCTGGTAGAGGATCCAGTTGGCAGGCAGGCCATCCCGGTACAGAGGCTCGATCATCCACATACCGTTATACTCGATGATGACCTGCTTGGGCCGGTACTGCTTCTCCAGCTTCTTGAACAGCTCCGGAGTCAGCTGACTCTGCTCGTCCACCGTGTAGGTGAACACATTGCCCAGCACACGGGGGTCGTACTCCAGCTCCCCCTCCTCGCAGCAGATCAGCAGGGTGCGGTCCTCCTCGGCAAAGCCGTCCCGGAGGATACCGTTGATGAAGCCGGTTTTGCCGGAATCCAGAAAGCCGGCGATGAGATAGACAGGAATATCCATAGTTCCTCGCTCCTTACAGGTGTTACAGGCTGAACAGCTCTTTGAGCTTGTCCTCCTTCAGCTGGGCGCCGATGACGCACAGGCGGCCGGTGTAGTCGGCGCTGCCGTAGCGGACGTCCTGCTCCTCGGGGACATAGTCGAAGTGCAGCCACTTGCCGCCGCTGGGAACGATCCCCTTGGCCCGGAGGATGGCGCCGTAGTCGCCGGTATCCAGCGCCGTCAGGATGCGGCGGATGTCCTCCTCCGTGTAGGAGTGGACCGTCTCGGCGCCCCAGCTGGTGAACACCTCGTCGGCGTGGTGGTGATGGTGGTGGCAGGAGCACTCCGGGTCGTCGCACTCGCCGTCGTGGTGATGGTGATGCTCATGCTCGTCGTGGTCATGATGGTGGTCATGTTCCTCGTGGTCATGGTGGCAGCAGCCCTCGTGATGGTGATGCTCATGTTCGTCATCATCGTCGTGGTGATGGCCGCAGCAGCAGTGGCCCTCGTCCTCGTCGTGGTCATGATGATGGTGATGCTCGTCATGGTCATCATGCTCATCATGGTCGTGGTGGTGATGGTGGTGCTCCGCCTCCTCCGCCTCGTGCTCGGCCTGCATCCTGGCCAGCAGCTCATCGGCCAGAGAGACCTTTTCCACAGCGGACAGCAGAGTCTTGCCGTCCAGCTGGTCCCACGGGGTCGTGAGGATGGCGGCGGTGGGATTCTTCTCTCGCAGCAGAGCCACGGCGGCCTCCAGCTTCTCCTGAGACAGCTTCTGTGTCCGGGAGAGGATGATGGTGCCGGCGGACTCGATCTGATTGTTGTAGAACTCACCGAAGTTCTTCATGTACACCTTCACCTTGGTGGCGTCGGCCACGGTGACGAAGGAGTTCAGCTTCATGTCCGGCTCGTCCCGAACGGTGTTCTCCACCGCCACGATCACGTCGGAGAGCTTGCCTACGCCGGAGGGCTCGATGAGGATACGGTCCGGAGCGAACTGCTCATGGACCTGGCGCAGGGCCTTGTTAAAGTCGCCCACCAGAGAGCAGCAAATGCAGCCGGAGGACATCTCGCTGATCTGCACGCCGGAATCCTTCAGGAAACCGCCGTCGATGCTGATCTCGCCAAACTCGTTTTCAATGAGCACCAGCTTCTCACCCTGATAGGCCTCGCTGAGCATCTTCTTGATGAGCGTGGTCTTACCGGCGCCCAGAAAGCCCGATACAATGTCGATTTTTGTCATAAAACAACCCTTCTTTTCTCCTCCGCCATGGCAGAGGACAATCTTTCTCCTATATCATACCCTATTTTTCCAAAAATGCAAGAGGGTGGGACGGCCCTCCACCGCCGGGGCGGAAAACTTTTCTTGACAGGATACTCATACGGCGTTATACTGTACTCAATATAAACGAAAGGAGGCGTACACCATGACGAAGAGCAAGCTGACCAGTAAGGGGATCATTGTGTGCGCCGCCGGATCGGCCCGATAAAGGGGTCGATGTGACCGTACCCTGTGTGCGTCCCCGTCCGGGGGCGCATTTTTTGTACGCTGCCGGACGCCGGCGGCGTTTGGACAGGCGGCCTGCGGGCCGCCGGGAGAGAGAAGGAGGCTTATGGAAGAGAATCGATCGACATTCAAGCTGTCGGGGCGGGAGAAGGCCGGGCTCATCTGGCACTATCTGCGCCCCTGCCGGGGACATTTTGCGGCGGCGCTGCTGTGTGCGTGCCTGTCCATGGCGCTCAACGCCCTGACGCCCCAGATCATCCGTATCACGGTGGACTCCATTCTGGGATCCGAGGAGGCCAAGCTGCCGGCGCTGCTGCTGCGGGTGCTGCCGCTGGAGACGCTGCGGCAGGAGCCTGTCACGGCGCTGTGGTGGGCGGCGGGGGCCGTCATGGTGACGGCGCTGCTGCGGGGCCTGTGCAGCTTCGGGCAGCGGGCCCAGCTGTCCCGTGGGTCCGAGGCCTACGTCAAGGGGCTGCGGGATGACCTGTACCGGCGCATCCAGTATCTGCCCTTTGCGTGGCACAAGCAGCACCCCACCGGCGACATCATCCAGCGCTGTACCTCCGATGTGGACGTGATCCGCACCTTCGTGTGCAACCAGCTGGTGGAGGTGGTGCGAACGGTGTTCCTCATCATCCTGTATCTGTGGATCATGTTCCGCATGAACGTGAAGCTGTCCCTGATCGCTCTGGCCTTCATCCCCATTGTGGGCCTGTCGTCGGGGGTGTTCTACCGGAAGATCTCCTCCCGGTTCAAGACCGCCGACGAGGCCGAGGGCGAGGTGACCACCTGCGCTCAGGAGAACCTCACCGCCGTGCGGGTGGTGCGGGCCTTCGGACGGGAGAAGTATGAGGAGGACAAATTTCAGGCCAAGAGCGAGCGGTACGCCGGACTGTGGATCCATCTGGGAAAGCTCCTGTCGGTGTACTGGGCGTCGGGGACGCTGCTGACGTGCTTGCAGGTGATGGTCATCATTCTGGCGGGCATCCACGAGAGCGTGGCCGGGGCCATGACTCTGGGCGCCTTCGTGGCCTTCGTCAGCTACAACGAGTCCCTGGCGTGGCCCGTGCGTTCTCTGGGCCGGGTGCTGTCGGATATGAGCAAGGCCGGGGTATCCATGGACCGTGTGGGCTACATCCTCCGCTCCCCGGAGGAGCAGGATCAGCCCGATGACGTTCCCTTCCCCGGCGGGGACATTGTGTTTGACCATGTGACCTTCGGCTACGAGGGGCAGCCGGTCCTGAAGGACGTGTCCTTCACCATCCGGGAGGGAGAGACCTTCGCCGTGCTGGGCGGCACCGGCTCCGGCAAGAGTACGCTGGTGCATCTGCTGGACCGGCTGTACGACGTGCCGGAGGGCTCCGGTCGCATCACCATCGGCGGCGTGGACCTGCGGCATATCCGGCGCAGCGACCTGCGGCGGCACATCGGTCTTGTTTTGCAGGAGCCCTTCCTGTTCTCCCAGACCATTGGAGAGAACATCCGGGCCGTGCGCCCCGATGCGCCGGAGGATGCCATGCGCCGTGCGGCGGCCATCGCCTGCGTGGATGATGCGGTGACCTCCTTCCCGGAGGGGTATGACACCATCGTGGGGGAGCGGGGCGTGACTCTCTCCGGCGGACAGAAGCAGCGGGTGGCCATCGCCCGGATGCTGATGCAGCAGGCCCCGGTGATGATCTTCGACGACTCCCTGTCCGCCGTGGATGCCGAGACGGACGAGAAGATCCGCACCGCCCTGCGCCGGTCCACCGGCAATGCCACGGTGCTGCTGATCTCCCACCGGGTCACCACCCTCATGCAGGCCGACCGCATTCTGGTGCTGGACGGCGGCCGGGTGGCGGAGCTGGGGACCCATGCCCAGCTGGTGGAAAAGCCCGGCATCTACCGGGATATCTACAACATTCAGATGCAGAGTGCCGACCGGGCGCTGCTGGAGGAAGGGGGGAGCGAGCATGGCAGCCATTGACGAAAAGGAATATACCCAATCCTTCGACTGGAAGATCTGGAAGCGGCTGGGGCCGTTCCTGCGGCCCTATCGGGGCGCCTTCGTGTCCATGCTGGTGTTCAACGGCATCTGCGCTCTGGTGGACGTGGTGCTGCCCCTGTTCCAGAAGTACGCCATCCAGAATTTTATCGAAAAGAGCACTCTGACGGGGCTGGTGCCCTATGCACTGGCGTATCTGGCGGTCATTCTGGTGCAGGCTCTGTCGGTGGTGATCTTCGCCCGGAACTCCATGCACATCGAGATGAATCTGGGCAAGGATATGCGTGGGTCTCTGTTCCACCATTTGCAGACCCTGTCCTTCTCCTTTTATAACGTGACCCCGGTGGGGTATCTGCTGACCCGTGTCATGAGCGACACCAACCGCATCTCCAGTATGCTGGCATGGAACTTCACGGATATCCTGTGGGCGGTGTTCTATGTGCTGGGGACCTTTGCGGCCATGCTGGCCCTGAACTGGAGGCTGGCGCTGGCGGTCATCGCCATCGTGCCGGTGATGGCCATTCTGACGGGGTACTTCCAGAACCGCATCCTCCACTGGAACCGGAAGGTGCGTAAGCTGAACTCCCGCATCACCGGAGCCTTCAACGAGGGCATCACCGGCGCCCGCACCACCAAGACGCTGGTGACGGAGGAGCAGACCGCCGATGCCTTCCGCAGTCTCACCCGGCAGATGCACGACTCCGGCATCCGGGCAGCCCGGCTCAATGCGGTGTTTATCCCGCTGGTGCTGTTCTTCGGCACCATGGCGGTATCCATCGTGCTGCTGCGGGGCGGCTACATGGTGCTGGATCAGGCGCTGGAGCTGGCCACTCTGTCGGCCTTTACCGCCTACGCCGTCAGCATCTTCGACCCCATCCAGATGACCGCCGCCAATCTGGCGGAATTCATCTCGCTGCAGGCTTCCATTGAGCGGGTGACGGATCTGATGGACGAACAGCCGCAAATTCAGGACACCCCGGAGGTCATCGAGAAGTACGGCGACGCCTTCCACCCCAAGCGGGAGAACTGGGAGCCGCTGCGGGGCGAGATCGAGTTCCGGGATGTGACCTTCCGCTATCCAGACGGCGGCGAGAACGTGCTGGAGCATTTCTCCCTCCACATCCCCCAGGGGACCACGGTGGCCATCGTGGGCGAGACGGGAGCCGGCAAGAGTACCCTCATCAATCTGGCCTGCCGGTTCTTCGAGCCTACGGAGGGGCAGATCCTCATTGACGGCGTGGACTACCGCCAGCGCAGCCAGCTGTGGCTCCACTCCAACATCGGCTATGTGCTGCAGAATCCCCACCTGTTCTCCGGCAGCGTCCGGGAGAACATCCGCTACGGCAAGCTGGACGCCACCGACGAGGAGGTGGAGGCCGCCGCACGGGCCGTGTCGGCGGATACGGTGGTGTCAAAGCTGGAAAATGGCTGGGACAGCGATGTGGGGGAGGGCGGCGACCGTCTCTCCACCGGCGAGAAGCAGCTGATCTCCTTTGCCCGTGCCGTGCTGGCCGACCCCCGCATCTTCGTGCTGGATGAGGCCACCTCCTCCATCGACACCCAGACGGAGCAGCTGATCCAGAACGCCATTGACCATCTGCTGACGAACCGCACCTCCTTTCTGGTAGCCCATCGTCTCTCCACCATCCGCAAGGCGGACGTGATCCTTGTGGTGAAGGACGGCCACATCGTGGAGCAGGGCAAGCATGAGGAGCTGCTGCGGCGCAAGGGCTATTACCACGACCTGTACAGCAAGCAGTTCGCTCAGGAGAGTGCCGCCCGCATCTTGGGCGAGGGCAGCGCCCAATAAAGCACATATCCGAGCAACAGCCCCATTCCCGGCGCTGCTGAACTGCACCCCACTTGTTAGATATCTAACAAGTGGGGTGCAGTTCACGGCTGTCTACCGGGATCTTTGCCGGAGGGCCTCCCCATCTGTTCATAAAATTTTCATATTATTCCTGTTGCCATTTTGTAACTTTTTTTATATAATACCTTATGGTGACATAATACGGCGCAGCCCGACAGGGTTCGTCGTTTCAAATGCAGCGGGCCGGGTCTCCGGCAACGAGGGATATGATATGATTCGATTGAAGGACGTTGAAAAAACATACGAAAACGGGACGGAGGCCCTTCAGGGCATCTCCTTTACCATTGAGGACGGGGAATTTGTGTTTCTGGTGGGACCCTCCGGCTCCGGCAAGTCCACCATCATCAAGCTCCTGACCGGCGAGGTCATCCCCACGGCGGGACGGGTCATGGTCAACGGCTTCTCCATGAGCCGCATCTCCGACCGGCAGATCCCCTATATGCGCCGCACCATCGGCGTGATCTTTCAGGACTTCCGCCTGATCCCCAAAAAGACGGTGTTCGACAACCTGAGCCTTGCCATGCGGGCGGTGGGGGCCACGCCCCGTGACATCCGCACCCGCATCCCCTATGTGCTGGAGCTGGTGGGTCTGAAGGGTATGGAGGACCGGTACCCCGACGAGCTGTCCGGCGGTGAGCAGCAGCGTGTGGCCATTGCACGGGCGCTGGTGAACAACCCCAGCACCATCGTGGCCGACGAGCCCACCGGCAATCTGGATCCCAACCGCTCGCTGGAGATCATGACCCTGCTGGAGCGCATCAACGCCCTTGGCACCACCGTGGTGGTGGTGACCCACGAGCGGGATCTGGTGAACCACTTCGACAAGCGGGTCATCATGATCGATCACGGGCAGGTCAACGGCGACGGCGTGGGAACGTATGAGGTATAACAGATGAAGCACGATTTTCGATATTTTTTCCGGGAGGGCATCCGCAATATGTTCTCCCACGGATTCATGTCCTTCGCCGCCATCGGCGTGACGGTGGCGTGTCTGGTGATCATGGGGACCTTTTCGCTGGTGGCCTATAACGCCAACGAGAACCTGAAGGATCTGCAGAAGGAAAACGCCGTGCTGGCCTTCGTGGATGAGAACCTCTCTGACAGCGAGGCCAAGGCCCTGCAATCCACGCTGGAGAAGATCCCCGGTGCGGCGGACTGCACCTTCGTCTCCCGGCAGGAGGCACGGGACAGCTACGTGGAGCAGTACGATGAGGACGACCTGTATAGCGACTTGGATCCCTCCATTTTTCGCCATCGGTACGTTATCCATCTGACGGACGCCGCACAGATGCAGCAGGTGGTATCCGATCTGGAGGCCACCCCCGGCATCGTGAAGGTCCGGGCGGACGAGACCATCTCCAACGGGTTTTTGACGGTGCGGAATGTGGCAAGCCTCATCAGCATCGCCCTCATTGCGGTGCTGCTGGTGATCTCGGTATTCATTATCTCCAACACCATCAAGCTCACCACCTTTGACCGGCGGGATGAGATCGCCATCATGAAGATGGTGGGCGCCACCGACGGCTTCATTCGATGGCCCTTCGTCTACGAGGGTCTGCTCATCGGTCTGATGGGCGCCGTCATCGCCTTTGGGCTGCAGTGGCTGCTGTATGAGGCCATTTCCAAGGGCATTGCCGGGTCCGATACCCTGCAGCTGCTGCGGGTGGTGTCCTTCCGGAAAATTTGGGGGCCGGTGGCCGGTGTGTTCGGTCTGGTAGGGATCCTGGTGGGCGTGGGCGGCAGCCTGACCGCCATCCGGAAGTTCCTGAGAGTATAAGGAGGAGTGCAGCATGAGTAAGAAAAAATGGTGCGGCCTGCTGGCCATTCTCATGGCGGCGAGCATCGTGTTCACCAGCGGCGCTCTGCGCCCGGTGAACGTCTATGCCGAGACCATCGCAGACCTGCAGGAGCAGTCAGAGGAGCACCAGAAGAAGCTGGAGGAGATCAACCAGCAGATCGAGGAGGCCGAGGCCAACAAGGCCGATGCGCTGGAGCAGAAAAACCTGCTGGATCAGCAGGCGGACATCCTCCGCAGCCAGATCTCCAACGCCCAGCAGCAGATCGATGCGCTGGAGGCGGAGCTGGCGGACAACCAGCAGAAGGAAGAAGCTCAGTACGACCTGTTCTGCCGTCAGGTGCGGGATGAGGAGGAGCGGGGTACCGCTTCCTTCTGGTCGGTGATCTTCAAGGCCACCAGCTTCAGCGATCTTTTGGGCCGCATCGACTTCATCAACGAGGTGGCCGAGCACGATCAGAGCGTCATCAACGACCTGCGGCAGCTGCGCCAGCAGATGCAGGCCGACCGGCAGGCGCTGGAGGAGCAGCGCTCCCAGTTGGAGAGCCGTCAGACGGAGCTGAACAGCCAGCTGGAGGCAGCCACCCAGCTCATTGCCAAGTACAACGAAACGGCGGACGGCCTGAACGATCTGGCCGCTCAGGAGAAGGCGGCAGCCGATGAGCTGGACGCCCAGATCCAGGCCCGGAGAGAGGAAGAAAACCGGAACAACGGCGGCGATAACAGTGGAGGCAGCGGCGGTGGCGGCAGCAGCGGCTCCGACGAGACGCCCTCCTCCGACGGGTACATCTGGCCCTCGGACTGCCGGCTCATCACCTCCGGCTACGGCGGGCGTGAGCAGCCTACCCCCGGCGCCAGCACCACCCACATGGGCGTGGACATTGGCGCCTCCTACGGCAGCTACATCTATGCCGTGAAGTCCGGCACTGTCACCGGCTCCAAGTACAGCTGGGGCGGCTACGGCAACTATGTGGAGATCGACCACGGAAACGGCAACTTCACCCTGTACGCCCACATGAGTGAGCGTCTGGTGGAGGTGGGCGAGCACGTGGAGCAGGGCGAGGTCATCGGCCTGTGCGGCTCCACGGGCATCTCTACCGGCCCCCACGTCCACTACGAGATCTGGGAGAACTACACCCGCATCAATCCGCTGAACCGTCTGCCGGGGTACATCCCCTATTGGTGGTAAGCGGCCTTTTCCCCACCTGCACCGCTTGGTGCAGGTGGGGAATTTTTTATGCCGTCTTTCTCCCGCCGCCGGGCCATAGACTGGTGGAAAGGGGGCGCTGTGTTATGGTGGGATATGTGCGATGGGAGGAGAAGCGGAAAAGGCTCACCCTGCGGCGCTGTCCGCTGGGAGACGGGGAGGTGTGCCTGCTGGAGGGCGGTGGGCGGCTGGATCGGCGGGTACAGCGCCGGGTGCGGCAGGCGGCGCAGGCCATGGCCGACGCCGGGGTGCGGTATGCGGCGGCACCGCCGGAGTGGGCGGCGCTGCTGCTTCCCCTTCGGCTCCCGGCCCCGGTGGCGCTGCGGCGGGCCATGCTGGGGCAGCTGGTGGACTGCGCCTGCAGGCAGCTGGGACTCTGCCGGTCACAGGCCAGTGTGGTGCTGCGGGCCTCCCGGCCCGACGGGGCCGTTACGGAGGCGGCGGATCTGCTGGCCCGGCGGGTAAGGTATCTGTCGCCGCAGCTGGGCCGGGGGCAGGAGGAGCTGCGGCGATCCCTGCGGCACCGGTACGGACTGGGAGAGGGCGGTCCGGCGGCGCAGCTGGCGGTATGCTTCGGCGCAGCGGCGGAGGGGCTTCCCTCCCTGCTGATCGGGGAGAGCCATCAGGAGATCCGGTATGTATGGGCCGAGCCGTGGTGGGAGAAAATGAAGCCGTGGGCAGCGGAGGAGCCGCTGCTGGCGGCGCTGCTGGCGGAGGGAAGCCTTCCGCCGGGTGCGGCTGTCCCGGTGTGGGTAGGACTTGACACCGGCGGGGAAAGAACTTATAATGCAGAGTGATATAGTGTCTGTACTATTTTTGTTATAGTGTTTATACTAATCTCGTGCGGCCATGCCGTATTTGTCAACAGAAAGGAATGGATTCCATGGTAAAAGAATTCAAAATGAGTCAGGAGCGGTACGACGAGCTGAAAAAGGAGCTGGATTACAGCAAGACCACCCGTGCCGACGAGATCGCAGAGCTCATCAAGGAGGCCAGAGGCTTCGGTGACCTGTCGGAAAACAGCGAGTACGACGAGGCCAAAAATGAGCAGGGCAAGCTCTACTCCCGCATTGCCGAGCTGGAGAACATCCTGCTCCACGCCGTCATCGTGGACGAGACGGACATGGATTCCGACAAGGTATCCATCGGCTGCCGTGTCACCGTGACCAACCTGGATAACGGCAAGACGCTGCCGGAGTACACCATCGTAGGCTCTCAGGAGGCCAACGTCATGGAGCGGAAGGTGTCGGAGGATTCCCCCTTCGGCAAGGCCCTGATGGGCAGCAAGGCCGGCAGTGAGATCACCGTGGAGGCCCCCAAGGGCGTCATCCGCTACCGGGTGGACAAGATCGAACGATAAGGAGACCATATCTATGGCACAGCAGAATCAGAATCAACAGGACCTGCGGGAAATTCTCCAGATCCGCCGGGATAAGCTGGCAGCCCTGCAGGAGGCGGGCCGGAATCCCTTTGAGATCACCCGCTATGACGTGACCCATCACGCACAGGAGGTCAAGGACCAGTTCGACCAGCTGGAGGGGCAGACCGTCTCTCTGGCGGGCCGTCTTATGAGCAAGCGGGGCATGGGCAAGGTGTCTTTCTGCGATCTGAAGGATAAGTCCGGCCGCATCCAGATCTACGCCCGGAAGGACGAGATGGACGAGGAGGCCTATGACCGCTTCAGGAAATATGACATCGGCGATATCGTAGGCGTCAAGGGCGACGTGTTCCGCACCCAGAAGGGCGAGATGAGCATCCGGGCCCATGAGATCACCCTGCTGTCGAAGTCCCTCCAGCCCCTGCCGGAGAAGTTCCACGGTCTGACGGACAAGGAGCTGCGCTACCGCCAGCGGTATGTGGATCTCATTATGAATCCCGAATCCCAGCGGAACTTTGAGATCCGCAGCAAGTTCGTAGCGTATCTGCGCCGGTATCTGGACAATATGGGCTTCATGGAGGTGGAGACCCCCGTGCTCAGCCCCATTGCCGGCGGCGCCAACGCCCGGCCCTTCATCACCCACCACAACGCTCAGGACATCGATATGTATATGCGCATCGCTACGGAGCTGCACCTGAAACGGCTCATCGTGGGCGGTCTGGAGCGAGTGTATGAGGTGGGCCGCATCTTCCGCAACGAGGGCATGGACACCAAGCACAACCCGGAGTTCACCACCTGTGAGCTGTATCAGGCCTACACCAATCTGGATGGCATGATGGATATTCTGGAGGGCATCCTCACCGGGGCCGCCAAGGAGATCCTGGGTACCTACCATATCCAGTGGCTGGGCCACGACGTGGATCTGACCCCCAGTTGGAAGCGCATCACCATGGCCGATGCCGTGCAGAATGTCACCGGCGCCGACTTCATGGCCATTGAGGGCGATGATGACGCTGCCGTGGAGCTGGCCAAGAGCGTAGGCGTGGACATGGAGGGGGTAGCCCGGACGTGGGGCAACGCCCTGTACGAGACCTTCGACCAGAAGGTGGAGGAGACGCTCATTCAGCCCACCTTCATCACCATGTACCCGGTGGAGGTGAGCCCGCTGGCCAAGCGCAGCCCGGAGGACCCCCATCTGACGGAGCGGTACGAGATGTTCGTCTGCGGCTGCGAGATGGGCAATGCCTTCTCCGAGCTCAACGACCCCATCGACCAGTACCAGCGCTTCAAGGCTCAGGCGGAGAAGCGGGCCCACGGCGACGAGGAGGCCGACATGATGGACGAGGACTTCGTGCTGGCGCTGGAGTACGGTATGCCCCCCACCGGCGGTCTGGGCTTCGGCATCGACCGCTGCGCCATGATGCTCTGCGGCACCGACTCTATCCGGGACGTGATCCTCTTCCCGACCATGAAGCCGTTGGACTCTGACAAGAAGGTTTCCAAGGAAGTTTCGGCTCCTGCGGCGGCTGCTCAGGCGGCTCCGGTTGTGGAGGAAAAAATCGATTTTTCCAATGTTCAGATCGAGCCACTGTTCCAGGATCAGGTGGATTTTGACACCTTCTCCAAGAGCGATTTCCGTGCCGTGAAGGTTAAGGAATGCGAAGCCGTGAAGAAGTCCAAAAAGCTCTTAAAGTTCGTTTTGGACGACGGAACCGGCGTAGATAGGGTGATTTTGAGCGGAATTCACGAGTATTATGAGCCGGAAGAGCTGGTTGGAAAGACCTGCATTGCCATCACGAACCTCCCGCCCCGCCCCATGATGGGTATTGATTCCTGCGGTATGCTGATCTCCGCCGTGCATCACGAAAACGGTGAAGAAAAGCTGCATTTGCTGATGGTGGATCCTCACATTCCGGCCGGCGCAAAGCTGTATTGATTGGCCCCTGACCGGGCTAAAAAAGCCTCTCGTACACCAATCCGTACACCAATTTACACCAAGGGTGCACCACGGATGCCGAGAAAAATGTGCGTTGGTCATATTTTTGAACTGCTTTCATTGTACGACCATGGAGATTCAATGAGCTGCTTTGAAAAGCTTGAACAATTCCAGTTTGTCGAAGAGAAAAATCGGGGTCGTGCGGAGGAAATTATGAATGAAGAATGCTTGATCTGCAAAGCCCCACTTACCTATCTCGAAGCCGATATTCTGATGGAATGTGAGATTTGCCATAAGAAAGAAAACAGCAAGACGTGCTGCGTGAACGGACACTATGTATGCAACGAATGCCATACCCGAGGGCTTGATCGCATCATTGCGTTGTGCATGACAAGCGCATCGAGAGATCCTATCGCCATCGTTGAACAGATGATGGCGCTGCCCACCTGTCATATGCACGGTCCGGAGCATCATGTGATGGTAGGAGCGGCATTGCTGACTGCATACCACAACGCAGGCGGAGACATTGATCTTCGCAGCGCATTGACGGAGATGATGAATCGAGGACGGAGCGTTCCCGGCGGCGCTTGCGGCTTTTGGGGTGCTTGCGGTGCGGGAATCAGCACAGGGATGTTTGTGTCCATCATTTCGAAGTCTACGCCCCTGACCAATGAGCCGTTTGCACTGTCCCACAAAATGACGGCAAAATCGCTTCAAGCGATCAGTGAGATCGGAGGTCCACGCTGCTGCAAGCGGGATTCCTTCCTCTCCATCCTTGCGGCCATTGACTTTGTAAGGGAGCATTTCGGCGTTGAGATGGAAAAGCCGGAGATCGTATGCCATTACTCCGCGCAAAACAACCAGTGCATCGGAAAGCGCTGCCCGTTTTCCAAGGTGAATCATTGAGAAATATCAACGCAGTTAGTTAGGGGATAATCGTATGAGGATCCTATCTGAATTATCTTGGTTGTGGGAAACGCTGGGCATTGCGCTTGCGGCTGCGGCTGTCTGCATAGCTTGCGCCGCACTGATCTGCAAGGCAGCGAAGAAGAAACTCAGCAAAAAGGTGTTGGCAGCCATAGGAGCAGCGGCATTTGTGGGCGCTATTCTGGCGGTCATTCTGATTGCCCGGACGCCGATGCCGCTTTGACAGGACGGAATCCACAGAGCGATGACATCAGCTCCGTACAGAGGCATGGGACTCCATGATGGTCTGGGGTGAGGGCTGCAAGCGACAATTTGGTGAGAGCTGATAGGGGTGCTTTTCCGCAAGTAAACAGGGAGGGCCGGAGCGTATGCTCCGGCCCTCCCTGTTTTTCGGTTATTTTTCCACAGGCGGCGTTCTCTTCCGGATCACTCCACCACGGGGAGACTCTTCACCACGGCGGCGCAGCGGGGGCAGAGATCCTCGTGACCGGCCACGGTACCCACGCTGGTGAGCACCTTCCAGCAGCGCTGGCACTTGGTGCCGGAGGCGGGCCGGACGGTGACGGACAGGCTGTCGCCGGTCTCTACACGGACCTGAGACACGATCAGCAGGTCCGCCAGAGCACCCTCCTCCATCTGGCCCAGGAAGGCATCCTCGGCGGGAACGGTGAGGTCCACCTCGGCCTCCAGACTCTTGCCGATGGTCTTGTCGGCACGGGCCTGCTCCAGTGCGCCGTTGACGGCAGCACGGACGGCGGCGATGCGGTCCCAGCGGGCCATCTCCTCCGGGGAGAGAGCGTACTGGGTGTAGGGCTGCACCATCTCGTTGAGGAGCACGTTGCGCTCGTCGTCGCCGGTGCGGTGGGGCATGGCCAGCCAGATCTCGTCGCAGGTGAAGGCCAGAATGGGGGCGAACATCCGGGTCATGGCGTCCAGGATCAGGTACAGGGCCGTCTGGGCGCTGCGGCGGCTGAGGCTCTCGGCCCCGTCGCAGTACAGGCGATCCTTGATGATGTCGAAATAGAAGGAGCTGAGCTCCACCACGCAGAAGTCGTTGACGGCGTGGGACACCACATGGAACTCATAGTTGTCGTAGGCGGTGAACGCCTTGGCGATGAGGGCGTTGAGACGGGTCATGGCCCACCGATCCAGCGCCAGCATATCTTCCGGGGCCACCAGCGTGTCAGGGTCGAAGTCCGTCAGGTTATCCAGGCAGAACTTGGCAGTGTTGCGGAACTTCAGATAGTTCTGAGACAGCTGCTTGAAGATCTCGTCGGAGCAGCGGACATCCACATGGTAGTCGGAGGAGCCGGCCCACAGACGCAGCAGATCGGCACCGTACTTGTTGAACACCTCCGCCGGGTCCACGCCATTGCCCAGAGACTTATGCATGGCACGGCCCTGACCGTCCACGGTCCAACCGTGGGTGACGCACTCCTTGAAGGGTGCGCCACGGCCCAAAGCGCCCACGGCGGTCAGCAGGGAGGACTGGAACCAGCCGCGGTACTGGTCAAGGCCCTCCAGATACATGGTGGCGGGCCAGAAGCCCTGCGTGCGCTCCATGGAGGCGAAGTGGGTGGAACCGGAGTCGAACCAGCCGTCCAGCGTGTCGCTCTCCTGTTCAAAGCCGGCGGACTTGCCGCAGTGGGGGCAGGTGAAGCCCTCCGGCAGGATCTCCTCCGCCGTCATCTCGAACCATGCGTTGGAGCCCTTCTCCTCGAACAGGCGGGAGACGGCGTCGATGGTCTCCGGCGTGCAGATGGGCTTGCCGCAGTCCTTGCAGTAGAACACGGGAATGGGCAGACCCCAGCGGCGCTGGCGGCTGATGCACCAGTCGGTGCGCTCCAGGATCATAGAGCGCATCCGGTCCTTGCCCCAGGTGGGCACCCAGCGCACGTCCTCACAGGCAGCGCAGGCCTCGTCTTTGAAGGACTCCACGGAGCAGAACCACTGGGGAGTGGCCCGGAAGATGATGGGCTTCTTGCAGCGCCAGCAGTGGGGATAGCTGTGGACGATCTCCTCGCTGGCAAAGAGAGCACCGCTCTCCTTCATATCCGCCAGAATGACGGGGTTAGACTCCTCGGTCTTCATCCCGGCGTACTTGCCGGCATAGTCGGTGTGGCGGCCCTGATCGTCCACCGGCACCACCATATCCATGCCGTAGCGCAGACAGGTCTGATAGTCGTCGGCACCGAAGCCGGGGGCGGTGTGGACGCAGCCGGTACCGGAGTCCATGGTGACGTAATCCGCCAGCACCAGACGGCTGGTCTTAGGCAGGAAGGGGTGGCTGGCCAGCATATTCTCGAAGAAGGCGCCGGGGTGGGTCTCCACGATCTCATAGTGCTCCACGCCGCCGATCTTCATGACCTTTTCCACCAGCGGCCGGGCCATGATATACATCTCACCGCCGTCGGCACGGACCACGGCGTACTCCTCCTGCGGGTGCAGGGCGATAGCCAGGTTGCCGGGCAGGGTCCAGATGGTCGTGGTCCAGATGACGAAGTTCAGCTTGCTCTTATCCAGATGGGAGAGCTTGCCCAGATCGTCGTACATGGGGAACTTCACATACACCGTGGTGCAGGGGTCGTCCTGATACTCGATCTCCGCCTCGGCCAGCGCCGTCTCGTCATGGGGGCACCAGTACACGGGCTTGAGGCCCTTGTAGATGTAGCCCTTCTCATACATCTTGCCGAACACACGGACCTCCTGCGCCTCGAAGGCGGGGTCCATGGTCTTATAGGGGTGGTCCCAATCACCCACCACGCCCATGCGCTTGAAGCCCTGCCGCTGGACATCGATATAGTGGTCGGCAAACTCATGGCAGGCAGAGCGGAACTCCGCCACGCCCATGGCCTTGCGGTTGAGCTTGTTCTGCTTGATGATGGCGCTCTCGATGGGCATACCGTGGTTGTCCCAGCCGGGGATATAGGGGGTGTAGTAGCCCCGCATGGCGTAGCTGCGGGTAATGAAGTCCTTGATGGACTTGTTCAGGGCGTGACCCATGTGCAGGGCGCCGTTGGAGAAGGGAGGGCCGTCGTGCAGGGCGAAGCGGGGCTTGCCCTCATTCTTCTTCAGCAGCTCATGATACAGGTCCAGCTCCTCCCAGTGCTTGAGCATCTCCGGCTCCCGCTTGGGCAGACCCGCCCGCATGGGAAAGCCGCTCTTGGTCATGTTCAGCGTCTTTTTGTACTCCATGTGTTACCTCCGTGTATGAAAATATATTTGAAAACAAAAAAATGGCCCTTGTCTCCGTAAGAGACAAAGGCCACTAAGAAACCTCTGCGGTACCACTCTTGTTGCCGCACCGGGTGCGGCCGCTCTGCCCCACGAGCCGTGGGGGGAAGGGAAGATAACGGCCCTCTGCCGTCCGGGCTTACTGCCGGTTCAGCCGGATGCTCCGGGGTGATCTTCGCCGCTGTCCTCCGTGTCCGCCTTGCACCATACGGCGGCTCTCTTGGCATCGGAGGGACGGGCTACTGTCCCCATCCTCGCAGATATGCATATTCTCCCTTTACTATACCCACTTTTGCGGGGTTTGTCAACGGGAAAAGTTTACTTATTCATGGCCACCAGCGCCATGGCGCCCATGCCCACATACACCACGCAGAACAGGATCAGCAGGGCGGAGATCACGGTATCCATGGTGCCGCCCACCTTGCGCTTGCCGGGATAGCGCTTGCGGACGTAGTACATGAGGCCGCACACGGCCCCCACCAGCACCATCATCCATGCACCGGCCACCACGTTATCCTTCCATACGGTGCTGCGCAGCACCAGCGCCGCCACCAGCGCCACGAACACCACGCCGATGAGCACCTTCATGGTGGTGGACATCTTCTCCGGCTCCTGCCGGGCGGAGGTGCTGCGGACCATGGAGCCGGTGTCCTTCTGGTAGTTGGAGCCGTTCTTCTTGTGATGGATGTTCTTGTTGGGGTTGCCGATGGCCTTGCGCTTGTCCCGCTCCATACGGGCGTAGCTGTTGGTCATATCATAGGGTTCTTTCTTCGCCATGTTCATTCTCCTTCGATCGGTAAATGTTCCAGCTCTCTGCGGAGCAGGTCAAGGGCGCAGTGGGATGCCAGCATCCGCACCCGATCCCGGCCGCTGCCGCAGTTCATGTGCCGCACCACCGTGCGCTCCGGGGTGCTCAGGGCCACGAACACCGTGCCCACAGGGTTTCCCCGGTCGTCGCCGTCGGGGCCGGCCAGCCCCGTGGTGGCCACGGACAGGTCGCTGCCGGTGATGCGCCGCACGCCCTCTGCCATGGCTCTTGCCACCGGCTCGGACACGGCGCCATAGCGGTCCAGCGTCTCCTGCGGTACGCCCAGCACAGAGGTCTTCACCTCATTGGTATAGGATACCACACCTCCCCGGAACACGCAAGAGGCTCCCGGCAGATCGGTGATGCGTTTTGCGATGAGGCCGCCGGTGCAGCTCTCTGCCGCCGAGAAGGTCTTGCCGTGCCGGTGCAGCAGGTGCAGCACCGTCTCCTCCAAGCCGGAGACGTCGATGCCGTAGAGGTAGGCACCCAGCCGCCCACGCACCTGCTCCAGCAGCGGTGCCATGCGCTCCTCGCAGGCGGCGGGGCTGTCGCCCTTGGCGGTGAGCCGCAGCATCACCTCGCCGGTCTTGGCGTAGGGGGCCAGCGACGGGTTCACCGCCTGATCCATCAGATCCCCCAGCAGCTCCTGCACCTGCGGCTCCGACAGGCCGAAGATCCTCAGGTCGTGGGAGAGGATGGTCCCGCTGCTCTGGCGGCGCAGCCACGGCAGCAGCGCCGTCTCCGTCAGGTAGCGGCACTCCGACGGTACGCCGGGCAGCAGCACCGCCGTCACATCACCGGTGCGGAACACGCAGCCCGGTGCGGTGCCGACCCGGTTGCAGAACACCTCACAGCCCTCCGGCAGCTCCGCCTGACGCAGGGTGCCGGGCGGCATCTCCCGGTGGAAGATGGTGTCGAAGTTGCGGCGGATGTCTGCCGCCGCCTCCGGGTGGAAGGTCAGAGGGACATCCAGTACCCGGCAGACCGTCTCCTTGGTGAGATCGTCATAGGTGGGGCCAAGGCCACCGGTGAAGATCAGCAGGTCCGCCCGCTTCCGGGCGATGGCTACCGCTTCCTCCAGCCGTTGGGGGTTGTCGCCCACCACGGTGTGGTACAGCACGTCCACGCCCACGGAGGCCAGCGCCTGCGACAGCTCCTGCGCATCCGTGTTGGCGATGTTGCCCAGCAGCAGCTCGGTACCCACGGCGATGATCTCTGCGTGATAGGTCATAGGATCACTTCCTTTGATGATTTGCCTGATGGGATTTTTGTCAGCAGGTTCTTTTTTGTGCCTCCGGCGGGTAACTTTCTGCCAACAGCTGGGAAAGTGGGCCGTCGGGGGCAACAAGCCAAAACGGTCAGCAAAAACCGCCTTCTCTCACTTGATCTTCACGATGTCCCGGTTCTCCATGGCCCGCCGGACCAGACCCGCCACGTCCAGCGCCTGCTCCATCTCCCGGACCTCCTCCACATGGGGCTTCGTCTTGGGGTGACGGGGGGTGAACACCGTGCAGCAGTCCTCATAGGGCAGAATGGAGGTATCGAAGGTGCCGATATGGCGGGCGATGCGGACGATCTCCTCCTTATCCATGCCGATGAGGGGACGCAGCACCGGCAGCGTGGCGGCGTCCTCACTGACGGCCAGCGCCGCCATGGTCTGGCTGGCCACCTGCCCCAGACACTCGCCGGTGACCAGTGCGCCGCAGCCCAGCTCGTGGGCCAGAGCGTCCGCCAGACGCATCATGAACCGGCGCATGATGAGGGTGAAGTGATCCTCCGGGCAGCTGCGGCGGATCTCCTCCTGGATCTCCGCAAAGGGTACCACATGGACCGTCAGGCGGCCGCACCACGGCACCAGCTCACGGGCCAGCTGCAGCACCTTTTCCCGTGCCTGCTCGCTGGTATAGGGAGGGGAGGCGAAGTGGATCATCTCCAGCTGAACGCCACGCTTGGCCATCATGTAGCTGGCCACCGGGGAGTCGATGCCGCCGGAGAGCAGGCTCACCGCCCGGCCGCCCATGCCGATGGGCAGGCCGCCGGCAGCGGGCTCGGCGGGGGCGTGGACGTAGGCGGCATCCTCCCGCACCTCCACATACACCGTCAACTCCGGATGGTGTACATCCACCTTCAGGTGGGGATAGGCCTCGTGAAGCTCGCCGCCCACCCACTGGCTCAGCTGAATAGAGCTCATGGGGAAGGACTTGTCGGCACGCTTGCTCTCCACCTTGAAGCTGCGGGCCGCCGTCAGGGCCTCCCCCAGATACGTCTTGGCGGTGGCCAGAATGGCCTCCTTCTCCTTGGGGCAGGGAACGGCCCGTGCAATGGCGATGATGCCGAACACCTGCTTGCAGGCGGCATAGGCTCCGGACAGATCGCAGGTCTCCTCCGCCGGCTCCACATAGATGGTACTCTGCTTGGAGTAGATGCGGAACTTGCCGAAGCGGGCGGTACGGCGGCGGATGTTGCTCATAAGCTTCATCTCAAAGCTGCGGCGATTCAGGCCCTTCAGGACCACCTCGCCCAGCTTGCACAGAATGATCTCATTCATAGGTGTTTCTCCTTGTATCTTCAGGTTATCCATAACAGGTAAGCGGTATCACTTCAGCATGGCGCTGCTGCGGTACTGGATGGCCTCCGCCAGATGGGTCGGGAGGATCTGCTCCTCGCCCTCCAGATCGGCGATGGTGCGGGCCATGCGGAGGATGCGGTCGTGGCTGCGGCCCGTCAGGCCCAGCCGGTCGAAGGCCCCCTGCATCAGCTTCTCCCCGGCGGCGTCCAGCCGACAGTACTGCCCGATCATGGCGGGGGTCATATAGGCGTTGCAGGTGACGCCGGTACCCTCGTAGCGCCGCTGCTGCACCTGTCGGGCGGCGTTGACCCGGCTGCGGACCTGCTGAGAGGTTTCCGGCTGCTCCTTGCGGCGCATGGCCTCGTACTCCACCGACGGCACCTCCACGTGCATATCGATGCGGTCCAGCAGGGGGCCGGAGATGCGGCGCAGGTAGCTTTGCACCTGACTGTCCGTGCAGGTGCAGCGGCCGGAGGGATGGCCGAACCAGCCGCACCGGCAGGGATTCATGGCGCACACCAGCATGAACCGGCTGGGCAGGGTCAGGGAACCGGAGGCACGGGTGATGGTGACCACGCCGTCCTCCAGGGGCTGGCGCAGGGTCTCCAGCGCCGCCTTGTCAAACTCCGGCAGCTCGTCCAGAAACAGGATACCGTTGTGGGCCAGAGAGATCTCCCCCGGCCGGGGTACCGTGCCGCCGCCGGACAGGGACACCGGGGAGGCGGTATGATGGGGGCTGCGGAAGGGACGATGGGTCACCAGCGGGTGGCTGGGCTCCGTCAGCCCCGCCACGGAGTAGATCTCCGTGGTCTGGAGGGACTCCTGCCGGGTCATATCCGGCAGAATGGAGGGCAGCCGCCGAGCCAGCATGGACTTGCCGGAGCCGGGGGAGCCCACCAGCAGCACATTGTGTCCGCCGGAGGCGGCGATCTCCAGCGCACGCTTCACGTTCTCCTGTCCCATGACCTCGGAAAAGTCCGGCATGGGCAGCGTCTCGCCGGTGGGCTGCCACCGCTCCGCCGGCGGGATGGGCGTCTCGCCCCGGAGATGCGCCAGCAGCTGGGTGACGGTTTCCACCGGATACACGGTGACACCGTCGGCCAGCGTGGCCTCGGCGGCGTTCCGGGCCGGGACATAGAGCTTGCGGATGCCGCACCGGGCGGCGCACAGGGCCATGGGCAGCACCCCCGCCACCGGGCGCAGGGCGCCGGTGAGGCTCAGCTCCCCCAGAAAGACGGCGTCCTCCGGCAGGGGCGGCAGCTCCTCCGAGGCCGTCAGCAGCCCCAGCAGGATGGGCAGATCGTAGACCGTCCCCTCCTTCCGCTGGCCCGCCGGGGCCAGATTCACCGTGATGCGGCTGACGGGGAACCGGGCGCCGCAGGTCTTGACCGCCGCCCGGACCCGCTCACGGGCTTCCCGCACGGCGGTATCCGGCAGGCCCACCACGTCGAAGGCCGGGAGCCCTCCCGACAGAAAGCACTCCACCGTCACCTCATATCCGCTGATGCCCGACAGGCCCAGCGAGCGCACCGACACCACCATTGCTCCGTCACCCTTTCCCGGAAGTTCCGCAGTTTTCTCTTTATTTTATCACAGTTTTCTCCGGCAGGAAACCCTTTATCGCTCTCCGGCGGCAAGATTTCCGGAAAAAGGTCTGAACCACCGTGATAATTTTCACGCACCATGAAAAAAAAGTGTTATTTCGAGGAAATTTTTCATTTTTGACATTTACATCCCGGAAAGACTGTGCTACAATCATCCTGTATGGTATGTTTGGTCTCTCTTAAAAAACGGTAACACGTTGACAAAAAAAGGAGGTTCATTTATGGAAAGAAAAATGAAATCCATGGATGGTAACAACGCAGCGGCGCACGTTTCCTATGCGTTCTCTGAGGTTGCAGCCATCTACCCCATCACCCCGTCGTCCCCCATGGCGGACTTCGTAGACCAGTGGTCCGCCAACGGCCTGAAGAACATCTTCGGCACGAAGGTCAAGGTGGTGGAGATGCAGTCTGAAGCCGGTGCCGCCGGTGCAGTTCACGGCTCTCTGGGCGCAGGTGCGCTGACCACCACCTACACCGCCTCTCAGGGTCTGCTGCTGATGATCCCCAATATGTACAAGATCGCAGCCGAGCAGCTGCCCGCCGTGTTCCACGTCTCCGCCCGTACTGTGTCCACCCAGGCGCTGAACATCTTCGGTGACCACTCCGACGTCATGGCCTGCCGCCAGACCGGCTTTGCCATGCTGTGCGAGGGCAACGTGCAGGAGGTCATGGACCTGTCTCCCGTGGCCCATCTGGCCGCTCTGGAGGGCAAGGTCCCCTTCATCAACTTCTTCGACGGCTTCCGCACCAGCCACGAGATCCAGAAGATCGCCGTGTGGGATTACGAGGATCTGAAGGATATGTGCGACATGGACGCCGTGAAGGAGTTCCGTGCTCACGCCCTGAACCCGGAGCATCCCCATATGCGGGGCAGCCACGAGAACGGAGATATCTACTTCCAGCACCGTGAGGCCTGCAACAAGTACTATGCCGCTCTGCCCACCGTGGTGGAGAAGTACATGGACAAGATCAATGCCAAGCTGGGCACCGACTACCAGCTGTTCAACTACTACGGCGCACCCGACGCCGACCGGGTCATCGTGGCCATGGGCTCCATCTGCGACGTGGCGGAGGAGGTCATTGACTACCTGAACGCCCACGGCGAGAAGGTGGGTCTGGTGAAGGTCCGTCTGTTCCGTCCCTTCGCCCCGGAAAAGCTGGTGGCCGCCATTCCCGCCACCGCCAAGCGTGTGGCCGTTCTGGACCGCACCAAGGAGCCCGGCGCTATGGGCGAGCCCCTGTATCAGGATGTAGTCACCGCTCTGGCCAACGCCGGCAAGAACGACGTGCAGGTCATCGGCGGCCGCTACGGTCTGGGCAGCAAGGATACGCCTCCCGCCTCTGTGTTCGCCGTATATGAGGAGCTGAAGCGTGACGAGATGAAGCGCCAGTTCACCATCGGCATCGTGGACGACGTGACCAACCTGTCCCTGCCGGAGGATAAGAACTGTCCCAACACCGCCGCCCCCGGCACCATCGAGTGCAAGTTCTGGGGTCTGGGCGGCGACGGTACCGTGGGCGCCAACAAGAACTCCATCAAGATCATCGGCGACCACACCGACAAGTACGTGCAGGCCTACTTCCAGTATGACTCCAAAAAGACCGGCGGCGTGACCATCAGCCATCTGCGCTTCGGCGATCACCCCATCCGCTCTCCGTACTATATCAATAAGGCCGACTTTGTGGCCTGCCACAACCCCTCCTACATCACCAAGGGCTATAAGATGGTCAACGACGTCAAGCCCGGCGGCGTGTTCATGATCAACTGCCAGTGGGATTTCGAGGAGCTGAACCACCACCTGAAGGCCGACGCCAAGCGCTACATCGCCCGCAATAACATCCAGCTGTATACCATCAACGCCATTGATCTGGCCATCGAGATCGGTATGGGCAAGCGCAACAACACCATCCTGCAGTCCGCTTTCTTCTCTCTGGCCAAGGTGCTGCCGGAGGAGGATGCCATCCGCTTCATGAAGGAGAAGGCCAAGGCCTCCTACCTGAAGAAGGGTCAGGACGTGGTGGATATGAACTACAAGGCCATCGACCTGGGCGCCACCGCCTATAAGAAGATCGACGTGCCCGCCGAGTGGGCCGACGCCGTGGACGAGCCGGATACCCGCGAGCTGAAGGGTAAGCCGGAGCTGGTGAAGATGGTCAAGGAGATCCTGGAGCCTGTGGGCAAGATGGACGGCGACAGTCTGCCCGTCTCTGCCTTCTCCGAGCACGTGGACGGTCAGTTCGAGCTGGGCGCCTCCGCTTACGAGAAGCGTGGTGTGGCCGTGTCCGTCCCCACCTGGGACGCCAACAAGTGCATCCAGTGCAACCAGTGCGCCTATGTCTGCCCCCACGCCACCATCCGTCCCTTCGCTCTGACCGCCGAGGAGGCCAAGAACGCCCCGGAGGCCGCCAAGATCGTGGACGTGAAGGCCGGCAAGGGCAAGGGCACCTATCAGTTCACCATGGCCATCAGTCCTCTGGACTGCATGGGCTGCGGCGTCTGCATCGGCGTCTGCCCGGTGAACGCCCTGTCTATGGTTCCTCAGGAGGGCGAGCTTAAACAGCAGGATGTGTTCAACTACTGCGTGGCCGAGGTCTCCGAGAAGAAGGATATGCAGGACAACACCGTCAAGGGCAGCCAGTTCAAGCAGCCCATGCTGGAGTTCTCCGGCTCCTGCGCCGGCTGCGCCGAGACCAGCTATGCCCGTCTCGTCACCCAGCTGTTCGGTGACCATATGTATATCTCCAACGCCACCGGCTGCTCCTCCATCTGGGGTGGTCCTGCGGCTACCTCTCCCTACTGCGCCAACAAGGAGGGCCACGGCCCCGCATGGTGCAACTCCCTGTTTGAGGATAACGCCGAGCACGGTCTGGGTATGTATATCGGCCAGAACAAGATCCGTCAGGATCTGGCCGAGGAGACCCGCCAGCTGATCGCCGTGGAGTGGGCTCGTCCCGAGCTGAAGGCTGCCGCTCAGGCATGGCTGGACACCATGGAGGACGGCGAGGCCAATGCCGAGCCCGCCAAGGCTTTCGTCAAGGCTCTGGAGGACAGCATCTGCACCGTGGATGAGCTGGCCGCTGTGCCTCAGTTCGCTGAGCACGCCGCCCAGCTGAAGGCTAAGGGCGCTCTGTTCTGCGATTGCGAGGCCTGCACCATCGCCGCTGACCTGCTGAGCAAGAAGGAGTACCTGGCCAAGAAGTCCATGTGGATCTTCGGCGGCGACGGCTGGGCCTACGACATCGGCTACGGCGGACTGGACCACGTCATCGCCTCCAAGCAGGATGTGAACATCTTCGTGTTCGATACCGAGGTGTACTCCAACACCGGCGGACAGGCCTCCAAGGCCTCCAACATCGGTCAGGTCTGCCAGTTTGCCGCAGCCGGTAAGGAGGTCAAGAAGAAGAGTCTGGCGGAGATCGCCATGCAGTACGGCTACGTGTACGTGGCTCAGGTGGCTATGGGCGCCAATCCCGCTCAGACCATCAAGGCCATCACCGAGGCCGAGGCCTATCACGGCCCGTCCCTGATCATCGGCTACAGCCCCTGCGAGATGCACAGCATCAAGGGCGGCATGATGAACTGCCAGAAGGAAATGAAGCGTGCCGTGGACTGCGGCTACTGGAACCTGTTCCGCTTCAATCCTGCTGCTCCGGTAGGCCAGCGCTTCTCCATGGATTCCAAGGCGCCCGCCGGCGGCTATCAGGAGTTCCTGATGAACGAGGCTCGCTACTCCCGCCTGACCCGCGAGTTCCCGGATCGTGCCGGTGTGCTCTTCCAGCGCAACGAGGACGAGGCCAAGAACCGCTATGAGCATCTGTTGAAGCTCATTGAGATGTACGACAAGTAATCTCGGTTCGCAGAATAAAATAAAGGGAGCGCTGCGGCAATGCC
>ENA-UONX01000762-UONX01000762.1-human-gut-metagenome-genome-assembly--contig:-P74old-NODE-762-length-40664-cov-10.298678_pt1 | contig 40664 bp, 28 predicted proteins | sample MGYA00242466_ERZ724013 | MGnify/ENA metagenome assembly ERZ724013 | reverse complement strand
TAACTGTGAAGTCCATTGATGCCTATTTTTATATTTGCAGCATCAGTATAAGTATTTTCTGATGATAAGAAGTCTAAAGGCTTTTCTTCTAAGAAGTCATTATTGCAAGAAAAAAGACTCCCTATGAAGAATATTGTGATTGTTAATTTAGACAATATGTTTTCTGATATAAAGAAATGTTTCATAATTTAAAATAGATATAATTAAAGAGATAATTTAATTCCGAATTGTATACTTCTGGTTAAAGGGAAACCTGTATATTCTGGATCCCATCCTTGCCATCCAGTAAATGTATATAGATTCTTGCCTGTTAAAAACAGTTGTAATTGCCCTATGACTCCGGTTTTTTGTAATAAACTTTTATCAAAAGTATACATTAAAGATATATCTTGTAAACGAACGAAACTTCTGCTTTGATAGATATTTGTCGAAATTAATTGATTTGAATAGATTGCGACTGCATCATTTGAGCAATTTTCAGGTGTCCAATATTTTCTTGTAGATGGCTGGTTACGGCGGACAACAGAGTCTGAACTGTTTTCCGGAAGTAAAGCTCCATTTCCCGCAATATAATAACCTCCTCCTCCTAGCATAGAATTTAACATGAAGTATAATGACCAATTGTTCCAGCTCAATGTATTGTTGAAACTAAAACGACAACTGGGGTTGGAGTTTCCTATAATTTTACGGTCATTTTCTGCATCAATTTTACCATCGTTGTTCAAATCTGCGAATTTTTGTTGTCCTGGATACCATCCTTCATAAATTTCTCCAGAATATAGGTCCTCTTCTTGCCAGATTCCTAACATTTCATAAGAGTAGATGGCACTGATTGATTCTCCAACGAACCACCCGTTATTTAAATCTTGCATGGTACCATCTCCATATAGATCTGTAATTTTGTCACGATTTAAAGAAAAAGTAAAGCCAGAAGACCAGTTGAAATTCCGATTTTGGATATTTCTTGAGTTTAATTCTATTTCAAAACCTTTATTATCCACACCACCTAAATTTGCCCATACACTATTATAGCCGGTGATGTCTGGTAGAGTACGTTGAACTAAAACATCTTTTGTATGTGATTTATAGACTTCGAATGATCCGTTTAACCGTTGATTAAAAAATCCAAAATCAAAACCGAAATTCCAAGAAGCGGTACGTTCCCATTTTAAATCATTATTAGCCATTGAAGATGGATATAAAGAAATGACTTTGTTGTCATTATAATTATATGCTCCAACTCCTAAACTGGCTAAAGAAGCGTATCTTCCAATTCCTTGATTACCATTTTGTCCGTATGAAAGGCGGAGTTTTAAATATGTACTTTTAAAAGGATTAAATTCTTCTTCAGAGATTACCCATCCGATAGAAGCGGAAGGTAATGTCACATATTTATTGTTACTTCCAAAGCCGGAATAACCGTCACGACGTACAGTTGCCGTTAGCAAATAGCGGTTCTTATAGTTATAGTTTACCCTTCCCATTAAACCTATATTTGATTCTTGCCAGGCAGAACTTTCTTCTGTGAATAATGTTCCTAGGGATAGATTGTTATAACCTAAATTTTCTATATCGAAGGATTCTGCTGTTGCCGTTGTGGTGTCACCCCATCTTTTTTCAGTGGTATATACAAAAGTTGCATTTACTGCGTGATCACCGAAAGAGCGTTGGTATGAAAATATATGATTGAATAAATAAGCACTCTCGTTTTCTGGGGCTTTTACAGCTTTTCCATTATTTATATATCCTCCGTCTAAATCTCCTGGATAGAAAGAGTTGTTATCTCTATGATACAGTGTGTTTGAGTAATTAAAATCATACGATAATCCTTTGATAAAAGGAACATCAATTCTACCAGTGAGTGTCAAAAATAGTGTATTCCTTAAATCGGAGTTATCTATAAAGAGATATTGGAGGGGATCTTTCATGTATGATTCTGTAGCGAAGTCCATTCTATAATACCCCGGAGTATCAAAATCATACGTAGCTAAAGGAGTAGCAACTGTTGCATAATTGAAGTTGGCTGAAATTCCGGAATAATCTCGATGAGAATAATTTACATTAGCTCCTACTTTTAACCAATTCGTGATTTTAGTGTCTACTTTAGCATTAAAGGTATATCGTTTGAATTGGTCATTTTTTAAAATTCCTTCTTCGCTATGATAAGCTCCTGAAAGATAGTAATTAACATTGTTTGTATTGCCTCCAACACCTAAGTTGTAATCTTGGGTAAAGCCTGTTCTCATTACTTTGTCGATCCAATCAATATCTGTTCCTAAAAGATAATTGTCTTTTTCTTCTTGTGATCTTAGATAATAGGCCTTTGCTTCTTTGGTAGAGACATCAGGATAAGCTGGACGCCCGTTATCACTTGTTGGATTCGTTTTATACCAGTTTCGTAGATCCTGCTGATAAGTATAATCTACTAAGCGCATTGTGTATTCTTCTGCATTCATGTAACTGGCTTTGTAATTGGATGCTGATTGAGTGCCAAGTGACATGTTAAATGAGACAGTAGGCTTTTCAGTTTTTCCTTTTTTTGTTGTGATTAGAATTACGCCGTTAGCTGAACGAGCTCCATAAACGGCAGCTGCACTGGCATCTTTTAATATGTCAATGCTACTAACATCGTTTACATTGATGTCGGACATAGATCCATTATATATAATTCCGTCTAATACGATTAGAGGAGACTGAGATGCTGAAAAGGAATTTCTTCCTCGTATATTTAATGTAACATCTCCTCCTGCATAACCGCTTTGAGTTGTATTAACACCTGCTGTTGCTCCAATGAGGGCTTGTGAGATACTGGTGTTTGCAGCAACCGGTGAATCTTCTAAATTAACTCTTTTTACAGCACCAGTTAGATCTTTTTTCTTCATGGTACCATATCCAACAACTACTAATTCATCCAAAGCCTGAGAATCTTCTTTCAAGACGATGGTCAGATTGGACTGATTATCCACTTTTGTTTCATAATCGCCATAGCCAATATAAGAGACCAAGAGCATCGCTTCCTCCGGTACTTCCAAAGAGAATTTACCCTCCAAGTCGGTGATAGTTCCGTTGGTGGTACCTTTGACAACGACATTTGCTCCTATGACGGCTTCTCCGTTGGGGTCAACTACTGTTCCGGTGATGATTCGTTTCTGTTGGTTTATTGATGTTGTTGTTCTTTCAGCGGCTTTGAAAAGATATATCTTGCCGTCTTTGATTTCATAGCCGATGGCTGTGTTGCCGAACATGGCATTTAATACTTCGCTCACTTCGGTATTGACGAAGTTAAGGGATACTTTGCGATTCAGATCGACAACTTGTGCGCTATAGGCCAGGCTGAGTCCTGTTTGATCTGCAATGCTGTTTAATACAGTTTTGACTTTTGCGTTGTTGACCGTTACAGAGACCTGCTGGGCGTCCGCATTGGCTGCGAAAGCTGAAATCGAAAGCATTAACGATAATGCTGTTAGTTTCATGGAACTAGGTATTTTATTCGTTAGTAATAAATAACTTCCAGCGCTGGAAGTCTTGTGTTTTTCTCCCATACCTTTGTATAGATTAATGATGTGTTGAAAACTTTGTCTTTTTTATGTCTTTAATTGTAGCCGGAAAGGGTAGGAGCTTTTCGGCTATTTTTATGTTTTAATTATGCACTCATTGGCTTGTATTATTTATAGGTTAAACAATTAAATATATATCTTTTTTCTTAATAGACACGCGACGCAAGAAAAAGGATGAGTAGAAAACTGTTTTTTTTGAAAAAAAGTTTTTGTGAGACCTGTTTTTACTACTTTGTAGTATAATCCTCATTACAAAAAGACATGTTCTCTGAAAAAATCTTCCCGTGAACGACCAAATTCCGCTACCTCATTCCAGCTTTCGGCTCCACATAAAACAGCGGATATCGCAATATAAGAGATGCTTTCCAAACTATATTTTTTCAAATGATCTCTACGAGGATCTGATGCTTTTTCTAATATAGAGAATATTTCCATTACTCCTTTGATTTTTATTATTCCTTTGGTTCTCTAAAGATAAATACTTTTTAGATGTCATGGAAATATATAATGCGTCAGCCCTAATTATATAAATATTTTAATTGATTCACCAATGTAAATTAATTAAATCACAACTGTCAATTAATTAATTGATATAGGTGAATTGATTGATTCATATAAGTGATTTAATTAATGTGTGGAATAGTTTTGATGAATTTGTAGTGATTACTTGTTTAATAAACAGTTGATTAGATAAAATAAAACGAGGATTGGTGTATAGAAATAATTGACAATTCCCGTTTTTTGAGTTTTAAAGTTGATTTCTTTCTGACGGGTATCCACCGTAAGAGAGGAATGTTGTACCTTTGTATCATTAATGAATAGGAAGATTAAGAGGTATGGATCCATTAGAAATTATCAAGAAATATTATCCGGAAAAGTCGGAGGCTTATCATATCTTGACGGTGCATAGCCGGAGTGTGGCGGATAAAGCCCTGGAAATAGCCCGGATGCATCCGGAGTTGAATTTGGATTTGACTTTTATTGAAGAGGCTGCCATGCTGCATGATATTGGTATATTTAAGTGTGATGCCGAGGGAATCGACTGTCATGGCCAGGCTCCGTATATCTGTCATGGGTATTTAGGTGCGGAATTAATGCGTGCAGAAGGATATCCGAAGCATGCGCTGGTGTGCGAACGGCATACCGGAACCGGGCTTTCCCTGAAGATGATTGAAGAACAGAACTTGCCGGTTCCGCATCGGGATATGCGTCCGGTATCGTGGGAAGAGCAGATCATTTGTTTTGCCGACAAGTTTTTCAGTAAGACGAAATTGGACAAGGAAAAGTCTCCCGAGAAAATCCGGAAGAGTCTTTCTAAATATGGAGAGGAAACTGTTTCACAATTTGACGCGTGGTGTAAACTCTTTTTAGGGGAATAATTGGGTTTCACTCCGTATTTTATTATACCTTTGCCAACTGTAATTGATTACGGTGAATTTTTAAGTGAATGAAATATAGAGTTCTATTAACCCTACTTGTCTATATCTTAGGAAGCTGGGGCTTGTTTGCCCAACGAAAGACTTCTCCTTCTTATACGTCAGAGCAGGCGGTTGCTGATACGACCTTGCGGGTTGATTCGGCAGCACAGGACTCTATTGCTTTGGCCGATTCTACTCGAAGAACGGGTTTGGAGGCTCCGGTTGAGTATAAAGCCAACGACTCAATTGTGATGACGGCTGGGAATATGGCTTATTTATACGGTGAAGGTGATGTAAAGTATCAGCAGATTCAGTTGCAGGCCGAAAATATCGAGATGAACATGGACAGCAGTTTGGTGTATGCCAAGTTCGGATTGGATTCAATAGGCGACGAGTTCGGTTATCCGTTGTTTATTGATGGTAACGACCAGTATGAATCAAAGACGATGCGTTATAACTTCAAAACCAAGAAAGGATATATCACCGACGTGATTACTCAACAGGGCGAAGGCTATGTTACGGCCGGTAGAACTAAAAAGACGGAAACCGATGCGTTGAATATGGTTGGTGGCCGTTATACTACGTGTGATGAGCATGAGCATCCGCATTTCTATATTCAGATGACGAAGGCAAAGGTCCGTCCGAAGAAAAACATCGTGACTGGTCCGGTTTATTTGGTTATTGAAGACGTTCCTTTGTATCCATTGGGACTTCCATTCTGTTTCTTCCCGTTTTCAAGTACGTATTCTTCCGGTATTCTGATGCCTACTTTTGGTGATGAATCAGCGCGAGGCTTTTACTTGCGCGACGGCGGTTACTATTTTGCCTTGAGTGATTATATGGATCTGGCGCTGACAGGCGAGATTTATACGAAAGGTTCATGGGGATTGTCTGCCAAGTCCAATTACCGGAAAAGATACAAGTACTCTGGTAGTTTTATGGCTTCCTATTTGGTTTCCAAGTACGGCGATAAGGGGTTGCCCGATTACAGCAAGTCAAAAGACTTCAAAATTACTTGGACACATTCGCAGGATTCCAAGGCGAATCCTTACCGTTCATTCTCGGCCAGTGTCAATTTCTCGACGAGTAGTTACGACCGTAACCAGATGATGGGATTGTATAATGCGAATGCGACGAGCAACACCAAGAGCTCCAGCGTGAACATTACTCAGCGTTTTCCTAATAATCCTTTGTCTATTTCGGCTAACATGTCGATCAACCAGACATCTCGAGATTCTTCTATATCGGTAACTTTGCCGGATGTTTCGTTAACATTAAGTCGTATATATCCTTTCAAGCGGAAACATGCCGTGGGAAAAGAGCGCTGGTATGAAAAGATATCCATGTCGTATACCGGTTATTTGCGAAACAGTATCAATACGAAGGAAAATCTTTTGTTTAAGTCGAATCTGGTGAAAGACTGGCGAAATGCCATGCAGCATAAAATACCTGTCAGTGCGACGTTTACGCTCTTTAAGTATTTGAATATTTCACCTTCATTCAATTATACGGAGAACTGGTATACTCACAAAGTGGAGCAGGCGTATGACATACAGAAAGGAGCAATGGCTCCGGTTGATACGACATACGGCTTCTATCGGACGTACGAATATGATGCTTCTGTTTCTGCTTCAACTACTTTATATGGATTCTTCAAGCCGCTTCCTTTCTTTGGCGGTAAGAAAATAGAAATGATTCGTCACCGTTTCGAGCCGTCTATCAGCTTGAGTGCACGACCGGATTTTGGTAATTCCAAATATGGATTCTGGGAAGATTATGTTTATACGAATGCACAAGGCGAAGATGTTCATGTACAATATTCGCCTTTCGCCAATCAGATCTTTTCACCGCCTTCTTCGGGTAAGTCGGGGTCAATCAATTTCTCCCTCAATAATAACTTGGAAATGAAAGTCCGTTCGGATAAAGATTCAACCGGGTTTAAAAAGATCAGTCTGATTGATAAGTTGTCGTTGGGTATGAGTTATAATATGGCGGCCGACTCGTTCAAATGGAGTGACTTGTCGGTTGGTTTGCGTCTGAAGTTGTCAAAGAATTATACCTTGAACTTGAACGGAACTTTTGATACGTATACGTACGGATACAACGAACAGACTGGGCGCGCTTACAAAGTCGATGTCCCGCGCTGGCAGGCAGGAAAGGGTATCGGGCGTTTGCGTCAGACAGGAACAAGCTTTTCATATACCTTTAATAATGATACCTTCAAGAAATGGTTCGGAGGTGGTGATGATTCGAAGAAGAAAGGTGAGGGTGATGCATCAACAGATGCAACGAATGCCGATAATCCGGATTTAAACGGACCGGAAGACGGAGAGAAGAAAGGTTCACGCTTGTTAGGTAAGAAGAAAGAAGACGGTGAATATGATTCGGACGGATATTATATGGCGAAAGTTCCTTGGAGCTTGTCATTCAATTACAGCATGAGCCTGGGCTATAGCAGTGAATTTGATCCGAAAAAGATGGAATACAAGTATGCCTTGACGCATGCGTTGAGTTTTAATGGTAATATCCAGCCGACGAAAAACTGGAGCTTTAATTTCAATGCGACCTATGATTTTGATACGCATAAGGTTTCCTATATGACGTGTAATATAACTCGTAACATGCACTGTTTCCAGATGACGGCCAGCTTTATTCCCATTGGTCCGTATAAGTCGTATACATTCTCTATTGCCGTCAGCTCGTCTTTGCTGAAAGACTTGAAGTACAACCAGAGCAGCAGCTATCGTGAAGGTCAGCAGTGGTATTAAAGCCGACCTTCACAGAAATTATAAGGGGAACAATCGGAGTTACCAGTCAATCGGCTCTTGTCCGGTCGCAATCAGGTAGTCGTTGGCCTTACTGAAATGCTTGTTTCCAAAGAAGCCGCGATAGGCTGAAAGCGGTGACGGATGTGCTGATTTCAAGACAAGATTGCGGCTGCTGTCGATGAAGGCTCCTTTCTTTTGGGCATACGAACCCCACAGAATATAAACCAAATGATTCCGAGATTCTGCTAGTTTATGAATGACAGCGTCGGTAAAAGTTTCCCAGCCTTTGTTCTGATGTGATCCAGCTTGGTGAGCTCTCACGGTAAGTGTGGCGTTGAGTAATAATACGCCCTGGTCGGCCCATCGGAGCAAATTGCCACTGGTCGGCATGGGTTTACCCAAATCGCTTTCTATTTCTTTGAATATATTGACTAAGGAAGGCGGGTAAGGAACACCGTCTTGTACAGAAAAGCAGAGACCGTGTGCCTGTCCGGGTTCATGATAAGGATCCTGTCCGAGAATGACTACTTTTACTTTATCAAACGGACAATGTTGAAAGGCATTGAAGATATACGGTCCGGGCGGATAAACCTGTGTTGTTTTATACTCTTGCCGTACGAAATCAGTCAATGTCTTGAAATAAGGCTTCTCAAATTCGTCAGCCAATTGTTCTTTCCAGCTTTGTTCAATCTTTACATCCATATTTATAGTCGTCAGAAGTCAGGAGCCGGAAGCAACCTGACTTCCAACGCTAACTTCTATCATATTAAGTTAATACCTGCTTCACGTGCTTCCCGGCGCATGTCTTCAGGCCAGATGCTTGCCTGGATTTCTCCGATATGCGCTTTGCGGAGATAAAACATACAAAGCCGGCTTTGTCCGATACCGCCGCCGATACTTTGCGGTAATTCTCCGTTGAGCAGACGCTGATGGAAGAACAGATGCTTGCGGTCTTCTGTTCCGGTCAGTTCCAATTGCCGGAGCAGAGCTTCCTTATTCACACGAATTCCCATTGAAGAAAGTTCGAGGGCACGGTTCAATACATTGTCCCATACCAGCAAGTCTCCATTCAGTCCGACGTGACCGTCCGGTAAAACCGTCGACCAGTCATCATAGTCCGGAGCACGTCCGTCGTGCTTTTCCCCATTACTCAATTTAGATCCGATACCGATGATAAATACAGCACCATATTCCTTGGTAATGGCATCTTCACGTTCTTTAGGCGTAAAGGTAGGATATTTTTGCAAAAGATCCTCGGCATAGATGAAATGAATTTTCTGAGGTAGTACCGGTTTGATTTCAGAAAACATCTCATAAACGAGATATTCCGTACGGACGAGAGCCGCATAGATACGTTCTACGATTTCTTTTAGGAAATCAATGTTGCGTTCTTCGGGTTTCATCACACGTTCCCAATCCCATTGATCGACATAGAGGGAATGCATGTTGCCTAACTCTTCATCCGAGCGGATAGCATTCATATCCGTATAAATGCCATAACCTTCTTCGATGTGATAATCAGCTAAAGTCAGTCGTTTCCACTTAGCCAGTGAATGAACGATTTCCGCTTTAGCATCTCCTAAATCTTTAATAGGAAAGGTAACAGCCCTTTCGACACCATTCAGGTCGTCGTTAATACCCATGCCTTTCAGTACGAATAACGGCGCTGTTACACGACGCAGACGCAGTTCTGAGGACAGGTTTTGCTGAAAAAACTCTTTAATCGCCTTAATCCCCATTTCCGTCTGAGGCAAATTTAATATTGCCTTATATTTTGCCGGTTTGATTAAATAACTCATATATTTATTCGTTTTATGAATCTGTAATTTTATGATGTGCGGCAAAGGTAATGAATTATGTGAAATTATCAATAGTATTAGTCTGTTTTATTGCAAAATGATAGTTGTTTATGTTTGTAGTCTTTCAAAATATCAATCTGATAAAAATATGCCCGGATAATTTGTTTTCTACATTTATTCTTTATACTTTTGCGCTGTCTTTGGCTCGGTAGCTTAGCTGAATAGAGCGTCAGATTCCGGTTCTGAAGGTCGTGGGTTTGAATCCCACCCGAGTCACTTTCTTTAATATTCTTATATATAGTATGTGGGCGATTCTGAAAAAGGGTCGCTTTTTTTGTACAATTCGTTTCATAGCGATAGATTTAAATCTTTGTATATCATGGAAAGACAAACATTGCCTAAACGGTTGGAGTCGCTGGATGCACTTCGTGGCTTGGATTTATTTTTTCTGGTGGCTTTCGGGCCGTTAATCCGTTCTTTGATCCGGGCTGCCGATGTTCCCTGGTTAAATTCTTGTGCCTGGTTGTTCAAACATCAGTTCTGGACGGGCTTTTCTCCTTGGGATCTGATTATGCCCTTGTTCCTTTTTATGTCGGGTATTACCATACCGTTTGCTTATTCCCGTTATAAAACCAACCCGGATAAAAAGCCGCTGGTTCGGCGTTTGGTAAAACGCGTGTTGTTGCTTTGGCTTTTCGGAATGATTGTACAAGGAAACTTGCGGGCATTGGATCCGGATCATATTTACTTTTATACGAATACGCTGCAGACAATCGCTGTCGGTTATCTGGTGTCTGCTCTTCTTTATTTATATACTTCCCGGCGTACCCAGATTATTGTCTCTTTTGTCTTATTGCTGCTTTATTGGGCCGCTATGCAATTTATTAAAGTCGGTTCTTATGGTGGTGGTGATTATACGCCTGATGGTAATTTATGTGAGTGGATTGACCGGACTGTGATGGGGCGGTTTCGTGATTCTGCAGAAGTAAAAGACGGAGTTGTCGTCTTTGCAGAAGGGTATTATTATACTTGGATTTTAAGCAGTTTGAATTTTGTTGTGACGGTAATGTCTGGAATGTTTGCCGGGTATATAGCCAAGAGTCATGAGCTGGCAGAAAAGAAAAAGGTACAGCTATTCTTGGGTATTGGAATTGCCTTGGTTGTACTGGGATGGGCATGGAACGAAATTCTTCCGGTGATCAAAACAATTTGGACGAGTTCGATGGTATTTGTCAGTAGCGGTTATTGCTTCTTGCTGATGGGTCTATTCTACTATTGGATTGACTATAAAGGTCATCATAAACATCTGACCTGGCTGAAAGTCTATGGAATGAATTCGATTGTAGCTTATATGCTGGCCGAAACGATTCATTTCAACTGTATCGGCGAGTCGTTGTTGTTCGGTTTTGAACAATATTTGGGGACATATTATTCCTTTTTAATCGTCTTTAGCGAAGCCGCCGTTGTCTTTTTTATCCTGTGGGTGATGTATAAGCAGCGGATATTTTTAAAGGTATAGTATATGTTAAACCGCTTATTGGTTTTCATTTGGATATAGAATGAATTTTTTAACTATAAATTCCTTCTAAATTTTTATGAAAAGCTGGTGAATTCATGATAAAGCATAAAAACAAAATCTTAACTTTGCCAAAAGTAACAAGAAATGATCGTATCATGCATGTAGAAGAAAAATTTATGGCCCGTTGTCTGGAACTGGCACGCCACGGAGCAGGACGTACGGCTCCTAATCCTATGGTTGGTGCTGTTGTGGTGCATAACGGAGTCATTGTGGGTGAGGGCTATCACCGGTGTTGTGGAGAAGCCCATGCGGAGGTGAATGCGATTGCTTCGGTTCGAGATGAGGCAGTCTTGCGTGATTCTACCATTTATGTCAGTTTGGAACCTTGTTCCCATTATGGAAAAACACCTCCTTGCGCAGAATTGATAATCCGTAAAGGAATTCCCCGTGTGGTAGTCGGATGTATGGATCCATTTCCGGAAGTATCGGGTAGAGGCGTCCGTATGTTGAGAGATGCCGGTATAGAAGTTGTGACTGGAGTTCTGGAAGAAGAATGTCGTGCTTTGAATGAGGTGTTTATGACTTTTCAGACAGAAAAACGTCCTTTTGTCACACTGAAATGGGCCGAGAGTGCCGATGGATTTTTGGATCGGTTGCGAGAATCAGCAGATGTTCCACCGGTCGTGTTTTCTAATCCGATAACATCCGCACGAGTTCATAAGCTGCGTGCTGAATCTGCTGCTATTTTAGTTGGAACGCGTACAGCACTTTTGGATAATCCTTCTTTAACCGTTCGTCGTTGGGGTGGTAAATCTCCCGTGCGTTTAGTGATTGATCGGGAGGGAAAAATTCCGGCGACCTATCATTTGCTGGATAATTCTGTTCCTACACTTGTCTTTACAACAATGAGAAAGGAGAAAATCGGACAGACAGAATTCATTCCATTGGATTTCCGAATCTCCATTGTGCATCAGATCCTTCAATGTTTATTTGAGCGTCAGTTGAATTCATTAATGGTAGAAGGTGGATCTATTGTGTTGCAACAGTTCCTCGATTCCGGTTATTGGGATCAAGCCATTGTGGAACAGTCTCCGTTAGTCTTGGGATCAGGGGTGAAAGCACCCGTCTTCCCTTTTGGACAACAGTGTTTTGAGTCTTTTGGAGGACATGTTTTCCGACATTATACGCACCATCGGGAATAATTGAACCTAAAATATTATAAATATTATCGTTTTATAGGTGGAAAGAAAAAAATGTTTCTACTTTTGTGCCTTTATATGAACAAACTATGTTTTTGATGAAAAGTAAAATATTTTTATTGATAACAGGTTGCTTCGCTGTTTTGTTGTCTTCCTGTTTAGGTGATTCTGGGTATGATTCGTATTATGAGGTTGATAAGAATTGCCAAATTACAGAATTTTCATTGAGTTCTGATTCCGTATCAGGACTTTCGGATGTTAAGTTTACGATCGATCAATTAAATGGACGTATTATGAACTTGGATTCGATGCCTTTTGGTACGGTGATTAAGAAAGTAATATGTACGGTTAAATATGGTTCTTATGTAACAAAATTGGATGTTGTTCAGGAAGCAACAGGAGATACCATAGAATGGAACGCTGAGGATTCTTTAGATTTCTCCAAACCGGTAAAGTTTATTACTACTTCGTATGACGGGATGACTAAGCGTATCTATCATGCTCAGGTCAATATCCATCAGGTGGTTCCCGATTCTATGGTTTGGAGTCAATATACAACAGCCATGTTACCGGCCAGAGCTGTCAATCAGAAAGTGATTTCATTCAGTGATGGAGTTACTGATTATTATTATATGTATGTACAGCCTTCGGCTAATGCGGCATATCAACTTTATCGCTCAAAGCAGTCGGATGCTTCAAATTGGCAAGAAATGTCATTGACTGGTCTCCCGGAAGGAAAGGCTGTCTTTTCTCAGATCGCGACTTTTAATCATTTATATTATGTTATAACGAATGACGGAGCTCTTTATTCATCGAATGATGCTGCTAATTGGCAGATTGTTGAGGGTTCTCCAAAGCTCAAAGCTCTTTTGGGCAGTGTAGATGAGAGTACGAATCAGCCCGCTGTTTTATCGGCGATTATGGAAGATGAAAATGGACTTGTCTTTGCAGCCATGGATGGTAATGGTGAGTGGAAAAAAGGAGAAACGGTTCCGTCTCATTTCCCGGTCGAAGGATTTTCGTCTGCTTCTATCTATTTAATGTATACGAATCGTATTATCCTTGTAGGAGGCAAATCGGCAAACGGACAATTGCAGAATGCTTCGTGGGCAACCATGAATGCTTTGGATTGGGCAGAACAGACAGATTCTTATGGTAATTATTTTACGAAACGACAAGGAACAATGATGGCTTATTATGATGATATGTTTTATTTAATAGGTGGAATAGATGAATCCGGAAAGCCACAGAAAGATATTTATCGTTCATCAGATTATGGTGTAACTTGGAATTATATTGATACATTGGTTGTTCTTCCTGCAGCATATCAGGCCCGAGGCTTTGCTTCCATGTTGGTTGATAAAGATAATTATCTGATGATTTTTGGAGGAAAGTCAACGATCAACGGTCAAGATTTAAACGATATTTGGAAAGGTCGTATCAATCGTTTGGGATTTGAACGGCAGTAAAAACTTATCGCTTGTATAATTTATAAAAAGATTTAGCGTTAGAAAAGAAATAGGTTTAATGCAATGATATTGTTTTTATGAATACTTTTCTTTTTCGGCGTGTCTTTTATTTGGTATTTTTGCTTGTTGGTTATTGTTGGGCCGGCAGAGCACAAGAATATAAATATGAAATCGGCGGTATGGTAGGTGGTTCCTATTATATGGGCGATTTAAATAAAAATGCGTTCTTTAAAGGATTGAATCCTTCATTAGGTGTAGTTTTTCGTTATACACCTAATTTCCGTTGGGCAGTAAAAACGGATTTACTGTGGGGACGAGTTTCTGGAAGTACTGATGGTATGGAAAATGTTTTTCCTAATGGTGCTACAGCTTCATTTGATCGGAATTTCTTTGAATTAGGAGGTCAGATGGAATTTAACTTTATGCCTTATAGTGATAAGTTTGCCTATCTGAATACGAAGCGATTCTCTCCTTATGTATTTATGGGCTTGGGTGTAACGGTCGCTCCCGGAAATCAGACTTTTGCAAGTTTGAATATTCCGTTGGGAATAGGAGTCAAGTATAAGATCATTAACCGGCTGAATTTAGGATGCGAATTTTCTTTCCGTAAATTGTTCGGAGATTCGTTTGATGTGACAGACGGTAATAATGGTTTTCTGAATAATCCTTATGGAGTAGCCAGTAGCGCATTCAAGAATAAAGATTGGTATTCATTGCTGATGTTTTCAGTTACGTGGGATTTTGGACCGCGTTGTCAGCCTTGTAATAACCGGTTTAGTAACGGTGTTTATTAAGATTTAAGAAGCATGTCGTTAGAAGAAAAGATTGACAAAAATCACTTGCCGCAACATGTGGCAATTATTATGGACGGTAATGGGCGATGGGCGAAGGCCCGTGGCTTTGAACGCTATATGGGACATCAGGAAGGTGTGGTTTCTGTACGTAAGGTTGTTGAAGCTGCGTCTGATTTGGGAATCAAATACCTCACGATGTATACGTTCTCAACAGAAAACTGGAACCGGCCGATCGAAGAAGTTCATGCTCTGATGACGCTTATGGTAGCTGCCATTAAACGTGAAACGCCCGATTTGATGAAAAACAATGTAAGACTGGATGCTATTGGCGATTTATCGCGATTGCCGGAAGAAGCCCGTAATACTTTACAAGAATGTATTGAAGAAACTTCTGTCAATACGGGAACAACGGTTATATTGGCATTGAGTTATTCGTCCCGTTGGGAAATAACGGAGGCTGTTCGGCAAATTGCAGATAAGGTCCGTAAGGGAGACTTAGATATATCGGAAATAACAGAAAGTACCGTATCCGATTATCTGACTACCCGAAATATCCCAGATCCGGATTTATTAATTCGTACGGGTGGTGAACAACGTTTAAGTAATTTCCTGTTATGGCAGCTTTCATATGCTGAGTTTTACTTTACGAATGTTTACTGGCCGGACTTTAGGAAAGAAGAGTTGTTTGAGGCAATATTGTATTACCAGCAGCGTGAACGACGCTTTGGTAAAACAAGTGAGCAATTAATTTTATAAACAATAGCTGTTAATATGTACAAAGGAATAGTGCTGTTTTTCCTTTTCTTGAGTGTCACCTTCGGTGTGTTGGCTCAAGAGAATGGAAGTGATACTGCGAAGGTTGAGAAACCGGCAGATTTGCCGGTGATTTCTTACTCGTTAACGCCGAAGAAGTATAAGATTGCGGATATCAAGGTAACGGGTGTGAAGAATTATGATGATTTTGTGCTGATCGGATTTTCCGGTTTATCAGTAGGTGATGAGATTTCTGTGCCGGGAGATGAGGTAACAGCTGCTGTCAAAGCTTTCTGGAAACATGGGTTGTTTTCGGATGTGAAGATTTTAGCGAATAAGATTGAAGGTGATTCAATCTGGCTGGAATATCAGTTAAAACAGCGTCCGCGTATTTCGGAAGTTAATTATCATGGTATCAAGAAAGGTGAACGGGAAGACCTGGAAGCTAAATTAGGCTTGAAGAAAGGATTCCAGATTACACCGAATGTCTTGGACCGTGCCAAGATCCTTATTGAAAAGTTCTTTGATGGAAAAGGATTTAAGAATGTGGATGTAAATATCCAGCAAAAGGATGATATTGCTCATGAAGGTGAAGTCATTTTGGATATTTATATTGACAAGAATGAAAAAACCAAGATTCATCGTATCTATTTTGAGGGGAATAATGCACTGACGGCCCGTCAGTTGAAGAAGGCCATGAAAAAGACGAATGAAAAATTCAGTCTTTTCAATGACTGGAAGACGAGTATTCTGGAAATGTTCAGCACGAAGAAGTTTACTACAGAAGAATACGAAAACGATAAGAATAATTTGATATCTAAATACAACGAGTATGGATATCGTGATGCCGTTCTTTTGGCTGACAGCGTTGTGAACTTTAATGAAAAGAAAGTTGATATTTTCTTGAAGGTTGATGAAGGTGAAAAGTATTACCTGAAAGATATCCGTTTTGTCGGTAATACGAAGTATTCAACAGACTATTTGATGGCGGTATTAGGCATGAAGCCGGGTGAAGTTTATAACCAGAAGAAATTGTCTGACCGTTTAAGCATGGACGAAGATGCGGTTTCGAATATTTACTTTAATAACGGTTACTTGTTCTTTAATGCAGATCCGGTGGAAGTAGAAGTTGAAAACGATTCGATCGCTTTGGAAATTCGTATTCAGGAAGGTCCGCAGGCTACGATTAATCGTGTCATTATTAACGGTAATGACCGATTATATGAAGATATAGTTCGACGTGAATTGCGTACGAAACCGGGTAAGTTGTTTAGCCGTGAGGATTTGATGCGTTCTGTTCGTGAAATTGCCCAAATGGGACACTTCGATCCGGAAAACATGAATCCTCGTCCTATTCCAGATCCGGAAAACGGAACTGTAGATATTGAATATAATTTGGTTTCTAAAGCGAACGACCAGATTGAGTTCTCTGCCGGTTGGGGACAAACCGGTGTGATCGGTAAGTTGAGCCTGAAGTTTACAAACTTCTCGGTTAAGAACTTCCTGAATCCTAAGTCCTATAAAGGTATTATACCGCAGGGAGAAGGACAGACGTTGACATTAAGTGGTCAGACGAACGGACGTTATTATCAGGCGTATAGTATCTCGTTCTTGGATCCATGGTTTGGTGGTAAACGACCGAATACACTTTCAGTCAGTGCTTATTTCTCAAAGCAGACGGATATTAGTACTTCTTATTTGAGTAATATGTACAGCTCATACAATCCATATTATTACGGAGGTTATCCATATTATGGTGGTTATGGAGGATATTATGGCAGCTATTATAATAATTATTACAATCCAGGAAGCTATGAATATGCTTTGGACCCGGATAAGTCTATCATGATGTTTGGATTATCTGCCGGATATGGTAAGCGTTTGAACTGGCCGGATGACTTCTTCCAGTTTATGGCGACGCTGAACTATCAGGTGTATATGATGCACGATTGGGACTACTTCCTGGTTAATAACGGAACTTGCCATAATGTCAATTTGGAATTGTTGTTACAGCGTAACTCTATTGATAATCCGTTGTATACACGTAGCGGTTCACAGTTCTCATTCTCTGTAGCAGCAACACCTCCATTCTCTTTGTTTGACGGCAAAGATTATGCTTCTATGAGCGATCAGGATCCGGAGAAGTTTAAGATGATAGAATACCATAAGTGGAAGTTCAAGGCAAAAGTGTTCTCGCCATTGGCTCCGCTGACTGTGAAGCGTACACCGGTTTTGATGACGCGTGCAGAATTTGGTTTCTTGGGAACTTATAACAAGCATAAACGTTCTCCGTTCGAAACCTTCTATATGGGTGGTGATGGTATGACAGGTTATTCAAGTACGTATGCTACCGAAACGATTGGTTTGCGTGGTTATGAGAATGGTAGTATTGCCGGTAATGGTGGCTATAGTTCGTATGGCTATGCTTATACTCGATTGTCAATGGAATTACGTTATCCGTTTATTTTGGAGCCGTCTTCAACTATTTACGGATTGGTATTTGTTGAGGCAGGTAATGCCTGGACCGATATGAGTAACTATAATCCGTTTGACTTGAAGCGTTCGGCAGGTGTCGGTGTTCGTATCTTCTTGCCGATGATCGGTTTGATGGGTATTGACTGGGCATACGGTTTCGATGAACCTAATTATGGATCATCTGGTAAGCGTAGCGGAAGTAACTTCCACTTCATTATCGGTCAGGAATTCTAATCTGCCGGTATCTTGTTGAATTAAAATAGTCTATAAAATAATGTAAAATATAGCCGAGTGTTTAAAACCTCGGCTATATTTGTAGTCTATAGTTTAGTAATTATAAAAACTGAAGATGTATGAAGAAGCTTTTTTTGATAAGTTGTTTGTTGGTTGTATGTGCCTGGATGGCTAATGCCCAAAAGTATGCTTTGATTGATATGGAATATATCCTGAAAAATATTCCAGCTTATGAAATGACGAACGAACAGTTAAGTCAGGTTTCAAAGAAGTGGCAGAATGAAGTGGATGCTTTACAGCAAGAAGCACAGAATATGTATAAGACTTATCAGAGTGATCTGGTTTTCCTTTCAGCTGAGATGAAAACGAAACGTGAGGAGGAAATAGTGAAGAAGGAACAGGAAGCTCAGGATTTGAAGCGGAAATATTTTGGAGCAGATGGAGAGTTGTATAAGAAACGTGAGAGCTTGATGAAGCCAATTCAGGATGAAATCTATAATGCCGTGAAAGAAATATCGGAAGATAAAGGATATCAGTTGGTAATAGACCGGGCTTCCGCTATGAGTATTATATTTGCTTCACCCAAGATTGATATCAGTAATGAAGTGCTTGTAAAGTTAGGATATTCAAAATAATTGCGTAACTTTGTGCGCCTTATAGTGGCTCGTAACGCGATAAATATTAATAAACTATTATAATCGAAAAAAATGAAGAAACTTATTGCTTTATTGTTAATGATCCTGCCTTTTGCAGGAGTCGTAAATGCTCAGGAAGTTAAAATTGCTTTTGTAAATACACAGGAAGTGTTCATGGCAATGCCGGAAGTTGCTGATATGCAGAAGAAGATGGATGACTTGAATGCTAAGTATAAGAAAGAGTTGGAGACAATGCAGAGTGAATTTCAGAAGAAATATTCAGACTTTGTGGCTCAACAGGATTCTTTGACTGAGAATATCAAAGTAAGAAGAATGCAGGATATTCAGGATATGCAGCAGCGTATGGATAACTTCGTTCAGGTGGCTCAGCAGGATGTAAACAAGCAGCAGCAAGATTTGGTCGCTCCGATTCAACAGAAGATGGCTGATGCTATTAAAGCAGTAGGTGCTGAACAGGGTTATACTTATATCATCGATCCGCAAGTGTTGCTTTATACAGGTCCGAATGCCATTGACGCAACACCAATGGTAAAGACTAAATTAGGATTGAAATAACTTATTTGGTGATTAATAAATAAAAAGAGGGTTGTACTTTTTGAGGTACGCCCTCTTTTTTCGTTATGGAAACAATGTATTCTTCATTACCTGGTCCGATTGGTATCTTTGATTCCGGTTATGGTGGCTTGACTGTCTTTGACAAGATTCTGGAGCGTATGCCGGAATATGATTATATATATTTAGGGGATAATGCCCGGGCTCCGTATGGCCCTCGTTCCTTTGATGTCGTGTACCGTTTTACACGACAGGCTGTCATGAAGTTATTTGCCGAAGGTTGTCAGTTGGTCATTCTGGCTTGTAATACGGCTTCGGCAAAGGCTTTACGAACCATTCAGCAGCGGGATTTACCAGTGTGGGATGAAACTCGTCGTGTCTTGGGCGTTATCCGGCCAACAGTCGAGCTGATGGATAGGCTTAGCCGTAGCAAGCATGTGGGTGTGGTAGGAACAGCGGGTACGATTGCTTCCGGTTCCTATCAGATCGAGATTGCCAAGATGTTTCCTCATATCCAGGTTTCTTCCGAAGCCTGTCCGATGTGGGTTCCTTTGGTTGAGAATAATGAATTTGCTTCACCCGGAGCAGATTATTTCGTCCGGAAGTATCTGGATGAATTGTTCCGGAAAGATCCTTTGATTGATACCTTGATCTTGGGTTGTACCCATTATCCGTTGCTGATTGACAAGATCCGACAGTATATTCCGGAAGGAGTCTCTTTGCTTCCTCAAGGTGAATACGTTGCCAGCAGCTTGGAAGATTATTTGCATCGGCATCCGGAGATGGACCAAAAGCTGACTAAAGGTGGTACTTGCCGGTTCTTGACAACCGAGTCTGCTGAAAAGTTTTCGGAAGCAGCATCAGTCTTCCTGAGTCGTCCGATTGAGGTAGAGCAGGTTGTGATTGATTGATAAATTGATTGCTGGAAAACACGCCGGCTTTTTATCAAAACACGCCAGCTTTTGATGAAAAGCCGGCGCGTTTTGGATAAAAGTAAGGCATCTTTTTTTATATGCCCTTATCATTTGTTTCTTTCACGAAAGAATGTTTGTGGAAATATCTTTCATGTTCCTTATAATACACTGTTAATCTTTTAGATGCGGTGATTCAAGCTGATATTGGTATTGAAAGATTGCTTTATTGAATTTCTTTACCGAAAGGAGTCAAAGCTAAAGCGGCCATTTTGAAATGTTGCCGTCCGAACGGAATACCGATAATCGTGATGCAAAGTAACAGACCAAAGGCAAAATGGGTCAGACAAATCCAGAATCCACCTATAAATATCCAGATAATATTCATCAGCAGACACAGGCATCCACAAGAACTTCCGTTGTCGACGACCGTTTTCCCGAATGGCCATAATGCTAAAATTCCCAGTTTAAGCGTTTGAAGCCCGAATGGAATACCGATGATGGTCACCATAAGCAGCAGACTGGAAATAAGGTATTCGATGGCTGTCAGTAGTCCTCCAAAAATAAGCCAGATAATGTTTCCAATTGTTTTCATTTATTTCTTTCCGTTTGATGGTTTATGAATCTGTATTGAATCGGCAATATGTTTTATCTCAAGTATCGTATCTGTATACTGTTGATGCAGGCTGTCTAATTCGGCAAGGTATCTGTCCTTGATCAGCATAAAGCTGTCTCGCAATGCTGGCTTGACAGGCAGCGACGGCGGTGCGTCCATGGCTAATGGATTGATGGCTTCTCCGTTTTTATAAACCCGGAAATCGAGGTGAGGTCCTGTTGATAATCCAGTTGATCCGACATAGCCGATCACTTCACCTTGCTGCACATGACTGCCTACAGCTAAGCCTTTGGCATATCGGCTCAAGTGCATGTACGATGTTGTATACATGGAGTTATGTTTTATCTTTACCGTATGTCCTCCGCCATTCATATAGCCTTTGGCAATGACTGTGCCGGCACCGATCGTCTTGACTGGTGTTCCGACTGGGGCTGCATAGTCTACTCCGTGGTGAGCACGGTAACGCTTCAGGATCGGATGGAAGCGGGCGTTACTGAAACGGGAAGTAATACGGAAGAAGTCGAGCGGTGCTTTCAAGAATGCCTTCCGCAGGCTGTTTCCTTCCGGATCGAAATATTCAAACACGCTGTCCTGCATAAAAGGGATTGCAGTAAAGGCCTTTCCCTGATGCGTGAAGATGGCTGCATCAATCGATGTTATTTCCAGTGCGATGGTATCATCAATGAAGGCTTCATGATAGATTACCTGGAAGGAATCTCCTTCTTTTACATCGAAGAAGTCAATCTGCCAAGCATATACATCTGCTATCTTTAATGCCAGAAGCGGAGATGCTCCTCCGTCTCTGATTACATTCCAGAGTGAAGATGTAATAGTACCTTCAATATATTTCCGTTTCAGGGTAATATCTTTCGTATATTCGTATGCCCGGATCGTATCGCCTGTCAGATCGATAACCGCATAATCTGTCAGCGATTTGGCAAAGGCAATATATCGGATAGTAGCCATTGAATCCAATGTTGTCAATGTGCAGAAATGCATGCCGGCTTTCAGTTTAGTCGGGTCGAGTACATGGGCCGAAGCGCGTGTGATGCTGTCTGCCTTTAAGGCCGAAAAGCCTAAGCGGGAAAAGATAATTGCCGGATTGTCTCCTTGCCGGATTTCATATCGGTTTACGTCCATCGAATCAATGCAGACACCATATTCATAAACATGTTGCAGACTGTCAACCCATTCGCTGTCGACTTCTTCTTCTACTTGTTTTTTAGGTTGGCAACTATTGGTGACAATCAGGGATAAAATGCCTGTTATAATAAAAATGAGGGTAAATTGTTTGTTCATATACTTTATTTTCAACTGAAAACAGTTCATCCGAACAAATATAGGGAATAAAATCAAGTCCTGCAAACTCATTTCCTCATATTTATTGTTTACATTTGTTCTTCATCTATGGATCTTATGGGCATGAAGCGGATAATATACCTTCTTTCTTTTATATATAGTTGTCTGTTGGTAACACCTTTGCAAGCCAGGTTGCTGATGGATAAATGTAATTTGCCGGACTTGTCGAACAGTGCTATTTTATGTATGCACCAGGACCGTGATCATTATGTATGGTTTGGCACTTACGATGGTTTGAACCTGTATAATGGAGCCGATTCGTATGTGTTCCGTTTTGAACAGAATAATGCAAATTCATTATGCAGTAATATTATCCATAAGATTACAGATGCCGAAGCGGGTTATTTGTGGATATCAACTTCTTTGGGAATTAATAAGTTCTCGTTGGACAAACGAACCGTAGTAGAGTCTTATCCGGGCTATCTGGAATGTTCCTTGCTGGCAACAGACCGGAAGGGAAATACGTTGGCTGTCTGTAAGGAGGGGTTTATTTCGGGATATTCATTGAACAGTGAGGGTTTCCGGGATTTGCCAAATGAAGAGATTGGTCCTTCGACAGTACGTTATTTGTTCTCGGAAGGAGAAAATACCTTCGTGATGGTCTTGTCGGCAGGTAAATTAAGAAGACTTGAAACCGACTTCTCTGAACAGAATTTTCGGGTGAATTATAGCGACCGGGATATACATTCACGGGCAATTGTGTATGCTACGGTTGAAGAACAGATTCTTTATCTGGTCGATGATCAGGAAGAGTTGTACCAATATGATTTGAGAACCGGCGTGAAACAAAAGCTGGCAGCGCTGAAGGGTATGACTCAGAAGTATGGACCTGTTATCAATATCTTGTCTTATGATGGACGTATCTTTGTCTGTTTCCGCGAAGGCTATTTTGTGGATGCGGCTACGTCGCAAGTATGCCTGCAGACGGGCTTTGGCGTATTCTGTGTGATGAAAGACCAGAAGCAGGACTTGCTTTGGATCGGAACCGATGGAAATGGAGTACATGTCTATTATGATAAATCGCAAATATTTGGCTCTTTGCAGATGAGCCAGTTTCCTGTGAATATATATAATCCGATTCGAGGTCTGTTTACGGATGCATATAGAAATCTTTGGATTGGAACTAAAGGCGATGGCCTTTACCGGATTTCGGGTTATGACACGATTGTCGGACAGATTCCGCTTTCGTCGGTTACCAAATATACCATGAACGACGGCTTGCCCAGTAATCGGGTCTATTGTTTTGCTCCCAGTCGGGATACAACTCTTTTCTGGATCGGATCAGACGGCAAGGGTATTTCGTATTATTCTTATACGGACCGGAAAATACATACACTTACGCAAGCGAAAGCTGGTACTGACATTAAGCATGTGCATGCCATTGTAGAAGTCAATGATTCAACACTTTGGTTGGCAACGACCAGTGTCGGTTTGCTGGAAGTCCGTTTGTCTCGTAAAGCTTCCCGGTTGGGAATACGGTCCATAACCTCTTATTTGCCCAAACATGGGATGAACAGTTGTAATGAATTCCAGTCACTTTACTATGATGGTGATTCTCTGTTATATGCCGGGTCGCGTGGCGGCTATGGAGTATTGTGTATGAATGTAAATACGAAGACTTATCGGTTTGCCCGAAAGAACTTTGAAGATCATTCAGCCATCGGTGATGTCCTTTCTATTTGCCGTTCTTCGGATTCCTTGTTTTATATCGGGGCCAGTTCCGGAATGAGTCTGTTGGGCTTGCAGGGTAATCAGGCAACTTATCTGCATCATTACAACCGGAAGGACGGAATTGTGAATGATATGATTCATGGTATATTGGAAGGTCCTGACCACAGTATCTGGATGAGTACGAATAAAGGACTGACTCAATATAATCCGGCGAATAAGTTCTTTCACAGTTATACGGCTCCGACTTTAGATATTGTAGAATTCTCAGATGATTCTTATTGCAAATGTCCGTTTACCAGTCGCCTGTTCTTTGGTGGTGTGAATGGGCTGGTCTGGATAAATCCCCAATTTGTATCTCAGACTCAGTCGGATATGGATCTGCATTTCTTTGAAGCGCGGATAGAAGATCAATACGTCTCTTTAGATAGTGCCATGAGGCAAAAGGGACTTGTCGTACCTCATGATGCGCGTGAGGTGCAAATTACATTTGCTGTTCCTGATTATGTGAACAGCGGAAATTATGAATATGCCTATTGTGTGGCAGGATTCAGTACCGAATGGAATGAACTGCGAAGGGAAAATAAGATTACACTATCGTGGTTGCCGCCGGGAAAATATGCATTGAAAGTACGTTACCGTTTAGGCGTATCAGACTATGCAGACAAAGAATACATTTTGCCTATTACGGTTTTGCCACCTTGGTATCTGACCATATATGCCAAAATCCTGTATTTCCTTTTGGGTATTCTCTTGTTGTTTTCCCTTCAGGTTTTGTATCGCAGGCAGTTGCGCCGAAAGCAGCAGGTTCTTTTGCAGACGATGGATGAGAAGCAGAAGCAAAAGCTATATGAGGCAAAGCTCAATTTCTTTACCCATATTACACATGAATTGTGTACGCCGCTGACCTTGATTACGGGTGTGGATGATTATTTGCAGAAGTATACTTCGCAAAAGAAGGATTCAAAACTGCAGTTCTATAGTCGGATTCTGCGGGAGAATGTACTCGAATTGAATCATCTGATACAGGAAATCCTGGATTTTCGCAAGGTTGATGATGACGGATTTAAAGATGTGAAGTTCGCTCCGGCATCAATTACCGGTTTTCTGCAGCATGAATGCGGGCGTTTTGAGGCGATGATCCAACAGCGGAAGATACATTTTAGTTTATCTGTCGCCGATAATCTGATGTGGACAACTGATATTTTGCTGGTAAAGAAGATCTTTTCCAATCTTTTATCGAATGCCTTCAAATATACGCCCGAAGGAGGAGAAATCCGGGTCTCAGCCGCAATTGAAGAGGAATGTCTGGTCTTTCGGGTTTATAATACTGGAAAAGGCATTCCGCAGGAAGAGAAAGAACATGTTTTTGACCGGTATTATCTTTTGAAAGATGAAGATGCTGAGGCCGCCACATCCATGCGGATGCGTACCGGACTTGGGCTTTTTATCTGTTACAATCTGGTACAATTACTGAAAGGCTATATTCGAATTGAAAGCGAAGAAGGCCGGTTTGCTGAATTTATTGTTTCCCTGCCTGCACATCCGGCCGAGGAAAATGTCCTGCCGGAAGAAGCAGAAAAGGAAGAAGTTCCTCTTCCTCGGGAAACCAAGCAGAAAGAACTGGTCCTGGTTGTCGACGATCATAAAGATATTACATGGATGATTTCGGATGTGTTGTCGCCTGATTATCGGGTTCAGGTAGCTTATTCTGCGGCTTCTGCCTTGGAATTACTTAAACAGGAAACGCCCGTATTGTTGATTACAGATATTATGATGCCGGGCATGAATGGGCTGGATTTGATCTCTACCTTGAAACAGGATAAGTATTTATCTCATATCCCTGTGATTATTGTATCGGCTATGATTTCAGAAAGAGACCAGGCCGAGGGGTTGAACCGAGGTGCTGATGCTTATCTGACAAAACCTTTTTCAGCTGTCGTCTTGAAATCGACGGTCGACCGCCTTGTCACAAACCGGGAAACCATGAAAGAATATTATTATTCACCTGAAAGCGCTTTCCAGTTTTCCGGCGGACAGCTGATACATCAGGAAGATAAAGAATTCTTGGAAAAGGTGACGGAAATCATCAAGGCCAACATGAATCAGGAAGGATTGAGGCCTGAATTCATCGCCGAACAATTACACATGAATACCCGTTCGCTTTATCGCCGCTTTAAGAAAATATCAGATATGACACCTTCTGATTACATCAAAGACTGTAAGTTGTCTTATGCGGCCCAGTTGCTTGTAACGACCAATATGAACGTTCAGGAAATCCTGTATGCCATTGGTAATACGAATAAGTCTTATTTCTACAAGGAGTTTGCCCGCAAATATCAGGTAACACCAAAGGATTATCGGAACATGAATCAAAAGATTGACAGTGAATGAGGTGTCGAATCTGTCATAAATTGTAGCAAAAAATGCACAATGGTAGATTTTGATACTATCATGGTCGTTTGTGTTCCTCGTTCTCTTTGAAAAAGCTTTTAATATTGCCGTCGAAACGATTTGTAATTTCGTGAGCAATATGATGAGATATTCAAAATTGATTTATTCATTGATCGCTGCCGCTTGTTCTGTCGTGGCTGTCGCACAGTCGTCGGTCATTGAACGGGTGAATCCTATTATTGGAACGAACGGCATGGGACATACTTTCCCCGGTGCCTGTGTTCCTTTTGGATTGGTACAGTTAAGTCCGGATACGGATACGATTCCTCATAATGTGGATGGGAAATACCAGCCGCGTGCCTATGAATACTGTGCCGGATATCAATATAAAGACAGCAGTATTGTCGGTTTCAGCCATACCCATTTCAGCGGAACGGGACATTCGGATTTAGGCGATATCTTAATTATGCCTACAACCGGAGCATTGAAACTGAATCCGGGAACGGCTACCAATCCGGATGGTGGTTATCGTTCGCGTTATTCACACGATACCGAAGTTTCGAAGCCCGGATATTATGAAGTCCTGTTGAGTGATTATGGAATCAAGGCTCAGCTGACGACAACGAAACGGGTGGGAGTTCATAAATATACCTATCCGTCGCAGGCAAAAGAACAGCGTATTGTGCTGGACTTGATTCATGGAATTTATAATTATGACGGAAAAGTTCTTTGGGCCAGTTTGCGGGTAGAAAATGATACGTTACTGACCGGTTACCGGATTACGAACGGTTGGGCTCGCACCAATTATACCTATTTTGCTATCTCGTTCTCCAAACCCATTGTTCATTACGGTTGTGAAGAAAAGGCCAAGGTGAACTATCGGGGCGGTTATGGAAAATTCAATATGAAAGAGAATTTCCCGGATATAGGAGGCCGGAAGATCGTCGCTTATTTCGAATTCGATCCGAAAGTTTCTCAAGACTTGGAAGTAAAGGTCGCTTTGTCGGGAGTCAGTACGGCCGGTGCTTTGAAGAACTTACAGGCAGAGGCTGCTTCTGCCGACTTCGATGAATTGGCCAGCCGGGCTTCGGATACCTGGAACAAGGCACTTTCAGTGATCGAGGCAGATGGAAATGATGATCAGCTGGCTATGTTATATACTTCATTGTATCATACGATGATCAATCCGTGCGTCTATATGGATGTCGACGGTCAGTACCGTGGCATTGATCAGAATATCCATACGGCTGATGGCTTTACCAATTATACCGTTTTCTCGGTCTGGGATACTTATCGGGCTTTGCATCCGTTGTTTAATGTCATCAACCGGCAAGTCAATACGGATATTGCCAAGTCGATGCTGAAACATGCAGAACAGAGTGTGCATAAGATATTGCCTATCTGGAGCCACATGGCGAATGAAAACTGGTGTATGATCGGGTATCATTCCGTGTCGGTATTGGCTGATGCGATCGCCAAAGGGCTTCCGATTGACAAAGAAAAGGCTTTGGCCGCGATGATCAGCAGTTCTACGATACCTTATCTGGATGGAATCAAGGAATATATGGAGAAAGGTTTTGTTCCGTTGGAGCGGAACGCCAGTGCGGGTTCGCTGACATTGGAATATGCTTACGACGACTGGACTATTTATCAGACAGCTCTTCGTGCTGGAAATCAGCAGGTGGCTGAAACATACAAGAAACGGGCTGCTAATTACAATCAGGTATTTGATCCGTCAATCGGTTATGCCCGTCCGAAAATGAATGATGGTTCTTTCAAGAAAGACTTTAATCTGCTGAGTACGCACGGTGAAGGCTTTATCGAAGGAAATGCGTTGAACTATTCATTCTACGTGCCGCAGGATGTCAATGGTCTGATCCGGGATATGGGCGGTGAGAAATCATTCATTGCCAAGCTGGATTCTTTGTTTACGATGCATTTGCCGGAAGAGTTCTTTGCTCAGACAGAAGATGTCACCAAAGAAGGTCTGTTGGGCGGTTATGTACAGGGCAACGAACCGAGCCATCATATTCCGTTCCTCTATGCATGGACTTCCAATCCTTGGAAAACACAGTATTGGCAGCGTGAGATTATGAACAAGATGTACCGGAACAATATTGACGGATTATGCGGTAATGATGACTGCGGACAGATGTCTGCCTGGTATATTTTCTCGGCTTTAGGTTTTTATCCGGTTTGTCCGGGAACCGATCAGTACGTGTTGGGCGCTCCTTATCTGCCTTCTATCAAACTGAATCTGGAAAATGGAAAGACATTTGAAGTGAAGGCTCCGAAGGTGAGCGACAAGAACCGTTATGTCAAGTCGGTGAAGTTGAACGGTAAGCCGTATGCAAAAGGCTATATTACCCAGCAAGACATTATGGACGGTGGCGTTCTTGAATTCGAAATGAGTTCGAAACCGAACAAGAAGCGTTTGTTTACAGGCGACAATCAGCCGTATTCATTGACGCAGGGCGAATAAAGTGTGATCATGCGTGTGTTGTTAATCTATAATATAAGGTAAATGAAAGGACATTTTTTAATATCCTGTTTCTTTAGTCTGGCTTGTTGCTGTTGCTTCTCCTGCCGACCGGCTGAATCGGGAGAGACAAAAGAAGTGACTTCTGCAACTTGGGATGATTATGATGTTGGCCAGATCGATTTTCAGGTATTGTCGCCGGATACACGGGGCGCTGCGATTTATAAGGCAATTGTTCCGGATCCGAAAGCGTATATTACCGAACAAGCCCGTAAGGTTTTGGCTACATTGTACTTTTCGCCGGAAGACAGCATTCCGGATATCGAATGTATCCATTATAAGTTGCGTGAATATGATGGCATTTCGGCAAAAGACGGAGCACCACCAGCTATCACGATCGAGTATAGTACGAAATGGATTGAGAAAAGCTTTGGCGAAGGCGATACAGCAAAGGTCGATTATGAGACACGAGGTGTTTTGTATCATGAGCTGACTCATGGATTCCAGTTAGAGCCGCAGGGAATCGGAAGTTATGGAACCAATAAAACCTTTTGGGCGATGATTGAAGGGGTGGCTGATGCCGTCCGTTTGCTGAATGGTTGCTTTTCTCCTGAAGATCGGCCTAAAGGCGGTCATTATATGGACGGTTATCGTACGACTGGTTTCTTTTTAGCTTGGTTGACCGAAAATAAAGATAAAGATTTTCTTCGTAAATTCAATCAGAGTACATTGGATGTTGTTCCCTGGTCGTTCGAGGGTGGCATTCAGTATGCTTTGGGCAATGATCAGCATGTCGATGATCTTTGGAAAGAATATATGAAGGCGATGGGCGATGAAATTTAACACGGATTTTATGGCCTCATGTAGAAGCATTATGTGTAAGTAAATGATATAGAATAAGGAAAATCTGATAAAACCTGGCTATGGAGCAGTTGTGTTAATTATATATATAAATTAGTTGCGTGTTATTCATCCGGCTGTTTCTTTTCATGGTCTTTATGGCTTATGAAAAGGAACAGCTTTTTTATTGCTTCGGGTGAATGATATTCTTGCTTTTGTCCCGGATGATAGTTTCAAAAGAGCTTGTAGAAAGTTGCAAAGTTCGGCAAGAAAAAATTAGTTCACGTCGAGAACTAAAGAATTGCTGTCAGGATTTAAAAGTTTATCGGGAGACTTTTGACAGAAATCAACTAATGGTTTCCTAAAAGAGGAAATTAAGAATGACATGAACTTTGGCTGCCTGTCTCTTTGTATCTTTGCAGCTTGAACTCCAAACTGTTTTTTTGCATGAAGATGAAACGCTTACAATATCCGAACGGATTACGAGGCAAGTTGTTGAAACTGACCGGTCCGATTTTTCTTGAAACCTTATTGATTCTGACATTGGGTGTAGTCGATACGTTGATGTTGAGTCATTATTCTGATAATGCGGTGGCGGCTGCTGGGGTTGTCAACCAGCTGTTGAACATGGTTTTCCTGTTGTTTAATGTGACAGCCGTTGGAACCTCTGTGATGTGTGCCTTGTATTTTGGGGCAAAAGATACCAAGAGTTTTACACAGGTAGTCGGTGTTTCTTTGCTTTTCAATTCAGTTATCGGGATTATCATCAGTTTGCTGCTGACTTTTGGCGGGAAACAGATGCTGGTCTGGATGGATATTCGTCCGAATCTGATGCCTATGGCTGTAACCTATATGCAGATTGTCGGTGGTTTCGGCTTCTTCCAAGCTATCAGCTTTACGGTTTCTGCTGTGTTGCGTGCGGCCAACAAGCCCAATTACGCCATGCAGGTGACATTCCTGATTAATATCTTCAATATCATTGGTAACTATTCATTGATTTACGGGCACTTCGGTTTCCCGGAAATGGGAATACAGGGCGCTGCTATCTCTACGTCTGTTTGTCGGGGATTGGGAATGCTCTTCCTGTTCTTCGTCTTGTTTAAGCGGTTGATTCACCGGATGCCATTAGTCTATTTCCGACCCTTCCCCTTCGATAAGCTTCGGGATGTCCTGAAGGTGGGAATGCCTTCGGCTGCCGAGCAGATTTCTTATGATGCGGCTCAGGTTTGCGTGGTCTATTTCATCAATATGTTAGGAAATGAAGTATTGACGGCCCGGGTTTATATCATGAACATTGTGATTATCGGTTATATATTCTCTTTAGCTATGGCCAGTGCGACTTCCGTTTGTACCGGTAATCTGGTAGGAGCCGGCAAGAAACAGGCGGCCTACATCCTAAGTTGGTATGCCTGGAGGCGCTCGTTGATGATCACCTTCGTTGCCAGTATGGGAGTTTACCTGTGTGGACGTTTTCTGTTGGGATGTTTTACCGAGAATGAATCGATTATCAAGATAGCCATGAGTGCTCTGCTGATCGATGTATTCCTGGAACACGGACGGGCTACGGTACTGATGTTCCTTTTCTGCCTTCGTTCGGTAGGCGATGTCGTTGTCCCTGTCCTGATAGAAATTGTCTGTATGTGGGTTTTTGCCGTTTCATTCGGCTATTTCATGGGTATTGCTTTAGGATTAGGCCTTGCCGGCATCTGGGTTGGTTTGGCTTTGGATGAAAGTTCCCGCGGAGTTGTCCTGGCGCTTCGCTGGCGAACCCAGAAATGGAAGCAGCGGAATTTGATTCGATAAGTAAGGACTAAAATATTAATTAGAGTTAAATATAAGGAAGCGGGTGAACATCTGACCCGCTTTTCCCGTCTTTATAGGTGAATGAATTTTGATAACACAAATAGAAGAGAGATTATGAAAAAGTTTTTTATGTTTGCTTTGATGGTCCCGGCATTTATCGGATCATTGATTTCATGTTCAAATGCCAAAATGACGGCTCAACAGTTAGAAGGAAAATGGAATATTGTAGAAGTAAAAGGTGAAAAAGTAACAGCAGAAAATACTCCTTTCATGGAATTCGACATGAAAGAAAACAAACTGCACGGCAATGCAGGATGTAATATTTTCAATACATCGGTAACAGTAGATGAAAAGGATGCTTCAGCTCTTTCCATCGCTCAGGGAATGACTACGATGATGGCCTGCCCGGATATGGATACAGAGACAAAGATTCTGCAGTCTTTTGAATCGGTGAAAGGCGTAAAAGCCGGTGCAAACGCCAACGAAGCTCAGTTGGTGGATGGCGAAGGAAATGTGGTATTTCTGTTGAAGAAATAAATTTAGTTAACAAGTTGACGAGGGAACGAGGGGACAAGTTGACAAGGCTCGTTTTCATGTCTCCTCGTCAACTTGTTCTCTCGTTTCCTAGTTTACTCGTTATAATCCGGATAAAGTAAATACTTTTTACGCATTTCTTTATAAGCCTTCAATTCCTCTTGCCAGGAAGCCTTTATTTCCTCTTCCGAAAGTCCGTCGATGATCTGCTGACGGAGCTTGTCTGTCCCAGCCAACAGGTCAAACCATTTGGCACGCGAGAAGAAAAAGTCAGTATTCTTTCCCGTCTTCTGGTAAAAATCCAAGACGAAACGCAGTGTCAAACCTCCTTCAAAAGGATATTCCTGTAAGTTGATTCCATAACAGAGCTTGTCTTTCTGCAACGGATTGGTATCGAAGCCCGGCAGTGAAACGGGAGTAAACGTATAGTCTCCATATTTCTTATCCGGATAACCGATCACCTGAAAAGGATGATAGGTTCCACGTCCGATACTGAACGGTGTCGCTTCGAAGAAACAGAGTGACGGATAAAGCCGGATAGCCTGATCGTTGGGCAAATTGGGCGAAGGCTTGATCGGTAACCAGTACGGATCACCATGTTTCCAGTTTTCGACTTTGACAATATGCAGGTTGCAGGATTTCTTTCCGGTCTTCAACCAGCCTTCTTCGTTGATCATCCAGGCTAATTCACCAACTGTCAGGCCATGCAATAAAGGAATCGGATCAACTCCGACAAACGACTTGAATTTATTTTGCCGGATCGGTCCGTCTATAAAGTCATTCGGGTTCGGACGATCCAATACAATGAACTGTTTCTTGTTTTCAGCGCATGATTCCATCACATAATGCATCGTACTGATATATGTATAGAAACGGGTTCCTACATCCTGGATGTCAAAGACAACAACATCTATATCTTTTAGCTGCGAAGCCGTCGGACTTTTATGCTTCCCGTAAATCGAAACGATCGGAACACCTGTTTTGATGTCTTTACTGTCCTTAACTTTTTCGCCGGCATCAGCAGTTCCCCTGAAACCATGCTCAGGCGCAAACACACATCTGACGTCAATTCCACGTTCAAGCAAGACGTCCAGCAAGTGTTGCTGCTGTTCACCCAGGCAGGAAGTCTGATTAACTACCAGTCCGACCCGCTTGTCTTTCAGTAACCGAGTCACTACTTCAATCCGTTCAGCGCCGACCATTAATGGCTCATTATCGGTAGCCTGGCAGAAATTCTGTACATTGCAGAGCAGTAAGATTATACATATAAGTATTTGTAGCCTTGTCATATTATAATAAGTATGGTGTTATTACGAAGTCCGTTGTTATCTGTTATGGCAAAGATAACATCAACCGGTAACTTTACCTAATTTAAGACCGACAAAGTAAGTGCATCTTGAATTTATTTATAGGAAAAATTTTTTGAACCTGGATTTATTTTTACATTTGTTGGGAATTGATTTTACGGATATGAGCAATAAAGATTTCAATCGGATCTATGAACGGAATTACAGACGTTCCTTCTTGTTTGCCAAATCGTATGTACATGATGATTTGGTAGCAGAAGATATTGCTGCTGAATCACTGTTTAAATATTGGCAAATTTGTAAGGATTCAGAGGGAGAAGTATCCGAAGCCATGTTAGTCACCATATTGAAAAATAAAGCTATTGACTATTTACGGGCCGAAATGCGTAAACAGCTTGTTTTAGAAGATATGGCAGAAACAGCCATGCGAAACCTTGAAATACAAGTGTCAGCATTAGAAGCTTGTGATCCGAACGAACTGTTTTCAGAAGAAATCCAGCGGATAATCCAGCAAACCTTAAAAAGGCTACCTGAGCAGACGCGGGAAATCTTTTGGTTAAGTCGATATGAAAACTTGTCGGTAAAAGAAATTGCTGAAAAGAAAAAACTGACACCAAAAGCCGTAGAGTATCATATTACAAAATCTTTGAAAGCCCTACGTCTAGCTTTAAAAGATTATTTACCGCTGTGGCTTATCTGGTTCTATTGGTATCAGAATTGATCAGACTTCACATCCTTCACAGGAAATCGTTTATTAACAAGGAAATAGACAGGTGAGTGAACCCTATTTTATTTTGGGGAAATAGTAGCATGCCAACAGGAGAATAAGGGAATCACTTATCTTATCTAATTTTTTCTTGAAAAAATCTATTTTTGTTTAGGGATATCGTTTTGTGAATCGTTATAATAGAAAACTTGGTAAGAATGGATGAGTTGTTGATGAAATACATAAAGGGGGAAACGACACCGGAAGAAAGAGAAAAGGTGGTGCGTTGGCTGGACGAAGATCCGGAACACATACATCAGTATCATTCTTTACGAAAGCTTTATGATATTTCCTTGTGGAGTCCGATTGAAGAAAACCTGCAAGAGGAAAAACAAACACGGACATTAAAGCCGGTTTGGATTGAATTCTTGAAGGTGGCAGCCGTTATCCTGATAACCTTTTTAGGAACAAAAGCTTTCTTTGACTGGAAAGAAGATCCAGTAAAGATGCAGACAGTGATTGTTCCGGCCGGACAACGAGCCGAGCTGTTATTGGCCGATGGAACTAAAGTCTGGTTGAATTCTCGTTCGAAGCTTAAATTCCCTGATCGCTTTCAAAAAGATGCCCGGAATGTAGAACTGGACGGAGAAGGATATTTTGAGGTGACACATAAGGAAGAAGCACCTTTTACAGTTCATACATCCAGATATGATGTGAAGGTATTAGGTACAGAATTTAATGTAAAGGCCTACAATAGCAAGAATCAGTTTGAAGCCTCTTTGTTGAAAGGTAGCGTTGAGGTTTCAAATATGAATAAATCTCAGGTGGTTCGTTTGCGACCAGATGAACGAGTTATCAGTGATGGTAGCCAATTGATTCGTTCAGCCATCTTGGATAAGAATTATTTCCGTTGGAAAGAAGGCTTACTTTGTTTGGATGATGAATCTATTGGTAGTCTAATAGAGAAACTGGAGTTATATTATGATGTTAATATTGTAGTTCAAAAGCCTTCGCTGATGAAATACCATTATTCTGGTAAATTCCGGATTAGTGATGGAGTAGAACATGTATTGAAAGTATTACAGTTAAAACATAAATTCACCTATACAAAAGATGAAGAACAAAATTTGATTATTATAAAATAAGTGACCTGTTAAAATCGAATGCCTATGATGAAATAAAGAAAAAGAAATAAAAAATTCGGAAGATGCTGCAACACCTTCCGAATCTGTAAGTCAGTGAATAATTGACTTTCCCTTAAATCAATTTAGTACTCACTTAATCTTTACAAATGTATGAAAAATATTTGTACCAGGCTGTTATTGCCTAAAATAAAAATACCCATAAAAGTTAATCGAGCCATGAAGTTAACTTGTGCTTTATTATTTGCCGCATCTTTGGGAGTTTATGCAACCGGAAATGCCCAAACTATGCGTGTCAATATTCAGGTGGACAATGTTGCTACCGGAAAAGTCCTTTCAGAGATAGAGAAGCAGACTGATTATCTGTTTGTCTATAATAAGAAAGAAGTAGATCTAAAGAGAAAAACGAGTGTCAATGCAGTCAACAAAACAACTGCCGAAGTTTTATCAACCATCTTTGACGGTACGGATATTATCTATGCCATTGAAGGAGAAAATATCATGTTGATGCGGAAAGAGAAAAACTTGGCTGGTGGAGTAGATGTTGTACAGCAAGACAACAAGGTCACAGGAACAGTATTAGATCCTACTGGTATGCCTGTCATTGGTGCAAATATTAAGATAAAAGGAACAACTAATGGAACTATTACCGATATGGATGGTAAGTTCTCGTTGGAAGTACCAAAAGGTGGTACTTTAGTTGTCACTTATGTTGGATATGCTAATCAAGAAATATCTGTAGGAAATCAAAAAACTCTATCTATCACTTTAAAGGAAGATTCTGAAGCATTAGATGAATTGGTGGTTGTAGGGTATGCCGTTCAGAAAAAAGTGAATTTATCCGGTTCGGTAGCAACCGCAGATACAAAAAAATTAGAAAATCGACCAATAACAAACATAGGAAATGCATTACAAGGTGCGGTAGCTAGTTTGAATATCGATCCTAAAAGTGGGGATCCTAGTGAGCTCCCTGATATTAATATTCGTGGTTATGCTTCAATAAACGGAGGTGCTCCATTAGTTGTTATTGATGGAGTAATTTCTGATGCTACTCAATTGAATTATTTAAATCCTACTGATATTGAGACTATATCTGTATTAAAAGATGCCTCTTCTGCTGCTATTTATGGATCTAGAGCTGCTTATGGTGTTATATTAGTCACGACAAAGACAGGTAAAAGTGAGAATGTTACGATTAATTATAATAATAATTTTTCTTTTCGTTCCTTGACAGAAAAACCGGACTATTATAAAAATCCATATGTTCATTATAGCGATTGGAATAAGGCTGTTGGTTATTCGCAATTTCCTAATGAATTACTTGAAACAGCACAAGCCTATATGGAAGATCATAATAATCCAGATCATATTTATTTACCAACAATGGGTGAAGTATTCTATGTTTTGGAAGGAGATTTATGGGATGAGTTTTATAAAAAAAATGCATTCTCAACTAATCATACAATTGATATTTCAGGGAAAACAGATAAAATAAATTATTATTTGTCTGGTAATTATGCGTATCAAGATGGTATAATAAATTATGGAACATCGGGGTATAATCAGTATAATATTAGAGCAAAGATGGATATTCAGTTGATGCCTTGGTGGAAAATTGGATCCAATACTTCTTATGTGTCTGTAAATAATAAATCTAGTTCTGCATATTTAGAAACTTATAGTGGGCAGATGGAACAGGCTACAGCTAATTTCTTTGCTCCTGCCAAACTATCAGATGGGCATTGGTATGATTTTTCAAGTATTTTTGGAGATTTTGAAGATGGTGGGCAAGCAAAAAAATATGATGATACTTTTTCTCAGTTATTCACTACAAAAATAGATTTACTGAAAGATGTTCTTTTTCTGAATGGTTCCTTTAATTATTCTCAGCAAAAAGTCAAATTAGATTATGATAGGCTTTCTTGGGATTTATATGTAGGACCAGGAATGTTTGATTCAGAAGCCAATGTTCCAAATTCTGTCTCTGCACAAAATGGGACAGTGCGCCATATAACATATGATGCTTATGCTTCCTTTAATAAGACATTTTTTCAGAAACATATGCTGAATGTCATATTAGGATTTAATCAGGAAGAATATCGTTATAACCAGCAAAATATGAAGAGAACACAGTTAATTTCTCAAAATTTGCCGAGTGTGCAATTAGCTTATGGAACTCCTACGGTTGAAGAATCTACCGAAGAATGGGCATTACGTGGAATTTACGGACGTGTTAATTATATTTTTAATAATCGCTATATTGCAGAATTTAACTTTCGTAGAGATGGAACTTCTCGTTTTCCTCATGATAACCGTTTCGTTTTTAATCCTTCTGCTTCTGTCGCATGGAATGTTTCAGAAGAAAAATTCTTTATGCCATTGAAGAATGTTATTGATTTATTTAAAATTCGAGCTTCATATGGACAATTAGGTAATCAAGATGTTAGTGCTTATGCCTATATAGCTTCAATGGCATCTAGTAAAATGTCTTATATCCTTGGAGGTGAGCAGCCGATTCAAGTCTCGGCTCCGGGTTTAGTTGCATCTAATTTAACATGGGAAAAAGTTACAACTTCAGATATAGGTATTGATTTGACATTATTAAATAATAGGTTGAATGTTTCAGGCGATATTTATCGCCGTGATACAAAAGACATGTTAACAACTGGACGGATTTTACCGAAGGTTTTGGGTACATCAGTACCTCAAGAAAATGCTGCGGATTTAAAAACAACAGGTTTTGATCTGACAATTTCATGGCGAGATCAATTTGAATTAGCAGGATCTCCATTTCATTATAGTCTTGATTTTAATTTGTCAGATAGTCAGTCAGAGATTACAAAATTTGATAATCCAACAGGTTCTTTGACTTCTTATTATGTAGGACAAAAAATAGGTGAAATTTGGGGGTTAAAAGTGAAAGGCCTTTATGCTACAGATGAAGAAGCAAAAAATGGACCAGACCAAACTGAAATTTTGATGAATCCTTCTCAATTCCCTGTAACAGCAGGATCTATTAACTATGAAGATGTGAATGGCGATAATAAAATTACAAGAGGTAATTATACATTAGATGATCATGGAGATTTAGTGGTTATTGGGAATAATCAGGTTCGTTATCGTTTTGGAACTACTTTAAGTGCGAGTTGGAAAGGTCTTGATTTAAGCTTGTTTTTTCAAGGTGTAATGAAACACGACTATGCTCCTGATGGTAATGACAATATATTTTGGGGAAAATATTCACGAGCGTGGAATGTTGAAACAATTGGCCATTATTTTGATCGTTGGAGAGAAGATAATCCTGATGAAAATGCTTATTGGCCGGTACTGACTCATACTAATGCTGATAGTTGGATTCCGGATCGTGAATTGAGGATTCCAAATGATCGTTATTTGCAAAATGCAGCATATATCCGGTTGAAAAATTTAACATTAGGTTATACATTTCCGAAAGATTGGTTGTCTAAAGCCGGAATTCAACGTTTACGTGTATTTTATTCAGGAGATAATTTATTTTGTGTTTCTGGTTTATATAAATATTATACAGTTGATCCCGAAAATTTAGGCGGACATAAGTATCCTTTTCAACGTTTTAATTCATTTGGTTTGAATATTACATTTTAATTGTTAAATATATGAATGTTAGAATATTAATTGTGGCTATTATTTCGATGGCCTTCTTTTCCGGATGTAATGATAGTTTTTTGGATCGTTTTCCGGAAACTAGCATTACTGAAGAAAATTTTTTTCGAAGTGCCTCTGATTTAGAACTTTATTCGAATCAGTTTTATAATTATTTTTTGCAGGAAGGTTCTCCATTTATGACTATTTTAGGAGATTATCCATCTGATAATATGGTTACTACGTTAACAACATCAGAGATGCATAGATTGATGTCAGGAGCTATTACTCCGACTAATATTTCACAATGGGATTGGACTAGAATCCGTACTGTTAATTTTATGTTAGCACGTGCAGGGAATGCTACAGGAGATGGTGTTGAGCATTATATTGGATTAGCTCGTATGGTACGCGCTTGCCTATATTATTATGAAAAGGTATTACGCTATTCGGATGTACCTTGGTATAGTCGTGATTTACAAACTACAGATGATGATTTGTTATACAAAACACAAGATTCTCGTACATTGGTTGTCGATTCGGTTATGGCTGATTTTGACTATGCTGTTAGTGTGATGAATTCAGGAACGGATAGAACTAAGTTGACAAAAGAGGTTGCTTTAGCATATTTAGCCCGAACTGCATTGTTTGAGGGTTCATGGCGTAAATATCATGCGGAGTTAGGACTGGAAGATGCAGATGTGTATTTTCATAAAGCAATAGATGCATGTGAACAATTAATGAATAGTGGACTTTTTACATTGTATCCTGACTATTCAGGCATTTTTAGAAATGATGATTTAAAAGGAAATCCAGAAATCATATTTTATGAAGATTATAATTTAGGCGATCCTAATTTAACCTGGTGGAATGATGAATGGAGTGCTAAGGGCATGTTTTCTCGTGATTTGATGGAGAGTTATCTTTATGTTGATGGAGATAAGGCAATTCCATATACTTCAGTCGATGGATATGCAACGAAGTCATTTAATGAGTTTTATAAAAATCGAGATCCTCGTCTTGTCGCATCTTTTTGGACTCCCGGTTATCAACGACTTGGACAGCCTAATGCCGCAATACCTGATTTGCAGCAAGGTGGATATGGAGTGAAAAAATATGAAGCATTATCTACGAATCAATCAGGATGGGGGGGAACTGCTAAATGTTATGCAGATTTACCTATTTTACGTTATGCTGAAATTCTATTGAATTATGCTGAAGCAAAGGCTGAGTTAGGTATTTTGACTCAAGCAGACTTGGATAGGTCTATAAATTTATTGCGTGACCGTGTAGGTATGCCACGGGCTATTTTGGCTGAGTGGGAATCTAATATAGATCCTGTTCTTGCTGCCAAATATCCTGAGGTTAGATCTTCTCAAAAGGGTGCAGTTCTAGAGATTCGTCGTGAAAGAAGAGTTGAATTAGTTCATGAAGGCTTTCGTTATAATGATTTAATGCGTTGGTCATGTGGAAAATATTTTGCTGATATGCAGGAAGGAATATATTTCCCCAGTTTTGGTGTTTATGATTTAAATTCTGATGGTGATCCGGATGTGCTTATTATAGGTTCGGATTCAGAGAAAAAACAATATGAGGATGTATTAAATCAATATGAAATATTTGTATATACTTTATCTGATGGTTATATAACTTTAACAGATGGGACCAAGGGATATATAAAACCCGCAGGTAGAGATAATATTTTTACTTTTGAAGCTCCAAAATATTATTATATGCCTATTAGTGAACAAGATATACTTATAAATTCCAATCTGGTTCAAAATCAATTTTGGAAGTAGCATTATAAATTGAAATCATTGATTAGTAGGGAGTAGCTTTGTCTTTTTGATTAAGTCGGGAGTTATTAATATGAAAATTCTATGTATTTAAGACAGAAAAAGCGCTACTCCCTTTAGTTGATAATTGCATTTTATGGAATATGTAATTTCCGGAAAATTTTATTTCATTATAGCCATTGTTTATAAGGTATTACTCTTGGGGACTTCTAAAAAACATTATTTTACTTGGTCAGTAGGGTATATTAGGAAATAATATGCTATGAGGGATAAGTTATAATTATAATATTGATTT
>ENA-UONX01000761-UONX01000761.1-human-gut-metagenome-genome-assembly--contig:-P74old-NODE-761-length-40684-cov-13.334318_pt1 | contig 40684 bp, 51 predicted proteins | sample MGYA00242466_ERZ724013 | MGnify/ENA metagenome assembly ERZ724013 | reverse complement strand
GCGCATGTCGGCGGCCTCGTCAATAACCGCCCTCTGCGCCTCCTCCAACGGCACCGGTGTCTCGCCGCGCTGCGCGCGGATCAGCTTCAGCGCCGCGTGGCCCAGCTCCATGCACTCCTCCGCGAGCTGGCGGTAGAGATATTCATCGCCGTACTCCTTGCGAATCCGGTTAACCTGCTGCTTTGTCATAGTTTGCTCCTTTCACACGTCGTGCCCATTGTAAACGTGGTAGCGCTTGGTCGTGCGCGCCGTATTACGCCCGTCTGTTATGACCTGTTTGGGGTTGGCAGCGTCGTAGCGCACCGGCCTTGCGCGCCGCAGCGCCACAAGGTCGTCCGTCGTGTATACATCCTTCGGGTTTTCCCGCATGTAGTCCGCCGCCGCAGCCTTATTCCCCCAGCCGCAGCTCACGGCAGCGTCCACAAATTCCTCCCGCGTGTAGCTGCGTGCCTCGCGCGGCTCGTACGCCTCGTGTCCACCCTCGCCGCATTCACGTTCCAGGTTCAGCCTGCAAAGCCCCGCTCCGATGTGATGCTTGCATCCTGTGCAACTTTTCGCATCTTTCATCTCGTGCCCTCCATTCGCATCTGTTGCCTTGGAAATTCAATATCCCGCTTGCGCCTGCCGAGCTGTTCCAGCATCCATTCGTGCGGAATGGCCGAGAGATAGTCTACCAGCGTCCGCCCGGTGTTGGGGTGCTGCTCCACGCGCAGAAGGCGCAGGCTGCCCTCCTGTTCCATCTGCCGGTAGGCGGCCATGGCCGCGCCGGTGCAGGCGTTGGGTGGCCAGGCGTCCAGGCAGCGGATGCCGGGTATTTCCGGGGTGAAGCCGTCTTTCACAGTTTTGTCACCGCCACGTAGATGCCGGGGATGTCTGCCCAGAACTTTTCCACGATCTCGCTGGCCACCTGCGCGTCGTCGCGCCAGTAGCCGAGGCGCGTCATGCAGTCCTTGAGCAGCTTTTGCAGGTTGTCTGTGTCCGGGCGGGTGGTCTTGTAGGCTCCATCCGGGTGGCTGCCGCGCGGGAAGCACCACTTAACCACCAGCTGCACCGCGCCCTCAAAGGGTTCCTGCGGCGCGTGGGCGGCAAGATGGGCGGTGAGCTTGGCACGCGCCTCGCGGACAGCGGGCGGATCGTAGACGCGCGGGCGCTTGCCGCGAGTGTTCAACTTGTGTTCCTGCGCCGTGGCCGTCGGCGGGAGCATGGGGAGGAAAAATTCAAGCATCATCGTCTTTCTCCTGTGCAGCGGGATCGAGATGAAATGCGAACCCGTTACGCGTGCAAGCCGCCAAACTGCAGCGTCCGACCTCTTTTTCGGAATAAGTGAGTGATTTCACCCACAGCTCACACAGGCTCCCCATGCAGTCAACGAGGCGATTGTTTCCGGCAGCAACAGCGCCAATGCTCATCAACGGACAGTAATGATTCAAAGTCATACTTTTCTCTTTCCTTTCGCATGCTAAAGTGCTAAATCATCCTTCTGAAAATTCGACCGTGTCACTGTCATGCGCAGGCGAGGGGGAGATGGGGGCTGCCCTGCGCCCCATCCCCCCTGCCTGTGCGTGACAAGCCGGAGGCGGAAAATCTATATGTGTAACATATAGATTTCTGCACGCACGCGCAGGCAGGAATTTTTTCAGGCTTTGCACGCGCATATGCGTGCAATGTCTGATTTTTGCCCGCACGCGCGTGCAGGAAATGTCAAGGCTTTGCCTCCTGCACGCGCTTGATGACCCCGTCGTTTTTGTCGATGTAAAACAGGTCGCCGTAGTCTTTGATGTACCTGCGCACGCTCGAAGGGTCGACGTCCATGTATTCTGCGACCTTCCTTGTCGTCGGTTTTCCGTCGGTATCGCACATGGAAATGGCCTCCTCCAGCTTCTCCAGGCGCGTCTTCTTCCGCTCGCCAGACTTCTTCTGGTTGCTGCGACTGCCGGCGGCATGGGGTGCTTCTCCTTCGACGCGGATATCCTGCAAACACCCCACCCCGTCCATCTGGTGCGCGGGGTAGTCGAACCACAGGTCGCGCGGCGGGAAGCGCTCGAACTCGCGCAGCGTGCCCTCGATGCGCCAGGCGGTGCGCTTGTCGGAGCGCTCCCGTGCGGCCTGTATAGCCGTCAGGAGCCGCGCGTAGTCTGCCTCGGTCAGCAGCTTTTGCGCCAGCAGCTGCGTCTGCGCGAGGCTGCACAGCGCGTCCTGTGAGGCGTATTCCCGCCAGTCAGCAACGGTCGCGGCCGTGTCCAGCGCGCGGATGCAGGCATCGAGCGCCGCGCGGTCGCCCTCGGCCTTTTTCAGCGCCGGCGGCACTTCCAGCTCGATCATGTCGAGCATGGCGTCGGGATCGCGGGCGAACACGCCGGAGCCGCTGGCGCGGTCCATGGAGCGCTTCTGACCCTGCAAGCCCTTGGAGTGGTGGTGGCAGTAGATGACGGCGCAGCCCAGCTCTGTGCAGACGAGGTCGAACTGGTTGCAGAAACGCGCCATCTGGTCGGCGCTGTTCTCATCGCCGGTGATGACCTTGTAGATGGGGTCGATGACGATGGCAATGTAATCCCGCTTGGCGGCGCGGCGGATGAGGTGCGGGGCAAGCTTGTCCATGGGCACTGCCTTGCCGCGCAGATTCCAGACGTCGAAGTTGCGCAGATTCGCCGGTTCCACGCCCAGCGCCGCGTAGACGTCGTGGATGCGGTGCAGACAGCTGGCCCGGTCCAGCTCCAGATTGACGTAGAGCACGCGCCCCTGCGCGCACTGCCAGCCCAGCCAGCGCCGACCTTCGGCGATGGCCATGCACAATTCGATGAGCGCGAAACTCTTGCCGGCCTTGCTCGGCCCGGCCAGCAGCATCTTGTGGCCTTGCCGGAGTACGCCCTCGATGAGCGGCGGCGAGAGTCTGGGCAGGTCGTTCCACACCTGCTCCACGTTCTCAGGCTCCGGAAGGCCGTCCTGAATGCCCTCGATCCACTCGCGCCACTGTTCGTAGTTCTCCTTGCCAATGTTCTCAGCGACGATGTACTGCCGCTTCCCGGCCCGCGTCGCGCCCGGCATGCGGCTCAGGCGCGAGGGGTTGCGATTCTGGCTGTCGATCTTCAGGCCGTTTTTTTCGCAGACAGCGTAGAGGTAGTCCACGCGCCTGCGATATTCCTCGTAGTTGGCCGCGCCGATGTGGACGATGGCGTGCAGGCTCTTGCCGCCGGAGTGTACGACCACGCGGGCAGGCAGCTCCAGTTCGCAGATGAGGGCAAACTGACGCTCTATGTCCATGGTGTCCGATTCCACCAGCGCCCAGCGGAAGTCGGCGACATTCTCGTTTTTGCAGCCCCTGCCGTCGAGGGGGTTGAAGCGGATCCACGCGCCCGCCTCCGGCCGGTAGTCGCCCAGCACCGCGCCAATATCGTCGTTGCACCCGGACAGGGCCTCGATCAGCTCGCCGGCGGTGCGGTCCCAGCTGCCGCGCGTGGGCAGGAAGCGCCCGCCTTCCTCGTTCCACCAGGCGCTGGTAACGTAGCCCACCGTATCGCCGGCCTCGAAGAGCAGTTCCAGATAGCGGATCAGTTCGCGGGCGGGGTGCCAGTCGCGCGCCTCGGGCACTTCGCGCGCTTCCAGCCAGTTCGCGTCCACGATGGCGCCGCCGCCGATGACGCTGTCCCAGTCGAGCGCGCGCCCTTCCTCGCGCGGCGGTTCCCAGCCCTGCTCGCGGGCGTACTGCACGATGGTGCCGCCGGCGACCGGCGTGCCGGCGCCCTGAAAACTGTTCCACTTTTTCGCGCACTCGTTTGCGTGGTAGCGCGCGGGGTCGCGGCGGCTCCATGCGTCCCAGGTATCGGCGGCGTAGCCCTCTTCCTTGAGCGCCATGCCGACGTTCAGCCAGCCCTGATAGGAGAGCCGCGCGGGGTCGATGTGCGCCAGGACTTCCATGAGATCGTATTTCATGCGTTCATTCCTCCGGGCACGTACTGCGCGGGCGTGATGCCCAGCGGCACGCGCCAGCCGTTGCCGGCGATGCGGTCGATGAGTTTGCGGGCGTCCTCAAACTGCCATGTGCCGACGTGCAAAAAGCCCTTGTTTTCCAGAAAGCGGATCTGTTTTGGCGTGGTCAGCCCTTCGAGGCGGCGCTTGCCCAGCCGGTCGAGCAGCTTCGCCGCTTTTCCGGCGCTGCCGATCTCGTCCGGGAAGATGCCCAGCCTTTCCAGCGCAGCGAGTTGTTTATCCGTCGGCGGGCCCATCTCCCAGCCGAAGGCGGGCACATAGCCGGAAAGGTCTTCGGCCTGAATGGACATCTCGAACTGCAGGGGATCGACCAGCTTGCGCTTGCGCGAGCGCATCTCGGCGAGCTGTTTGGCCAGTGCTTCCTCGCGCTGGGCGACGACGTCCTCCGCCGCCTGCCTTTCCGCGGCCTCGATGTCCTCGGGGCACCCGGCCGCTTCGAGGTTTTCCGTCATCCTGCGCGCAACTTCCTCGCTCTGACAGATGAGGTGCGCGGGACGGCAGAGTTCATGCCGCTCGGTATGCCAGAGAAAGTCCAGCAGCAGGAGGTTTTTCTTTCCGGGAGCAAGCCGCGTGCCGCGCCCGACCATCTGGCAGTAGAGGGCGCGCGACTTTGTGGGGCGCAAAACGACGATGCAGTCCACCGCCGGGCAGTCCCAGCCCTCGGTGAGCAGCATGGAGTTGCAGAGTACGTCATACTCCCCGGCGGCGAAGGCCGCAAGCACATCCGCCCGGTCGGGACTCTGGCCGTTGACTTCCGCGGCACGCAGGCCGTGGGATGCGAGTATGTCGCGGAATTTCTGCGAGGTCCTGACCAGCGGCAGGAACACCACCGTGCGGCGGCCCGCGCATGCCTTGACCATCTCCTCCGCGATCTGATCGAGATAAGGATCGAGCGCCGTGCCCAGTTCGGCGGCCTTGTAGTCGCCGGCGGAGACGCCCACCTGCGAGATGTCCAGTTTCAGCGGCACGGTCAACGCCTGAATAGGCGAGAGGTAGCCTTCGCGGATGGCGCGCGACAGCGTGTATTCGTAGGCCAGCGAATCAAAATACTGGCCGAGGTTGCGCATGTCGCTGCGATCCGGCGTGGCGGTGACGCCGAGGACGCTCGCCTGCGGGAAATGCTCCAGTACGCGCTGGTAGCTGTCCGCGAGGCAGTGGTGCGCCTCGTCGATAACGATGGCGTCAAACCAGTCCTCCGGGAAGCGCTCCAGACGCTTTTCGCGCATCATGGTCTGCACGGAGCCGACCACCACGCGGTACCAGCTGCCCAGCGACGTTTCCTCGGCCTTTTCCACGGCGCAGCCTAGCCCTGTTGCCTGATGGAGTTTATCCGCCGCCTGTTCGAGCAGTTCGCCGCGGTGCGCGAGCACCAGCACGCACTTGCCCGCGCGCACACACTCCTCGATGACGCTGGCAAAGACGATGGTCTTGCCCGTGCCGGTGGGCAGCACCAGCAGCGTCCTGCGCGCGCCGTCCTGCCACTGGGACAGGACGGCGGCCTTTGCTTCTGTCTGATAAGGTCTTAACTGCATCACTTAGAATGTACCTGCCTTCCATGCGGGCGCGGCTGCCTGCGCGGGCGTCACCTGTGCAGCGGGCGCTTCGTCCGGCGCAAGGAACTTGTCCACGCGGTTGTTTTCCATCTCGCGGCCATCGCGCTTCCCTGTCCATCGGTTGATGTTCAGCCGGCACCAGCCGCGCGCGCCGATGACGCGCGGCCAGTCCATCTGCAGGCGTTCACCGCTCTTGCGCAGCCCGACGGAGGTGAAAAACTGGCACAGTTTCCATTCCATCTTCGTGTGCAGCGGCAGGTTTTCCGTGACCGTCGTCGTCTGTCCGCTGACAGGATCGGAGATGTCCAGCGTCACGATGGCCATGTTGCAGGCTGACAGCTTTTCGCTGCCGTTGTGGCGGCCACGCTCGAATCCCGTTACGATAAAAGGGTAGTCTCCCTCGGGCAGCACGACGAATGTGCTGTCGTGTTCGATTGTGTCGTTCCAGTCAAGTTCCCGTCCCGTGTTGTTGATTTCCGTCATGTGCTTGCCTCCTTAAAACGGTACCTTCGTGCGGTTTTCTTTGATTTTTGCGACGATCTGCGCCCAGCAGGGCAGCATCCAGCCATCGATAAAGTCCTGCGGGTAATCCCTGAAGGCCATGTCCGCGGGGAAGTAGCCCTTCTGCGAAACCACATAGACTACTTCTTCCGGCATAACGCTGCTTTCGCGCATCAGGCGCGCGACCTTCTCCGGCACGCCGGGAAAAGGCGGCGGCGCGGCCGGGGGGCTTGCCTCCGCGCCCACTGGGGCGGTTGTTACATTTTCTGCAACGGCTTCCGTCTCGCCCTTCGCCGTCCTGTCGCGGAGAAGGTGGGCGATGCCGGCGTAGCCAAGCGGCATTTCCTCCGGCAGGGCGAAACGGTTCTTGGCATCCCAGCAGGGGTTGTGCGTGGTGCGCAGTATGCGCTCGCCGCCCATTGCCTTGTTCTTGCCCTTCTGCGCGCCCTGTCCGTCCACGTTGATAACGTAGGTCTTGTAGCAGGCGAAAAGCACCATGTCGGCCCATTCCTTGATGAGCGGCGCGCAGGTCTTGGAGAGCTTCATTTCCCAACGGTCGTAGGCGCCCATTTCGTCCGGCTGCTCGAATTTGCGCATCTTGGCGTGCGCGGTGATGACGATATTGACGCCGCGGTCCTTGGCAAGGTCGAGGGCGGTGAGCAGGCGACCAAACTCTTCGGCGAGGTAGGTATAGCCCTTGCCGTAGCCAAATTCCTCGATGCCGCTCTTCTGCGCACGGGCGCAGACGGTTTCCGCGCACAACGCCTCCGCCCAGTCGGCGGTGTCGAGTACCAGCGTGCCCAACTCCGCGGGGCGGTCGGCGAGCCAGTGTACCTGCTCAAGCAGTTCTGTCCAGCTCTGCGGGCGCGGCGTGCGGCGCACATCCATATGTACCGTGCTACCCTCCGTATCGATAAATACCGGCCGGGGAAACTGCGCTGCGAGCGTCGATTTTCCGATGCCCTCCGGCCCGTAGATGACTGTCTTGATCGCCGTGTCGATCTTCCCGGATGTGAGTTTCATCAAAATTCACCAGCTTTCCATTTGGGCGGTTCCTGCGTAGCCTCCGGCGCGGAGAGCGCTATGCCGTCCTCGATGATGATCTGGCACTCTTCGCCGGTGGAGACGCGCGTGGCGATGGCCTGCAGGCCCTCGGACTCCAACCAGGCGCCGAAGTCGCGCAGCGTGTCCAGATCCATCTGCTCCAGCCTGTCCAGCAGCACAAAGCCGCACTCCGGGTCGAGGGCGCGCACGATGGCCGTGCCTACGCGCAGTTGTTCCGCGCCGGAAAGGTTGTCCCAGGCGAAGCCGTTGTAGAGCAGCTCGCCCTTTTCCACCGTCAGTCCCGGCAGGGGCAGAGGTGCGCTCTCCAGCAGCGCGCGCCGCCGCTCGCGTACTTTTTCAATCTGCGCGTTCAATTCGCAGTAGCGCATGGATGCTTCCTGCGCCTCCGCCTCGGCGCGGTCGCGGTCGAGGTTGGCGCGTACTTTGCGATTGATCTCGTCCACTTCGGCGATGCTCTTTTCCAGTTCCGCTGTCGATTCGTCGCGCAGTTCCAGTGCGTCCAGACGCGCGACGCGCAGGTCTTCCACCAGTTTGGTCAGCGCTTCTTCCGCGCCCCTGAGCGCCTTTTGCAGGCGTTCCACTTCGGCGCGCTGATGTTCCTCGGCGCGGGCGAGTTCTTCTGCCATGGCGCGCTTGCGGGCGTTCTCGCCGTTGCGCGCGAGTATGTCCTGCTGCCGGCGGATGAGTTCCGCCGCGCTGATCAGCTCGCGGGGCGCGTCCGGGTATTCGGGCAGTTCGCGCGCTGCGGCGCCCTTCTGCTGGGCGATGCGGCCGGTGAGCAGGCGCTCAGAATACAGCTCCGCCTCTTCCTTGTCCAGCAGGGCAAGCTGGTCGCCCACGCCGATGACCTTGAGCAGCGTCTGTGCCTTTTCTTTGGGGGTGGCGTGCAAAAACTTCGGCAGATCGAGGGCAAGCTGGGTGACGAAATCGTCCAGAAGCTGCTGCCCGTAGCGCGCGCCGGAAGGATCGGTGACCCGCAGTGCGGAGTTCTTGCCCTTGCGCTCCACCAGCAGGCCGTTGGAGAGTTTGACGCGGATGGACGGCGGTACGACGCTGCCCTCCCGTTGCGGTTGCGTGGGCCGGTGGCGGTCGCCGCCCAGCGCCCAGGAGATCGCGTCCAGCACGCTGGTCTTACCCTGCCCGTTGCGCCCGCCGATGACCGTGAGGCCATTTTGCCCCGGCTCCAGCGTCAGCGCCCGCACGCGCTTGACGTTTTCGATCTCGAGTTTGTTGATCTTTACGCTCATTCGTGCGCCTCCTTATCTTCGATGCGCTTCCAGACAAAGCGCCCGTATCCCCCGTTCCTCCACTGCCCCAGGCCGCAGTAGCGCCCGTAGTCCAGGGCCATCTCGACCACATCCCATGTGAGCGCCTTGGACTTGGCCGTGGCGTTGTTGGGCAGCAGCGTCACCTCGAAGGCCAGCGACCACGGGTCCTCCACCATCTCGCTGGCGGCCAGGGCCACGCGCTCACCCTTCATGGTGCTGGCGCGCAGGGGGCGTTCCAGCTGATCGTCCTCGTCGGTGATGTAGGCGCCGTTGCGCCGGAGCGGGATGCGCCGCGGCGCGATGAAGAGGAACTTGTCCACCTTGGCGCGCTCCTGCGCCACGTCCACCTGCGCCTTGATCGCGCCCAGCGCCGACTTGAAGAAGCCTTTGAGCATGTAGTCCATGAGCAGCAGGCGGTTGTCCTCGTCGCGCATGAACACGGTGAGGCCCTTTTCCTCGATGCCTCCGAGCAGCTCGTCCTCCTCCGCGCCGAGAGCGGGCGAAGGGGCGCGGCTCGATATGTACTGCGTGCGCACCGCCGGATCCGCCGGCTGCCCGCCGAGGATGGGCGTGAGCCCGCGCAGCGCGTAGCGCCGGGTCTCGATGTTGAGTTTGATGTCTGACATTTGGTCTTTCCTCCTTTGGTCTTTTGCTGTTGCCGTTTTTCGCTCCGCTACGCCTTTGCCTATCTTCTCGTAGCCTTTCCATGCCGTTGCTTCTCTTTGCTTTGCTAGGCTTTGCCGCCGCATCGCCTGTCTGTGCCGGGCTGTTGCCCTTCCGCGCGCGGCGGAGCGATACTTTTGCGTCACATCGCGAAGCCAGTCAACGCGGATGCCTCGCCGTATAGGGCCAGGCCCTTGCCTTGCAGCACCGTTCCTTTCATCGGCCTTGCATTACTATGCATTTCTATGCCGTCGCTGTCTTTCGGAACATTGCCGCGCTCATCTATGCCTTGCCTTCGCCCAGCTTTGCCGTGCGGCGATCCGCATTGCCTTCGCAGGGCCTCGCCGAACTCAGCCTCTACCAAGCTGAACAGTGCCATACTCCGCCCTCACCACGCCATACGGTGCTGTGCTTTGCCGCAGCTCAGGATCGCGCAGCCTTGCCATTGCCTTGCAGCGTGAAGCGTCGCGTAGCCGTTGCGAAATACGACAGTTCACCGCTTTACCCCCGCTTCGCCCGACGCCGCAGAGCCCCTGCTTGTCTCAGCACAGCCTTGCAATGCCGCTGCTCCGCTTCGCCGTCGCCGGGCTTCGCTCTGCCATGCCGTCGCCCTGCTTGGCGCGTCCCCGCTGTCACGTTACTAAGCTTTTCCTGGCTATCGCTCAGTCAGGGCCCGCGCAAGGAGGCCATGATCTCCGCGCGCGGCTGCTGGCCGTAGAGGATGGCCAGCGTCTCCACGCCGCCGCGGTCGAGGTAGTACTTGTGGCGGGATCGGTATCCACGCCCGAAGACGAACGCCCTGCGCTTGTGCTCGCGGCGGATGCACTTGTTGGCCGTGCGCGGGTCGAGGTGAAAGGCGCGGTAGACCTTCTCGGCTTCCCACAGCACTTCGCCATCCACTTCCACCGGCTCGATCTGCCCGAGGCGCTCTGTCAGCGTGCTTTTTTGCGCTTGCACTTTCTCGCCTCCTGTGGTATACTGTTCTTGTCTGATTTGGTCTGCCCCGGCTCCGACGTTGCCGCGTCGTCCGGGGCCTCTTCATGTCCGCCGCTCAGCTCTCCACCCGCCAGCCAGATGCAGACCATCGTGGCGATGGAGCCGAGCAGGTAGCCGAGGAATATCCATCGAAACGCCATCTACCATCACACCTTCCATTCGCACTTCACGCCGTCCCGTTCGCGCCGCTTGCGCAGGCGGGCGTCGCTGTCGATCTGTTTTGGCGCGCAGATGTACCGTGCCAGGGAGCGCACGTCGATGCGCGTGCCCTCGCAGGCGAAGCGGATGCGCCCGTCGCCGGCCATCTTGCGGATGGTCGCCGGCGACCGCCCGATGACCTTGCCGGCCACTACGAAGCTGCACGCCTCGCCATAGCACTCCACCATCAGCCGTTCGCGTTCGCTTGGGTCCATGTCCTTGCCTCCTTCCTTCACAGTATCATTGCAGCCGCCACGATCATCAGCGACGCGCCCACCGCCACGCCGAGGCAAAACCAGCCCCAGCCGATCTCGGTCAGCGTGCGCTTGTCCTCGCGGATGACCTGCTCGCGCAGGTAATCGTCCAGCTTCTCCCGGCGCAGCTGCGACGCCCTGTGCAACTCGTGCCGCGCGTCGCGCTCCGAGGCCGCCAGCGCCCCGTGCAGGCGCGCGTTCTCGCGCCGCACCGCTTCTACGTCCCGCTTCAGTTCGCCGCTCACCAGCCCCGCCGCAGTCGCCTGCGCCAGCCGTTCAGCGCCCGTGCCGCACAGCGTGATGCGGCCCGTCTTGCCGTCGATCACCTTTAACACTCTCGCCTGCTGCATCCCCGTTCGACTCCTTTCGTTTGAGCTGCGCGATCCGCACCCGCAGCATGTCCTGCCGCCACGTCCCGGGTGCCGCGCGCAGAAGTTCCGCCCGCGCTTCCTCCAGCGTCAGCGCGAAGATGGGCTTGCCCATGCTACCCCTCCTTATTCAAAGGCCGCTTCAGCTGCTGCTTGATGTCGTTGAGCTTGTCCATCAGTCGCGCGATCTGCGCGCGCAACCTGCTCGCCTCTTCTTCCATGCGGCGGAACTCATCCGCCAGCAGCAGGCTGCGGAGGATGTCCACGCCCCGCGGCAGCTTGTAGATAGCGGCGATGTCCGTCTTGCAGGTGATGCCGGGGTGGTACATGTAGACCGGCTCGACCAGCTCCGAGTACACGGCGTAGTCAACTTTCTTACCGATCAGCGTTTCAAATTCAGCCTGCATCATGTCGTGTGTCCCTCACTTTCTTGACAGCGTGAAAAATATTGCCTATGATAAAGGCGGGAGGTGAGACTATGCAACGTCGCAACGACGGTCCCACGACGATCATTATCGTCAACGTCGTACATGGCGGAGCGTTGAGCGGTCTGTTGGACACGCTGAAAAAGCTGTTCTCCAGACGCTGATCCGCACGTCATGTATCCGCGACGCAACGCATTGCACCGCAACGCATATTCACGCAATGCTCCGCATAGTCCAGCTTCCGGCAGCCGGTCGCACCCCGACCGGCTGTTTTACACTCTTTACCTCCCGCTGGTCTGGTCGAGCATGTCTACCATCCTTCCTTTCGGTACGATCTGCCGCGTCCCATCCGCGCCCCGGACGACGGCGTATCCCCACGCCGCATGCGCTTGCTGGATGATCTGGTGGTTCATGGGGTGGTCTCCTTGTGGTGGTCGGTCGTGTCTTGCAAACTGCAGTTCTTCCTTTTCTCTCCGAACAGATTGTGACTTCATTTCGACAATCGCAGAATCACTACATATTGTAGTTGCGAATCGCTGTTGCATACTGTATAATGTGTTTTGGCGACTGCAGCGCCAACACTATTGCAGCAAAGGGGGCGATTTAAAAGGGCGTTTTGAGGGAAAGGAGGGGTTGTAATGGCTGTTCGTAAGATTTCCGTCAAGCGAACTGCTCGCGTGTATAGCAACAAGGTGACGATCCGCACGACCGTAAGCGCCAACGGCTCTACACGAAGCACTTCCAAGACGATCCGGCTCAAGTAGCCCCGGTGTCCCCACCGTTTGGCGGGGGCATTTTCTGCATTTCTGCGAAAAACAGTTTCTCAACGCTCTCGCCGTAGTATCGTGCCAACGCGCATTTGATGTTATCGCGTGGAACGCGCGTGCCGTTTTCGTAAGCCGACAGTGCCGAAACGCTGATGCCTACTGCCGCAGCTACAGCTTCCCGGCGTCGTTTGCCTCGTAGGGCTTTAAGCCGGTGGTTGGGGCGTATTTCCTTCACACTCTTCCCTCCTTATGCCGGTCGGCCTCGTTGCTCATTTGGTGACTTTTCGGTCAAAAAAATTTGCACGATTCGGTCAATGGGCACTTCGAGGCTCTCGGCCAGTGCGCGCGCTTCATAGATGTCCGGCTCTTTTGCGCCTGTGGTGATTCGGTTGAGCCGCTGTCGAGGCCATCCCAACTGTTTGGCCAAGTCTGACTCGTGGTCGAAACGCTCATAGATTAAGCCCCGCAAGGCTTTCACCTTTGCCACTCCTTGCTCCTCCTTTCGTTGCTCGTTTGGTGACACAAGCATTGTAACATCTTTCGTTTTGGTTGTCAACTATCTGGTGACTATTTTTTGAAATTTTATTTTTTGTCTTGATTTTGGTGACAAAATGTGTTTTAATAAGGATATGAAGTTCTGGAGGGAAACCATGTACGATTTCGGGAGACTCTTAAAACAGTTGCGCATCGAGCGAGGCTTGAGTCAGGAGAAGCTCGCCGAGCTTCTCGGTACGTCAAAACAAGTCATCAGCCGGTACGAAAGCGGTCAACGCGCGCCCAAGATCACCGTCGTGCAGGCGTTTGCCGATAAGCTCGGTGTGCCCATCGCCGTATTGACGGGTGCCGACCAGGATGTTGACTACTCCCGCTACCCCGACCTCATCCCCATCTCGCGAATGAAGCTGCGCCGCGTGCCGGTCATCGGCGAGATCGCCGCCGGCGTGCCGATCACAGCCGACCGGCAGTACGACGAATACATTGAAGTCCCCGACACCGCCGACGCCCGCAAATACGATCTCTCCCTGCGCGTCAAGGGCGATAGCATGAAGCCCCGCTATCTCGACGGCGACTTGGTCTTTATCCGCTGCCAGCCCGACGTGCGCGACGGCCAGATCGCGGCCGTCGTAGTTGGCGGAGAGGCCACGCTCAAGCGCGTCTACCACGTCCCGGGCGGCGTCCAACTCATCAGCGAAAACCCGGAGTACAGCCCCATGTTTTACACCGAGGATGATGTCAACGACATCCACCTCATCGGCCTCGCCGTGGGGTTCATGCGGTGGGAAAAGCAAAGATAAACATTGCGGCGCGAGCCGTAAGAATACGAAGAGGAGGGCACACACATGATGAACTCAAAGCGTTTTTTCGCAAAGCGCGCCGGCCTTCGCGTGTTGACGACGTTGGCCATCATTATGGCGTTGGTGGCCCCCAGTGTCGGGGTGTTGGCAGAGGCCAGTGAATACGATTCTGCAGGCGTTACTGAAACACCTCATTACGATGATGTCATACTTTTCCGTGATCTTCCTTGGTTTACGGATGTGGAAGCCTATGTCGATTCATTGACAGAAGACCTTATTGACTCCGACACAACAAGGCGAACGATGAGGGTGCTCAGTATTCACGCGTCGGAAATCACTAACTACATAAATCCTCAGAGTTTGGACAGAGAATATATCATTTTCGATAATAGAGAAATCCTATTTAGTTTTCGTTTTCCTGTAGCGCAGAGCGATGTGATCGTTGGTGAATACCCAGTTCTCTCAGTAAGCGGTTTTGCGCTACCCAAAGTAGATGGAAATCTTGTTTACGAAGATTCTTCGGTAAGTCAAACAGTATATGCTGAATATATCTTCGATACAGACCAGATCGATGATACCGCAGCGGCAGCGCGCGACTTAAAGGTAAAACTTTCTTACTTGTACGGTGAACCTGCGCGGGAACGTACAGACAATCCTCAATATTACGCACTTTGGCTTGGTCAAGAAAACACGTATGTTGCACTGGAATATCGTCAAAGCATACCATCCATTTATATCGCGTATGGAATCCAAAATATTCCAGAAATGGTGGCAAGAATTGAAGGGATACATGCAGATGCAACTGCGGGGCTATAAAGAACACTTTTACGACTAACAAACACGCCCCGCCGATGCTGCAACATCGACGGGGCACCGCAACCCATGCCCCTTGACTGCGAAGCGCCCATGCGTAGTGCATACTTTTCACGTCTCGTGATATTTTTCAATCACATGGTTGATTTTTTCTCGTTTCTGCAATATACTAAAGATGGGAGGAGCGTACTTGGAAGAGTACAATGCTATATCTCCTCGGGAAGACGTCGAAACTTTCATCGAATTTGCTAAGTTCTGTGCTGCTGGAAGAGGTGACGATGTTTTCATTTTGATGGAGAGGCGGAAAAACAAGCAGTTTATGGATGACCACAACTACCTGCGGACAGATGTGATCAACCTTATCCGTCGACTCCGCATCGGAGAATACTCGCATACGTCCTGGAAAGATAAGACTACGGCCTACGTGTTCGGACTCAACGATGACGGCCTGGATATCTACATGAAATTGAGCAGGACGGACAAAACTGGTACAGGGGAAGAAAGAGGCACAACGCTCGTCATCTCGTTCCACGAGCAGGAGTGGCCTTTGGAATTCCCCTACCGAAGAAAGAAAGGAGCGGCAACATGAGTACAAATATCGCCTATTGCGAAGCTTGTGACGTTCTCGTCTCCTGTCATATCCAGGAGCCGAGAGAAGAAACTCTTATCGTCAGGGGCAAGGAAGTCGCCGCTTTGCAGAAACACGCTTATTGTCCTCATTGCGGAGCAGAGGTGACGCCAAACGAAATCATCGACTATAATGTCACGCATGCGCATGACGCCTATCGCAAAAGCATAGACGCCATGACTCCCGGCGAGATCCGCGCTCTTCTGGAAAAATACGACATCGGCGCGCAGCCGTTGAGCAATCTGCTCGGCTGGGGGGCGAACACGATCGATCGCCAGATAAGGCATACGATCCCGGATCGCGAGCATACCCGCCGCCTGCGCGAACTGAACGATCCCGCCGCTATGCAAAAACTGCTCGAAGAAAATAAAGCCAGGATCGCATCTTCTGCGTATAGAAAAGCCAAAAACGCAGTAGATGCGCTACTCCGGCAGCAGATAAACTCCTCGTTTGTGATCCACTATAAGAAGCATCCTCCCCAATGGAAACTGGGTAAGTATGAACTTATACTGGCACAAGGAGGAATATGATGGCTGGTCTGACGTATGAAAACTGTTTTGCGCAGCATTTTGAAACAGCTTTAAGCTTCAATGTCGAATTGAGTAAAGAAAGAGACTATGCGCTCTCCTTATCCTGCAAGGTTCAACCCACGATCAATTCACAGGTTGCGATCTTGACTGTTGTTCTGGAGATAGAGGCTCGGCTGACGCCCGAAGACAAAACACCGGTCACAGTCGCACGTGGAAAGTTTCACGCCATATTTCTTCGTGACGATGCAGACGACGTTGCGCTTGACACGCAGCTTCGTCAGACGGCCTTTCCGATCGCCATTCGCGAAATACGAAAAATGCTCGTCCAGGCAACTTCTATCTTAAACTTACCAGAATTATTTGACTTTCCCGATATAGATATGGAAAAAGTCGAATGGAAGGAATCTATTTCGTGTGACTAATCGAATCCCTTGCTGATAACTCGCAGTAAAAGTCCTCCCGCCGGCGGCAACCGAACAGGAGGATGCCGCAACCCCACGACCGTCAAATCCCGGGCATTGCTATACCCATTTTACCAGTCCGGGCCGCGAAAATCAAGCCAACGGAGGAATAAACATGCCCAAAAAGCAAAAAAGCGGCCTCTACCGCACAAAAATCAAAATCGGCGTGGACGCCCAGGGCAGGGACATCAACAAATGGGTCTCTGGTCGCACCATGGCCGAGCTGGAAGACGCCAAGCGCGAAGCCCGCGCTTACTACATAGAAGGCTCCGCACTTCAGACTGACCAGTTGTTCGGCGCATATGCGACCACCTGGTATCACGTCCGCAAAGAGCCCCGTCTCTCCGATTCCTCCAAGGCCGCTTACCGCTGCATGTTCAATAAGTGGGTGCTTCCCGCGTTCGGCGACCGCAACCTGCGCGCGATCCAGCCGTTTGAGCTCCAGCAGTTCGTCGACCGTTTCTCCGGCTCTTCCAAGAGCCAGATCACGTTGGCTATGACGATCTTGGACGGCGTGTTTTCCTCCGCGCTCGCGGACAGGATCGTATCCACGAACCCCGCCAGCGGCCTGATTCGTCCGACAGCCACTCCCGCGCGGGAGAAGCGCGCCCTGACGGAGGAAGAACGCGCGCGGGTCGAGGCCGTGTGCGAAACGCATCCGCACGGCAAGTACCTGGCGGTCCTTTACTATACCGGCGTTCGCCCGGGCGAGGCGCGCGGCCTGCAATGGGGCGATCTCGACTGGGACGCCGGCCTGATCCACGTACAGCGCGACGTTGACTACGCCTCCAAACGCGGTCTTGTGGGTACCCTGAAAACCCCATCCGCCGACCGGTATATTCCCATCCACCATCGTCTGGAAGCGCTCCTGCGCCCGTCGTGCGGCCCGGCGAATGCTTTTCTCTTCGAGGGTAAAGATGAAAAGCCCCTGGCGCAGATCACCGCCACGAGGATATGGATCGAGCTCATGGATGCCTGCGGCCTTGTGGAGCCCATCCCGCAAAGCGAGCAAAAATACGGCAAATGGGATATCCGCAGCAAATTCCGCCCTCTGATCTCCCCGCACACCATGCGGCACAATTTTATCACGATGTGCTGGGAGGCCGGAATGGACGTGCTGCTGACCATGAAGATCGTCGGCCACGCCGACTACCAAACGACCATGAACATCTATACGCACCTTTCAGACAAACACCTCGAGCGCGCAAAAGAGCAGCTGGAGGACGTCTTCTCTGCAAAAGCAGCAGAAAAGCGGCTTCAAACGCTGTAAAACCGTTCAAGGCAAAGTTGCACAAAAGTTGCACTTTTCCGCAGGCCCGCCCGAAGCGCATATAGCAAAAGCCCCGAAACTTCAACAGTTTCAGGGCTTTTCTTTGGCGTGCCTGAAGGGATTCGAACCCCTGACCTTTTGGTTCGTAGCCGAAGAAAACTGATTGCCCGTATGCGAAAACACCTTGTTTTATTGGCTTTTTGCCGTCAGTGTTTTCTATTTCCACGAAAACAAAGTTGCACAAAAGTTGCACCGTTGTTTAATATTATAAACTTGGAATTTAGCAAGAGAAAGGGGCGAGGTTCCCCGCGCCCCGTCGGTCTTGCTTGCCTTGTCCTACTTGCTACCCCTCCACCGCACGCAGCGATGGCCGCGGACGATATACAGCGTCGCACTCTCCGGCAACGCCGCAAGGTTGCGCACATCGTCATCCGTCGGCTCAAGGCCATGCTGGTAGTGGTTGCTGTACAGCGCGATGCGCGCGCCCTCCGGCCAGCCGCCGGCAAATACATCCTCTGCCGGCGCGTAGGGGTCGAAAAGGCGCAAAATGGCCATCCCTCGCTCCGACTGGATCACCAGCGCGGCAGCATCCGCGTAAATGTCCCCGAACAGCGCGACCCCGAAGGCCACACCTATCCTACCCTCGCACGACACATGCAGGGCTTTGTCCTTCTGTTCATTTCTCATGCGCATTGGCATATAGATCACCCTTTCCAGATGTATCAGCCATGCGCATAACTGTATTTATATAATATCATAATGCTTTCGTAGCTTCAAGCCGATTTTAATGCTTGTTTTGCATTAAAAAGCAGGCGGAGCAATCGCCCCGCCTGCCGGTGATCATTCGTCCGTTTCTTCCTCGGTTTCCTCAGTCGTGATCGTTACCATGTTCAACTGCTCCGCTACCGCCGCTTCGATCGCGTCACGATCAGCGGTAAAACCCCTCTTTTCCAGTCCAACAATAACATAGTCCAGCTTTTCCGCGCCTTTGCCCGCTCCGTATAGCTGCTCTGCGGCGTAGACCAGCGTCCTGACCGTGGCGCTCAAAAGCGCCTGCTGGCTCTCGGTCGTGCGCGCCTTTATCCACGGCACCAGCTTGTACGTCACCAGTGCCGCCAGCAGCGCGATGATTGCCTGAAAGATGGGGGTCAAATCAATGTTCATACGTATCCTCCTTTACAGCCTGTCCACCAGAAATTTGAGCACATATCCAACGATGCCACTGGCCAGCGCGGTAATGATGGTCAAGCGTACCTTCTCATAGTTAGCCATGGGCTTTGCCTTTAACTCATCGACGTCCTGCCGCACGGCGCGCACGTTTTTCTCTATGCGTTCCTGTCCCTCGGCCAGCGTCCCAACATTGGCCGTCAACTCCCGCATGGATTCGATGAGCGCGTCTTGCTTGTCCAGGCGGTTAAAAATCGTGTGGATCTGCTCGCGCGTGCCCGCCTCAAACTCGCGCAACTCGACGATGTTGCGCGTGATCTCTGTCTGCTCCATGTGCTATGCCACCACCTTCGCATACTTCCCCGACACCCAGAGGATGCGCCCACCGACAAGCACGGGCACCCAGTTATCCTCGTTGGCGTAGACCAGTTTGTCGCCGTTTTCGGCCACACCGGCGGCATCGTATTGCTTGCCTGGCCCGGTGCGGATGTAGGCGTCGCCGCCGGAGATGAGGACGTTGCCGGTCGCGGGCCTGTCCTCTGTTTCCATATCATCGTCCACTTCCAGCGCCATGAGCGCCTTGAGGGAATCCGGGCCGAACTCGCCGTCCACGAGGATGCCCGCGTCCTTCTGCAAGGCGCGCACCGCCGCTTCCGTGTTGGGGCCGTATTCGCCGTCCACGTCTCCGGGGTCATAGCCTGCGGCCTTGAGGCGGCGTTGCAGGTCTTCCACGTCCTTGCCCTCGCTCCCGTCCCGCAGGATGCGGCTGCCAAGGGGGATGGAGGGTTCCTCCACTTCGCCGTCGTATCGGTCGCCGTTGGTCAGCACCACGGCGGTGTGGCCCTTGGTCTTCGTGACCAGAATGTCGCCCGCGCCCAGATAGTCGTCCTGACTGGTGTACTTGCTGGACGTGAACTTCACGAACTCGCCGGTGTCCATGAGATACGCGGCCTCCGTCGCCGTGTAGAAATCGCGCGCCATGATGCCGGCATAGGCGCAGCACACGCGCACCAGCCGCGCGCAGTCCGTCTCGCACTTCACCGTCGCCTTGGCCGGGTCGTAGCCCTTGTCCTTCACCGCGTTCCACAGCGTCTGATTCTGGTACTGGTCGTAGCCGATGTTGTCATTCGCACACGCCGCGCGCATCGCCCGGGCGATCTTCGCCGCCTTCTTCGGGTCTTTGGCCCGCAGCACCACCCAGCCCTTGGAATGTTTGTACCAATTCTGCGTCGATACTTCCTTACCAGTCTGATCGCCGGCCTTGCCGCCGTGGGCCTTGCCGTTCTCGTCGATCCTTGCGCTGCCAATAATAACAGCCATAAAAAACGCCTCCTTATTTTTTCGTGTACAAAAGTCGAATGTAAACCGTTCCTGCACCATCACTAATGACCACGAATCGGTTGTTCGCCGGATCGGGCGACACCATGAACTGCCGCCCACCGTCGCCTGCAACGTATCCATGCGGATAAACCTGCCCCGTATCCTCGCGGGCGAAAAACGTCGCGCTTGTATCTATCCACATGGATTCCATGCCGCTCATCGTCGCCGCCAGATAGGATTGATGATCCGCAGTCGATGGAGTCTGCGCCGTGAACATCCTCGCATAGATCTTCTTGCCGTCGATCCATACATTTCCGGTCTCCGTCTCAAGCGTCGAAAACTGCTCTACACCAAACACGCCGTTCTGCGCGATGATCGGCCCGTAAAAGTTGAACGCCCTGCCCGTGCCTTCATAGCGCACGATCACCGGCGTTCCCGCCTCCGCCTGGGCTTCGAGCCACGCATTGAAGTCCGTCGCGGTCGCCTTGTCGCTGAAGAACCAGATGTTTGGAACGCCTGATGAGGTCAACCCTCCCATCATCGTGCCAGCCACTTTTTGTGATGCCGGTGCGTTTTTGGATACCACCTTGAACTGTTCGTTTTCGCAGGTGATGCCAAAATCATCAACTTCCGGCGCGCCCGGCGCGGTTATTACGTAGGCGTAAGTTCCCGATGCCGCCCCCGTCCCTGACGCAACCGCCTTGACGTTCACACCGTCCACGATGCGAAGATTTTGGCGATTTGCCTCCCCGCCAAACCCCATCGCCCCGTTACGGTAGTCCACGTCCCACCATACTTCCTTCGTCGCCAGCGCGTTGCTCGCCTGGGAACTGTCGTAGAGGTCGGTGACCGTCACCTGGAACTCATAGCCCGTCATGTCGTCGAACGTGTCGATCACCGCGCCATTCTTTTCCAGTTGCACGCTTTTATTGATGGATGTGGCACTCAGCGTTTCCGTGTCGCAGCTCGTCCATGTTTCCGTTCCGGCTTTTCGGTAACGGACGTAGTATTTCAGGCTGTTTTTCTCCGCGCCGTTCACCTTCAGGCTGCTCACGCTGGCCTTCACCGTCGCCCGCACGCAGGTCCCGTCCACGGCGATGGCATTGTCCTCTGTCGTACGCTCCACTTCAAATGTCGTAATGGACGGCTTTTTCCAGGCAACGACCGTCAGAGATGCGGAATATGTCCTGGATAACCCGCGGCTGTCCCGCACCGTGTACTTGTATGATACCGTCCCGCTCCCGGAAATGGGGGAGTGGCTAATGTTGTTCCCGCTTGTCGTATAGGTCCTGTTCTCGATCACCAACTCATACGAGGAGATCGTCGCCCCGTATTTCCCCGACCCGGACAGGGCAAAGTTGACCCCCGACTTGCCCTGCACATACGCGGCGATCTTCCCGGCGGAGGATACGCCGCTCACCCACGTGCGGCTCGGCGTGCACGTCGCGGTGGGCGTGGCGTCGCTGGGAAGGGTAAGCGTTACGGAAGTCGAGACCGTCCCGTAGCTCACACCGCCCACAAACGTTTCCGCCTCGATCGTCAACTGCGCCGTGGCCGTCGTCTTGAAATATCCGCCCGCGCTCTCCGGCACGGTGTAGGTGTGGCTTGTCCCCGTGCCAAGGGAATAGGTGGCCAGCGTCGTACTGCCGATTTTATATCGCAACGTCGTGCTGCTGCCGGAGACCACCTTCTGGATCGTCGTCTTGACGGACCCCTTAAGCGCCACGCTTCCCACATTGGCGGAGGGGACGTTGCCCAGAAGTTCATAGACGACGTCCACCGTCCAATAGTCCGGGTCGGTGTTGATCTGAATGGACTTGGAGCCGTCCGGCTGGATGACGCCCACGAAGAGGTCGTCCCCCTGCTGGAACTTCGCCTGCATGTACCCGGCGATGCGCTCCAGCGCCGTGCCTGATACCGTCCTGGAAACGTTGAAATATCGGTATTTTCCGTTACCAGAAGCGTCGGCGGCGGTAAAGACGCTGTCCAATACCGCCTGCCCGTCCCATACGCTCCATTCGTTCGGCCCGACCGAGACGGAAGGCTTGCAGCCAATGCGCAGGCGCTTTACCGCGGAGGCCGAATTGCGCACATAACCGTGAAACGTGATCCCTGTAATATTAACACCCGCGCCGCCGAGCGTCTCATTGTTCGGGATCGTGAAGATGACCTGCCTGAGCCCGGAGGTATTCCCAACATAGCGCAGGTCGTACCATCCGGGCGACGAGGTGCAGGCCGTCGGCGTCAATCGTATTGTCGGCATTTTAACCTCCGTATCTGAGCATCATGAAGTGCCCGTTCACGCATCGAAAAGCGACCGCGGCGTCCGCCCCGAAGATCAGGGAATCGGTGATATGCGCCCTTGGCGATGTCATCTTGTTTTCCTTTACCGTGATCGTCGGCATGTCGTTTTCGGAAATGACCACGCCTTGATGGGTGACATGCGTTTCAAATGGGCTGTCCGAAGAATACAGCCCGATGTCAGAACCGTCGATATGCACACCGCTTTCAATGTTTGAAACACGGCCGCCTATCGCCTCGATCTCCTCTTTTCTGAGCGTGATGCCATCCGCATTTGCTTCGATCTCCACCCGCAGAGCATTGATCTGCTCATTGTATTTCGATGCTTCTGCGACCTGGGCAAATATCTTGTCCGGCGAAACGATAAACTCGGCGTGCTGCGCCACGGTATTTCCCAATATGCCAAATTCTTCCTCAAGCGCCGCCAGCGTACTGTCCACTTCGGAAAGGCCGGAACGAAGGTCGCCCGTGTCGTTAACGGTCTCCCAGCCGGAGCCGTAAATCGTCGCCGTGAGCGCGTCCGCGTCGGTGAGGATGTTGACCTGCCCCGGCTGCGGCGCGATGGGCGCAACCGCCGTCAGTGCCTCCGCCTCCGGCGCGGCCATCGCATGCACAAGCGTCACCGGTGTTCCCGCCTCTGCCTGCTCCGCAAGCCATTCGTTGAACGCCGTAACTGTTGATTGATCGCTGAAAAACCAGATGTTCGGAACGCCGCTGCTGGTCAGGCCGGCCATCATCGTGCCGGCGACTTTCTGCGATGCCGGCGCGTTTTTGGAGACCACGACAAAGTGGCTGCACAGCGCAGGAAAATCTTCCATTTGCAGCGCGCCTGTCGCGCTGATAACGTAGGCATAAGCGCCATCCGCGCACGGCGTGGTCGATGCGACCGCAGACTTGCCCGCGCCGTCCACCTCCACGATGGCCGTCCTGTGCGTCACCAGCACGTCGCCGTCCACGGACACCTCCACCGTGTCCTCCGCCCCCGGCAGCCCGTAGAGCGGTTTATCCGGCGCGACCGTGCCACCACCCATGGAGCGGTATGGCTCGTAGCCCGTCGCCGCGCCGCCTATCTCCAGCTGGATATTGCTGAACGTACAGTCGCTGCCGGTCACTGTCCCGTTTGTACACAGCAGGCTCAGGTACACTTCATCGTCCGCGTCCGGGGTGAAGGTTGCCGAGAGGCTCCCCGTCCCGCTCCCAAACACCAGCGAAGCGCCGCTGAGAAACGTGTTGTCGTCCGCGCCGCGCAAGCCGATCCGGGCGTCGCCGGAAACATATTTATCAAGCGTTGCCGAAAGCGCATAGGTCGTACCTGCGTGCAGGCGGAAGACCGGCGTGCGCGCTCCGCGCCACGTGCCGCCGTCGCCGGTTGTGTATATGCGCACGCTATCGCCGGATACATTCATTTCCGCGTTTGATGTGGATACGTAAAGGTCGCTGAGATTAACAAGATTTTTCCCACACGCCCTTATCTCCACGCTCTCTCGCCCGGTGATAGCGCGGATGTTCTCCGGCGAGGGTGCGCCCGTTCCCGCCTGCTTCGCCCGGCATCTCGCCGTGGTCTCTGCCCGCTCGATCTGCCCGTCTTCGCTGTTGAGCGTCACGAAACTCGCAGCCTCATACTCTGCGTAAGTGGTAGCGGAACTGCTCATCTCCAACTGGATGTTCGCAAATGTACAGCCGCCCGTCAGCACCGTGTCGCTGGTGCAAAGCGCGCTCAAAAACACGTTCATCGTCGCCGCCGGCGTGAACGTTACGGAAAGCGTCCCCGGCGTATCGCCAAAAACCACGGACATGCCGGACACGAACGTGCGGCTCTCGCGCTCCCGCAGTCCCACGCGCGCATACCCGGAGGCGTATGCCTCCAGCGTCGCCGAGAGCGTGTAGGTCGTGCCACCGTAAACGAGGAAAGGCTTCGTGTGCGCCCCTCGCCACGCGCCGCCTTCTCCCGAAGTCGCCACGCGCAGCCTGCCAGCCGCCGCGCGCGCAGTCGTATCGTCGTAGTTGGCCTCCATCGCGTAGATGTTCACGAGGTTCTTCCCCATTTGGGCGAATTCCGCTTCAAACTCCCGCGCCGTCGGCACATCTGCCCCGCGCCACGAGCGCAGCACGCTCGGTTCCACGCCCTCGTCCAGCCACATCTTCCCCGCTTCCGGGGCGGTCTCCGGCGGCGTCGCCGAGATGTACGGCGCGGCCTGCTCCGCTGCCTCCTGCGCGCTGTCGGCCGTCTCCTGCGCAGCCTGCACGTCGCCGGCGATGATCTCCACCTGCTTGTTGCTGGAGATGTCCAGCGTCTCGCCGAAATTTGCCGCCACGTGGCTGGTCGTGATGCTGCCGGCCTTGATCTTGCTCGCGTCCACGCTCTCCGCCGCCAGCTCCGCCGTGGTGATCGTGCCTGCGGCGATCTCATTAGCCGTGATGCTCTTGGCGGCGATCTTGTCCGCCGTCACCGAGCGCGCCACCAGCACCGTGCCGGAGATGGCGTTCTGGTACTCCGCCTGCGAGAGCTGCTCCGACGTCAGCCCCTCGTCCGTCGCGTTGATGGCCACGAACAGGCCGTCCGGCCCCTTGAGCAGCAGCCTGTCCACGGAGAGCGTCCCCGCGTTGATCACGTCCGCGTTGAGCGATACGATCTTGGCGTCCGTGATAGACCCGTCCGCGATCTGCGCCGTGCCCACCGCGCCCGTGGCGATCAGCGCTGTGGTGATCGCGCCCAGCGCGATCTTGGCCGTGTCGATGGCCGCGTTTTCGATTTTGGCGTTGGTGATCGTGCCGTCCGTGATCTGTGCGCCGTCGATCACCGCTTCCCCGATCTCTACTTTGGCGATCTCCGCAACCGCCGCCGTCAGGTTTTCGATCTGCGCCCAGTCAATGTCCACATCGCCCAAATGCGCCTTGGCGATCTCCGCCACGTCCGCTACCAGCGTGCCGATGCTCGCCCAGTCGATGTTGGCGTTTTCGATATTCGCCGTGGTGATCTGCGCCAGCGCGATGGTGGCGAGGTCCGCATAGAGCTGGTCCGTGGTGATGCTCTCCGCCACCAATTCGTGGATGTACGCCTTCAGCGCCGTGATGCTGTTTGCCGAAAGCTGCTCCACCGCCGCCGTGTTTATGTGCGCGTACTGCACCGCCAGCTCCCGCAGCTGCGCCGACCCCACCGCGCCGGGCGCGATCTTGATGGTCTTGACGCTGCCGCGCTGCAACTCGTAGCCATACACCGTCGTTTTCAGGTCGGTGATCTCGCCCAGCGTCACGCTTTCGTACTTCCTCCCCAGCGCGTCCCACTTGTAGCCCGTCACCCGCACCGCCGCGTCGATGCCCGCGCTTTTGGCGATCACCCGCACCGTGTCGTAGAGGTGCACCGCCTCCAAATCGGCGTACTTTTTGTACTCCTCCGTCTCGCCCAGCGCCACAAAGTCCACATCCAGCCCCACGGTGGGCAGGTCCACGCCGTTGTCGGAAAAGTCCGCCTCGGCCAATTCCGTGAGCTTCGCCCGCGCCTGCGCCGCGTTGTTTATGCCCTCCTGCCCGATTTTTACGTCGTACTCCACCGCCTGCGCGCAGATCACGGGGTAGTCGCCTATGCGCGGGCTGTCTATGTAGGTCGTGCCCTCCAACAGCAGCGGCTTGCCCTCCTTGTCCTGCCCCACAGGGATGATGCGCGTCACCAGGCTGTCCCAGTCCGTGGTCAGCGTCGCGCCCAGCAGGTTCTTGCCGTGGCGGATGGTCACGCCGGTCTCGCGCGGTAGGTCCGGCAGAAGCCAGACGTCGAAGTTGTCGCGGATGAGCCGCGCCCCCGCCTGCGGCACGACGCCGTCGTCCGGGTCGAGCAGGCACTCCACCAGCCCCCGGCGGGTGTACTCGCCCGTCACTGTGCCGGCAAGCTGGCTGTGCACGGTAAAGCCGTGCGGGTTGAGCGCCCGCTCAAACAGCCCCGCCACCACCGCGTCCGCGGCCACGCCCTCTGGCGCGTATTCGTTTTTGACCACGTTGCCCAGCAGGTCGTAGAAGATGTGCCGCGCTTCCACGCGCACCTCGCGCTCCGCCGCGTCCCGCTCCGCTTTGTAGATGCGGAACAGCTGCATGCGCGACTGCACCGGGTAGACCACACGCTCCGGCGAAGGCGCGTCGCCCGCGATGGTCTCCGTTTCGTCGCGCACGTGGACGAGGTACTGCATGCTCATGTAGCCCGCAGCCCCCGACGCGCGCACGATGACCTTCCCCCAGCCGTTTGCCTGCGAGAGTACGACGACCTCCGTGCCGGTGCGGTACTTGGAGAGGATGCGCGTGGAGGTGGACGGCCCCTGCCGCAGATGCAGGTTCGCGCCGGTGTTGGTCTGCACCTTGTATATTTTGCGCGTCACGGTCACCGGCTCCGTGGGTATCTCCCCGTCCGCGTCCTCGTCCGCCAGCGGCGTCTCGCGCACCGGCGCGGGCGCCTTGACGATGCAGCCCACGCCGATATTGAGCCACTTCCCCGCCTCGTCCATGGGGTGGGTCATGCTCAGTTCGTACATGCCGCCCGCCTGTTCCTCGACGGTGCACTCATAAGGCGCCAGCGCCCCCAGGCCGAGCGTGGAAAAATCCTGCGCGTTCGGCGCGTAGATGCTTATCATGCTTATCCCTCCGACTGTACGGAAAAATCGTACATTTGAGATTTATCGCGTTTACAAATCCCGCCACCGCGGCGCGACCGTCACTTTCGTCACCCCGTCCCCCGTCCACGAGATGATGTTCGCCCCCGGCGCCAGCGTCGGGAAGTCCTCGTCCATCAGCGTCACCTTGCCGTTCAAAAGCGCCGTCTCCGTCAGGTTGAAGCACTCCCCGAGTTCGCTATCGATGATGATGCCCCCGCCCAGATCGTCTACCTCCACGATCTGCGTGCCGATGGTCAGCACCGCGTCCCCCGTGCCCTCGATGGTCAGGCGCGGGGCGCTTTTGTACGTGCCGGGGTTGGTCACTGTGGAAGGCGAGGATGTCAGGATGATGTCGTTCGCGCCCTCGGTCTGCTCCACGTGGTAGCGGAAGGGCTGACAATCGAAGGAGACTGTCAGCGAATCGTAGCAGCCATCGCAGCGGAAGCGCGTGTTCTTGACCTGCGCGGTAGCGCTGGCGCGGATGGAGCGCGTCAGCTCGTCGCCGAGGATGAGGTCGCCGCTGCCTGAGAGCCATGCGTAGACGTCCGACAGCGGCGCGCCAAAGCAGTTGATCTTGCCGCTGATAGTGTAGGTGTCGTAGGTGCCGTCATCCTGCGTCAGCCGCCCGTCGCGGCCCGGCACCTGGATGGTCTGCGCGTTGCGCTTGGGGCGGTGGACGTCGAACATGTCCTCGACGACCACGCCGATGTCGCGGCTGTCGATGCCCTGGAAGATGAAATATGGATCCATATCGATCACCTCGCAAGTCCGTAGCCGATGGCCACGGAGCGCTGACGGCTCGCCTGCGCGCGGGCGGTCGCCTCATCCGTGGCCTGCGCCAGCTGACGCGTACCGACGTTGAAGTACGACGGGCGCTGCGCCACGGCGTCGGCCAGACGGTCGTAGTCGATGGCGGTCACGCTGCGGGACACGGCAGGGAGCGCCGGGGTGGTGTAGGTGCCGTGATCGACCACCTTGGCCGCGCCGGTCATCAGGTTGTTCATGCCGGAGCGGATGGTCTTGAGCGCCTCGGGCAGGCGATTGGTGAAGCCGACCTCGACGCCTTCCATGAGTGGTTCGCCGATTTCCTGCATGGTGACGCGTGACGGGGAGTGGATCTGTCCTTCGGCCTTGCCGGCGTTGATTCCGGCGCGCACGATACTGCGAATCGTCGATGACAGCGCGCCGCCCCGATTGCCGCAGCCGGCGATGATACCGTTGATGATGGCTTCGCCGACCGGCACGCCTTGCCCCCTGGCACTGCCGGTCTGTTTTCCAATGTCCGAGATAAGGCCCGAGACTTCGCGCGCCGCGTCATCTCTGCCGCTGCTCAACTCCGCGACCATGCCTTCGGCGGCTGACTGCATGCCGAGTACGAGGTTCTGGTCGACCTGCGACATCGCCACGCCAGTGGACGCCGTGAGCTGGAGCAGGAGCTGCAATTCCTCCGTCGTCATATTGCCGGTGATCGCCGTCATGGAATCGGCGAACGCCTGCTCTGCCGCAAGGCGCTCACTATTGGCCTTGTCCTGTATCGTCTTTTTCGCGGCCTCGGTATCGCGGATGTTCTGCATCGCTGCATCATAAGCGTCAAGCGCGCCGGTATAATCGAGTGTTTCCCCGTCCGGCGAAAGCGTATCTTTTATTAGTTCCTGTATCTCGGGTGCCTGATCGGAGAAAGTAGCGAGCGTGTCGCTTAAAGCTGTGGCCTCGTCGTAGCCTGCGCCGAGGAATGCTATGTACTTGGCGACCGCATCACTGACTATGTTGTATGCCTCCGCTTGCGCCGCGTTGTCCTCCAACGTACCTCTCTCTTTGTCGTTCGCCGCTTCAAAGGCTCGCTCATACTCCTCCTGCGCGGCGATCATGGCGTCGTAGTTGGCAACGGCCTGATCAGCGAGCTGTTGGTTGACGATCATGGCCTCAGTCTGGTACTGGGTCATGTTCTCGCCAGCGTCGGCGGCCTCGTTGAGTACCGCAGAAGCGTTCTGAAAGTCCTCAGTGGTCAGGCCTTGTCCGCCCACCAGTTCGAGCGTTTTTTCGGCAGCAGCAGGAGCGTCGTTTTTCTTGCTGCCGTCTGCATACGTCTCATTGAGTTCCTTCTCTAGCTCGGCCTGCTGCTCGATCTGGCGGATGCGTTCTTCGCCCGCCTCATACACTTCCGTAGATTTGGCGATGTACTCGTCGTAAGTAAGCACGCCGGAGTTGTAGGCGCGCGCGAGCGCAATGACTTGCTCTGCACTTTGGGCATTGATCTCAGCGGTCTGCGCGGCCACTTTTTGGTCGACCATCGCGTCCAGATCGCTCACGGCGGCGTCGTAGTCCTCCGTGGCCTGTGCCGCCGCTGCAAGCGCTGTCGCGTATTCGTTGATCTCATCCGTTGTCGCTTCCGAGACTGTGAACTGCCCAAAACCGCCGTAAGTCTTCCACCCCAGCTCGTCCAGCTTGGCCTTGAAAGCGTCGACCTTGGCGTCAAATGCCGCTTTGTCAGAGGAGATGTCGATGTTGACGTCCACGAGCGCCAACTGGCGCTTGAGTTCGTCGAGCTGCCCGGAAACGGTGGCGTAGTTCTCGCTGTTGATAGAGATCGGCAGGACGCCCTCGGCGCTTGCGATGGCGTCCTCCAGTTGGCTGATGACGCCCGCTTCGCCGATGATCGCGTTGCCGTCGCCGTCGATGGCGATGGCAGCTTCGGCTGCGTCGATGGCCGCGAGCAGTTCGGCGAGCGCCGCCTGCCCTGCTGCTGTATCGCCGTCGATGGCGATCTCGCCCGCGTACTCCGGCTTCGTGAGTTCTGCGGCGATGCCTTTTGCCGCCTCAAGCGCGTTGCTCACATCCGCGTTGACGGTGAGCTTGGGCGGATTTTTGTTGAGCTCTTCGATCTGCGACGCATCTACGGAGATCATGCCCTCGGCCCCGCCTTCGACGGCTGCCTTGAGACGTTGATAGGCGTCCGAGGCGCGGATAGCCTCTTCATCCACGCTGCCCAGTTTGACCGCCAGAAAGCCCAGCGCAGCGGCAGCAGCCGTGATGCCCAGGATCGCCGGGTGCGCCATCAGCACTGTGAGCGCGTTTTTGATGTTGTCGATCAATTTTATCACTTGCCCGCCCACCAGCAGCAGCGGCCCAATGGCCGCAACCACGCCGGCAATGGTGAGGATGACCTGCTTGAGCCCGCTGTCGTCCTCGGTGAGCCACTGCACTGCGCCCTGAATAGTCGTGACCACGCTCGTCACCGCCGGCAGCAGCAGCTTGCCGAAACTCTCGCCCAGCTGCTTGATGGACTGCACCAGCTTGCGGCTCTGGTTGGCCAGCGAGCCGCCCGTGCGCACGAAGTCGCCTTGGGCGTTGGCCGTCTGCGCCATCACGTACTGGTAGCGCAGCTGCACCTGTTCGGCCTGCGACATGGCGCTGATCTGCGTGGTGATGCCCTGTGAAAGGGCGAATGCCTCCAGATTCGCCTGCGTCATGACGATGCCGAGGCTCTTGAGTGCCTCCGTCTCGCCGGTGTAGATGGCCGTCAGCGCTGTGGCCGCGCGGTCGGTGGAGATATTTTTGAACGACGCCATGTCGGCGGCAAGCTGCACAAGACTGGTGGACATCTCGCTCGCCTCCGCGCGCGTCTGGCCCATGGACGTGCCCATGTCGCCGAAGGTGGAGGCCATGTCCAGCGCCGTGCCCTGGGCAAGACCCATGGACTCGATGCTGCCCTCCGACCAGTCCATGACCATGTCGGACTGCTCCTTGAACACCTCGCCGGTCTTGCTGACGGTTTCATTGAGGTCGCTGGCGCCCTTGACGCTGGCGGTGAAGGCGGCGACGATCGGCGCGGTGACCTTCAGGGTCATGCTCCCGCCGATCTCGGTCAGTTTCTTTGACACGTCCTGGATGGACGTGCCCGCCCGTTTGGACGCGCTTTCAACGCTTTGGGCGGCGCTGTCGGCGGCATTTTTGACTGCGCTCTCCGACGCCTTGGCCGCCTGCTGCGCCTCATCCGCGACGCCCTCCACGGCACTGCGGATGCCCTCGACGCCCTTGATGGCCGCGCTGCTGTCGGCCTCGATGTTCACCCGCAGCGTCGCCAGATCAAGGCTTGCCACCGCTGCCACCTCCCACCATGCGCCGGAGCTTCTCCAGCGCCTTTTTGTCCAATCGCGTCTGTTTCAGCCGCTTGCAGTCGTCTAGATACTGACGTCCTTCTTCCGTCTGCGAAAGGCGGTCTATGTACCAGTTCTTGTAAAAAAGCAGATAGAGATCGCACGGCAGTTCCAGCGCCGCGTGTACATCTAGCCCCGTGTACTCCACCACCGCGCGAAGCGCCCGCGTAAGCTCTTCCCCGTCGTCTTCGCCCCCGTCCCGCTCGCCGGGCTTGTGCGGGAGGCGGAGGTAGGGTTTGACTGCAGCTCGTAGGAAAAGGCGCTGTATGCGTCGATGACGGCTGTTTTCATCTCCAGCGTCAGGGCGTCGGCGTCCTTCTGGGCGAATGTCCGCCCGTCGATGTTGCTGTTGAGTACGGCCAGCACAAAGCCGTCGATGGCGCCGGCGATGCGCTCCGACGGGGCGTTCTCATCCACGTCGCGCATGTTCAGCATCTTGATCAGCATGGCCTGCGTGGGCTTGCGGATGTGCAGAAGCGCGCCGTCCGGCATGGTGATGTCGAGCGTCTCCTGCTTGTATACGGACAGGTCAAGGACCCTGCTCATGTTCGTTCCTCCCAAAAATGGCGGGAGCCGTCAAGGCCCCCGCCGTCTGTCTGTTTGTTCAAGAACCCCCGGTTGCCTCAGCTGTTTCTTCCTCGATGACGATGATGGTATCGTCCACGCCGTTGCTCTCGGCAGTGAAGGTCACGTCGACCACCGTCTCCGCGTCCTTGGCAAACACCAGTTCGAGCGGCGCGGTGTTGGTGGCCACCATGCCGATGCGCGTCTTGAAGCCGGTCTCATCGTCCTCGTAGACAAAGACGACGCTGAACTTCTTCAGCGCGCTCTTGCCGCCACCCAGCTTGAGCGTGGTCTTGCCCCGCTCGCTGGCGCTTGCCGGGGTCTGTGTGGCCTGGCCGACAGAGAGCATGGCGGCAAGGGAATCTGCGGTGAAGGTCAAAAGGCCGGTCTTCATCTCGGCGCTGGCCTTCGTCTGGAAGGTCTTGCGCACCATGCCGATGTCGTCCTCGATGGTATAAGTCTCCGGCGTGAAGGTGATGGTCGCGCCGCCCTGCGTGTAGCCGAGCAGGTTGTCCTCTTCCTCCACAGTCTCCATGTCAAGCGCGCCCGAGGTGTAGGGCGCGATGTACCACTTACCAGCGCCCAAAACGACGCGCTGCGTCTTTCCGGTACCCGGCATATTGTCATCTCCTTTTCAAGATCAGTTCGTAGTAGGCGATGCGCACATGGCGCTCGCCGTCAGCAAGCCAGCCGCCGCCGTTGAGCCGGCAGACCGGTGCGGAGCCGGTCAGCGGGGCGTCACCCATGGGCACGATGGCGGCGTTGACCCTGTCCAGTATCTCCAGCGTTCGCTCCATGGTGGCGGCGACGATGTTCAGTTTCAGCCGCACGGTCTCCTTCACGCCGTCAAATGCCAGCGTGTGCCACTCGTAGATCACGCCCTCGCCCAGATCGTCCGTGCGGTTGGCGCGCAGCGGCACGGAGATGGCCGTGGCGATCCTGTCCAGTATTTCTTTCATCGCCCGCCACCTCCCCTCAAATGCTCGGCGAAAATGGCGACGATGCGCTCGCGGTTGGCGTCCGCCGCTTCTTCGAGGAACGGCTGCGGCTTTTGACCGCTGGTGGTATGCCACGCGCCCTTGTCGTCCTGCCAACGCCACGGCACATCCTTGCGCCCCTGCCCCGTGCGGCTGAACATGCCGGTGCCTTCGTGGACGTAGGGCGCGTAGTCGACATTGGTGCCCACCCGCCCGAAGACTGCGCCAAACCACGGCTGCACCTCGCTAGCGATGCTGGAGCGCAGGAAGCCCGTGTCGCGCGGGCAGCGCGCCTTGGCGTCGGCTTCTATGACCCCGCAGGCATCGGTCACCGCAGCCACGGTGTTCTCCTCCAGCGCAGCGGCAAACGCCTCCATGTCGCGCTGGAAACCAGCGGTGTCAATCCGTATCTTCATGCAGGGCGTCCTCCCTCGACAGAAACAACTGCCGCCAGCGCGTGCCCTCGATGACGAAATCGACGAGGTAGCCGCCGAAGCGGTCGCCCACGCGCACGTCGTCGTGAGTGAGCGCCGTGTGCGTGGACTGTATGCGCTGGATCTGGTTGACTTCGGCGGTGCTGCCCGTAGCGACAGACACCGCCGCGCGGATCGCGCCGGCAGGCTCCCACGTGACCACAGTCTCGTAGAGGTCGTTCACGCGCTCCCTGCGCCGCTCCAGCGTGAACGGCCGCAGCCTTTGCATCATAACAGCTTCACCCGCCTGAACCGGTAAAGGGCGCGCTTGAGCGGCTCCGCGTAGTCGGCCATGTAGCTTTCGCTCATGCCGCTGTAACTCTGACTGGTCAGCCCCTCCGCGCCGAGGGCGTTGTAGCGGCAGACGGCCATCTGCACAAGCGTGGAGCGCGCCGCCTCGGGCACATCGTCCCGTCCGCAGATGGCCTTGAAGTCCGCCTCGCACTGGCGCAGAAGCACGTCCAGCACCGCCGCGTCCGCGTTGGGGAGCAGCGCTTTCAGGTCGTCCAGCACGTCAAACGCCCTCCCTTCGTCATTCGCCCGCGACGGTCTTTTCGTCCGAGGTGGCCGCGGCAAAGCCAGGGACGTACTGGCGCACGCTGTACTTCTCGGCGGCGGTGGCGGTGTCGATGGTGTAGTTCCAGGTCGCGCCCGTCACGGCGGCGTCGCCGATCTTCGCGCCGTTGCGCAGCACCTCCACGCGCGCGCCCTCCGCGCAGGCGCCAGTGATCGCCTTGTCCGTTCCGGCGGCGATGGAGGCGGTGGTGATGGTCGGCGCAGTGCCATTGGGCGCGATGATGGCGCACTCGCCCTCGTCCACAAAGGCCACGAGCCCCACCTGACGGCCATAGACCTTGTTGGTGCGCGTGTTCGCGTCGCGCTCGCGCTCGATCTCCACGTCCTTCTTGTAGAAGTACTTCACCGCCTTTTTCGAGGCGATGATGACGCAGCCGTCGGGGATGAGTTTGCTCGTGCGCAGCGGCACGCCGGCGACGTGGCCGATGTAGCCGGTGCGGGCATAGTCCTCGTTGTACTTGAGGTCGTCCTTGAGCGCCTTGCGCAGCGCCGCCTTCATGTTCGGGTCACAGAGGGCGAAGAGCTGCGCCTCCGTCTCGGCGTCGTCCTCCTTGTTGAGCAGGGCGATGGCGTCCACGAAGTGCGCAAAGCCCACCGTGTCCGTGCCCTTGGCGTAGCCGATGTAGCGGGTGGCGTTCCAGTATTCGGCGGCGACCTTCGCCCGCAGGTGATTGGTGAGGCTCTCGGACAGCTTGGACATGCCGGCCTCCACCATGAAGTCGTCGGTCATCTCGTCCTCGTCGGTGTAAATAAAGCGTCCCTGCGTGGTGCCGACCACGTAGTCCTTGGCCGCGTAGGTCATCTCGATGGACTGGGTGTTGCCCTCGCCCTCGGCCACGTCCTCGGCCTCGCCGGTAGCGGTGTAGACATGCACCTTCTTGGTCATGCCCGGCGTACTCATGAGGCTGTCGTCGGGGGTGAGGTAGTCCAGCATGTTCAGCCGGGTGTTGAGCTGATCCTTGAGTTCGTTCTCAAGGACGAAGTTTTCATAACGGGTGTTTGCCATTCAGTCTTCCTCCCTTATTCGGTCAGCTGTTTGTACAGCTCCGGGTCGCGCTCATAGAGCGCCTGTTTTTCCGCCAGCCGCAGCTTGCGGAACTGTTCCCTGCTCATCGACGGTGCGCCCGCGCCCTTGCCCGGCGGCAGCTTCCCCGCCAGGCGCGATTTGACCTCATCCTCCACGGCCTTGCGGAAGCCGGCGTCCAGCGCCTCAAGATTCTTCTGCGCCTCGGGCAGGTCGGTGCCGATGTCGATGAGGTCGGCGAAGGCCACAGGCAGGCCGCGGCTGGCCAGCGTTTTCACGACCTCCTGCTTGTTGATGAGCGCCGCATTCTCGCGCAGCTTTTCCTCCAGTTCCTGGATGCGCAGGTCCTTTTCGGCCATGGCGCGCTCCTGCTCGTCCAGCGCGGAGAGCGAGAGCTTTTTCTCGTACTCCTTCTGCTGCTTGGAGAGCGCCTGCGTCACGCGGCGGTCGGCCTCGGCCTGTACCAGCCGGGCGACTTCCTCTGCTGTGTAGGTCTGCGGAGCGGGCGCGGTCTGTTCCGTCGCGGCGGGCGTGTTCTCTGTCTGCGTGGTCTCTACGGTGGTGTTGGCATCCTCTGCCATGGTGTCATCCTCCTCTGTTTCCAGTCCTGCGGGGCAGTCCTGCATGTGTGCGCAGTCGTTCTTTCATGCCTGCTCCTGCGCGATAAAGGCATGCAAAAGCCGCGCCCGGAAAAGGCGCGGCGAAATGCCATATGCTGTTCGGATTTCGATGGATTTGGGCACAAGAAAACCGCCTTGCTTGCGCTGGGGCGGTTTTCGTCGGTCATATTTACTTTGCACACCTTCAGATTGCCGGCAGGCGTCCCCCTCTCCTGCATCTCTCAGGGTTTCCCCTTGTCATACCATCGGCGCGTGGTCGGGACGAAATCTACCACCTCGGCAATCTTCCTTGGTGTGAGAATAGTATATCACAAATTTGGTCGTTTGTAAAGCACGTTTTTGTTTTTGACAAGCCGTCTGTACTCCTTCGCTTTAACGTACTGGAACGTAATTACCGAGTTCTTATGCCCAGCCTCGTCTGTCGATGTATGCAAACGCAAAATAAGCCTAAATTGTTTTGCATCTTCTTTAAACTCTTTCAGAACAAAAGCCGTGTTGGGCAATTCCGAGTCGATAATATAATCTGGCTCTTCCAGCATCTGCTTTATGAAATGCCCGTATCGTTCGTAGTCGTTGGGATGGTGTTCCTTTATGTGAGCGATACGTTCCTCCGTCAAAATAACTTCATCCGTGACTATATCATTTGTCACGCACGAGTATATATCTTTATCGATCCTTGCGATCGTATGCACGCTGCCACCGCCATCCGTCGTAGATGACGTTATTATATCATTCTCCGTGTTCCGGCGCAAGGACGACGCTGGTTTATCCGCGGCAATGTCCTCTGCAGCTTCTTCCGCATCCTTCCCCGCCTCCACCACCGGCGCATAGCAACACCGGCAATTCGGGTGCGCGGGCAGCCTTGGCGCGGCGTCGATGTCGTACTCCTTGCCGTCGCGCTCGCGGCAGACAGAACACTCGCGGCCGTCGCTCTCGCCGGTGATCCAGCGCACCTTGCGGCGGCCGTTCTGCCGGTAGCGCGTCAGCGCCGCCTGATTGCGCACGTAGGCCGCCTCGGTGCGCACCAGCCGGTCGACGTCTGAGTAGGCTGCGGAGAAGTCCTCCATCAGCCTGCGGCGCACCTGGGAAATGCCCTTACCCTGCACGATCATGTCTGTCACATCGTCGCGCACGCGCTGGGCGATGGCGGCGGTGTTGCGCCAGATGCGCGTGCTGTAATGCTCGCCGCTCCACGCCGTCTCCAGCACGGCTTTGGGGCTGATGGATGCCTGCCACACCGTGCCGGTCACGTCGGCGACGTCCGCGCCGATGACCGTGCGAAAGACTTCGTCGAGGCAGTCCGTGACCGTCTGCTCGCACCGGCGGCTTGCTTCCCCGGCGAACTCGCGCAGCCGTTCCTCCAGCCGCCGCCAGCGGGCATAGTTCCACAACTGTGTGCGCGTGGGCGTGCCGCCCTCGGCGACCTCGGCCATCAGCCCCTCGATCTCGCGCAGGACGGCCTCGTATTGCTCGCGGTAAATGCGGCGCATCTCCTTCGCCGCCTGCCGCGCGAGGCGCTCTGCCTCCGCTTCGTCCGCCAGCGCCCGGCGCGTCCAGTAGTCGTCACGCGCCATCTACACCCGCTCCTCCGCCATCATCCTCGTCCTCATGGGAGAAGCTGAACAGCGACATGTTGCTCTCCCGCTGCCCGGCGATGCGCTCGGCCTCCGCCGCCTCGTCGATCTCCAGCGGCAAAAGCGCGCGCTTGGTCTCGTCCGAGAGCAGCGTGCCGAGATTGGAGAGCGTCTGCGACAGTTCCAGCAGGTTTTGCGGCAGGGCGCGTTTGAATGTCACGCGCACGCTGCGCCAGTCGTATATGGGCCGACCTAGCACGGCAAAGATGTTGCACAAAAGCTCGATGCGCCGCTGCAGGCCGCGCTTGAACTCGCGCTCCTTGATGCCGGCGATGTTTTCGAACTGCAGGAGCTTGTAGCGCAGCGCCACGCCCGAGGCGTTGCCGGCGAAGTTCTCGTCGCTCATGTCCGGGCAGCCGGAAAAGCGGTGAATGTCGTGGTTGAGGCGCGTCTTCATCGCCTCGTCAGCCGCGCCGTCGCCCTGCTTGAGCAGCCACTGGGCGTCGCCGTCCTGCGGCAAGAGCAGCACGCGGCGCGATTTCATGTCGGCGACGTCCTCCGGCTGCGTGCCCTCGAGGCCTTTCAGCGCAAGGTAGGCGTCGGAAAAATACTCGCGGTCGTTGAGCGTGTCCGACTGCATCAACTCATAGGCGTCGATCAGCGACAGCACGCCCTCGAAGTCTCCCGCGGCCGAGCCGTTGTTTTTGTAGACCACGGCCGGCACGTCGCCAAAGGCGTGCGGCTCTTCCCCTTCCAGGCGCAGGCCGGAGAGCATGTCGTCGGCGGCGTATACGTAGCGCTTTTCGCCGTCAAGTACCTCCACGCGCTTGAAGGTGCGGTCGCGCTCCACGTCGTAAACGTCGTAGACGCGGATGAGCGCCTCCAACGCCTCCTCGATGTCCTGCCCGTAGATGGCGATGCAGCCCGCGGGGTCGACGCGCTGAAAGCGCACCTCGCCGTCCGCGTCGATGTAGAGTATCTCCACCGCCTGCCCGCAAACGGCGCAGTCCAGCCCCAGCATGCTGTTCTCCGCCTGCTCATCGTTGTAGGTGAACACGCGCTCCAGCTCCGCCAGCAGTCCCGCGTCGTCGCCGTCGTAGGACACGGGCTCGCCGAACATGTAGCCGGTGTAGCTGTTGGCGATCAGCGCCGGGAAGCCGCAGACGAGGCGGTGGTTGGGCTTGCTCGCATCGGCCATCGCGCGGCGGAGGATGTCGCTCTTGCCATCGTAGTACGCCTGCAGCCGCGCCCGGCGCGCGATGGCCCCGCCGGCGCGGCGAATGTAGGTCAATATGCTCTTTTCTGTCATCGTATCATCCTCACAGGCCAAGGATGGCCTTGTCCATCGTGCGCAGGCGGCGGCGCGTCGAAAGCGCCTCCACCGCGTAGCGCGTGGCGTCGATGGTGTGGTTGTCATGATCCGGGTAGTCGGCGAGAAAATTGCCGTGCCGGTCCTGCCGGTATTCGTAGCCGGAGAACTCGCGCGCCGTGTTCGGGCAGCGCGCCGGGTCGATGACGATCTCGCCCAGCTCCTGCAGCCAGCGCATGCCATGCTCGACGCTGCCCGGCCCCTTGCGCGCCCCCACAGCCTGCACGCCGCGCCGCTGCAGCTCGGCGATCATGCGCGGCTCGGCGCTGTCGCAGGTCACGACCGCGCGCCCGACACGCGACCTGACCTTGTCCGTAAGCGCGTCCAGCGGCGTGCGCGCGCCGTAGTACTCATCCAGCGCGACCAGCCGGCGGCGCGCCGGATCGTAGTGCCAGACCACGAAAGCGTCCGGGTCGACGGCGAAACCGAAGTCCAGCCCGCAGTAGCGCGTGTCGCAGGCGGCGATCTCCGCGTCGGAAAGAGCGCGCAGCGACAGGTTGTCGAACACCTGCCCGCCCGTGCCGGTGATCTCGCCGAGGTAGATGTGCCGGTAAGCGCGCTCGTTGCTGTCGCGCAGGGCGACGGCCTCGGCGATGAACGCCTCGCCCAGCCACGCGCGCGGCACGGAGAGATAGCTGCTCTCATGCACAATGCGGCCGCGCTTGGGGATGAGCGCTTCGGCGTTGACCCACGCCGCTGCCGTGCGCGGCGGGTTGTAGCTGCACAGCGTGACCGCCCGGTCGCTGCCCGCGCCGCGAATGACGCTGGCGCGGATGGTGCGCACGTCGTCCATGCCGGCGAACTCGGAAAGCTCCTCGAACCAGAGGAAGCCGAAGTAGCCCCGCGAAAGGGCGATGGACTTCGACTTCGCCGGGTCATCCGCGCCACGAAAGAGGATGCGCTGGCCGGTCGGCTGGTAGATGATCTGCATCGGCGAAACGCGGAAGCGGAACCACGCCTCCAGCCCCATGCGGCGGATGACCCTTGTCAGCTCCTCGTAGACGCTCTCGCGCAGCGTCGCCGCCACCTTGCGGTAGACGATGGCGTTGGCCAGAGGGTCGCGCAGCATTCCCAGCACGATCTCCGTCGCCGCGAACGACGACTTACACGAGCCGCGCCCGCCGCGCAGCCAGTATTCGGCGTGTCCGCTGCGGCGAATGTCTCGATGCAGTTCCAAAAACGCCGGCGCAATGAGGGTGGAGACGCGCGCGTCAGCCATCGCCGGCGCCCACGTCGTCGATGATCACCGGCACGGCGCCGTCCACGCGCACGTTGTCCGTGAACATTCCCAGATGCTTGCCCAGCAGCTCCAGCGCCCGCACCTTGTCGCACATGCGAATTTCGCGCTCGGTGAACACGTCGCCGTCCTTGACGCGCACGGAGGCGATGGCGGCGCGATCATCTTCGGTGGCCTCGGGCCTGAGCGTCGCCGTGCGCATGTCCGCCACGTCCGGCATGCTGGCAAAGGCGACGCGCGCCAGTTCGCGCACGACGCGCTCCGCCGACACGCCCGTGCGCCGGGAAAGGCGCGCCATCATCGCCTCCACGCGCGCGCGGACGCCAGCATTTTCCAGCAGCCTCGGGCCGTTCGTCTTGGCACTCTTCGGCGAATACCCGGCGCGGATCGCGGCCCGCGTCGCGTTCAGGTCGATCAGGTATTCCTCGCAGAATCGTTGCTGTTTTGCGGTCACAGGCCGCCCTCCTTTCGCGCGTCGTTGCAAAAAGAGACTGCCCGCGTTTTGGGCAGTCTCCGATGATAGTATTATAGCACATTCAAAACGGGCTTTTCTGGGCGTGTTTTGCATTGTCGGGTATCTCCACTCGCAAAAGCGCCCAACCGTGCAGGCGCCGCACCCAGCGTTCGTCGTAGTGCATCTCCCGGGCGATCCTCTCCCAGCTCCAGCCGTTTATGTAGCGGAAGCGCAGTATATCCCGGTAGCGGTCGTCGCCAACCTTGTCGATGGCGGCCTCGATCTCGCGGGTCAGGTCCACGTATTCGTCGATGCGCCGGTCGATCTCGCGTTCGAGGTCGATGATCTTCGCGACGTACTCCTCCACCGACGAAGAACACCGCCGCCCGCCGCCGGGCGTGTCGCAGTAGACGGCCGTGCGCCGCTCCGCCAACTCCCGGTAGCGCCGCTGCCGCTCGATGAGGGCGTTGATGCGCGCGTCCTTGCGCGAGAGCTGGCGCAGGTACTCCTTGGCGGTCATCACCCATCACCTCCAGTGAGTTTCATAAAGCACCCCCAGAATGTTCCTGATTTCTTCCCGCTATGGTGCCCAAACAACGGCTTTTGGCCGATCGCTTTCCAAACCTCCGCCGCGGGAATTTGCGTTTCAGCCCACTTGAAGACAAGCACGCCATCCGGCTTTAACACACGCATGCACTCGCGGAATCCATCGTGGAGCATTTGTTGCCAGCCGTCCGCTAACCGTCCGTATTTTTTGTAGATCCACGATGTCGTTCCTACACGAATCAAATGCGGGGGATCAAAAATCACCAGGGCGAAAGAGCCGTCCTCGAATGGCAAACTGATAAAATCGCACTGAATATCCGGGTCAATGATGCAAGTTTTGCGACTCTTTCCTTTCCCGCTCTTCCAGACATCGGAATACGCTTCGCAACGATTGTCGCAATATACCGCCGCCGGATGGCTTTTATCGAACCAAATCGTTCTGCTCCCGCATGTGACATCTAGAATCTTTTTCATTGCCGGTCACTCCCCCAACAATCTTTCGGTCATGCGCCTGTCCTTTGTCGCGGCCTGCACCATCAACCGCACGCGCTCGTCAGCATCCAGCATGTCGTTCAGCACGTTCAGCATCACGCGCATGTCGGCGGCCTCGTCAATAACCGCCCTCTGCGCCTCCTCCAACGGCACC
>ENA-UONX01000760-UONX01000760.1-human-gut-metagenome-genome-assembly--contig:-P74old-NODE-760-length-40688-cov-6.103143_pt1 | contig 40688 bp, 36 predicted proteins | sample MGYA00242466_ERZ724013 | MGnify/ENA metagenome assembly ERZ724013 | reverse complement strand
ATTCAGGTTTCCGGCCTGAATCCGAAGCATATCTTTGGTTCTGGTACTGTTTTGGACTCTTCTCGTCTGCGGACCTGCCTGGCAGATCATGCAAATCTGAATATCAAGAATATTCATGCGTATGTATTTGGTGAACACGGGGATTCTTCTATGATTCCGTGGTCTCTGTCTTCCATTGACGGTATGAAGTTTGATGATTACTGCGAACATATTGACAATCTGGGCGACAAGAACGAAATCGAACAGGAAGTGCGTGCAGGCGGTGCAGAAGTCATTAAGTGTAAGGGTGCAACCTATTATGCAATTGCACTCTCTGTCAGCCAGATTGCAGAAGCAATTCTGAGGGATACCAAGATGATTCTGACGGTTTCTACCTTGCAGGACGGCAGTCGGTACGGCGTAAAGGACGTTTGTCTGAGTTTGCCATGTGTTGTTGGTGCAAACGGTATTGAGCGGGAAATTACACCGCCGTTGCTGCCAGAAGAGGAAGAGGCTGTTCGGAAGAGCGGTGCAGCCCTTCGGGAAGTCATTGATGCAATGAAAGCAGAATAAAAATCAAATCAAGGTGAGACCATAATACGGGCAGCGGCAATTTTGCTGCTGCCCTTATTTTGCAAAATGAATTTGCAAAATAGAAGAAATGCTGTCAGAATGAATCGTAAATTGTAAAAAGAAGGGAATTTTAAAAAATGGATTATGCAAAAGAATCTTTAAAGCTGCACTATGAATGGCAAGGCAAATTTGAAATTGCATTGCGTGCACCACTGAAAACATCAGATGATCTCTCTCTGGCTTATACACCAGGTGTCGCACAGCCATGCCTGGAAATTCAGAAGAACACAGATCTGAGCTACAAGTTGACCAGAAGAGGTAATCTGGTTGCAGTCGTCACAGACGGTACCGCTGTGCTGGGTTTGGGGGATATTGGTCCGGAAGCTGGTATGCCAGTTATGGAGGGAAAGTGTGCCCTGTTTAAGCAGTTTGGCAAGGTAGATGCTATTCCGCTTTGTATTCGCTCAAAGGATGTAGATGATATTGTAAACACAGTTCGTTTACTGGCTGGCAGCTTTGGCGGCATCAATCTGGAGGATATTTCCGCCCCTCGCTGCTTTGAGATTGAGGAAAAACTGAAAGCATGTTGCGATATTCCGATTTTTCATGATGATCAGCATGGTACAGCCGTTGTTACACTGGCAGCTATGCTGAATGCCCTTAAGTTGACGGGCAAGAACTTTAAAGAAGTGAAGGTTGTGACCAGCGGTGCTGGTGCAGCTGGGATTGCCATTATCCGTTTATTGATTGCGATGGGACTGGATCCGCATCATGTGATTCTCTGCGACCGCAAGGGTGCAATCTATGAGGGGAGAGAAGGTCTGAACAAGGAAAAAGAGCAGATGGCAAAGATTACAAACAGCGGGCATAAGGCTGGTTCTCTGGCAGATGTGCTGGTTGGTGCAGATGTCTTTATTGGTGTTTCTGCACCGAATTGTGTGACAGCAGAAATGGTGAAGAGTATGGCAGAACATCCCGTTCTGTTCCCGATGGCAAATCCGACACCGGAAATTATGCCGGAAGAAGCACTGGCAGCAGGTGCATACTGCGTTGGTACGGGCAGAAGTGACTTCCCGAACCAGATTAACAACGTTCTGGCATTTCCGGGCATTTTCCGTGGTGCACTGGATGTGCATGCAAAGGAAATCAACGATACCATGAAAATTGCTGCTGCAAAGGCAATCGCTTCCTTTGTAACAGATGATAAGTTGTCTCCGGAATATATCATTCCAAGTGCATTGGAAGAGGGCGTTGCAGATGCCGTTGCCGCTGCGGTGGCACAGGCTGCAAGAGACACTGGCGTTGCAAGAATCTAACCACAAAATGAAGTGAAAAAGGGGAAGGACAGTCATATTACTGTCTTCCCTTTTTGTATTTGGATCAGATGAAACGAAAACAATTTTTATTGTTGCTCAGTATAATCATGATAGGTGTTTCGGCTTTCTTTTTAGGGCAGGACTGGCAGCCATTTGTTGAAGAAGCAGCAGAAGAATCCCGCAGCTGGATCACGATGCCGGTGGTGGAATTACAACAAACAGAATCTATGCAAACTGCAAAAGAAACAATGCAGGCAGTGGAAACTGCCTTACGAACGGAAACGGAAACCGTCACCAAAAGACAGACTACCACCAGATTACCTGAACAAACCAAAGTGCAGCAAATACAGAATACTGTGCCAGAACAGAAAGTGCCTGCTCTTGTCGTCTCCTATCCATTGGATTTGAATGTTGTCGGTATAGAGGAATTGGAAACATTGCCCGGTATTGGTTCGATTTTGGCACAACGGATTGTATCCTATCGGGAGATGGTCGGCGGATTTTCTGATTTGGAGGAATTGATGCAGGTGAACGGCATTGGAACGGGAATTTATGAACAAATCTCCCCATACCTATTTATAAAGGGCGGGAGAGAAACCATATCATCTGCATCAGAAACGGTTGATGTATTGGAATCCGATGCAGAATTGCCAACAGAATCCATTCCGATGCTGGATATTAACACGGCAACTGCTGCGGATTTTCAGCAATTGCCTGGCGTAACACCGACAATTGCAGAGAATATCGTGCAATTACGGACGGTAATCCAATATTTTCAAAATGTTTATGAGCTGCTTTATGCAAATGGCATGACGGATGAATTGTTCCTTTCTATTCGAAATTACCTATATGTAAATGCAATGTAAAAGAAGGAAACTTTTTTCTGAAGGTTGCACAATTGACTTTTAACCGTTTTGTAACTTTTCACGAAAAATAATCGTTTTTTTATGCAATCTATACAAAAAAATAGGTTTTAATTTGTTTGAAATCCCCAAAAAAAATGAAAGAATCGTTTTTACCATTGACATTCCTTGAAAATTGTTGTATATTAAATCTATCAAAAGGGGCTTTTATGCACGTCTGGCCATGGGGGACAGGCGGTAAATGACCCTGCTGCTTATTCTGCTCCATTTGGAACAGGATAATATATTTAAGGAGGAAATTTCCAATGAACAAATTAACAAGAACTTTGGCATTGCTGGCTGCTCTGGCTATGACTGCTACTGCATTCGTAGGCTGTGGCGAGGACGATGATTCTTCTAGCTCAACAGCTGCTACCACTGCTGCTGAAGAGTCCAGCGAAGAATCTTCTGCTGAAGAGTCCAGCGAAGAAACTTCTGCTGCTGAAGAGTCCAGTGAAGAATCTTCTGAAAGCAATGCAACTGGTGCAACAGAACTGGGTGCAGTATCTATGCCGGATACCGGTGATGTTTTGAGCGTTCTCTGTTGGACAGATGACGACTTGAAGTTCATGATTCCGATTGTAGAAGCTGCATATCCAGATATGGCTGGCAAGATCAAGTATGTGAACGTTGGTTCTAAGGGTCCAGAAGCATCTGAACAGTATACTACATACTTCTCTTCTGGCTCTGACGTGGATCTGTATTTCTGTGATGCAGACTGGGCTATGAGCTATGAAAACAATGATGAGTATTCTGCACCGCTGGAATCCATCGGTATCACAAAGGATATGTATACAGATGCTTACAGCTACACTCTAGCTATCGGTACTGACAGCAATGGTGTATTCAAGGGTGCAACTTGGCAGGCAGCAGCAGGCGGCTTTGCTTACAGAGCTGACCTGGCAGAAGAATATCTGGGCGTAACATCTCCAGATGAGATGCAGGCACAGATCGGCAGCTGGGATGATTTCTGGAAAACAGCTGCAACTGTATATGAGAAATCCGGCGGTAAAACTGCAATGGCAGATTGTCTGGCAGGCGTATGGAGAGCATATTCTGCTGGTAACAGAACCACTCCGTGGGTTCAGGATGGCAAGATCACCTCTGACAATGTAAAGGCCACTGTTGGTGATTTCATCTCTATGGCAAAGACCAACTATGAAGCAGGTTATATTTCTACTGCTGAGCAGTGGGGCGATGACTGGTATGCACAGGGTCAGTCTGATGGTGCACTGGCAAATGGTGCATTTGGCTACTTCTTGCCGACATGGGGTGTAGCAGATGGTGCAAGTGCACTGGCTACAGCGGAAGGCGAATCTGCAAAGGGTCAGTATGCAATTTGTCAGGGTCCGACCGATTGGTACTGGGGCGGTACTTGGATCTGCGTACACCCGAACTGCGATAACGGTACATTTGCAGGTCAGTTCATCAAGGCTATGACAGTTGATGCAGATTCTATGAAGCAGTATGTTGCAGACCACAGTGACTTCGTAAATAACAAGACTGTTATGAGTGAAGTTGTTTCTGCAGGTTCTAACAGCAATTCTCTGCTGAAGGATGGTCAGGATCAGTTCTCTATCTTTGCAAAAGGTGCAGACAACATCAAGTTGGATGGTATTGCATCTCAGTATGACGGCACAATCACTACCAAGTTCAATGATGCTGTAACCTCTTATGCAAAGGGTGACATTGATAGCGAAGATGCATGCATCAATTCCTTCCTAGATGAAGTTGCTGCTGCAATTCCGGATATTGAAGTTGAATAATTTTTAATTATTATTACTTTTAAATATGTACCTACAGAGTTTATTGCTCTGTAGGTATATATTTACATTCTTACTCTTTACTATTTCTTACTGTTTTACTAAATTTTTGAGAGGGCGTGTTTTAATGGCATCAACTGCACAAAGCCGTATCAAATCGATCAGCTACGCAAAATATGGCTACATGTTCATTGCTCCATTCTTTATTATCTATGCTTTTTTCCAAGTATGGCCGCTCATTAATACTTTTATTTTGAGTTTATATGGTAATGGTGCCGAAGGTGATGTCTTTGTTGGGCTACAAAACTTTCAGGATATTCTTTTTGGCGGGGATAGTCGTTCTGTTCGTAAGATTCATGAAGACTTTTTCCGTGACTTTGGGAACACAATTATTTTGTGGGTAGGAAACTTTATCCTGCAAATTTTCCTTTCTCTTTTGCTTGCAGTTTGGTTTACAGATTCCAAACTACATATTCCGGGGCAGGGATTCTTTAAGGTTGTAATGTATCTGCCGAATATTATTACAGCAGTATCTGTTGCAGCTTTGTTTATGCGATTCTTCTCCAATTCTCAGATGTCAGTGGCAAACAGCTTGCTGGGTGCAGATAATGTGATTATGTTTGAGGACAGTCCTGTTTGGTCTCGTGCTATTGTCATGGTGATTCAAACTTGGATGTGGTTTGGTAACACAATGATTATGATGATGTCTGGTATTTTGGGTATCAATCCGTCTTTGTTTGAAGCAGCTGCCATTGATGGTGCAAGCAGTGGACAGGTATTGCGGAAAATCACAATGCCTTTGCTGAGACCAATGGTTGTTTATACTTTGATCACTTCCATGATCGGTGGTTTGCAGATGTTTGATATTCCATATCTGTATCATACAAGGCCATCTACTATCAATCCTTATTTGGAAACGGTTGCAGTATTTGTTTATACAAAGTTCCGTGTTACTTCTGATAGAATTCAGTATGGTTATGCTGGTGCTGCTTCCATTTTACTCTTTATTGTAACTGCCGCTTTGGGTCTCATTGTATTCCGTATGAATCGTGATGAGGATGAACACCGTAAAAAGAAAGAGCGGAAGGAACTTGTAAAAGCGTATAAGAAAGAGCAGAAGCTGCAAAAGATGGGAGGGGTTAATTAATGGAAAATGTAGGTGTAAAAGATAATTATATTATGATTCAAAGGATAAAATCCACTGCTTGTTTCATTGTTTGCATCTTGTTGACCTTAGTGTGCCTTGTCCCTTTGTACATCATGATTGTAAATGCTTGTCGTGCACATATTGATATTGCAGGATCTTCGGTTTCTTTGATTCCGGGTTCTAAGTTGGTGGAAAATGTGAAGAATATTGTAACGCAGTCTCCACAGTGGGATATTTTGCGTGGTTATCGGAACAGCTTGATTATTGCTGCAAGTACAACCGTTTTGACAACATTCTTCTCTGCTATGACTGCCTATGGTTTGACAGTTTATCAGTTTAAGGTTCGGGATGCTGCTTATACCATAATTTTGGCTGTTATGATGATTCCGATTCAGGTTACTTCTACCGGTTTCGTACAGTTCATGGTTGGCACGTTAGGCTTATCTGACTCTTTTATTCCGCTGATTGTTCCAGCAATTGCGGCACCGGCGGTTGTATTCTATATGCGTCAATACATGAAATCTTCATTCCCGTTGGATATTGTAGAAGCAGCACGTATTGATGGATGTAGTGAATTTCGTACGTTTATTTCCATAGCACTTCCGATGATGAAGCCAGCGATTGCAGTGCAAGCAATTTTTGCATTCGTACAGAACTGGAACAACTACTATACACAGAATATGATCTTGATCTCCGATGACAAGATGATTACTATGCCGATGATGGTACAGAAAGTACTGGGTCAGGATAAGAATATTGACCTCGGTGCACAGTATGCAGCGGTTGCATTGTCTGTCATTCCGATTATTGTTATTTATTTGTTACTTTCTAAATTCATCGTTGGCGGCGTTGCCCTCGGTGGTGTTAAGGAATAATCAAATTATACAATTTGTATGTTATAAAAGCACTGTGGAGCGAATCCGCAGTGCTTTTTCTTTTTGTAAAAATGCAGCCCATTTGGACTGCATTTTGTTTTTATGGATTTTTTGATAACTTGTTATTTATGCAAGACCATGCTGTAACTTTGCAGCATGTAAGGTATTCTTCATCAGCATGGCAATGGTCATTGGACCAACGCCGCCGGGAACTGGTGTGATATATCCGGCTTTTGGTTCTACTGCCTCAAAGTCCACATCGCCACAGAGCTTACCGTCTTCCATGCGATTGATGCCAACATCAATGACAACTGCTCCCTCTTTCACCATATCTGCTGTGACAAATTTCGGCTTTCCAATGGCAACCACCAAAATATCTGCACCTGCACAAATTTCTTTGAGATTCTGGGTGCGGGAGTGACAGATGGTAACCGTTCCGTTTTTTTGCAGCAGCAGCATTGCCATTGGTTTGCCAACAATATTGCTTCTGCCAATTACAACACACTGTTTGCCGCAGATGTCTATGCCAGTGCTGGCGATGAGTTCCATAATGCCAGCAGGTGTGCAGGGCAGGAAATCATAGTTGCCAATCATAATCTTTCCTACATTGAACGGATGAAATGCATCTACATCTTTTTGGGGAGAAATTGCATGAATGACAGCCTGTTCATCAATGTGCTCCGGCAACGGGAGCTGTACCAGAATGCCGTTAACCTTAGTGTCCTTGTTCAGAACACCAATGAGGTCAAGCAGCTGTTCTTGTGTGGTGTTTTCGTTCATGCGATATTCAAACGGATGAAAACCAACTTCTTCGCAAGCACGCTGTTTGTTGCGAACATAGACCTGTGATGCCGGGTCATTTCCCACAAGAATGACTGCCAGCCCTGGATGAATGCCATGATTTTCCCGCAGTTCTTCCGTTTCCTTTTTGATTTCATTTCGCACTTTCACGGATACAATTTTTCCATTGATCAGTTTTGCCATGATGGAACGTCCTCCTTATTATTCATTGTTGGAATCAGAATCGGCAGATGATGCTTTTGCCGGTTGTTCTGCTTCTTCTTTTGACATGGACAGCGTGTCAGTATCTTCTGGTTCTGTTTGCTTTGTTTCTGTCTGTTGTTTCTTGTCTGCATTGCGTTTGGCATCGATTTCAGTCATCATTACTTTGCAGGCTTCTGTATTGCAGTAGAGTTGGTAATCTTCGCCCATACGTCGTACTCTTCCGCCGATCACAATCAGTAGAATCACGGAGAGTACCACACAAATACCAGCGACCATCTGGGAAATACGCATGTTGCCGATCACCAGACTGTCTACCCGTAGTCCCTCAATAAAGAAGCGACCAAGCCCGTACCATCCGATATACATTAGGAAAATCTGACCATCAAATTTTCTCCACTTTTTTCCGCAGATAGCAAGCAATACGAAACCAACCAGACACCAAACCGATTCGTATAGAAAACACGGATGTACCGGTGTAGTAGCATCCAGCGTTTCACCAAAGTTATGATAAAAGGTTGTGTCAGGATACACATCAGAAATCCAGTTTTGAATGCGTCCGCCTGTCATACCGAAGATGGAATCGGTGTTGCAGCCGAATGCTTCCTGATTGAAAAAGTTGCCCCAGCGACCAATGCCCTGCCCTAATAGAAAACCAGCACCACATAGATCCAATAATGGCAACAGCCGCACTTTTCGGATTTTGGCGATGAGACAGCCAACTGCCAATGCACCAATCAATCCACCATAGATGGCAAGTCCACCCTGCCGCAGGTTGAAAATGCGTTTCCAGTCGCCGGCATAGCTGTCCCATTCCAGAATGACATAATAGGCTCTTGCTCCTACGATGGCACCGATAATGCCGCCGATAATCGCATCAATTGCCGGATCTGGGTGGATGCCATAGGAACGCATGTTGCGAAAAGCATACAGCATGGCAAGCAGCAGGCCGCAGGTGATGAGCAGCCCATACCATTGAATGTCAATGCCGAAGATGGAGAAAGCAGTGCTGTCTACATGCAGGTCAATGCCCAGTTCTGGAAATTGAATTTCATTTTGTTCTAACATGTTGGCGATTCGGGATTCCGGAGCGGAATCCCGCTCCTTTCTGTTTAATCCTTGTTTTTCATAATCGAAAGCGTTGCCTGCTGCGGCAGCAGCTCTTCCTGTAGCCAGCGGTTTGCTTCTGCAATCGTCAGGCTGGAGAGTAGATTGACCATGTCAAACGGTGTGACATTGCTCATGGCTGCATTGATCAGCATATTGGCTACCGATTCCACATTGTTGAACTTCATGATGAGTTTGCCATAGGCATTTTTCCGACTGTTTTCAAACAGTGTTTCATTCAGCCCATGCTTGGCAGCATCTGCAATGGCTGCAAAAATCCGTTTCCGTACTGCATACGGGTCGTTGGATTCGCCTTCAAACATGGCAACAAAGAAGTCATCGCCGTTGAAAACCTCTACGGAGAATGTTTCATTGATGAGTTGCTCTTTCAGCATCTCCTGATAAAGTGGAGAGGTAATGTGCACCAGCACCTGTAACGTCAGAGTTGCCAGCAGTTCTTTTCTTAGGTTTTCCAAGCCAGAAGCAGGTTTGCATTTATAGCCAAGTACAAACATTGTAGTACCAATTGGTGCAGAATCAACAGTTTCCGCCCGTACAATTTCCATCGGTTCTTCCGGGAAGATACATTCCAGCTGCATGTTTTCGCATGGTTTGAGCAGTTTGTCTGCCAGTTCCAGTACTTCTTCGACCTTGCAGTTTCCGGCAACGGATAACACCATATTGTGCAGGTTATAGAAGGTGTTGTAGCAGCGGTAGAGCAGCTCCGGCGTAATCTGGGCAATACTTTCGATGGTACCGGCAATATCAATTTTTACTGGATGCTTGTGAAATAACCCTTGCAGCATGTTGAAAAAAATCCGCCAGCTTGGATCATCGTTACACATTTTGATTTCCTGCCCAATGATGCCCTGCTCTTTCTGTACACTTTCCACGGTGAAATACGGAGACTGTACAAAGGAAAGCAGAATTTCCAATGACTCCTTGTAATGAGAGGAGCAGCTAAACAGATAACAGGTTTTGTCAAAGGAAGTGAATGCATTGGCATTCGCACCGGTTTTCGCATAGAGATCGAACACATCACAGTCTTCATTTTCAAAGAGTTTGTGTTCCAGATAGTGTGCAATGCCTTCTGGTACGCAACAGAAGTCGGGTTCCTGCTTGGTCTTAAACTGGGTGTTAATGGAACCGTATTTTGTACCGAACAGAGCTTCTGTTGTGCTGAAGCCCTTCATTTCACTGACATAGATGGAAAGGCCGCTTTTGTGTTTTATATAGGTGTACTGTTCGCCGATCTGCGGACAAGTAATGCGTTCGATTTTCGTTTCTGCCATGGTGTTATGCCTCCTCCTTCTTGGTATCCATAATATAAACAGTATCCAGTACCAAACTGCGGGCAGCCGCCATAATATCTTCTTTGGTGACAGCGTGATAACGCTGTAGCGTTTCTGACGGTTCCACAAAATCATTCCAGTAATAGCACTTCTGATACCATGAGAGATAGGAGCTTGACGTATCACCAATGCCGTTTAGCGTGTTATAAATGCTCATTTTTGCAGAATTGAGTTCTGTATCTGTAATGTTTCCTTCCTGAATGGCAGTCAGCTGACGCAGGATTTCTGTTTTTGCCTTTTCCAGGTTGTCGTGTTCTACGCCACTGCTGATGACAAGGGTTCGTTTTGCAGCCAGATAGGAACTGGAGCAGTAATAACAGAGGCTGAGTGTTTCTCTGACATTGGCAAAGAGTTTAGAAGAGGGCATACCGCCGAGAATATAGTTCATCATCTGCATCGCATAGCGATTAGAGCAGTCAGATTTCAGGGCAAGCACCATTTTGGATTGATTGACTGGCAGCGGTTCTATGACAGTTGCGGGTTCTGTTTTGGCAGGGCTTGGTGTGAGGAACTGATAAACTGGAATGTTGGTACGCTCTATTTGTGACAAGGCAGCCAGCAGTGTCTCTTTCACACAAGGATCGGATTCTGCCCCCACAAAGTAAATTTCTGCTGGAGCATGGTGCAGGACTTGTAGATAGGCTTCATACGTGCTGCGGGGATCCAGTTGTTCCACATCCTCCTTCTTCCCATAGCAGGAAAGAGTCGCCGGTTCATTTTGAAATGCCGTTTCCAGTGCCTTTGCGGTGGCGTAAGCACGTTTTTCATTGATTTCTGCCTCAATGGTATCCAGCAGATCTTTTTGTTTGATCTGAAATTCAAGCTCTGTAAAACAGCCATCTTTGCAGTTGGGTGCAAGCAGGCAGGTCAGGAGGATGTTCAGCATTTCCTGTAACAACGGTTCCTGATGCAGGGCATACCGGTCAGCGATGGTGCTGATGGTGATACCGGGGGACTGGAAATCACCAAATTTGGTAACACCAGAGGAAAGGGTAATGCCATAGAGGGTATCCAGCTTTTCTGCAAGGGCTTCCATAGAAGGATACTTCGCATTGCTGACAGACAGTAGGGAAAATGCAAGTGCCGTCTTAGCAGCGGTATCTTTTTTCATAGGCTGGAAAAATTGTATACGGATCATATTGGTTTTCAGTTTCGAGTCCAGAATTTCCGAGTATCCAATGGAATCGGTTAGCTGAACTCTGCTATAAGAAACAGGCATAATGTCATCCTTTCTGATATGATGTGATGCCGAAAGAAAGGCATCCATTTCTATTATACCATATATTTTTATGAATTACCAGAGTTTTTTCTGCTTTTTTCACAAATCGTTTTTCTTTCCTTTCATCTGTATATCACATGGATTTTGAATGCCTGTCATGCAGCTGTCATGAAAATATCATATTATACGCTTGATTTTCCTCTCGCTTTGTGATAAAATAAAGCGAATCATTAAAAAATGATAGGAGGAGGTAATGTTATGTGGTTTCAGAATTTGTGCGATACCTTTTATAAATGTTTTATCAAGGATGACCGTTATCAATTACTGCTGGACGGGATTGGTGTTACTGTACGAGTTTCGCTTTTAGCGGTAGTGTTCGGACTGCTGATTGGTTTTCTGATTGCCCTCTGCAATCTCTCCAACAAAAAAGGGCTGCGGCTGATTGGCAAGGTGTACACCGATATTATCAGAGGCACCCCATCTGTGACCCAGCTGATGATTATTTATTTTGTCATTTTTGCGTCCGTTCATTGGCCGAAATGGGTGATTGCTGCGATTGCATTCGGCGTCAATTCCGGTGCATACGTATCTGAGGTAATTCGAGCTGGCATCCTTTCCGTTGATAAAGGACAAGTTGAGGCAGGGCGTTCTCTTGGCTTAAACGGTCGGCAAACCATGATCAAAATTGTGGTGCCGCAGGCAGTTAAGAATATTTTTCCCGCTCTCTGCAACGAATTTATCACGCTGATTAAAGAAACGGCAATTGTCGGTTATGTTGGTCTGGTGGATATTCAAAAAGCGGGCGATTTTATCAAAACGGCAACCTACGAGGCATTTATGCCGCTGATTGGAACGGCTGTTATTTATTTTGTCATCATCAAGCTGCTGACGATTTTGCTGGGACTGCTGGAAAAACGGCTTAGAAAATCGGAAGTCCGATAAGGAGGGGCGACTGTGATTCGGGTAGAAAACTTACATAAGCATTTTGGGGATCTCAAAGTGCTGACCGGGATTGACGAGCACATTGAAGAAGGAGAAGTAGTGGTTGTGATTGGACCATCTGGTTCTGGAAAGAGCACATTTCTTCGCTGTTTGAATTTACTGGAAACGCCGACAGAAGGAAAAATCTTTGTAGATGAGGAACAGATCAATGCACCAAAAGTAGATGTCAATCGCATTCGACAGAAAATGGGGATGGTGTTTCAGCAGTTTAATCTGTTCCCGCACCTGACTGTAATGGAAAACCTGACACTTGCCCCCGTTCTGCTCAAGAAAATGACCAAAGAGCAGGCGATAGAAAAAGGAAATGGGTTACTGGAACGGGTGGGATTGGCAGAAAAGGCAAATGCCTATCCCAATCAGCTTTCTGGCGGACAAAAGCAACGAATTGCGATTGCAAGAGCGTTGGAAATGGAACCGGAAATCATGTTGTTTGACGAGCCAACTTCTGCACTAGATCCGGAAATGGTCGGCGAGGTATTGGATGTTATGAAAGACCTTGCAAAATCAGGTATGACTATGGTAGTGGTAACGCACGAGATGGGATTTGCAAGAGAGGTGGCAACCAGAGTGCTGTTTATGGATCAAGGGGTTGTCATGGAAAGCGGTACACCAGAAGCCATATTCAATCATCCGCAGAACGAAAGAACCAAGCAGTTTTTAAGTAAGGTTCTTTAAATCATAACAATACAAAAAGGAGAGAATGTCATGAAAAAATGGACAAAAATTGTATCACTGGTGTTGGCATCTGTGATGATGCTGGCAGTTCTGGTCGCTTGCGGAGAGAAGGAGGATGACAGTACCATTACATTTGGTACGAATGCAGAATTTCCGCCATTTGAATATGTGACGGCTAATGGTGTCATCGGAGAATTTGACGGGATTGACATGGCAATTGTAAAGAAAATTGGCGAAGACAATGCTTGCGAAGTCAAGATTGAAAATATGGAATTTGATTCTTTATTGCTGGCATTGGAAAATGGACAGGTGGATGCTGTTATCGCTGGTATGACCATTACAGAGGAAAAGAAAGACGCTGTGGATTTTTCTACACCATACTACACGGCGAAGCAGGTTATGATTGTCAAGGAGGATTCTGATATTCAGAAGGCTTCTGACATGGCAGACAAGCAGATTGTCGTATTGCAGGGCTTTACTGGTGAAACTTGTGTCAGCGATATGGGTTATAAGTATCAATCCTTTAAAAAAGGGACCGAAGCCATTATGGAACTGGTGAACGGAAAATGTGATGTCGTTGTGATTGACTCTGCAACCGCAGAAAAGTATGTCGAGGACAACGAAGGTCTGAAGATTGTGGAAGACAATGACGCATTTGCCGCAGAGCAGTATGGGATTGCGGTCAAAAAGGGCAATACAGAACTGTTGGATAAGATCAATGCTTCTCTGAATAAGATGCTGGAGGACGGCACCATTTCTGAACTTTCTGCAAAGTACGCAGAGAGCAGCGATGCAGAATAATTGTATGTAAAAATAAAATGCATTCGTATTGTCAGGCTGGCAGGGAAATCTGTCCACCTGATTTTTTATTGATTTGATTTCAGAGATAGGGAAATTCTGTTCCAATGGACATCGCTTGTTGACAGCGGAACGGAAAAACGGTATAATTAAAGAAAAATAAGTGCTCAAAACAGAGCGGAAAAGAGAGATACCATGAAAACAATTACAGTACATGCCAGCCATACCTATCCCATTTATGTACAGCACGGTCTGCTTGCCAACTGCGGAAGCTATATTCGGCAGACAACAAAAGCTGCTTCTATAGCGGTCATTACAGATGATATTGTGCAGAAACTCTACGGCGATGCTGTCATAGCTTCCTTGCAGGAAGCTGGGTTTCGGACAGAAACGTTTGTATTCCCGAATGGTGAGGCATCCAAATGTGCAAACACATTGTTGAACGTTTACGATTTTCTCTGCGAAAAGCAGTTTACCCGAACAGATGCCATTGTCGCACTTGGTGGCGGTGTCGTTGGCGATCTTGCTGGTTTTGCGGCGGCAACCTATCTGCGTGGCATGGATTTCATTCAGATTCCCACCACGCTGCTGGCACAGGTGGATTCCTCTGTTGGTGGAAAGACTGCGATTGACCTGAGCGGTGGAAAAAATTTGGTCGGTGCATTTAAACAGCCAGTTTGTGTCCTTTGCGATCCGGATACCCTGCGGACATTGCCGCCGGAAATCTTTTCAGATGGCATGGGGGAAGTGATCAAGTACGGTATGATTCGAGACGCAAAGCTGTTTGATCTGCTGGCAACGCATACACAGGAAACGATTTTTTCTGTCTTAGAAGAGGTTATCTGTACTTGCATTTCCATCAAACGTGACGTAGTAGAGGCAGATGAATTTGATACAGGAGAACGGATGATTCTCAACTACGGTCATACGCTTGGTCATGCGATTGAGGGCTACTATCACTATGAAACCTATTCACATGGTAGTGCGGTTGCCATTGGCATGTGCCTGATGGCAGAGAAAACCTGTTCTCCGGAACAGACTGCCGCTCTAAAAGCTTGTCTGGAAGCGTACCACCTGCCGACTTCTGTACCCGTTCCGATGACAGAATTGCTGCCGTTCTGTGGTGTGGACAAGAAGCGTGCCGGTAACCAACTGCGGTATATTGTCTGCGAAACTGCCGGAAAGGCAGAAATCCGTACGGCTTCTGTGGCAGATTTTGCAGCATGGATGGAGGAAAATGCATGAATATTCAGGTAGATCCCCGTACCCTCAGCGGAACGGTTTCCATTCCAGCCTCTAAGAGTATGACCCATCGGATGCTGATCTGTGCAGCACTGGCAGAGGGCACGTCTGTGATTGAGAAGGTTAGCTTCTCTAAAGACATTACTGCTACCATGGAGGCACTGTCTGCATTGGGTGCCGTGTTCCATACAGACGGCAGTACGATTACTGTCACTGGGATTGGCGGTGTTGCAGCGGCTAAGACAGCAGAGATAGACTGCTGCGAAAGTGGTTCTACACTGCGGTTTCTGATTCCAGTTGCGGCTGCCCTCGGTGTGACGGCAACGTTTCACGGACAGGGCAGACTGCCACAGCGTCCCATCACTGCTTATGTACGGGAGCTTTCCCGAAATGGCATTACATTTGATTATGCAAATACCATGCCGTTTACCATACAGGGACAACTGCAAAGCGGAACCTATTATTTAGAGGGTGATGTTTCCTCTCAGTATGTCACAGGTTTGTTGTTTGCCCTGCCGTTGCTGGCAGGAGATTCTGATATTGTCATGCTGTCTCCGTTGCAATCCAAGCCCTATGTGAATTTAACGATTGCCTGTATGCAGCAGTTTGGATTTTGTGTGACCGAAACGGCAAACGGCTATCATATTGAAGGCGGACAAACTGCACATGCTTATGATGGTGTGGTAGAGGGAGATTATTCGCAGGCGGCATTTTTTGCAGTGGCAAATGCACTCGGCAATCATGTTACTATGATGAATTTGAATCCAGACAGTGTACAGGGGGATAAAATCATCATTGAAATCGCAGAAAAGATGTGGTATAATAAGTGTAATCACAAGCCCGCAGGGATACAAGTGGATGCAACAGATATTCCAGATCTAGTGCCCATTCTGGCAGTGTTGGCGACATTCGGCACACAGCCGTCTGTTATTCGTGGTGCAGCTCGTTTGAAAATCAAGGAGAGTGATCGGCTGCTTGCCACTTCGGAATTGTTGAATCGGCTCGGCGGAAATGTTACGCCGTTAGAGGATAGCTAGCAGCTACAGCCACAGGACCGGTTACAGGGCGGAAGAATTGACAGCTACGGCGACCATCGGATTGCGATGTGTGCTGCCATTGCTGCAACCAGATGCACTGCCCCTGTTGTGATTCAGGGCGGCGAGTGCGTGGAAAAATCGTATCCGCAGTTTTATGAAGACTATAATCGATTAGGAGGAAATGCTCATGTCATCGTTTTGGAATAACCGGATTTCCATTTCTATTTTTGGAGAGTCGCATGGTCCATCTATTGGCGTAGTAATTGACAACTTACCACCAGGGGAATATATTGATATGGAGAAGGTTTTGCAGTTTATGGCAAGACGGGCTCCGAAAAAAGACGGAACGACCACACCGAGAAGCGAAAAGGATTTGCCACAGGTGCAGTCTGGTATGCTGCATAATCGAACAACTGGTGTACCGCTCTGTGCGATGATTCAAAATACAGATACCCGATCGAAGGATTATAGCAATTTGGAGCGGCTGCCTCGGCCGGGACATGCAGACTATACTGGTGCCATGCGATATCGTGGTTTTCAGGATGTACGGGGTGGCGGGCATTTTTCCGGCAGACTGACAGCACCGCTTTGCTTTGCAGGTGCGGTTTGTGGACAAATTCTGGAACGGCGTGGTATTTACACAGGTGCTCATATTGCGGCAGTACATGGAATAGAGGACGATGCATTTTCAGAGACAAAAGTATCCAGAGCCGATATTCTGGCAGTACGGGAAAAATCCTTCCCTGTCATCAATGACGCACAGGGCGAAAAAATGCAGGAAGATATCCGCAATGCCAGAAAGGGTGGCGAATCGCTGGGCGGTCTAATTGAGTGTGCCGTAGTCAATATGCCGGCAGGTGTCGGTTCCCCGATGTTTCAAGGATTGGAAAATACCATTGCACAGTTGATTTTTGGTATCCCTGCTGTGAAGGGGCTGGAATTTGGTGCCGGTTTTCAAGTGGCAGAGATGGTCGGCAGCCAGAATAATGACCCGTTTTATATTGATGAGAATGGACATGTAAAGACAAAAACCAATCACCATGGCGGCATTCTGGGCGGCATTTCTTCTGGCATGCCAATCATGATGCGTGTGGCAATCAAGCCAACGGCATCCATTGCAAAACCGCAGGAGACCGTGGATTTTCGTGCTGGTACAAATGAAATTTTACAGATTCACGGCAGACATGATCCATGTATTGTACCGAGAGCTGTGCCGTGTGTAGAGGCAGCCGTAAATATTGCATTGTTGTCCCATATGATGGATTATCCGCATTTTTAAATTCTTATGAGGGAGGGAACCGTGGATGCAGGATGAAAATTTATTGAAAATGTCGCAGATTGCAACGCCGCCGCTGATGGACACCCATATGGCGAATATCTTAATTTGTTGTCTACTGGAGCAGTTGGACAAACCGATTTCACCGACACAGCTGTATGATATTGCAGTGGGAACGGACATCATCAATTATTTTTTCTATCAGGAGGCCATTACTTACTTGCAAAAAAACGGTTCGCTTTTACTGAAACAGGATGCGGATGGACATGACTGGTTCTATCTGACGGAAACAGGTGCGGAGTGTGCCAAACAGATGAAAGAATATGTGGCGAAGCCGTATCGGGATAAGATTTTCTTTGAGTCAAAGCAGTATTTCAAGCGGCAGAAACGACGGGAAGAGGTAAAAATCTCTTATGTGCCGCTGAAAAAAGGATATCATGTGCAGGTGCGGTATCTGGACTTGCAGAGTGACCTGATGGATTTAAAGCTATATGCACCAGATCTAAAACAGGCAAAGTACCTTGGCACGCAGATTATGCGGAATCCGGCTAACTTTTATGGGAAGGTGCTGGAGGCGGTTTTCTCCAATCGGGAGGAAGAAGCGGCAGAACAGACAAAAGCATAAAATAATATAAGTTTGATGGGCAAACTTTGTTCGTTAAATTTATATTAAAATAGAAGATGACCAGAGAATGAATTTTTTATCAGATCCATCCTATATTTCTGTAAAAACAGATGCTCCTGCAGTGTCTGTTTTTCTTTTTCACAATCCGTTCCTTTTGGTGAAAATCCGGTAAAAAAACAAATTCCGCCCTTGCTATTTCAGCAGAAATTTGTTATAATAAAAAGGGTGTTGTCAGCCCAAATCAAAAACAGAATGGAGGAGAAATCATGCGAGCGGATCCCTATCCCCGACGATGGATTGTAATACAAAATAACATTGCAAAGAGGGAACATCGCAGCATAGGTTCTGTCTTTGCAGAAAGGCGGAACAATTTTGATTTCCTACTACAAAACCATACAAAATCGTTTGATTGCGTGTAATGCACCGGAAGCGGGCTGCTGGGTTTCTGTGATTGACCCGACGGCACAGGAACGGAAAATGCTGATAGAGGACTTTGGTTTGGACAGCGATTTTATCAAATCCGCATTGGATGAAGAGGAGTCCTCTCGTGTGGAACGGGAGGATACCCAAACGCTGATTATTGTGGATACTGCTGTTTCAGAAATTCAGAAAAACGATACGATTGTGTTTTACACAATGCCGATGAGCATTATTATTAAAGATCAACTGGTATTTACCATTTCCTTGCGGGATAATAAGGTGCTGGAAGATATGGTGGACGGTCGCCTGCGGAATGTGCAAACCAGCTTTCGCACACAATTTGTGTTGCGTCTGATTATGCAGTTGACTTCTACTTATTTGGTTTATCTGAAACAAATCGACAAAGCTTCTAATGCTCTGGAACGAGAACTGCACAAAGCGGTGAAAAATAAGCAGCTATTGCAAATGATGGAGCTGGAAAAGTCACTGGTCTATTTTTCCACCTCCCTCAAGGCAAACGATGCCACAATGAATAAAATTCTGCGTGGTAAGCTGATTAAACTCTACGAGGATGATCAGGATTTGCTGGAAGACGTATTGATTGAGCTGAAGCAGGCGGAGGAAATGGCAAGTATTTACTCCAGCATTCTTGCCAATATGGTAGATGCGTGCAGCTCCGTGATCTCTAATAATGTCAATATTGTCATGTGGCAATTGACCATTGTCACCATTATTCTGGCAATTCCCACAATGGTGTTCAGTTTCTACGGTATGAATACGTTGGATTTGCCTTTTGCAGAGCATACTTGGTTTCCAACAGGGATTGCAGTTGTTGCTACGGTACTGACCGCTTTGATTTTATTGAAATACAAGAAAAAATAAAAAACAGGCAACCGCTGTTGTTTGCGGAAGCCTGTTCTGTTTGTGTATCGATGAAAGGAACTGTTTCTTAGGAAAACCTTGTCTGAGTGGAATCCGCTTGACCATAGTCGCCTGCGGTCATAAAACTGGTTGTCGAATGTTATGTAGTTTCCGGTTGGTCTGCCGGCAAAACTTGCAGGGCAATTTTTGTAACGGACTGGTTGTCGGTTTCCAGTACTTTGAACAGAAAGGTTTCCACCTGGACGGTTTCACCGACTTCCGGGATGTGTCCGAGCAATTCTGTCACCCATCCACCGACAGAGGTGGATGCCGCCTCTGGCATTTGAGCGGGAATATCTGCTTCATCCAGTGCATCCCGCATGTCACTGATACTGAACGTTCCCACGATTGTATAGCAATGCGGTTCTGTGCGGACAAATTCATGTACAATTTCATCGCTTTCATCATAGATGTCACCGACCAGCTCTTCAATAATATCTTCCAGTGTTACAATGCCCTTGGTACCGCCGTATTGATCTACGATGACTGCCATATGTGTTTTGGAACGCTGCATTTCTTTCAGACTGTCACTGATGGGCTTGGTGGCAGGAATGTAGATCACATCCTGTAAGATTTCTGAAACAGAGTGAAACATGCCGTGTTCCAGGCGGAAGAAGTCCCGACTGGTAATCATACCGATGATATTGTCCATACTTTTCTCATAGACCGGAAAACGGGAAAAGTGGCTGTGCAGAAACATATTACAAATTTCGTCCATTGTGGCTTCGCTGGAAACACCAACAATTTTAACTCTTGGAATCAGGATATCGTTAACCGTTGTTTCATCGAACTGCAATGCGGACAAGACCAGATCGCTTTCCTGTTCCTCCAATACCCCTTCTTCTTCAATCTCATCAATGATGTATTTCAGTTCGTCTTCTGTAACGCTTGGAGCTTCTTCCTTTGTGCGGAATGTTTTGGACATCAAGTCAAAAATTTTGACGAACGGGGTCATCAGCAGCGTGAAGCCGGAGAGAGCCGAGGCGAATGCAAGTGCCATTTTTTCTGCATGGGATTTTGCGTAGGATTTGGGTAGGACTTCACCGAATACCAGAACCAGAATGGTCATAACAACGGTAGAAACCGCAGGACCCGCACTGCCGACCCATTGCGTGAACAGAACAGTTGCCAAGGAAGATGCACCAATGTTAACAATATTGTTGCCAACCAGAATGGCAGTCAGTGCATCTTCATAGTGCTCTGCCACTCGCAGTGCTGTGCTGGCACGCTTGTCTCCTTGATCTGCCATGGCTTTTAATCGAATTTTGTTGACACTTGCGAAAGCGGTTTCCGAACTGGAGAACAGTGCGGACAGTACAATTAGGATGAGTAAAACGACAATCATAATATCCTCCGTATTTTTGATAAAATGTATGACAATATCGTACCACATTTTTTGCAAATAAGCAAGGGAAAGGATCGAAAAAATATTAAATTTTTTAGAAAGGTGTGAGACAGATTCCATGAATCAGTTGATTTTATGGGTGATAAAGCATATGCCCAAGCCCATTCAAAATATTTATTTTAAATATGAAAAGGGGCTGCTGTATTGCTTTTACGGGGCTCTGACGACATTGGTTTCCATGGTGACAAAGCTGGTGCCAATGCATTTCTTAGGAGAGGGGAAGCTTTCCGTCACCATTTGTACCGTATTTTCTTGGATTTGTGCCGTGACATTTGCATTTTTCACGAACAAAAAATATGTCTTTCAGAGTAAAACACGGACAAAGAAAGCATTTTGGACAGAATTTCTCTCTTTTTATGCTGCAAGAGGTGCCTCCTTCTTCTTAGACTGGGGCATCAGTGTGCTGGGCATTAGTATTCTTGGCTGGAACAAGTACCTTGTGACCATTGCTGCACAGGTCATTATTCTGCTGGTGAACTATGCATTCAGTAAATTGTTTGTCTTTAAGAAACGGGAACCAGACTCACAGACAATCGAGTCTTGAGCAAAGAAAGGAACATGCAATATGAGAAGGTATCAAGGAAAACAAACCCTTTCCTGTCTGATGGCGGGCTTTCTGGCAGTGACAGCATTTGCGGGATGCAGCAGTAAGGAGGAAGAGAGCAGCAATGCTTCTTCTGCTGTTTCGACAACGGCTGTAACAGAAGCACAGACGGAAACAGAAACCACCATAGCAGAAACAACAGAAGCTGCTGAAACCACAACCCAACACGTCAGTCCAACGGAAACAGTTTCGAGTACATTGGGTGCGGAAGTGACCGATTTAAATGTTTTGCTGGACAGAGACGGCGAAAATACCTATCAACACGACCTGGCAGATTTCATACAGGATGGCGATGTGATACAGTCCTTTACCTTTATTTTTTATGCTCCGGATGATACTTCGGATATGGTAAATTATAAGGGCGGCTGCGGCATTTCTGTTAAGGAAGACAGCAAGACAGCAACGGACAAGGGTTGGTATCAGTCGGATGATTTTGAACAGAGCGTCAATGGGGCATATGCAGAAATCACCTGGAATGTGCCGACGGATGTAGCAGCGGATGTGGATGCTGACGGTGAAGTGCTGATTGGCTACTGGTGGAGTGAATTGCAGCAGGTCAAGCTGAGCAGCATTGTCTGCACTTATACCAGAACCGCAGAAGTTCCAGTAGATGGCACAGCAGAAACCAGTCCGGCGGTGATGTTATACAATAAAACATTGAGTTCTGACAGCGAGGCGATCAATACCGCTGAAATTCCACTTTCTGACTTGATTGGGAAAGAAGATATGCTGCAAACAGTGACATTTGATGTCAGCAGTGGTGGGGCATTGGGTAAGTTTACCGGTGCGTTCGGCGTTTCCCTGAAGAGTGGCTGTCCGGCAGAAACAGATGAGAACTGGTATCAGACCGGCAATTTGGTGGTCTTTACACAAGAATCCAGTGTTTCCCTGACGTGGATTGTACCAGATGAAATCAAAGATTATCTGGATGCAGACGGGGAAGTCATGCTGGGCTATTGGTGGAGCGATCAGGCACAGGTTACGTTGGATAAGATTTCCGTTCGTTACAGCAACAGCACGGGAATTTCTACTAAGACGGAAACAACAGCATCTGATCAGTCGGAATCCGGCGAGGTGAAACAGGAGGGTAACGCTGCCGTTTCTTCGGAGCAGGTCAACCAAATGACTTCTTCCGAGATTGTGGCAGATATGAAAATCGGCTGGAACTTAGGGAACACGCTGGATAGTTACGATACCAGCAGCAGCGACAATGAAACTGGCTGGGGCAATCCGAAAACCACAAAGGCAATGATTGATACCGTCAAGGCAGCTGGATTTAATGCGGTTCGGATTCCGGTCACCTGGGGCGAACATCTCTCTTCCGACCATGTGATTGATGCCGCTTATCTGGACAGGGTACAGGAAGTGGTAGACTATGCGATGGATGACGACTTGTATGTCATTTTGAATGTGCACCATGATGATGCTATCTGGCTGCATCCCACTTACAGTGAACAGGCAGCTGTCACAGAAACGCTAACAGCAATTTGGAAGCAGCTGAGTGAACGATTTGCAGACTATGACCATCATTTGGTGTTTGAAGGGATGAATGAGCCCCGTGTGATTGGCTCTTCTACAGAATGGAGCGGTGGTACGCCGGAGGAACGGGATGTGATTAACCAGTTGTTCCAGGCGTTTGTAGATACCGTTCGGGCATCCGGCGGTTTGAATGCTGACCGGACGTTGATTGTCACTTCTCATGCACAATCGATTACAAAAGAAGCGGTCAGTGCGGTTCAGATTCCAAACGATGACCATATTGCGGTATCCATTCACAGCTATGCTCCGTGGGACTTCTGCGGAACAGAGGATGACCGTTCTGAATGGGGCAGCGAGGCAGATAAACAGGAACTGGACAGTAATTTCCAGTATCTTGCGGATACCTTTATCAGCAAGGGTGTGCCGGTGCTGTTGGATGAGTTTGGTGCGGTCAATAAGGACAATACCAGCATACGGGCAAACTATTATGCATATTATGTGAAGAGTGCAAAGGCACACGGCATTACTTGCTTTGTCTGGGATAACGGCACGGAAAAAGAATTTGGTTTGCTGAACCGGAAAAATTTAACTTGGTATGCCCCATCTATCGTGGAGGCAATGATGCAGGTATTGTGAGAAGTCTGTGAATAGTGCACAAAATTATTTTTTATTGGTTGTGAAAAAAGTAGATTTTTTGAAAAATCTACAAAGAATGACAGCCATTATGCTGAAAATATGGTATAATGAAACGGAAGAAAAACGGCAGAAGGAGGCCATGAACATGAGCAATCGAATTATCACCATTGAAAGAGAATATGCAAGCGGCGGTCGGGAAGTCGGAGAGCTGGTTGCAAAACAACTCGGTATTCCGTTTTACAACCGTGAGATTTTGGAAATGGCATCAGAACGATGCGGCGTATCCGTCGATTATCTGGCGAGTGCAGAGGAAGCTGCACCCAAGAGTTTTTTATACACCTTAATGCTGTCTTCCAATCCAACCCGTTCGATTCAAGAAAACCTGCCATTGTCAGATAAGGTATACATCATTGAGACGAATATTATCAAGGAACTGGCAGAGAAGAGTGACTGTGTGATTGTGGGACGCTGTGCTAGTTATATCTTACGGGATATGGAACATATGCTGAGTGCCTTTATCTATGCGGATTCAGAGTCTCGTGTGAATCGTGCAGTATCAGAATATTCTGTTGATCCAAGAAGAGCAGAAGCCACGCTGCGGAAATCCGATCGGAGAAGAGAGACATTTTACAGCATTAACACGGGCGGAAACTGGTATGACAAAGAGAATTATACGCTTTGTCTCAACAGCGGTGCACTGGGGATTCCGCTTTGTGCAGATATCATCGTATCTGCTGCACAAAAGACGATTTATGGATAAACCATTTTGAGAAATAGATACAGAAACACCGCAGTGTTCCATGAGGAGACTGCGGTGTTGTTTTTGATGGCAGAAAATTATTTGTTTAACGTGCATTTTATTAGGACAGCCCCAAAAACTGTTCCAACAATGCCATCCACTCACGTACCCAGTAAGTCGGGATTAAAATGCGTCTCGTCTTTCCACTCACCGACCAGCTCTCTAACCCCATCTCTTCTGCCATTCGGTGGGCTCGATACTGGTGGAATCCATCTGTTACAATGGTAATCCGATTGGGCAGCCCCTTTTCATTTAAAATTTCCTTGCTGAACTGTAAATTTTCCTGTGTATCTGTGGAGCGGTCTTCCAACAGAATGCGTTCCGCTGAAATGCCCTTTGCCAGTAAGTATGTTTTCATTGCCTGTGCCTCGGAGATGTCCTCTCCAGCACCCTTTCCGCCGGAAACGATGCACTGTACTTCTGGATGTGCCTGCAAATATGTGCTGGCAGCCTCTAAGCGGCGTTGCAGCATCAGGCTGGGAATTGTCCCCTTGACCTTACAGCCCAATACCACCACTGTACAAGGTGTTTCTGGTGGGTTTTGATAATATTGTGCCATGCGGACAGAACAGAATCCGGCAAAGCCGATGCCAGCCGCAAGCAACAGTGTCAGTACACTGAGCAGGATTTTTCCACTGGTCATCTGCCAGAGTGTTTGCAGCAGGTGAAACAGTGGTTTATGAAAAAGCGTTGCCAGAAAACAACAAACAGCAGCTGCCATTCCGAACAGATTGCCGGCGTTAAAAATGTGTAAGAAAATCGGTGCCAGAAATACCAGAAACAATCCGGCTTCGATGGCAAGCAAAAGAACGTAACAACAGGTGCGAATTTGCATGAAACTCCCTCACTTTAAAATATAGTTGGTTACCCCGCCTTGCAGCCCGAAACTGCGGGAGGCAATGCGGGCGTGTTGAAAGTCTTTCCGTACCAGTTTTTGCAGAGCTTGTCCGCTGTGAAAGCCATGAATGACTTCGATTTCTGTCACAGATGCCGGGCAGCTTTGCAGTACTTGCCGCAGCTTTGCCCGTGCTTCTGCAACGGACAGACCGTGTAAGTCTATCGTAATCACATGACTGGGACGGTAGACTGTCGGTGATTTTAGTGGCTTCTGTTGTTTCAAGAAGGATTCGCCTCCTTTACATCCGCTGCCAGCTGTTCTGCTTCTGCATAGGATTGCAATTGATAGCACCTTGCTCGGAACGCCGCTGCTCCATGCAGTCCGCTGATATACCAGGCAGCATGTTTTCGTGCCTCCCGAATGGCAAGTTCCGGCGGTTTGCCGTCTGCCATCTTCAGAATCAGCCGGATATGATACAACATCGTATCCATTTTTTCTTCCAATGTAGGCTTTTGATAGGGCTTTCCTGTCATCGCTGCTGCGATTTCAGAAAAGACAAATGGGTTGCCATAACTGCCACGCCCCACCATGACAAGATCGCATCCGGTCTGTTCATACATTTGAAAACAGCTTTCTGCATTTGTGACATCACCATTTCCGATAACTGGAATCGAAACGCTCTGTTTGACTTGTCGGATGATATCCCAATCTGCTTTTCCTGCATACAGTTGGGTTTTGGTTCTGCCGTGTACAGCCACAGCAGCCGCACCGGCTTGCTCCATTTTTTGAGCAAAAGCGACTGCATTGCGGCTGTTCTCATCCCAGCCTGCACGGAATTTTACTGTAACCGGAACAGGCGAAACGGACACGGCAGCCCGTACCAGGTCAGCGGCAAGGTCTGGTTTTTGCATGAGAGCAGAGCCAGCACCAGTAGCAACGACTTTGTGTACTGGACATCCCATATTGATGTCAATCCAATCCGGCTGGTAGGGCAGGACAATTTGTACCGCTTTTGCCATAAACGCCGGTTCGCTGCCGAACAACTGTAAGCCCATGGGGCGTTCTGCTTCGGTGATTGTACAGAACTGTGCGGTCTTTGGATCACCATAGCAAATCCCTTTTGCGGAAATCATTTCGCTGACCAAAAGAGCAGCGTGGTGTTCTTTGCAGAGAATGCGGTAGGCACGGTCGGCAACGCCTGCCATGGGAGCAAGTCCAGCCGTGCGGGGCAGCGTGAGGCTGCCGAGAGAAAATTGAGTAGGCATAAATAAATGGATTCCTTTCTGTTGATGGAATAGAGAATGTGTTGATTAGAAATCGGTTTATTTGCTGTTGCTCCTGCCGGACACTTCGGATAAACAGGGTTCGGCAATGAAATATGCAATTTAATTTTACCACAGATTTTGAAATTTGTATAGTTTTTTTTCGGAAACAGTGTTATACTGAGATTATACACAGAGGTGCCACCGATGTGGTTCTAAGAACTGTAAGGGAAACGAGTTATTTTTTATTCAGATGAAATTGGTGTTTGGAGGAAATTATGCGATTATTAGCAATTGACGGAAATAGTATTATGAACCGTGCCTATTATGGGATTCGGTTGCTTTCCAATCATAAGGGAATTTACACAAATGCAATTTTTGGTTTTATGAATATTTATTTGAAGCATGTCACGGATTTGCAGCCAGATGCCATTGCGGTTGCCTTTGATGTACACACGCCGACCTTTCGGCATCAAAAGGTTTCTTCCTATAAGGCAAACCGCAAGGGGATGCCGGAGGAACTGGCAATGCAGATGCCGTATATCAAAAAGCTATTGACCCTGTTGGGTGTGCAGATTGTAGAGTGTGCTGGCTATGAGGCAGATGATATATTGGGAACGCTTTCTGCGGCAGTGGAACAACAGGGCGGCGAATGTGTCATTCTCAGCGGAGACCGGGATACCTTGCAGTTAATAACGGACAAAGTCCGTGTTCGGTTGGTGACCAATCGGGAAGATGTTGATTATACAGTGCAGCGGTTTCGGGAGGAATATGGATTTTATCCGACTTCCATTGTTGACCTGAAGGCATTTATGGGGGATAGTTCTGACAATATTACTGGTGTTGTGGGCATTGGTCCGAAAACAGCTTCTGCATTGATTCGCAGTTGGGGAACTGTGGAGGCCGTCTATGCCCATATAGATCAGCTGAACATCAGCAAAATGGCAATTCAAAAGCTGATTACCGGAAAGAAAAATGCATTGGAAAGCAAGTGGTTGGCAACCATTGTAAAAGATGTGCCCATTCCAACAGAACTACAGGCTTACATGCCAAAGTCCATTCGGTCACAGGAAGTACGGGCGTTACTGATGGAGCTGGAAATGGTAAAACTGCTGGACAAACTGCATTTGGAGGCAACCAGTGAGACTGTTGCAGGGGAACCGGCTGTTTGCAGTATTACCCCGTCTATTGAGGTGGAACAGCAGACTTTGACAGAAGAAAGGTTACGGCAATGGCAGCAACAGACTGCGTTCCCGCCACTCTGCTATCAATTGGATTTGGAACAGAAGTGCTTGCAGGTATTGCAGGAAAATACGGTTTATGAAACCACAGACGAAAGCCTCATACAGCAATTTTTGGGCAGTGCGATTCCAAAGCGAACCTTTTCTGCCAAGATGCATTATCGTTACATGATACAGCATGGCGGTACACTGGAACAGCTGCGTTCCGACGGAGAAATTGCCGCCTATTTGCTGAATCCGGCATCCTCGGAATACACTGTGGCAAGACTGAGCGTATCCTATCATATTTTGTATGATACGGCATTGGAATCTTTGGCATCGCTGTTGGCATTGCCAGCACTTTGTGATGCCATGGAACAGGAAATCCAGACACAGGATCTGGAGGAATTATATCGGATGGAGTTGCAGCTGACACGTGTGCTGGCAGCAATGGAGGAAAATGGGGTGCTGGTGGATGCAGTAGGTTTGCAGAACTTTGGGGTGTATCTCACAGAGCAGATGGAAGAATTGCAGCAGATGGTTTATGATGAGGCAGGACATCCGTTTAAGATTGGTTCTCCGAAGCAGCTGGGTGATGTGCTCTTTGGAGAACAACAGCTCCCGCACGGCAAGAAGACGAAGACCGGCTACTCCACCAATGCAGAAATTTTAGAATCTTTGCGGGATCAGTATCCCATTGTGGATTATGTGTTGAAGTGGCGGCAGGTGTCTAAGCTGAAGTCCACGTACATTGACGGCTTGCAGAAAACAATTGCAGCGGACGGCAGGGTTCACACATTTTTTAAGCAGACAGAAACCAGAACCGGACGCATTTCCTCCATTGAGCCGAATATGCAGAATATTCCGGTTCGGACGGAGCTAGGCAGCAACATGCGAAAGTTCTTCATTGCCGGAGAAGGAAATGTGCTGTTGGATGCGGACTACAGTCAGATTGAGCTGCGGATTCTGGCCAATCTCTGCGGGGATACTGCCATGCAGGAGGCCTTCTTAAACGGTACGGATATTCACGCCGCAACGGCAGCACAGGTGTTTGGTATGCCGCCGGAGATGGTGACAGATTCTATGCGGAGTGCAGCAAAGGCAGTGAATTTCGGCATTCTCTATGGGATGGGGGCGTTTTCCCTGTCGAAGGATATTCATGTTTCTGTTGCACAGGCAGATCAGTATATCAAGAACTACCTGGCACGCTATCCCCGTGTGGCTGCTTTCATGGAAGAGACGGTGAAACAGGCGAAGGAACAGGGCTATGTCAGTACGTATTTTAAGCGGCGGCGGCCTGTGCCGGAGCTGCGGCAGTCCAATAAGATGATACAGGCGTCTGGTAAGCGGATTGCAATGAATACGCCGATTCAGGGAACAGCAGCAGATATCATTAAAATTGCCATGATTCGGGTTTCTGACCGACTACAAAAAGAATGTCCAGAGGCAAAGCTCATTTTGCAGGTACACGATGAATTGATTGTAGAAGTCCCAGAGGCACTGGCAGATACTGCCGCTGTGATTTTGCAGGAAGAGATGGAACATGTGGTACAGTTTGCCGTACCGTTGACCGTAGAGGTGAAGAAAGGCAAGAGCTGGTATGAAGCAAAGGGCTGAGATTCTGCCGCTAAAAGCGGAGCAGCTGCCAGAAGTGGCACAAATTGCAGCATGTTCCTTTCCCGACCCGTGGTCGCTCACCGTATTTGAGGCGGCATTTGCACAGGCTGATACACAGATGTGGGCGTCGATGGTTGCCGGAGAACTGGTAGGGTATCTGGTTTTGCAGCGGCTGGGGGAAGAACAGAGTGTGGACGATATTGCCGTGTCGCCGGATTACCGACGACAGGGCATTGCAGAGCAGTTATTGCAGATGGCACATGCAGCATTTCCGGATAGCAATTTTATCTTAGAGGTACGGGAGCATAACGCAGCAGCGATTGCCCTGTATCAAAAGTTGGGATATGAGCAGGTTGGTTTTCGGAAACGATATTATACAAATCCAGCTGAGGGAGCCGTGCTGATGACGAAGAACGCAAATAAAAACATGCAAATTCATTTTGAAATAATGGAGTAGATTTTACGCCACAGGCGATTGCGGTCAAGCTGGCTCAGCTTGGCGAGGAGTGCAGAGGGCAAGCTGCCCTCTGCGAAACATTGCAAGTTTGGATACACTACTGGATGAGGAATCGCTTTTCGCTGTCTGCCATCCGAAAAAACAAAACGGTTTGCAATACAAGAATTTAGTATGGTCAGGCTGCAAATTGAAATACAGAACAGGGCAGACAGCGAAGCGAATCTGCCGGACGATTCAGAAAAGTTTTCTTTAAAAGAACAGCTTCTACCATTCAAAATCTGTTCTTTCCCTGAAAAATCAGAAAAAATGAAGAACCGCTTGCAGAAAGGCATAAAATATGATACAATTTCAAAAGATAGCACAGCAGAAAAAACGATATCTCTCCCTGCTGCTGCTTGCCGATGAGCAGGAATCCATGATAGATCGCTATCTGGAGCAGGGAACGATGTATGTGATGCAGCAGGAAGAAACCGTCATTGGTGTTTGCGTGGTGCTGCCAATTTCGGAAACAGAGCTGGAAGTGAAAAATCTGGCGATTGCAGAAGAACAGCAGGGGAACGGATACGGCAGGAGATTTCTGGAATGGATTGCAAAACAGTATCAAGGTACAGCAGAGTGGCTCATTCTTGGCACAGGTGACAGCCCGAAAACGATTCCCTTCTATGAAAAATGTGGTTTCGTGCAGTATCAACGCATTCCGCATTTCTTTTCACAGAACTATGATCATCCCATTTGGGAAGACGGTGTTTTGCTGGATGATATGGTATATCTCAGAAAACCACTTTAAAATGAGAAAGGAAGAAAGACTATGATCAAACACATTGTAATGTTCAAATTTCAGGCAGAGGCAAACGGCAAGACGGCGATGGAGAATGCCGTAGAAGCCAAGGCAAAGGCAGAACAGCTGCCGGCACAGATTCCGCAGTTGAAAAAGCTGGAAGTGCGGTTGAATGATACCGCTGCCGATCCAACTAACTATGAATTTGCATTGATTTGCGATTTTGAAAGCATGGACGACCTGAATGCTTATCAGCTACATCCGGCACATGTTGCCTTCGGACAGTTTATCAAGCCGCTGCGGGAGGCACGGGCTTGTATTGACTATGAGGTGTAATGCATCGACAAGCAGGAAAAACCATACGGAGGTAGTTTTATGCAGATACGAAAGATGCAGATAGCAGACTATCCGGCAATCGTTGCCTTGTGGCATTCTTGTTCTGGGATGGGGTTAAACAACTTAGATGATTCCAGAGAGGGTATCACACGCTTTTTAGAGCGGAATCCAGACACTTGCTTTGTTGCAGAAGCCGAACAGCAAATACTGGGGGCAATTTTGACTGGAAACGACGGCAGAAGAGGATATATTTATCATACTGCCGTTTCTCCACAGCGACAGAAACAGGGTATCGGTACGCTGTTGGTACACGCTGCGTTGGACGCTCTGCGAAAAAACGGTATTCATAAAGTTGAACTGGTGGTTTTTGCACACAATGCAGGTGGAAATGCATTCTGGGAAAAACAGGGATTCACTGTCCGGGAGGATTTGACTTACCGGAATCTTGCCCTGACGGAAATGGTGCGGATGGATACTTGATAAAGAATGGATAAAAAGGATGGACAACCATATGTTGATTTTAGGAATTGAAAGTTCCTGTGATGAAACAGCCGCCAGTGTTGCCAGAGACCGGACGGAAATTCTTTCCAATGTTGTGGCATCACAGGTGGAAGAACATAAACTATACGGCGGTGTCGTACCAGAAATTGCGTCCAGACGACACTGTGAGAATATTTTACCAGTGGTACAAAAGGCATTGGACGATGCCCATGTGACCCTTGCCGATTTAGACGGCATCGCTGTCACGTATGCACCGGGTTTGATTGGAGCATTGCTGGTTGGTGTCAACTTTGCCAAGGGGCTGGCATTGGCTGCCGGAAAACCGCTTGTGCCGGTGCATCATTTGGCTGGACATATCGCAGCAAATTACATTGCCCATCCGGAACTGAAGCCGCCTTATCTCTGTCTTGTGGCAAGCGGTGGACATAGTCATATTGTAGAAGTGCTGTCTTATACCTCCTTCCGGATTGTGGGCAGAACAAGAGATGATGCCGCCGGAGAGTGCTTTGACAAGACGGCTCGTGCGATGGGCTTTCCTTATCCGGGCGGTGTCCACATTGACCGTGCTGCCAAAGACGGCAATCCGGATGCGTTTCCGCTGCCGCATCCGAAAGTGGAGGGCAATCCCTATGATTTTAGTTTTTCTGGTTTGAAAACAGCTGTGGTCAATCTGGTGCACAATGCGGCACAGAAGGGACAGACTCTTCCGACAGCCGATTTGGCAGCTTCAGTACAGAAGACCATTGCCGAATTGCTGACACAACATACAATGCAGGCAGCAAGAGACTTGGGATACCAGACCATTGCCGTAGCTGGCGGTGTTTCTGCTAACAGTGGCGTGCGTTCAGCCATGGCAGCAGCTTGTGAAAAGCAGGGCTGTCAGTTGTTTGTACCGCCGCTTTCACTTTGCGGAGACAACGGTGCTATGATTGCGTGTGCTGGTTCCTATCTATTGGAAGCCGGTGTGCGTGCGGGTGCGGATTTGAATGCATATGCAACAATGTCTCTGGAAATCATAAAACAGGACAACCGGTAACCGCAGCAGCTTGAAAAGGAGCGTTCCAGTCGAAAAACCTGTCTGGAAACGACAGCTTCTATCAAGCGACAGTTTTGGTCAAAATGTCCATGTATTAAAAACAACCGTTTTTAAAACATGAACGAAAACTGAATTTCACAGGATTTTCCTGAAAACTGCTTGACAAGATTTCCGGTTCGTTTTATAATGGAATAGAGAAGAAAAAATTCTTCCAAGCCTGTCTATTGATAGATGGAGCGATATATTAGGAGGTATTACCGATGGCATTGACAAACAACAAAAATGTTCTGGCATGGGTCGACGAAATGGTTGCTCTGACCAAGCCGGATCAAGTCGTATGGATCGATGGTTCCAAGGAACAGCTGGATGCGTTGACAGAAGAAGTTACTTCTCTGCCGGAAGGCAACCGGGATAAGATGTACAAGCTGAATCCGGATAAGCTGCCGGGCTGTTTGTATCACAGAACCCTGCCGAATGACGTTGCAAGAGTAGAGGATAGAACCTTTATCTGCACGAAGAATAAAGAAGATGCCGGCCCGACCAACAACTGGATGGATCCGGAAGAGATGAAGGCAAAGCTGACACCGCTGTATGACGGCGTGATGAAGGGCAGAACCATGTATGTGATTCCGTATTCTATGGGTCCGATTGGTTCTCCGCTTGCAAAGGTCGGCGTGGAGCTGACTGACTCTATCTATGTTGTTCTGAATATGAATATCATGACCAGAATGGGTGCAGATGCATTTAAGAATCTGGGCGATGTTTCCGATGACTTCGTTCGTGGTCTGCATTCCAAGGCAGATGTTGATCCGGAAAACCGTTATATTGTACAGTTCCCGGAAGAGAACACCATCTGGTCCATCAACTCTGCTTACGGCGGTAACGTTCTGCTCGGTAAGAAGTGTTTCGCTCTGCGTATCGCTTCCTTCCAGGGTAAGAATGAAGGCTGGATGGCAGAACACATGCTGATTCTGGGCGTACAGAAGCCGAACGGCGAAACTGTTTATATCACAGCTGCTTTCCCGTCTGCCTGCGGCAAGACCAATCTGGCAATGCTGATTCCGCCGGAGGGTTATCAGAAGGATGGCTACAAGGTATTCACAGTCGGTGATGACATCGCTTGGATGAAGCCGGGCAAGGACGGCAGACTGTATGCCATCAATCCAGAAAATGGTTTCTTCGGCGTTGCTCCGGGTACCAATGAAAAGTCTAACCCGAACGCACTGGCTTGTACACGTAAGAATACCATTTTTACCAACGTTGCTCTGAACAACGAAGACAACACTGTTTGGTGGGAAAAGCTGGATAAGAATCCGCCGGTAGATGCAACTGAGTGGAAGGGTGCAAAGGTAAACGGTCCGGAATTTATCGCAGAAGGCAACACACTGGCACATCCGAACTCCAGATTTACTGCACCGGCTGAAAACTGCCCGTGCATTTCTCCGGAATTTAACAATCCAGAGGGCGTTCCGATTTCTGCTATTATCTTCGGTGGCCGCCGTGCTTCCACTACACCGCTGGTATATCAGTCCTTTGACTGGACACACGGCACCTATATGGGTTCTGCAGTATCTTCTGAAACCACAGCAGCTGCTACTGGTGCAGTTGGCGTTTTGCGTCACGACCCGATGGCAATGAAGCCGTTCATCGGTTATAATGTCGGTGACTACTGGGCACACTGGCTCGAAATGGGCGAAAAGCTGGGCGACAAGGCACCGAAGATCTTCAACGTAAACTGGTTCAAGCAGGACGAAGAAGGCAACTTCCTGTGGCCGGGCTTTGGTGACAACATGAGAGTCCTCGACTGGATTATCAAGCGTTGCGAAGGTAAGGTAGATGCAGTAGAAACTGCAATCGGTTATCTGCCGAAGAAGGAAGACCTGAACCTGACTGGTATCGAAGACGAAGTGACACCGGCAGTGCTGGACAAGCTGCTGGCTGTAGATACCGACCTGTGGAAGAAGGAAATTGCAGAAATGCGGAGATATTATCAGGATGACATCGCAGCAAAGGGTGGTAAGGTACCGGCTGAATTGATGGCAGAACTGGATAAGATTGAAGCAAGACTGAACAAGTAAGTAATCACATCTTTTATATTATCTCAAGCAAGAACCGCCTTACATTCGTAGGGTGGTTCTTGTTATTATCTGAACATTTTTGGAGATTGTGGGGAAAGGCGTTTCTATGAAAATTCAGAAAGTGCGTTTTATAGAACCGGGAAATTTACCGTATAGGCGATCCATCAAAAATTTATATGTTTATGATAAGTATATCCGCACGCCCTCCGTTGGACTGCTCACGCTTGCTACTATCATGAAAAAGGAAATTTCTGATACCTATGCATACAGTGAATCCATATCCAAAATAAAATGGGAGGATGTATTGGATGCAGATATTGTTTTCATCAGCATATTTACTTTTAATGCCAATCGTGGGTACGAGCTGGCACAATATGTAAAGCAGCATTCCCATGCAAAGGTAGTAATGGGTGGGCTTCATGCTTCGATGCATTATACAGAGGCAGTCCATTTCTGCGACCTTGTTCTGCTGGGCGAGGGTGAGGAATCCATTTTGGAGCTTGTCCGTGCTTGGAAAAAGGATCTGCCGCTTACGTTTCCGGGACTTGCCTATTTACAAAACGGCGGGTGTGTGATGACAGGACAACGGATGCCGTCGCAGAACATTGATATTATACCCGATAGAAATTTGTTGTATCGTTATCAGAAGATGGCAGGACACAATACGATATGGGGGCAGGTACACGCCTCAAGAGGATGTCCGCACAACTGTGATTACTGTGCCTTGATTCATCACTTTGGACGGAAAGTCCGCACACGCTCGGTGGAAAGTGTGTTGAATGACATTCGCAGCTGTATAAAGTTCCATGATGAAAAACACCATCGACTGACAAAAATGCTTTGGATCACCGATGATAATTTTTTTGCTGATCGTAATTGGGCAATTTCCGTGTTGAATGCAATCATTGACAGTGAGATTGACTATCACTTTACCATTCAAGCGAGGTATGAAGTTGGTTTTGATGATGAGATGTTGGAACTGTTGAAACAAGCAGGATTTGATGAACTTGCAATGGGCATTGAATTTCTGGAGGACGAGGCATTTGAACAATATCATAAAAAGAGTACCTATCAGAGTATTTTAGACGCAGTGAAGAATATCCAGCGGCATGGTATCCGGACAAGAGGATTATTTATTGTTGGTGCCGATAATCACGAAATTGGGGTAGGAAAACGGCTTGCAGAATTTGTCATAGCCAACAATATCAGCGGCGTACTGATTCAGTCTATGTACTTTGTGCCGGGGACACCGGTCTATGAGACGCATAAGGAGAAACTCATTGACGGCGATTGGTCGAAATGTACGGGAAATGTGGTGCATTATCCGGAAAAAATTTCTCCCTATGACCTACAAAAAGAAATTATCACAGCGAGTCGTATGATTTATTCCAAAAAGCGGCTGTTTGATGCACTTCTCCATAAGCGGGGAACAGAACGCCTATTGTTTATTGGGGAATATTTCTGGCAGAAAAGTGTCCGTTCCGATCTGAAAAAAGAACTGCCACGGCTGAAAGCTGCCTGCATTTCCAAAAAAATTCCGATTTTGAATCCTTGAATTTTCTGTGAGAAATAGAAAGATGGAATACCGTGTTACACAAAAACAGACCATTCTGTGAAAAATACAGGATGGTCTGTTTTTATATTTCACGTAAGTTCGGCAAATAGGTTTTATCCGTCGAATGTTCATTTCCTGGTACGGTTTCTGATTGGTGAATACATTTTCATTGCACTCACGTTGCTTTCACTTGATATCGTATTATTCTGTTAAAATTGTGATCTGATTTGAAAATCTTACTGCATGGACAAGACTTTCCCAATCCTGTTCCGCATACAATTCGTAGCATTGCTGCCGCAGGCAGGCTTCCAGTCCAATGACATCTGCCTTGTATTTTTTTACTGTTTCCTCCTCTGCTGCCTGACAGATGGTTTCCAGCTGTTCCCGTAGGGCAACCGCATTGCCCTTTCCTTGCAGTGTAATCGAAACTGTTACGACAGGGATACCCGAATCTATGGAAGCGGTCAGCTTTGTTGCCGCATTTTCAATGAGAAAATCGCTTGCCTGCCCATCGCTGAAAACGCTGACCCGTTCTGGATAGTTTTCCCCCCGCAGCCAGCATAAGCCTTGTATTGCCTCGTTCGACAGCGTGCCCTTTACGCCGTTTGGTTGGAGTAATGCGAGGGAAAAGCCTGTTGTCATACAAAGTGGTAGCAGTGCCGTACCCGAAGGTGTGGAAAGTTCTTTTAGAATGGTAAACAAATCTGTTTCTGGCAGGCGTCCATTTTGTTCTTCTTGCTTCAGGCTCTCTAGGAGTTTTTCTGTGTTCACAGATTCCAAAGAGCGAGTGGTGTAAATTACTTTGCATCCAGAAGAGAGACGGTAGGATTGTAGAAGTTCTGCAAGCTGCCCGGTGAATGCGGTATCCTGCAAACAGAGCAATTCTAAATGCCCTAAGAACAATTCTCGTCCGGCTGGAATTTCAGCGGCTTCTAATGCAGCATGAAGCGTAGAGCCGCTTCCAGAGCAGTCTACGCCATCAGAAGCAAATGCATGAAGTTGTACGGTAGGATGACGAGAATCGGACAGTTCTATGGACTGTAGATAAAGGCGGTCTTTGACCTGTGTGACAGAGCAGCCGGAGAGACAAAGTGTGCAGGCAAGCAGCAGAGTGCAACAAGAGAGAAGTGGTTTCATGGATATGTCTCCTTTCATATGATACTGGATGCAGATGGATTGGTTTTGGCAGTTGGAAAGCACATTTAAGAGGGCGTAGCCTCCCTTTTTCCTGTGCCATTGCCCTGCTGGTTTTTTTGATTATAACAGAGCAATCCCCATGGTATGATGGTTGTCAGCAATGCAATTGGAAGGATATACCACCAACCAGATGCCATATTCCAAATGCCGAGCACTGCCGCTAAAATGAGTATTGCGAACAGGCAGATCAAGCTTCGACAGCGGAGTTTTGGAAATGCCTGCCCTAATAGATGAGCGGAAAGTGTTGTCAACAGGGTCAGACGTAAAATGCACAGCAGTACAAACAGCACCAGATATAGGGCGTCTGCTCGCTGCGTACGGAACGGCTGGGAGACATTTGTGATCATAAAAAATGGATAGTCTGCATGGGGCATGAAGTTGCCTAAAATGGTAATGCCCAAGAATAACACAAAGCTCCAGATGAGCAGGGATAAGCCGAAGAACCGCAGGGTACTTTTGATTGGCTGCTTGTCCAAGAAGCTAAGCAGTAACACCAGAACCGGCAGTTCATCTGCAAACGACAGATGGCGTATCATGCCTTGCCAGATTGTTGCATCTGGCGAGAATGAAAGCTGCTGCAAATGGATGGTTCGGTAGCCGCCAAAGAGCATTACCAGCAGAGTCAGTATCAAAACCCCGAAGACCAGTGTGCTGCTGCGTGCCAGTGTTTGAATACCAAGAGCGGATGTGTAAAGGCAAACGGCGGCAATCAGGGCAGCCGCCAGCATTGCGTTGGAGAAGGGAAGAGAAAGACTGTCAGAGACATTCCAGAGTTGTACAACGGAACGTCCGCCGCTCACAAGAAGATACAAGAAAAACACCAGTGGCAGCACTTTGTGACCGGTGCAGTGTGCAGCGAGGCTGTCGTTGCGTCTGGTGAGCAGCAGTACGGGAATGCAAAGCAGAATTTGGAATCCGATGGAAATTGCTACGCCAAGGAGTTGTTCCAGTGTAAAGGGAAACGCGGCACACATGACAGAAAAGGCGGTGGAAAGACTGAGTAAAATGGTCATTTGACTGGGTCGTAATTTATTCATGGTATTCCTCCACGGTAAAGTTGCCGGATTGCATTTTGGGAAAGTCTGCACGATACAGCACATCCCGCATTCCTTTTTTGTGGAATGGTGCAAGCGGTGTGGTCAGCGGAAATCCGTGGTTTTCTGCGGCACAGATATGGAACAGGACTGCTGCTCCAAGCAGGCTAATGCCAAATAGACCGCCCAGTCCGCCTGCCAGTACAAACAACAGCCGCAGAACACTGATGGGTGGATTCAGGTCGGGAATCACAAAACCGGCAATGACAGCAATTGCAGTGACGGTCAACATGGGGGTACTGATGAGACCAGAGGAAACAGCGGCATCTCCGACAATCAAACCGGCAACAATACTTACGGCACCGCCGACTGCTTGCGGAAGACGTAGACCAGCCTCCCGAATGATTTCATAGACAAGCAGAATCCCGATTGCCTCTGTCGTAAGGGAAAGCGGTGCAGTTTCTTCGGATTCTGCTAAAATGAGCAGAAGCGTACGGTTGAGCAGTTCAGGGTGATGCAAGGCAACAGCAACGTACAATGCCGGCAGCAGCAGAGCCACCAGAAAAGCCATATATTTCAGCCAGCGAATCAGGGTTGCATAATAGGGTTTGTAGCAATAGTCATCCATGGACTGAAAGCTCTCATTGAATAGCTTTGGAATCACCAGAGCAAAGGGGGTGCCGTCAATCAAAATGCCGACCCGTCCCTCTAAGAGCTTCGCACAGAGGACATCTGGACGTTGTGTGGTGCTGATGGTATCAAAGAGAGAGGGTCTGCTTGTCTCTAAGAACGGGCGAATGTAGCCGGAGGAGAGAATGGTTTCCAGCTTCATGCCATCCAGCTGGCGTTTAATTTGTTGGATAAGGGACTTTGGTACCCGGTCATAGAGATAGCAAAGGCAGATGTCTGTCTGGCTTTTGTCGCCGTAGCAGAGCAGTTCCAGCTTGAGAAAGGGCGATTTGATTCGACGGCGGAGAAGAGACATGTTGGTACGAACCACTTCGACAAAACCATCCTTTGCCCCTAAGATATTGTTTTCACTGGATGGTGTGGAAACACTTCGTTTTTCATAGCCCTGTACCCCGAACACCAATGCTTTTTTGGCACCGTCTAGTAGCAGTACTGCAAAGCCAGAGTTGAGAAAGCGGAATAAATCTCGATAGTTTTTCGCTTCAGCACGGTCAATGGAGAACAGCTGATGTTGTTGGATGTGGTGTAGAATCTGGTCAGCAGTGGGATCGGGGAGCTGAATTTTGACGATAGGTTCGAGGATGAGTTCGGTGATCATACTGGTGGAAAGCATCCCTTCACAGCAGAGCAAAGCAGCTGAAATGCCACTCAAGAGAAATTCATTGACCAGCAAGTCCGAGCTGTTGTCAGCAATTTCCCGAATGCGTTTGATGTTTTGTGACAGATTCGGCAGAATGGCTTCTTTTGCAAAATCGTTCAATGGCTTCTCCTCTTTTCCTGTAATGTTTGTCATTAGTATGGGCAATGTTGCGAAATTCATACGTGGGCAGCACTGGAATTTCCGCAGATTGTTTGAAAAAATTAGATCAAAAATCGATTTTATGTATTTTTCTATTAAATGTTGACTTTTTTGGAAAAAACGGATATAATGGGAATGGAAAAAGGAACTTGATAATTTTTGGATGAGAAAAGTAGCACTTAATTTTAAAGAATCTGTTATTTATAAGTATGAAAGGAAGATAAAAATGTTTTGTAAACAGTGTGGAACAGCATTGGGAGACAATGCGAAATATTGTCCAAAGTGTGGGACACCAGTGGTACAGCGGCAGACAGCACAAACGGTACTGGAGCTGCCACAGAAAAGGACACAGCCACCAGAAAAACCGAAGAAAAACGGAACAAAGATTTTGGCGATTATCTTGTCAGCGGTGTTGGTGTTGGGGGCTTGCAGTGGTGTATTTGTATTTCGTGATGAAATTATGTCACTCATTTCGGGGCAGAAGCAGTTTGATGAGAATCATGTTGGCGAAATCTACTATCAGGAAATCGATGAAGAACATGTTGCTACTGATGATAGTGGTATCATGTATGCTGATAACGAGATTCTTGTTGTAGCAAAAGAAAATACGAAAAAAAGTCAAATTGAAAAGCTTGCTAAAAAATATGATGCTGAAATTGTTGGTTGGATTGAACAAACTGGTGATTATCAATGGAAAATGGATTCAACATATTCTATAGAAGAATTAAAAAATATTTTATTTGAATTAGAAAATGAAAATATAATTGATAGTGCATCTATTAACTATATTTCCGAAACTTCAGAATCTGGGTTGCCTGTAAATTACGGAAAAGAATGGTCTGGGGAAACATGGGATGAGAATGACCACGCTGGAAGCAATTGGGGATTAGAAGCAATTCATGCACTTTCTGCGTGGGAGGTTTTAAAAGAACATAAAGAAAAAGTAAATCCTATTCGCTTAGGCTTGATAGATGGTGGATTTGATACAGATCACGAAGACTTAGAAGATTGTTTTGTAGATACATTTTATAATACGTCTCCTAATGACCATGGAACACATGTAGCAGGCATTATGGCAGCAAACGCAGACAATGTGGATGGGATATGCGGTGTTTACCCATATGGAAAAGACAATC
>ENA-UONX01000758-UONX01000758.1-human-gut-metagenome-genome-assembly--contig:-P74old-NODE-758-length-40713-cov-7.404275_pt1 | contig 40713 bp, 29 predicted proteins | sample MGYA00242466_ERZ724013 | MGnify/ENA metagenome assembly ERZ724013 | reverse complement strand
ATATTAAAAGAAAGGAAACGTGTGATAATTAACTTCCTAATTATCATACAAGGGAAAAAGTATGAAAAAAAGAGGAAGGGCTTTAGCGCTTCTGCTTGCCGCGGTTTTAACGGTCAGTAGTGTGCCGGGAACAGTTATGGCGGCAGATGGCGTGAAGCCCCAAGACGGAACAACGAAAGAACAGCCATTCTGGAGTGGAACGGGAGGAAGTACAAGGTTTAGAATTCCGTGTCTTGTATCTCTTGATGACGGCACATTGGTAGCCGGCTGCGATGCCAGATGGAATACGAGTTTAGACGGTGGTGGACTGGATACGATCGTATCCCGTTCGACAGACAAAGGAAAGACATGGCACTATACGTTTGCTAATTACCTTGGTGATAACGGGAACACGCATAATAACAATTCTACAACGTTTATCGATCCTGCCATGGCAACGGACGGAGAAAAGGTGTACATGATTGCAGACCTTTTTCCGGCAGGATATGCGCTGAATGGCGCGAGTCATGCAGCGGTCGCAGGTAAAAGTCATGATGAGAACGGAAATATTCTTCTGGCAGACGCGAGAGAATGGACAAACTGTTGGGCGGCAGAACGTCAGGACGCAACGAAATATACATATCGCTTAGAGAAGAATAGTAAGAAAAAGTCAGATTCGGCATATGTGATTAAAGACGCAGAAGGCGCGGTTGTAGAAGAGTATACAGTTGATGCATATTTTAATATTAAAGGCGACGGTGTAGATGCGAATCTGTTTGAAGCTGATTCACCGTTTCAGGTATGGCCAACAGATTATTTGTACCTGACAACATCAGAAGATGGTGGGGCAACATGGTCTGTTCCTTCTATTATTAATATGCGAAAAGAATCAGAGCAGTCTCTTTTGGTTGGTCCGGGACGCGGTATGGTTACTTCAACGGATAGAATTTTATTTACAGCATACGAGTATACCGGCGGAGATAAAAATAGTGTGGCGATTTATTCTGATGATGGAGGTAAGACGTGGGAAAGAGGTCAGTCAGTATCAGGCTGGAGTTCGGAAGCTGTTGTGACTGAAGCGAATGGAAAGCTGTACATGTTTACTCGTCATGGGGGTTATTATGTTTCTTCCGATTTTGGAAAAACATGGTCAGATAGGCAGGATATGGGGATTCAGTATTGTCAGACATGTCAGTTGACGGCAATTACATATCCTGAAAAGATTGACGGAAAGACAGCAATTTTATTTGCCGCTCCTTCGGGAACAGGTCGTGATTCCGGGAAAATTTTCGTAGGATTAGTACAGGATGATGGAAAGCTTGACTGGAAATATAATTACAGCATTAATGGGTCAGCGTATTATGCGTATTCTTGTTTGACGGTTCTTCCTGATGGAACAATCGGTCTTCTTTACGAAAATGCGGGAGCAGCGATTACTTATGTGGATTTTGATATTGAAGATGTTGCAAAAGGCGCGGCAATCGGCGATATTTGGTGCACAGAAGGCGATAAACCTGTGGCAGAAGTCACTATGAAATCAGATGATGCAAAAGAGCTTGTATTGAATGGATTGAAAGAAGATGCAGAAGTAACAGTAACATCTGATAATGAAGATGCAGTGACAGCGGCTTATGCAGATGGGAAAGTGAAATTAACTGCTAAATCTGTAACGGGAATGGAAAAAGCTGCTGTAACAATAGAGTCTGAAGGAGAAAAGACAACAGTCAATGTAATTGTAACAGATGAAGAAAAATACGAAATTGTAGATCTTAAGCCGGGCGAGACAAAAACATATACGGATACAACGGGAAATTATAGTAACAGTGATTTGTCGTCTGTAGATACAAAAGTTGCGGAAGTAACAGTAACAGGCGAAGATGCACAGGCGGTTGAAAAACATGCGGAAGCACAGTTTGCAACTGCGAAGGCGAAATTTGATGGAGAAGAGGTTTCCTTAGAGAATTGTCTCTTTACTTTTGAAAAAGTAGAAGGTCAGGAAAATATATATACAATGTCGGCAAAAGCCGGAGAGGAAACTGTATATGTAAATTATAAGAATGCTTCTCCGAGTGGAAAAGTATGCGCCACAACAGCAGCAAATATTAAGCTGGAGGCAAAAAGCGATCAGACATTTGAACTTTTGGATCAATCAGAAGGAGCAAACGGAAATCGTTTGTATTTCTACAAAACAAATGAGTCTGAACTGCGTTTTGACAGAAATAGAGATGATCATGATAATTGTCATATGGAACTGTATAAAAAAGCGGCAAACGACAATACGGAGTCTGCAATTCCGGGATACGAGAAAATTACAGAATTGTCTCAGATTACAAGTGGCGAGAAATATTTAATCGCGGCAAAAGCAGCTACGGGAACTTATTATGTTGTAAATCCTTCCAATGCAAATGAAATATATAAACATGTTGCAAAAGTTGTTGAAAAAACCATACCTGTAGAAAAAGAGGCGGCTGTAGCGCTTGGAAGTAACGCGCAGTTTAATGACGGTGGAGAGAAAAAGATCGGTACGTGTTTGTTTACATTTGATAAGCAGGCAGAAGATGGAAAATATAAGATTTTTGCAACAACAGAATCCGGACAGAAAGTATATCTTGGACCGAAATCTGCAGCTACGGCTCAGACACCGCTTACCGCGACAGAAACGGTGATTACAGTTGCTAAAACTGGCAAAGGATTTACATTGGCTCAGATGGAAAGCGCTACAAACAGCGGATATCTGTATTTTTGGAAAGATGATGAAAACAAATTCCATTTTGACAGATACAGCAGTGTAGATTCGAGCGGAAAATGTGAGTTTGAGCTTTATAAGAAAGCGGATAACGCAGAAACATCTGAAATACCCGGATACGTGAAACTGAATGATATGTCAGAAATTGAAGCGAACGGACAATACTTGATTGCGATGAAGGCAAAAGATAATAAGTATTATCTCTTGAATCCGGCAGCGGGAAATGAAAAATATAAATACGTCGCAAAAGTGACAGGCGAAATGTATGAAGATGAGACAATCGGGGCGAAAACCGATATTACAATTACCGGAAAAGCAGAAGGCAAAACATCTGTGAAGATTGGAGATAAGACATATTTCATCTTTGTAGAAAATGATGTAGAAAAAGTGACATTAAAAGTAGGCGATACATACAATATACCGGGAGAAATTGTCAATAAAACCGAAGTAGAACAAAGAGGTATCGTAACATTAAAGGCACAGACAGATATGCCGCCTTATAAAATTGTTTCCGAACTTAAGGATGGAACATATTTGTTCGGAACGAAGAGTCATGTCATGTTGAATACGGCAAGTACGGCGGGAGAAAATCCAAAAGGTCTTGGAATGAAACCGGTTAATTTCAATGTGGATGACACAGCGAAAGAGTTTATGTGGAAGCTTACAAAAACTGAAGCCGGATATACGATGCAGGATGTCTCTTCAGGTAAATATGTTAACATCTCAGGTCAGAATGTAGAACTGAAAGAAGAAGCACAAGTATTGACGGTAGGCGTGAAAGATAACAGTGGATTTTCTGTTTCAAAAGATAATAATTATTTGAATAACTGGGCAAATACCAATGATAAAGTTGCAGCGTATGGAATGGATAACAATACATGGTATTTTTACACTCCGTCGTCAGGTTACGTAGCGACAGCGGCGAAAGTAGGACAGGAAACTTTAGTTACATCAGAAGGAACAGACTATGTGATCACGGTTATTGAGAAAAAACCGGAAGTAAAAGAATACACAGTAACGGCAACGGTAAATAATGATGAGATGGGTACGGCACAGCTTAACCCGAACGCTTCTAAGTACAAAGAAGGAACGGAAGTAACGGCAACTGCGACAGTAAAAGACGAAAGCAAATATGAATTCGTGAACTGGACAGTAGACGATAAAGAAGTTTCTAAGGAAGTGGAGTACAAGTTTACAGTTAAAGGAGATATGGAACTTAAGGCGAACTTCAAAGAGAAGGAAAAACCGCCGGTAGAAGAGACATATACAGTAACGACAAAAGTAAACGACGATAAGATGGGTACAGTAACGCTTGATCCTGCAAAAGACAAATACAATGCAGGAGAGAAAGTAACGGCAACTGCGACAGTAAAAGACGAAAGTAAATATGAGTTCGTGAACTGGACAGTAGACGGCGAAAAAGTTTCCGATAAAGCAGAGTACAAGTTTACAATTAATGGAAATATGGAACTTAAGGCGAACTTCAAAGAGAAGGAAAAACCGCCGGTAGAAGAGACATATACAGTAACGACAAAAGTAAACGACGATAAGATGGGTACAGTAACGCTTGATCCTGCAAAAGACAAATACAATGCAGGAGAGAAAGTAACGGCAACTGCGACAGTAAAAGACGAAAGCAAATATGAGTTCGTGAACTGGACAGTGAACGGAAAAGAAGTTTCTAAAGATGCAGAGTATACGTTTACAGTTGACAAAGATATGGAACTTAAGGCAAGCTTTAAAGCAAAAGAAGAGCCGCAGCCGCCGGTAACAGAGACGTTTGAAGTAACAGTAAAAGCAAATGATGCGAATATGGGAGTTGTAGCGATCGACCCGAAAAAAGACAGCTATGCAAAAGGTGAAGAAGTAATAATTATTGCAGAAGCGAAAGAAGGGTATGAATTTGTAAACTGGACAGCAGGCGGTGAAGAAATTTCCAAGTCGGCAGCATATCGTATCAATGTAGATAAGGATATGGAATTGACAGCGAACTTCAAAGCGAAAGAAGAGCCGAAACCGCCGGTAACAGAAGATACATTCAAGCTGAACGTAACTGTAAACGACGACAAGATGGGAACAGTAAAACTTGATCCTGCAAAAGAAAGCTATAAAGCAGGAGATGTCGTAACGGCAACTGCAACGGCAAAAGACGGATACAAGTTCGTGAACTGGACAGTAGACGGTAAGGAAGTTTCCGATAAAGCAGAGTATGCATTTAAAGTGGACAGAGATGTAACATTGAAAGCAAACTTTGAAAAAGTAGCGGCAGATCCGAAACCTGAAACTCCAAAACCGGAGGATCCGAAAGATGAGGATAAAGCAATTCAGACAGGAGACAACGGCGTATCGCCGATCATTCCGCTTGCAGGATTAGCAATAGCGGCAGGAGCGGCAGTTACAGTTCTTCGGAAAAAAGAAGACTGATCAGAACAAAGGGAAAGAATGTTTTGATCTGAAAATAAAAACTAAAACAGAGGCGTCGCATTAAGCGGCGTCTTTGTTTGAATAGCGTAAAAGGTATTGGTTTCGTTTTGATTTCAATACCTTTTTGTTATGTAAAAAAACTCTTTTCTTGTAATGATAAAAGAAAATAGACCGGGAGTTGTTAAAATTAGACAGGAAAACAAGGCGGAGGATGGATGATTTCATATGAAATTCAGTAGTTTTGTCAAGGCCGTTTTCGTTGAAAAAGAATATTGCCGATAGTATAATTAATATAAATGCGAAAAATGGGAAATTGAACATGATTCATATGATTTTTCGTTTGAAAATTTACGGAGGGAAAGGTTATGAAAAAAAGAGGAAGAGCTTTAGCGCTTCTGCTTGCCACGGTTCTGACAGTAAGCAGCGTACCGGGAACGGTTCTGGCGGCAGAGGGCATAAGACCCCAGGATGGAACGACGAAAGAACAGCCGTTCTTAAGCGGAACAGGCGGAAGCTCGCAGTTTAGAATTCCGTGTCTTGTGTCTCTTGATGACGGCACAATAGTGGCAGGGTGTGACGCCAGATGGAATACGAGCGGAGACGGCGGTGGTCTGGATACGATCGTGTCCCGGTCAACAGACAAAGGAAAAACATGGCATTATACTTTTGCAAATTATCTCGGAGATAACGGGAATGCATGGAATAACTATTCGACAGCATTTATTGATCCTGCAATGGCGACAGACGGAAAAAGAGTATATATGATCGCAGATCTTTATCCGGCCGGATATGCGCTGAATAGTGCAAAATATCCGCCGGTTCCGGGAAAGAGTCACGATAAGGACGGAAACATTCTTCTGGCAGATGCGAGCTCATGGGAAAACTGCTGGGTAGATGCGCGTAAAGACGGAAATAACTATACATACCATCTGGAAAAGAACGATAAGAAAAAGTCGGATTCCGCATATGTGATCAAAGATGCTGATGGCAAGGCAGTGGATGGTTATACAGTCGATGCCTACTTTAATATTAAAGGAAACGGCGTAGATACGAACTTATTTGAGGCGGAATCTCCGTTTCAGGTATGGCCGACAGATTATCTGTATCTGACAACTTCGGAAGATGGTGGCGCAACATGGTCAGTTCCGACAATCGTGAATGCAAGGAGAGAGACAGAACAGTCTTTGCTGGTAGGTCCGGGACGCGGTATGGTTACCTCAACAGGGCGCATTATCTTCACTGCATATGAATACACAAACGGAGATAAAAACAGTGTTGCGATCTACTCTGACGATGAAGGAAAGACATGGACAAGGGGTCAGTCTGTGTCAAGCCAGAGTTCGGAGGCGGTTGTGACAGAGGCAAACGGAAAACTGTATATGTTTACTCGTCATGGCGGTTATTATACATCTGAAGATTTCGGGGAGACATGGTCTCCGAAGCAGGAAATGGGAATCAATTACCGTCTGTACTGCCAGTTGACGGCAATTACATATCCGAAGAAGATCGACGGAAAGACCGCAATCTTGTTTGCGGCGCCGTCATCGGTATCAGACCGCTCTGCAGGAAAGATTTTCGTAGGATTAGTGCAGGACGACGGAAAACTGAACTGGAAATACAACTACAGTGTAAACGGTTCTGACCCGTATGGATATTCATGTCTGACAGTTTTGCCTGACGGAACGGTAGGACTTCTCTATGAGGGATCGGGAATCGTTTATGAGGATTTTGACATAGCAGATATCGCCAAGGGAGCGGCGATCGGAAACATCTGGTGTACAGATGAGAACGGTCCTGTGGCGGAAGTTACAATGACATCGAACGGTTCAAAAGAACTGACGGTGAACGGACTGAAAAACGGCGCTGAAGTGGAAGTTTCCACGGATAATGACAAGGCGGTCACTGCGGCTTATGCAAACGGGAAAGTGACGCTGACATCCAAAGCGGTAACGGGAATGGAACGCGCCGACGTAACAGTGGAGTCGGCAGGTGAAAAGACGACAGTCAGCGTAATTGTAACAGATTCGGAGAATTATGAGATCGTAGATCTTCGTGTGGGAGATACGAAAACTTATACAGATAAGACAGGAAATTACAGCGGCGGCGCTTTAGAAGGGCTTGATACGGACATCGCGGAAGTGACAGTGACAGGAGAAGATGCGCAGGCGGTTGAGAAACGGGCAAAAGTGCAGCTTGCGACAAGCGAAGGACATTTTGACGGAACAGAGAAAACTCTGGATGACTGTCTGTTTACGTTTGCGGCTGCAGACGGACAGGACAATACATATACAATGTCCGCAAAAGACGGAGATAAAACAGTATATGTGAACTACAGAAGCGCGGCTTCGGCTGGTACGGTATGCGCGGAAACAACGGCGAATATTAAGTTAGAAGAAAGAACCGACGATCAGACATTTGAATTATTCGATCAGACGCCGGGTAATCATGGAAACCGGCTGTATTTCTATAAGGATAACGAGGGTAAACTTCATTTCGACAGAAATACAGGCGATCATGCGAACTGTCGTATGGAATTGTACAAAAAAGCTGCGAACGGCAGTGCGGAGTCGGCAATTCCGGGATATGAGAAAGTGACAGGGTTGGATCAGATCACAGACGGCGGAAAATATTTGATCGCGGCGAAAGCGGCTTCGGGAGCTTATTATGTTGTGAATCCGTCTTCTGCCGGAGAGAAATATAAACATGTGGCAAAAGTTGTTGAAGAAAATGTACCTGTGGAAGAAGAATTGGCTGTAGCCCTCGGAACGACGAAAGATTATAACGACGGCGGCGAGAAAAAGATCAGCAAATGCCTCTTTACATTTACAAAACAAGGCGATGACGGTACATTTAAGATTTCCGCAGTGACAGACGATGGAAAAACGGTTTACCTCGGACCGAAATCATCTTCATCTGCGCAGAAACCTACGGTAGCGACAGAGGCAGTGATCACTGTTGCCAAAAGCGGAGACGGTTTCTCGTTAGAGCAGAAAGAGGGAACACAGGCAAGCGGATATTTGTATTTCTGGAAAGATAATGAGTCTAAGCTTCATTTTGACAGAAACAGCAGCGTAGACGGAAACGGTAAATGTAACTTTGAACTTTATAAAAAATCCGATGCAAAGAGTGAGAGCAAAATTGCAGGATATGAGAAGCTGACAGAGGTATCGGAAATTCAGGACGGCGGTCAGTATTTGATCGCAATGCAGGCGACAGTTGCGGGAAACAGTTATTACCTGTTAAACCCATCGCTTGGAAGCAATGTACATAATTATGTTGCGAAAGTGACAGATCATATGTACAAAGACGAGACGATCGGAGCGAAGACGGATATTGCGATCACCGGAAAAGCAGAAGGTAAGACGTCTGTAAAGATCGGGGAAAAGACGTACTTTATCTTTGTAAAGAATGATGTAGAAGAAGTGACGCTTAAGATCGGAGAGACGTTTAATTTACCGGGCAAGCTTTTGAATGAATCCGAAGTGACAAAAGACGGTATCGTAACGGTGGAAAAACGTGAGGATATGCCGCCTTATAAAGCGATTTCGGAAATTGCGGAAGGAACGTATCTGTTTGGAAGCAGGAGTCATATTATGCTGAACACAGTAAGTACGGCAGAAGGAACGCAGAAAGGTCTTGGCATGAAAGCGGTCAATTTCAACAACGATGAGACAGCGAAAGACTTTATGTGGACGATTGCAAAATCAGGCGAAGGATATACGATGAAAGACGCTGCGTCCGGAAAATATATTAACATTTCAGGAAATGACGTAGAATTGAAAGATACGGCGCAGGTATTAACGATTGGAGCAAGTAAAAACGGCGGATTTGCCGTTTCGGCAGGCGGATATTATCTGAATAACTGGGCAGGCGGCAACAATAAAGTTGCAGCTTACCAAAGTGATGATAATTCGTGGTATTTCTATAAAGCATCTTCGGGAAATGTAGCGGCAGGTGCGAAAGAAGGAACGGTTACTGCGGTAACGTCAGAAGGAACAAACTACAAGATTACCGTTGTAAAAGAAGCTCCGGAACCTCCTGTAGAAAAGACGTATACAGTAACGGCGGCGGTAAACAATGAAACAATGGGTACGGCTTCATTAGATAAAGAAGGACCGGAGTACAAAGAAGGAACAGAGCTGACTGCAACTGCGAAAGTAAAAGACGAAAGCAAATACGAGTTTGTAAACTGGACATCAGGAGATGAAGTAGTATCGAAAGATGCAGAGTATACGTTTACAGTTGAAAAAGACATGCAGCTTACGGCGAACTTCCAAGCAAAAGAAGATCCGGAAGAGCCGCAGCCGCCGAAACCGCCGGTAACAGAAGATACATTCAAATTGAACGTAACTGTAAACGACGACAAGATGGGAACAGTAAAACTTGATCCGGCAAAAGTCAGCTATGAAGCAGGAGAAACTGTAAAAGCCATAGCGACAGCGAAAGAAGGATACAAGTTCTTGAACTGGACAGTAGATGGTAAAGTAGTTTCTGATAAAGCAGAGTACACGTTTATAGTAGACAGAACAGTGACACTGAAAGCAAACTTTGCAAAAGTGTCAGAAGATCCGAAAGATAAGGATAAAGCGGTTCAGACAGGTGACAATTCCGTATCACCGATCATTCCGCTGGCAGGATTAGCATTGGCGGCAGGAGCGGCAGTTACAGTTCTTCGGAAAAAAGAAGACTAAAAATAAACAATTATAACAATGAGATGGCGCTGATCGATTTCACAGATCAGCGCCACTGGAGACTGTAACAAATTCTGTGTAAACTAAAGATATGATATATATCCTCTTGGATTGATGTTAAAATAAATATTAATCTAGGAGGATATTTTTATGGCACGAAGAAGAAAAATGGATCCAGAACGTAAAGCGTTCATCAATAGCTTACTGGAGCATTATCAACCGAAAGATGCACAGGATATACAAGAAATGTTGAAGGATCTGCTGGGAGAAACTCTGCAGGGAATGCTTGAAGCAGAAATGGATGATCATTTAGGATATTCCAAGTATGATTACAAAAACAAAGAAACCGATGACAGCAGAAATGGTTACAGTCCTAAAACAGTAACTTCATCAATGGGAACGATTGATCTGGATATTCCAAGAGACCGAAAAGGTGAGTTCGAACCACAGATTGTCAAAAAGAACCAGACAGACATTTCCAATATTGAAGACCAAGTACTTTCCATGTATGCAAAAGGAATGACAACTAGAGATATCTCAACCCATTTGCGTGACGTGTACGGTGTAGAAGCTTCTGCTGAAATGATTTCCCGGATGACAGACCGTATCCTTCCGCTGGCAAAAGAATGGCAAAATCGACCATTAGAGCGCAAATATGCGATTGTTTTTATGGATGCCGTCCACTTCAATGTTCGCGAGGATAATAGAACAGTCAAAAAAGCTGTTTACGTTGCCATCGGGATAAAGTTGAATGGTAAACGTGAGGTTCTTGGTATGTGGATCGGTGGTAATGAAAGTGCGAAATACTGGCTTGGTGTGCTTAACGAGATCAAAAACCGTGGTGTGGAAGACATCATGATAGTGTCTGTTGATGGGTTAACTGGATTTGGAGATGCGATTCATGCTGTATTTCCAAAAGCAGAGATACAGCGCTGCATCGTTCATCAGATCCGCTACTCGACTAAATTTATTCCTACAAAGATTTAAAGCCTTTTATGGCTGATCTAAAGTTAGTATACAAGGCAGATACTGAAGATTTGGCACTTTCCGCACTAGATGATCTGGAAGCAGAGTGGGGAAAGAAATATCCGGCCTCTATAGCTTCCTGGAGAAATAACTGGTCACAGCTGTCCACGTATTTCAAATATCCGTCAGAAATCCGGAAACTGATATATACAACGAATTCCATTGAAAATTTCAATCGTCAGCTCCGAAAGGTAACAAAAGCAAAGGCGATTTTCCCAACAGACGATGCTCTGTTTAAGAGTCTTTATCTGACCATGATGGATGCTACAAAAAAATGGACCGGAAAGGCCTGGGATTGGGGCTTGACCCTGGATCAACTATGCATTTACTTTGAGGACCGGATCAGACCAGAGGATATTGACTAGCATAAAACATCCTACATATCAAGGATAGATAAAACGCCCGTTTTTAACGGGCGCCCTTGACATGCAAAATGATCCATGCTAGAAAATAAACAAGGGCAGAACGGCTCAAGCTGCCATTCTGCCCCATCTAATCATATACGATTCTAATTAAACCTGAGATTTTTTCATCAATCTGAGAGGTTTACACAAAATTTGTTACATTACCCGCCACTGTTTTATATTATCATCTTATATTTCTGCTTGAACAATACGTCCAAAATTCATCTCATCTTTAAAAAGATCATACACATATTCGGAACTTCCCATATATAAACCTGTTTCTTTATCTTGAAGTTTTTCAAAAACTTTTGAATTATAAAATTTATTTATAGCTTCATCATATTCTATCCCTTGATCTGAAGAAAACATATCAACAATATCCTGAATTATATATTCAACCAACTGCTCCTGCTTACTCATATTAATTTCCTGCCTTTCGCAAAAGTTTTATACTTTTTTCTGCCTGCTCTTTTATATCCGTCAAATAAAAACCTCTTCCAAAATCTTTATATGGTCTGCACATCGCCAAATTTATGCTGTCAATTACAATATTGCTTTCGGGATATAATCTCATAACACGCCTCCGTTTTTTCGACACAACATCCCCAAATCTTCTATTATTGTTGCAAAGTCTAAGGTATGCCCAATTTCATAATTCTCTTTTATAAACGCAATACCTTTAAATTGAAAAAGATAACGAAATGCTTCTTATGAAAATAGGTTAAAGTCTTAAGATTCTCTAAAAATCTTGACAAATACGGCGCTTATGTCTATAGTATGTGGTAGTTATTTTAAGGTAAAGGTATTGATGAAGAGGAGTACATTATTCCAACCGCCAGAGAGAACTGCCCGGAGAATTTAAGGAAGCTTTGCAGGAGATTGAGCAAAAGATGAAGAAGATCCGGCTGAAAGGCAGTTTCGGAAAAAGGATGATGGAAGGTAGCTTCTGAACCGGATGATTGAACGATTGAAGTAGGTTATCCCGGAGTAGTTCCCGTTATAGAATGTGAGATATATATGTGTGACAGCATATATGAAATAAGGTGGTACCGCGGAGAATTCGCCCTTTACAGATGTAAAGGGCGTTTTTTGTATAGGCGACGAGCCAAAGTCCGGGCTTGCCCGAGACCTTGGCGACCGCTTACAATCCCGGAATGTGCCGTTTGGCACTTCCGGTGATTGTTGCCAAGCATGCGATAAAACAGTCCGGTGGACTGTTTTGAGTATCGGCGACTGGTCAAAGTCGGGTTTGTCCGAAATTTTGGCGCGTGCAAAGTGCCAAGCCCCTCACTTATGAGGGGCGGAGAGTTGAAGTGGGCTTGCTCACTTTGTTCAATAAAATGAGGGAAAGCAAAGAAAGGAAAAAAGAATGAGCAAAGAACTGGCAAAGACATATGATCCGAAAGCGATCGAAGAAAAATTATATGAGAAGTGGTGTGAAAACAAATATTTTCACGCTGAGGTTGACAGGAGCAGAAAACCGTTTACAACGGTGATGCCGCCTCCGAACATTACCGGAAAACTTCATATGGGTCATGCGCTTGACAACACATTGCAGGATATCCTGATCCGTTATAAGAGAATGGAAGGCTACAATGCGTTATGGATTCCGGGAACGGACCATGCGGCTATCTCTACAGAAGTAAAAGTTACGAATCAGCTCAAAGAAGAAGGTATTGATAAGAAAGAACTTGGACGGGAAGGATTCCTTGAGCGTACATGGCAGTGGAAAGAAGAGTATGCCGGAACAATCGAGAATCAGCTTAAGAAGCTCGGTATTTCCTGCGACTGGGACAGAGAGCGTTTTACGATGGATGAGGGATGCTCGAAAGCGGTTGAAGAAGTATTTATCAAATTATATGAAAAAGGATATATTTACAAAGGATCAAGGATCATCAACTGGTGTCCGAAATGTAAGACATCTCTTTCAGATGCAGAGGTAGAGCATGAAGAGCAGGAAGGACATTTCTGGCATATCAAATATCCGATCGTAGGAACAGACCGTTTCCTTGAGATCGCGACAACGCGTCCGGAGACGCTTCTTGGAGATACGGCGATCGCGGTACATCCTGATGACGAGAGATATCAGGATATTATCGGCAAAAACGTGATCCTTCCGCTTGTAAACAGAGAGATCCCGATCGTGGCGGATTACTATGTAGACAAAGAGTTCGGAACAGGAGCGGTAAAGATCACTCCGGCACATGACCCGAATGACTTTGAAGTAGGAAAACGTCATGATCTGGAAGAGATCAATGTAATGAACGATGACGCTACGATCAATGAAAAGGGCGGAAAATACGCAGGTATGGAACGCTATGAGGCGAGAAAGGCAATCGTAAAAGATCTTGAAGAGCAGGGATATCTCGTGAAAGTTGTTCCGCATACACATGCAGTCGGAACACACGACCGATGCGGTACGACAGTTGAGCCGCTCATCAAACAGCAGTGGTTCGTGAAGATGGAAGAGCTTGCAAAACCGGCGATCGAGGCGCTCAAAAGCGGAGAATTAAAATTTGTGCCTGAACGTTTCGATAAGATTTATCTTCACTGGCTTGAAAATATCAAAGACTGGTGTATTTCCAGACAGATCTGGTGGGGACACAGAATTCCGGCATATTACTGTGACGAATGCGGAGAATTTGTCGTAGACAGACACGCTCCGGAGAAATGCCCGCATTGCGGATGCACGCATTTTACACAGGATGAAGATACGCTTGATACATGGTTTTCATCAGCGCTCTGGCCGTTCTCTACACTCGGCTGGCCTGATAAGACGGAAGATCTTGATTACTTCTATCCGACAGACGTGCTTGTGACAGGATACGACATCATTTTTTTCTGGGTGATCCGTATGGTATTCTCAGGATATGAGCATACAGGAAAATCTCCGTTCCACACAGTACTGATCCACGGACTTGTAAGAGATTCACAAGGCCGAAAGATGAGTAAGTCTTTAGGAAACGGAATCGATCCGCTGGAGATCATCGACAAGTACGGCGCGGACGCACTTCGTCTGACTCTTGTTACCGGAAATGCACCGGGAAATGACATGCGTTTCTATAATGAGAGAGTTGAGGCAAGCCGTAACTTTGCCAATAAAGTATGGAACGCATCCCGTTTCATTATGATGAATATGGATGAAAATATTATTGACGAACCGTCTCATGATCTGTTTACTCCGGCAGACAGATGGATCTTATCGGCTGCGAATACGCTTGCAAAAGACGTGACGGACAATATGGACAAATTTGAGCTTGGTATTGCGGTTCAGAAAGTATATGACTTTATATGGGATGAGTTCTGCGACTGGTATGTAGAGATGGCAAAATTCCGTATTTACCACAAAGAGGAAGCTCCGGAGGCCGCAAACTGCGCTCTCTGGGTATTGAAAACTGTGTTGGCTCAGGGATTGAAACTGCTTCACCCGTTTATGCCGTTTATAACAGAAGAGATTTACGGGGCGCTCGTTCCGGAGGAAGAGTCGCTTATGATGTCCGAGTGGCCGAAATACAAAGAAGAGTGGAATTTTGCGCAGGATGAGTTTGTCATGGAACGCGTGAAAGCGGTGACAAGAGGCATCCGAAACATCCGTGCGGAGATGGACGTTCCGAACAACCGTAAAACAAACGTATTCATCGTCAGCGAAAAAGAAGAACTGACAAAAGCGATTGAAGGATTTAAACAGTCGGTAATGCCGCTTATGTTGGCGTCCGACATCATCGTGCAGAGCACAAAAGAGGGAATAGAGGACAATGCGGTATCCATCGTAGTTCCTGATGCGGTCGTATATCTGCCGCTTGAGGATCTTGTGGATTTCGAGCAGGAAAAAGAGAGACTTACAAAGGAAGAAGAGAGACTGAACAAAGAGATCAAACGTGCGAAAGGAATGCTTGCAAACGAGAAGTTCGTAAGCAAAGCTCCGGAGGCAAAAGTTCAGGAAGAGAGGGACAAACTCGAGAAATACGAGCAGATGCTCGCACAAGTAAAGGAGAGAATGGTAGGTCTTGGCTAATATAAAAGGTTTTTTTACAAAAGTCAGAAATCTGAAAAAAGAAGATATTAAGGAACACTTTAAAAAGAGGAAAGAACGCAGGCAGATGATCTTGGAAAAACGGCGCAATGGAAAGTTCGCCAAGAAGATGCAGCCGGTTTATAAGTGGATGAACCGGCTGTCTGTTCCGCTTCAGTTTCTGCTTGCATGTATCATTAACTTTTTCATCGAAGTCATCTCAAGACTTTCGTTTGGAGAGGCGTGGGCGTATCTTACAAAAACGCCGCTTGTGTTTTTGTATAATTCATGCATGATATTCGTTACATTTACGATCGTTTATCTGGTGCGAAGGCGTGTGTTTACAAGAATATTGCTCAGCGTGTTCTGGCTGTTTTTGGGAATCTGCAACGGATATCTGCTGACGAAGCGTGTAACCCCCTTTAATGCACAAGATTTGAAAGTCCTTTCAGACGCATTGGAGTTGACGGGAAATTATTTTAACACGTTTGAGCTTATTATGATCATTATCGGTGTGACCGCTTTGATCGTATGGGTCGTTTCGATGTGGAAACGGGGCGGACAGTACACAGGAAAGATGCACCGCTGGATCGCGCTTGGCGGAGTTGTCGCTTCCTTTGTCGGCTGTATGGCGCTGACAAATCTGGCGATTGACAAACGTGTCATTTCTAATTACTTCGGAAACATTGCGTTTGCATATGAAGATTATGGATTTCCGTATTGCTTCTCGGCAAGTTTGTTTAATACAGGGATCAACGAGCCGACAGGATATGGCAAAGAGACGATGGAGAAGATCAACGAAGAAGAAAAACTGACGAAAAGTTCGACGGGAAGATCGGAAGAACAGCGTCCGAATATTATTTTCGTACAGCTTGAGTCGTTTTTCGATCCGACAGAGGTAGAGTGGCTTCGCTTCTCCGAAGATCCGATCCCGAATTTGAGAAAAATGTTCAGCGAATATTCAAGCGGATACTTTAAAGTGCCGTCAGTCGGCGCGGGAACGGCAAACACAGAATTTGAAGTTCTCACAGGAATGAGTATGCGTTTCTTCGGACCGGGAGAATACCCATATAAAACATATGCAAAGACTCGTACGTTAGAGAGCGCGGCGTCTGCCCTTAAAGGGCTTGGATACGGCGCCGAAGCTCTTCATAATAACGGAGGAAATTTCTACAGCCGCGCCCAGGTATTTAACAACATGGGATTTGATCATTACACAAGTAAGGAGTTTATGAATATACTCCAGACAACGCCGAAAGGATGGGCGACAGACGATATTCTCGTTCCGAATATTATGGAGTCTATGGATACGACCGAAGGGCAGGACTTTGTGTTTACAGTCAGCGTAGAAGGTCACGGAGAGTATCCGACAGAAAAAGTGTTGGAAGATCCGGAGATCGTTGTAAGCGGCGTGGAAGATGAAGGCGAAAGAAATGCATGGGAATATTATGTAAATCTTGTCCATGCAATGGATGAATTTGCCGGAGATCTCGTACGCGCCGTGGAGGAAAGAAACGAGCCGACTGTACTTGTGTTCTACGGCGATCATCTTCCGACGATGAATCTGGAAGCAAAAGACCTAAAGAGCAGATATCTGTACAATACAAATTATGTTATATGGGATAACATCGGGTTAGAGAAAAAGGACGGAAACGTAGCGGCATATCAGGTGATGGCAGATGTGTTTGAAAGACTGGATATCCATGCCGGAACAGTATTCAACTATCATCAGCAGCGCCGCCATACGAAAAATTATCTGGCAGACCTGGAACTGCTGCAGTACGATATCATGTACGGCGATCAGTACGTTTACGCAGAAGAAGGCTCTCCGATGAAAGAAGGCCATATGTATATGGGCGTAAAAGACGCCGTGATCTCACAGGTGACAGAACAATATAATAAAACATACAGTATTTACGGAGAGAATTTTACGAAACAAAGTAAAGTATTTATTAACGGGGAAAAGCAAAAGACGACGTTTTTAAATAACACCCGTCTGGATCTGAAAGAGTCAAAACTTTCCGACGGAGACACGATCATGGTAGCGCAGGTCGGATCGAGCAATACGACGTTTCGGACGACGAAGACGTATAAGTATAACGCCGGAACGCTGACCGAGATGCCGCCGGAAAAAGATGCGCCGGAAAACGGCAGACAGGCGTTTGTCGTTGAGAAGGAAGAAAAAGAAAAATGACATACAGTGAAGCAGTAGACTATATACTGGACATTCCCAAATTTACAAAAAAAAATGATGCGGCACACACGAAAGCTTTTCTGAAAACGCTCGGAGATCCTCAGCGGAAAATGAGGATCATCCATGTGGCGGGAACAAACGGAAAAGGTTCTGTGTGCGCGTATCTGGACGGAATGCTCCGTTCGGAACAGAAACGAACGGGGCTTTTTACGTCTCCCCATCTTGTAAAGATCAACGAGAGGATCGTTATAGACGGACAGATGATTTCGGATGAAAGATTTCTCGAAGTATTTGAAGAAACGATGCAGGCAGTGGACAAGATGAAAGAAGCAGGGCTTTCTCATCCTACTTTTTTCGAGTTCCTTTTCGGTATGGCGGTGCTTGCATTTGCAGAAAGCGGCGTGGAATATGCCGTTCTTGAGACAGGACTGGGGGGAAGGCTTGACGCGACGAACGCCGTGGAATCTCCGGCGGCATCAGTGATCACTTCGATCGGTTTTGATCATGAACAGTATCTCGGAGATACGTTGGAGAAGATCGCATCTGAAAAAGCGGGCATTATCAAGCCTCATGTTCCCGTATATTATGCGCAGACGACGGGAGAAAGCGATTCGGTAATTGAAAAAGAAGCAAAAAAGCGCGGAAGTTTCTGTAAAAAAATAGGGAAAGATGCGTACGAAATTCTTGGAATCGAAGACAAACATATTGCATTTTCATGTTTGAATGATTATTATGGAACTACCACGTGGAAATTGAACAATATCGGTTTGTACCAGCCGCATAACGCATTGCTTGCGATGGAGGTGATGCGTGGTCTGTTCGGAGAAAACGGACATCCGCATTTATGGAAAGAGGCTCTTGAGGCGGTGAGATGGCGCGGAAGGATGGAAGAAGTTCTGCCCGGAGTATATGTGGATGGAGCACATAACATAAGCGCGGTCAAGGCGTTTGCAGAGACAGTGGAAAAGGCCGGGTTTGCAGATGCGGTTTTGTTTTCCGCGGTTCGGGATAAAGACTATGAAGAAATGATAAAATATCTCTGTGAGCATACAGAGGCGGCATGCTATATCGTGACGCAGATTGAAGACGCGAGGGGGACGCGGGCGGACGAACTGGGAGTAGTTTTTCGGAAGTACACCGACAAACCCGTCCGTGTGATCGGTTCGGTGAAGGATGCTTTTGAATATGCGGTGAGCAGCAGAAGAGGCGGCAATGTATACTGTCTTGGGTCGCTGTATCTGACCGGAATGATCGAGGGGTATCTCGGCAGCAGGGAAAACCAGATTCGGGGAGGTAGATAAAATGCTGGATTACGAAGAAGAATTAAAAAAATTCAAGCCAAGCCTTGAAGTGGATGATATTGAAAATGCGGTTTATCAGGAAGACTTGACGGATATGACCGATCTGTTAAAGCAGGTAATGGATCAGAAGAAGTAGAAAGATAATGGTGGGTATAAATGGAATATACGAAAAAGATCGTATATCAGTCAAACTACTGGTATAACGACGGTCTGAGAAAGGCGAAGATCCGCGATATGTCGGGAGCGATCATGTCTTTGCGGAAAAGTCTTCAGTTCAACAGGGAGAATATAGCCGCGAGAAATCTTCTCGGTCTCGTGTATTATGGGATCGGAGAAGTGCCGGAAGCTCTTGTGGAATGGATCATCAGCAAGAATTTAAAGTCCCGGGACAACATTGCGGATTATTACATTAAAAATGTTCAGTCGTCCGCCAAGGAGCTTGAGCAGATCGATCTTGCGATCAAGAAATACAATCAGTGTCTTACATATTGCAGACAAAACGGGGAGGATCTGGCGGCGATTCAGTTAAAACAGGTGATCGCGGCACATCCGACATTTTTAAAGGCGTATCAGCTTTTAACTTTGATCTATCTGCATACGGGGCAGTATTCTCAGGCGAGACAGACGATCAAGACGGCGAGAAAACTTGACACGACGAATGAGATCACTCTTTTGTATATGCATGAGCTGACAAAAAAGGGGAAAAAGAAAACAAAAGAAGAGAAAAAGAAAGAAGAAGCGGTTGAATACAGTCTTGGAAACGAGACGATCATACAGCCGAAGCATTCCAGATTCAGACAAGTTACGGCCCAGCTTGCGGTTGCCAATATCTTTATCGGAGCGGCGATCGGAGCGGCGATCATCTGGTTTCTTGTGGCGCCTGCCGTGAATCAGTCCAGATCTGAGCGGATGAACGATCAGATGAGAGAATACGCAGACGAGATCAAGTCGTTAGAAGCGCAGGTCAGCGCTCAGACGCGGACGCTTGACAATTACAGAGCTTCAGGCGAAGATGCGCAGGCGAATGCCGAGCTGGCACAAAAGACAGCGGAAGGCTATGAAAAACTGCTGAGTGTGGAAGGGCAGTTCCTTTCAAATGATTATGATGACGCCGCATTGGCAGATGCTCTTCTTGGGATTAGCAGAGACACGTTGAAACAGACAGGACAGGTCAAGTATGATGAGATAGCGGCTGCCGTTTATCCCGGAGCGTGTGAGGTGAAATTAGCAGAAGGAACACAGGCGCTGAATTCAGGTGATTATGCAGGGGCGATAGACCCCTTGTCTAAAGTTGTGCTCATGAACGAAGGATATAACGACGGGCAGGCGCTTTTGAATCTGGCGCAGGCTTATAAAGGAAGCGGAGATAACGAAAACGCGACAGTTTATTTCCAAAAAGTGATAGAAAAATACGCGGGTTCGGAATATGCCGCAGAAGCTCAGAGCGGACTTGCTGAGATTACAAATGAAAATAATTAATACATTACGAAAGAAAAGGAGATGCCGGGAGGCATGTCCTTTTTTTGTATAGGCAACGAGCCAAAGTCCGGGCTTGCCCGAGACCTTGGCGACTGCTTACAATCCCGGAATGTGCCTTTTGGCACTTCCGGTGATTATATAGATTTTTGAATTTAAGATGCCGAAAAGGAGACGACGAAGCGATGGAATATCAGGTACAGGAAAATTGTCTGACGATTTATCTTCCGGCAGAAGTGGATCATCATAATGCGGAGGAGATGAAGCGTAAGGCAGATAAACTAATCGATCGAAATCACATTAAATACGTGATCTTTGATTTTGAAAATACAGATTTTATGGATAGTTCCGGTATCGGAGTTATTATGGGGCGATATAAAACGATTTCTCTGATCGGAGGAGAAGTGTGGGCGGTGCATACAAATGCACGCATCCGTAAAATACTGACTTTGTCAGGGGTGACAAAAATAATGCAGATCTATGAGGAGGAAGAAGAATGACACCTGCAAATGAAATGGAATTAAAGTTTGACAGCAGGTCGGCGAACGAAGGCTTTGCCCGCGTGGCGGTAGCGGCGTTTATGACGCAGTTGAATCCGACGGTAGAGGAGGTTGCAGATGTGAAAACCGCCGTGTCGGAAGCTGTGACAAACGTCATTATCCACGGATATGAAAAAGAAGTACGCAAAGTATATATCAAATGTATGATTGAAGAAAACATATTTACAGTGGAAGTGTGCGATCAGGGAAAAGGAATTGAGAATATCGAGGAGGCAATGTGTCCGATGTATACGACCAGACCGGATCAGGATCGGTCAGGTATGGGATTTGCGTTTATGGAGGCGTTTATGGACAGCGTGGAAGTAGAGTCTGAACTCGGGAAAGGAACGCGGGTGCGGATGAAAAAGGCAGTCGGAAAAGGCAGGGATATATGGACGACACAATCGCTTTGATCAGAAAGTCACACAGTGGGGATAAGGCGGCAAGAGAACAGCTTGTAAAAGAAAATGTCGGACTGGTGCACTGTGTCGTGAAACGTTTTCTTGAAAGGGGCGCGGAACGCGAAGACTTGTTCCAGATAGGGAGCATCGGCTTGCTTAAGGCGATCGATAAGTTTGATCTGACATATAATGTAAAGTTTTCTACTTATGCAGTTCCGCTTATTTCCGGGGAAATCAAGCGTTTCCTGCGGGATGACGGAATGATAAAAGTGAGTCGTTCGCTAAAAGAGATCGCTTATAAAAGCGTACAGGCAAGAGAACGTCTCATCAGTTCGCTGGGGCGCGAGCCGACAATAGAAGAGTTATCAGAAGAAGTCGGAGTGGAAAGAGAAGAACTTGTACAGGCGATGGAGGCGGGATGCGAGATTGAATCCATTTACCGGCCGGTTCATCAAAAAGAAGGAAGCGAGATACGGCTTCTTGATAAATTAGAAGAAAAAGAGAAAAGAGAAGACAAGATCTTGGATCTGATCGTTCTCAAAGAACTTCTCGAGACACTGGATGAAGAAGAAAAACAGTTGATTTTTCTTCGGTATTTTGCTGATCGGACACAGAGCGACGTAGGAAAGATCATGGGAATTTCTCAGGTGCAGGTGTCGAGATCCGAGAAACGGATCATTGAAAAATTAAGAAAAAAAGGAGGAAGATAAAAGAATCGTATAAAATCCGGCAAAGGCAGCATACTACAGTAAAAAGAAGTGGATTTACTGAAAAATGCAGTGAAAAGGAGTCGGATCATATGATGGAAGATGGAAACGGACGAAAAAAAGTATGGATTTGTCTGTCGATTGTCGTGCTTGCGGCGGTTGTAATCGGAGCAGTGTATTACATGAATATGCCGAAGGAACACTCGGAAGAAGGATTTTTAATCCGGAGAGAAAGCGAGGACTGTGCGGATGGCATCAGGGAAAACGCTCTATATTAAAGGCGATAGAGATGTGGAGGTGACTAAGCCGGATGTAACACTTGCAGATCTGCTTTCTATGGAGTGCTCCGATCAGTCGCTTCTTCCGAAGCTTAAAACAATGAAAATATTGAAGTTTAAGAAAACGGGCAATCAAAGATGTGTGATTTCGGTGCTGAAAATAATCGCATGTATCCACGGCCAATATCCGGATATGGAAGTGCAGAATCTGGGAGAAACAGATATGATCGTAACATACGAAGATCAGAAAACACCGTCTTATGCATGGCATCTTACAAAAACTGCCTTTGTGACGGCTGTGACATTTTGCGGGGCGGCATTTTCGATCATGGCGTTTAATAACGATGTAGATGTAACGAAACTGTTTGATCAGATTTATCATCTTGTCACCGGAAATAAGCCGGGCGGCATAACGATTTTGGAAATCGCATATTCTGCCGGGCTTATGATCGGTATTTTGATCTTTTTCAATCATTTCGGGAAACGCCGTTTTACAGTAGACCCTACGCCGATGGAAGTGCAGATGCGGGTGTATGAAAACGATATTCAGACAACGCTTATTGAAAATGCGGCAAGAAAAGAAAAAGAGATCGATGTCGGAAAAGGAGGCGGTATCCATGGGACAGGCGGCTGAGGTGATCGTGGAAGAGCTTGTGCTGGCTCTTGTCGGATTGAGTGCAGGGGCGGCTGTGGCAGGCGGCTTATTTTCTTTTATCGTGGAACTCGGAGTGATCGCTGATTTTGCCGATCGGACACACACGGGAGACAAATTGCTTTTCTATGAAACATGTGTGGCGCTTGGCGGAATAATCGGAAATATCGTTTTTCTTTTTTACTCTTTTGCGCCGAATGCGGTATCGTTTGCTTCTGCGTCTTTTGCGTCCGGGGCGGTACAAGTTCTGTTTGGGATTTTTGCCGGGATTTTTGTCGGATGCTGGTCGATGGCGCTTGCGGAGATATTAAATGTTTTTCCGATCTTTATGCGCCGCGCGCGAATCGTCAGATACGCGTCTGTTTTTGTGATCGGCGCAGCCATAGGAAAAGGATTGGGAGCAGGATTGTTTTTCTTAAAAGGCTGGTAGAAGATGAAAGACAAGGCGGGATTTCAACAGGAAAATTATCTTGAAAGAGGCAGGGTTTTGGACTATCATTAATCTTAGTATTCTGAAAACAGGAAGCCCCTTGGCTTCAGACAATGGTAGTTCACTGCAGAAAGTCTGTCATATAGGGTGTATGAGATATTGTTTGGAAGATGACGATAGATTTAAGACACGGAAAGGAACGAAAACAGTATGCTTCAGATAAAAGAAATATGTAAGGAATACCGGACGGGAAGTCTTGTTCAAAAAGCGCTTGATAAAGTGAGCCTGAATCTGCGTGATAATGAGTTCGTGGCGATTTTAGGACCAAGCGGTTCGGGGAAAACGACGCTGTTAAATGTCATCGGAGGATTGGACAGGTATGACGGCGGAGACTTGATCATAAACGGGATTTCGACGAAGAAATACAAAGACCGGGACTGGGATTCGTATCGGAATCACACGATCGGTTTTGTGTTTCAAAGTTATAATCTGATCCCTCATCAAACACTTTTGGCAAATGTGGAACTGGCGCTTACGATTTCGGGAGTAGGCAAAGCGCAGCGCAGAGAACGTGCGAGACAGGCGTTGGAGAAAGTTGGCTTAGGCGAGCAGATCCACAAGCGCCCGAGTCAGCTTTCCGGCGGACAGATGCAAAGAGTTGCCATTGCAAGAGCGCTTGTAAATAACCCGGATATCCTCCTTGCCGATGAACCCACAGGGGCGCTTGACAGCGAGACAAGTATTCAGGTGATGGAGCTTCTTAAAGAGGTTGCGCAGGACAGGCTTGTTGTTATGGTAACTCATAATCCCGAGCTGGCGCAGCAGTATGCTACAAGAATCGTTGAGTTAAAAGACGGAAAGATTCGTTCGGACAGCGATGCATTTTATGTGGATGAAGAAACGGCAGACGTTCCGGAACATAAAAATATGGGGAAATCATCCATGTCGTTTCTGACGGCGCTTTCACTTAGCTTTCATAATCTCAAGACGAAAAAAGCGAGAACATTATTGACTTCTTTTGCCGGATCGATCGGAATTATCGGCATTGCGCTTATTCTCTCTTTGTCCGCAGGAGTGAATGACTACATAAAAAATATAGAAAGAGAAACGCTTTCCCAATATCCGCTTCAGATCCAAAGTACAGGATTTGATTTTACTTCGATGATGACAGGCGGGGAAGATTCGGAAGAAGTAAAAGCGGTGTCTGCGGGAACATCTTCAAAAGAGCGGCGGGAAAAAGAAAATATAAGGGTGATCGACATGGTCACGAATATGTTTTCGACAATGGATTCAAATGATCTGGAATCTTTGAAAAAGTTTTTAGACAGTAAAGAAAGCCGGATCGATCAATACACAAATGCAGTTGAGTATTCTTATCAGGTTGTTCCGCAGATCTATGCGCAAGACGGGGAGAAAGTCTGTCAGGTACATCCGGACCGCTCTTTCGAGGCGGCAGGGCTTGGTTCGTCTGTCGGCTCAAACAGTCTGATGTCTTCGATGATGAGTACAGACGTCTTTTATCAGATGCCGGCAGATTCCGATCTGTATAAAGATCAGTACGATGTGAAAGCCGGCAGGTGGCCGAAATCATACAATGAATGCGTGCTTGTGCTGACGTCCGGCGGAGGTATGAGCGACCTTTTGCTGTACACGCTGGGCTTAAGAGATCCGTTGGAGCTGGAAGAGATGGTTGCGCGATTCGTCGAGGAAGAGCAGATCGAAGTTCCGAAAGATTCAACTGTCTATACATATGATGATATTCTCGGAAAAGAGTTTAAACTGGTAAACAGTGCGGATTACTATGAGTATGACAACAGTTATCATGTGTGGAAAGATCGTTCGGGAGATCAGACGTACATGGACAAAGTTGTGAAAAATGCCGAGCCGATCCGGATCGTCGGCATCGTTCAGCCTGTAAAAGATGCAAACGGAGCAGCTTTGATGTCAGGCATCAATTATCCCGCTTCATTGACAAAACATGTCGCAGAAGAAGCGGAAAACTCAAAAATAGTCAAAGATCAGAAGGCAGATCCGAAACGAAACGTTCTTACAGGGGAACATTTCGGGACAGAAAATGTAAAGGGCAACGTTAATATGGATTCTCTGATTACGATTGACGAACAAAAACTTGCCCGGGCATTTGCATTTGATCAAAATGCCTTTTCGGGAATGCAAAAAACGGATGGTCTTTCTGAGATTTTCCGTTCTGCCGGAAGTTCAGTCAATCTTTCGGGAATGTTAGATCTAAGTAAGATTCAAGTTCAGCTTCCCGAACTGCCGCAGATGAATCTGGAAGAATTGCTGGGAGACCTTGATCTTACAGTTTCGCCGGAAGGATTTTTGCCGTTGGCAGAAAGCCTGACAGAAGGGTACGCAGAATATGCGGCCGCGCATCCGGAGGCGGACTATTCTGCGCTTGCACAACAGTTCGGACAATACCTTGGAACGCCAAAAGCGCAGGAAATCATACGAAGAAATATCAGTGAGATCATCCAGTCGGGCGGCGGGATGTCCGTGACGATGGAACAGCTTCAGGCAATGGTGAAAGAAATAGCGGAAGGATACGGAAAATTTATCGTTGAAAACGGCTATCAGGATCCGTCTAAGTTTGATGAATATTTGGCGGAATATATGCAGACAGAAGAAGCGAAAGCGATATTGAACCGATATGCAAATGAGATTTTCGGAGGTATTGCAGGTAATGTTCAGATTACCGCAGAACAGCTTCAGAAGCTTTCAAAAGAGCTCACGGAAGGGTATCTTCTCTATGCGGCGGAAAACGGGCTGGCTGATCCGACAAAGATCGGAGAGCATTTTATTGCATATTTAAAAACGGAAGACGGACGGCAAAGACTGTCTGACGGGATGAAAGGAATCGTAGACGCGGACAGTCTGGAACAGCAGATCACAGACGCGTTCGGTTCTTATATGAAAGGCGCGGTTTCCTCTTATGCGGGAGCCGTAGGAACAGCGGTTGAGAGGCAGATCACATCGGCTATGGAGCAGGTTATGAATCAGATGGCAGAAGGACTGCAGTTTTCTGTAGGACAGGCAATGACACAGATCGGAAGCAGTCTGCAAAATGCTATGCATGTAGATGAAGATGCGTTTGCCGAGGCGTTTCAGATGAATATGACAGGAGAGGAACTGGCAGAACTGATGATGTCTATGGGAGCTGCGAAAAATGCGACGTATGACAATAATCTCAAACAGTTAGGTTATGTTGATTTCGCTGTTCCGACTACGATTTCGATCTATCCGAAAGATTTTGAAAGCAAAGAAGAAGTCGTCAGAATTCTTGATGATTATAACAGAAAAATGGAAGAACAAGGAAAAGAAGAACAGGTTATCACATATACGGATATGGTCGGCGCGCTGATGTCGTCTGTGACACAGATCATAGACGTTATCAGTTATGTGCTCGTTGCGTTTGTAGCGATTTCCCTTATCGTATCATCGATCATGATCGGTGTGATCACCTATATCAGTGTTCTTGAGCGAAAGAAAGAAATCGGGATACTGCGCGCAATCGGAGCTTCTAAAAGTAATATTTCACAAGTATTTAATGCCGAGACGTTTATTATCGGTTTGTGTGCGGGCGTGATCGGGATCGGGATAACGCTTCTGCTTTTGATCCCGGGAAATGCTCTGATCCATCATTTGGCAGGAACGAATGACGTAAGCGCGGTTCTTCCGGTAATTCCGGCGATCATACTTATTATTCTCAGCGTAATACTGACGCTGCTCGGAGGACTGCTTCCGTCTAAAAAAGCTGCGAAAAGTGATCCTGTAACTGCCCTTCGGACAGAATAATTTCTTGCATAAGCAATCAAGACAGATAACCAATGCTTGCGGCTGTGTATGTATAGAAAATCTTGATATGAACTATAAAAGCGATGGAGAAGTGATTTTTGATTATGGAAAATAAAATTGTCATACAGAATTTTGGACCGGTAAAAGAGGCACAGATTAATTTGAATAAAAAATTTCAGATATTTATAGGCGCTCAGGCTTCCGGTAAAAGCACAATTTGCAAGGTGGTATATTTTGTTCAAAATATAGAAGAAAATATATCTTTTGTCTAAAGAACGGATGCCATATTACAAAAAGAAATACCGATAAGATATGAGGTGGAAGAAAAATGAAAAATTTAATCTTTAGTTTAAATGCGACAGTACCGGTTTTCCTGTTAATGGCGCTTGGGTTTCTCTTTCGGAAACTCGGATGGATCGACGAAGTATTTGCATCGAAAATGAATCAGTTCGTCTTTCTTGTGCCGCTTCCGCTTCTTGTGTTTGAAGATCTTGCATCTGTCGATTTTCAGAAAGTGTGGAATTTAAAATTCGTTTTATTTTGTTTCTTCGTGACTCTTGCAAGCATTGCTCTTGCCGGTATACTTTCGTTATTATGGAAGAACAGGGGAATAAGAGGAGAGTTTATACAGGCGTCATACAGAAGCAGCGCGGCGCTTCTTGGGATCGCATTCATCCAAAATATATACGGAGATGCGGGTCTGGCGCCTCTTATGATCATCGGAAGCGTGCCGTTATATAACATGATGGCAGTCGCCGTCCTGTCCTTCTTTCAGCCGGAACAAAGAAAACGAGATAAGTTGTTATGGAAAAAGACGCTGAAAGGGATCGTGACCAATCCAATCATAATCGGCATAGCCGCAGGTCTTTTCTGGTCGGCGCTTCGGATACCGATGCCGTATGTAATAGAAAAAACAGTGTCAAATATAGGCGCTGTCGCGACGCCTCTTGGATTGATGGCGCTCGGCGCTTCTTTTGATGTTCAAAAAGCGCTTGGAAAGATCAAACCTGTCATTGCTGCCTGTATGTTGAAGCTTGTCGGATTTACAGCGGTGTTTCTGCCTTTTGCGGTGATGCTCGGATTTCGCAGAGAAGAATTGATCGCGATTCTCGTCATGCTTGGATCGGCGACAACAGTAAGCTGCTATGTTATGGCAAAAAATATGGGACATGAAGGCACGCTGACGTCAGGCGTCGTCATGCTGACTACAGTATTCAGTGCGTTTACATTAACAGGGTGGCTGTTCATTTTAAAAAGTATGAATTTGGTATGAATAAGAATGGTTTCCTTATAAAGTGAAACTTCGTATCCGCTTCTCTTTGGAAAACCTGAAGTTGGTCTCATACAGTATAAAATTATCTGTGTGAGATTAGGAGCGCATTGCATCAGTTGTGTTTTGTGTACAAAACTCACATAAAATAAACGAAAATAGGCACATATTATTACGGGAAATCATAAAAAATTCCGTTTTTACTCTAATCTATAAGGAAAAATGCATAAAAAACTTTAAAAAAAATTAATTTATGATAGAATATAAACAATACTGGTCTTTCGTGGGAGGAGAAAAACCAAAAGACAGTTTAGCAATAGCAGAAAAAACAGTATCGTAGAATGGAGAAAAAGTATGAAAAAGAAAATGTGGAGGACGGGGTTGTGCGGATTGACAGCGTGCAGCATGTTGTTCACTATGCCGGCGTTGGCATGGGCGGCAGATGAACCCCAAAACACGAACATTGATAACGGACTCATTGCGTATTATGACTTTGAGAATGTGAATGAGAAGAAAGTCCCGAATGTACAAGGTGAGGAGAAATATGCGGGAACATTGTCAGGAGATAATGTTTCGGTTGAGGACGGTACACTTTTTGGAAAATCTCTGAAGTTTACAGAGGGCACACAGGGTGTGATGACCATTCCTCAGATTATGAATACAGGGGAGAAAAGCTATTCTGTTTCTATGTGGTTTAAGTATGATACAACTACAGACAGAGGGGGCAAAAAAACAGTTCTTCTGCAGCAGAATGGAGCTGGACGTACGTTCTTACAGTTTACGAGTGATAACAAGTATGCAACATATGTAAATCAGACAGATGTGTTTAGTGACAAGACATTTGATGCAAAACAATGGCAGCACGTAACGATTACATATGATACAGATACGAAAAAAGTTACGTTTTATGTAAATGGTGAGTCTGACGGGGAAAAAGCAGCAGGTAATGCGGAGACGAATGCGTTGACAGATCTTCTGATCGGGCGTCATAAAAATGCAGGAAATGACCCGCTTTCTATGAGAGGTCTTGTGGACGAAATCCGTGTATATGATAAAGTTCTCACAGCAGAAGAGGCAAAAGCTGTTTATGAATCAAAAGCAGGAGCAATGCTCTTCCCACAGTTACAGGAAACTCTTAAAGAGGCGAAAGCATTAGATGAATCGGGAAGTTTGGGCGCAGAAGTAGAAGAAGCGAAAGTTTTGAAAGAAGCGATTACAGAAGCGGAAAAATTAACTTCTCAAAGTCCGTTGTCTGAAATATCCGAGATGATTGAAACTCTTGAAGAAGCAATGAAGAATTATCGTGCTGAGGTCGGAGTTGTACTTACAGTTTCTCCGACAAAAGAGGAGCGCTCTATTGACAGAGGAACAATAGGTATCAACCACCGTTATGCGTTCAACGGATATGGTTCTTTTGACAGCACGACAATGAAAATGAAAGATGAGTTTACAGAGCTTTACAAAGATGCGGGATTTGGTTCTATCCGTTATCCGGGAGGAACGATCTCAAACCTGTTCCGTTGGAAAGATACGATTGGGGATAAAGAAGACCGTGTAAATCAGATCCATGGCTTTTACAACAATCGGGGGCAGGGTGGAATCGCTCCGAACTTCGGATTGACAGAAGTTGCTGATTTCGCATATCGTGATGACGTTCAGTCAGAGATTGTTTATGTATACGGTTTCGGACGTGGTTCTGCACAGGATGCTGCAGATCTTGTAGAGTATTTGAACGCTCCGGCAGGAAGTAATCCGAATGATGGTGTAGCATGGGCAGATATCCGAAAAGCAAACGGACATGAAGAACCATATAATGTACGCTACTTTGAAATTGGAAACGAGAATAATCAGGGTGGCGATGACGGAACAGCTTCTCAACAGTATTGGATGTCAAAGGTTGAAGGTGGAGCTGAAAAGGCGTATGTAGAAGGTGGAGTGGCAAGCTTTACAAAACAGTATGCGGTGAAAAAAGATGACTGGAATAAGGCAGCATCTGTCAGTGACGGAACTGCAAATCAGGTTCGTTACATGCGTTATGCAAACCCGAATCCGATGACAGGAAAAGATGGAAAGACATTGGTTGAGAACTTTGAAGCTGTTCAAAAAGGAAGCGTTGAAGTATGGGTAGGCACTGACGGAGAGGGAAACAATCATAAATGGGAGGTTGTAGAAAGTCTTGACAACGCAGGAGCGAATGACCAGAAAGTGACAATCGACTACAGAGACGGATCAATCCACTTCGGAGACGGAACACATGGTAAAATCCCGGCGAAGGGACAACAAATCTATGTGACATATAAAGTTGACAGAGACGGATTTGTGGATGTTTCTAAAGCAATGAAAGAGACGACAGATCAGATCAATGCAATCTATGCAGAAAAAGGCAGCACAGAGAAAGCATCCTGCTATGTATATTCCAGTTATGAAACGCAGGGATTTATTAATAAAATGAAAGCAGGCGGCTGGGATGAATATTATGATGGACTGACAATTCATCCATATTGTGGAAATCCGGGCGAGAACAACTCAGATAATGAATTTTATGATAATGCAATGAAACTTGCTGAAGACGTAGGTATTAAAAAAGTAGAAAACTTTGTAAATATGCTTCCGGAAGGAAAAGTTCCTGTTATATCTGAGTATGGTATTTTCAGATGCGTATCACCACGACTTCGTTCACAGACACATGCAGTATATATTGCAAAAGTGCTTATGGAGTACGTTCGTCTCGGAAGTCCGTACATTCAGAAACACTGTCTTGTAGACTGGTATAGTAGTGGTGCAGACTCACTTGGACCTACACAGCAGGCGGTTATCCAGGCAGTACCGCAGACGGGCGCTAATCAAGGAACAGGAGAAGGGAACTTCCGTTTCTTCTCAACACCTTCAGCAAAAGTGTTCGAGTTATTCTCTAACTCATTTGCAAAAGGAACGAAAGTAGTCGGAACAGAGTTTGAACACGTAGAAACATTGGCAAACGGAACAAAAGCATATTCCGCAATCGCAAGTAAAGGTGATGACGGAACATTATATGTAACTGTAGTAAATACAGATCGTGAGAATGATAAGAAACTTCGTGTGAAAGTAGAAGGCGTAGACCTGACAGGCAAAACAGTAGAAGTACAGACGCTCGCGGGTGAAAGCTTCGTTGATGAAAACAGCTTGGCAGAGCCGGATAAAGTAACGATTGAAAACTCAACAGTTACGGCAGAAGGCACAGATCTTGAGCTGACGGCAAAAGCACACTCCGTAATGTCAATTACAGTGAAAGAAAAAGTGGATCCGCCTGCACCGGAGACATATACAGTAACAGCAAAAGCAAACAATACGGACATGGGAACTGTAACGATTGACCCTGTAAAAGATAAATACAATGCAGGCGAAAAAGTAACAGCAACAGCGACAGCAAAAGAAGGCTATGAGTTTGTAAACTGGACAGTAGACGGTCAAGAAGTTTCTACAAAAACTACATATGAACTTACAGTAGAAAAGAACACAGAACTGACAGCTAACTTTAAAGCAAAAGCTCCGGTAGAAGAGAAGTTTACAGTAACAGCGAGAGTAAACGACTCTAAGATGGGAGAGGCGAAAATTGATCCTGACAAAGCAGAATATGTTAAGGGAGAGAAAGTAAAAGCCATAGCGACAGCAAAAGAAGGCTATGAGTTTGTAAACTGGACAGTAGACGGTGAAGCAGTTTCAACAGAAGCTACATATGAATTTACAGTAGATAAGAACGTAGAACTGACAGCGAACTTCAAAGAGACAGAAAAACCGGTAGAGAAGTTTACAGTAACAGCAAAAGTAAATGACTCTAAGATGGGAACAGTAAAACTTGATCCTGACAAAGCAGAATATGCTAAGGGAGAGAAAGTAACGGCAACAGCAACGGCAAAAGAAGGCTATGAGTTTGTGAACTGGACAGTAGAAGGGAAAGCGGTTTCTACAGAAACTACATATGAATTCTTAGTAGATAAGAACGTAGAACTGACAGCGAACTTCAAAAAGACAGAAAAACCGGTAGAGAAGGTTACAATAACAGTAAAAGCAAACGACTCTAAGATGGGAACGGTAAAACTTGATCCTGCAAAAGAAAGCTATGAAAACGGCGAAATTGTAACAGCGATTGCGACAGCAAAAGAAGGATACAAGTTTGTGAACTGGACAGTAGCCGGCAAAGTAGTTTCTGATAAAGCAGAGTACAAGTTTAAGGTTGACAGAGCAGCGGAGCTGCAAGCAAACTTTGTAAAAGTGTCAGAAGATCCGAAACCGGAGAATCCGAAGGATGAGGATAAAGCAGTTCAGACAGGAGACAACGGCGTATCACCGATCATTCCGCTTGCAGGGTTGATGTTAGCGGCAGGAGCGGCAGTCGTAGCTCTTCGCAAAAAAGAAGACTAATCTGAATATTTGAACAGTCTGAAAAACAGATCGGATAGCATAAAGATTGTCTTGATAAAAAGCAAAAAATGAAACAAAACCAGAGGCGCCGCGCTATGCGGCGTCTCTTTCTGTATAACGAATGGCGCGGGCTGAACTGCTACATATTTATAATCAGGTATCAAATAAAGATAGGAAAAGAAATAAAAATCGGTTATAATAAGTATAAGAAGGTTGACTGGTGGAGCAAATAAAAATGGATAGATATTTGAAATGAATGCTTATGAACGATTGATTTCGTGGAATAAAGGATAATGTTCATAAAATACAAATTTAAGGTATTGGAAAGTATGATTTTTAATAATAGAGAGTTGGTAAAAGAGGTGGTATATCTATGACAACAAGAGAGTTAGTGAGTCAATATGTTGAAGTGCTCTGTAAAATATACGGAAAACATTTGAAAACAGTTATTCTGTATGGTTCTTATGCAAGGGGCGATTATACAAAGGACTCGGATATAGATATTATGGTGCTTTTGGATTTAAGTGATATAGACATTAAAAAGTATCGTCATGAGTTATCTGGTGCAACCTATGATTTTAATATGGATTATGATGTAGATATTAAGCCGATAGCAAAGAATCAAGAGCATTTTAATAAGTGGGTAGAAGTGTATCCGTTTTATTCAAATGTGGCAAGTGAGGGGGTAAAGTTATTTGAGGGCTCATATGTAATGGTTGATACTAAATTCGGTTCAAGAATGGGGGTTTTGACAAAATTCTATCAGAGAAAAGATTTAGAATTAAAAGCGCAAACCAAATTAAGAGAGGTAATCAGTGTAAGTGATTTAAGTGATTATTTTGATAAAAAAGCAAAAGAAAAAAGAAAACAAGAACTTTTAGAAGAAATTGATAGTCAAGTTAAAAAATCAAGTAAATTACAGTTAGCTAGAACTTTAGCTGAACAAGATGATACATTAGCATCATTATTGAAAGAACTTGATGGATTAGGTGATTAATTATGGCTTTTAATTTTGGAAGAATTAAATCTAATGAAAAAGCTTTAGTTAAAAAAGCTAAATCATCAATAACTAGAACATCTATTAAAGGGGGAGGAAACCTCTCCCAAAAAATAGATATGATGATTTCAATGGCTGAAACTAAATTGAAAAATCATAAAGAAGATTATGATTTAATTAGGGATAAAGAATCATTACATGAATATATTGATTTATGTATCAAAAATGGAGAATGTGCAATAGATACTGAAACAACAGGATTGAATCCATTATTGGTTGATATTGTAGGTGTATGCTTATACACTAAAGGAAAAAAAGCAGTATATATTCCAATTAATCATAAATCACATATTACAAATGTAAGAACTTCAAACCAATTAACTGAAAAAGAAGTTGCGGAAGAATTAAAAAGATTTAATGGAAAATGGATAATGCATAATTCTAAATATGATATTAGAGTTATTAGACATTGTCTAGGATTAAATTTAAAATGTTATTGGGATACAATGTTAGCAGGATATTGTATTGATGAAAATGAAAGTCATAGATTAAAGGATTTGCATTTAAAATATTGTGATTCCAAAGATACTGAATCATTAACTTTTGATAAACTATTTAATGGAATTAGATTTGATTATGTACCAATTAAAGTTGCATATCTATATGCTGCAGGAGATGCAATTAAGACTTTTGAATTATACGAATATCAAAAAACTGTACTTAATAGAAGAAGATTAGCAGGACCTTATAATGTATTTATGAATATAGAAATGCCTTTGGTTGAAGTTGTAGCTGATATGGAAGATAGGGGAGTTTGTTTGGATTTTGAAATTTGTGATAAACTTTTAGAAAAATACACAAACATTAGAAAAGAGAGATTGGAACAAGCCAATAAGGCTATTTCAATGTATCAAGAACAAATTGAGGAATACAAAATGAAAAATCCAAATAATAAATTGAGTGACCCAATTTCACTATCAAGTCCAACACAATTAGCTATATTATTTTATGACATTTTAAAATTAGAAAGTCCTGATAAGAAGTCACCAAGAGGTACAGGTGAGGAAATTCTAAAACATTTTGCAAAAGGTAAAGAAAAAAATCTCTGTGAAGCAATTTTAGGAATGAGAAATGTAGATAAATTATTAAATACTTACATTGAAAAAATGCCTAATATAGCTTTAAAAGATGGAAGAATCCATGCTAGTTTTAATCAATATGGTGCTAAAACAGGAAGATTTTCAAGTAGTGACCCAAATTTACAAAATATACCAAGTCACAATAAAGAAATTAGACAAATGTTCAAAGCACAAGATGGATATATTTTATTAGGCGCGGATTATAGTCAACAAGAACCTATGGTCACATCTTATCTATCAAAAGATAAAAAAATGCAAGACGCCTTTATTCATGGAAAAGATATTTATTCTACGATTGCAAGTCTAGCATTTAATAAATCTTATGAAGATTGCTTGGAATTTAGACCTGATGGTACTACAAATGTTCAAGGAAAAGAAAGAAGAACACAGGCTAAAAGTATCGTTTTAGGCGTACTATATGGAAGACAAATTCCATCTATTGCGGAACAATTAGGAGTTTCAACTAAACAAGCACAAGTCATTTATGATAAAGTGTTAAGTGCTTTTACAGGTTTAGCGAATTTTATTGACGAATCACAAGATATGGCTAGAAAATATGGTTATGTTACTACAGCTTGGGGAAGAAGAAGACACTTAACTGATATGCAGTTAGAACCATATGAATTCAAATATAGTGGGAATAGAGTAAGTTTTGACCCATTGAATTTTAATGAAGATTCCTCAAATGAAGTACCGGAAAGAATTAAAAAAGAATACACTGAAAGATTGAAAAAAGCTTTCGGTTGGCAAAATAAAAATAAAATTATACAAGAAGCCTACCAATTAGGAATCAAGATTAAAGATAACGGAGGATTTATTTCTCAAGCCGAAAGACAATGTGTTAATGCACGTGTTCAAGGTTCGGCTGCGGATATGGCTAAATTAGCAATGATTTCAATTAATAATGATGAAAAAATGAAAGAGTTAGGATTTCATTTATTAATTCAAGTGCATGATGAAGTTATTGGAGAATGTCCTGAAGAAAATGCTAAAGAATGTGCTGAAAGATTATCATATTTAATGAGAACTGCACCAAGTCATTTAATTAAGTTACCTTTTAAATGTGATGTTGATTTCACATATAATTGGTATGGTGAAAAAATAAAAATTGTATAGGAGGTCAATATGTCATTTGATTTATATTTTGCAGGAAGTCAATGCAAAGAAGCTGATGAGCTTATGGTAAATCTTGGCTGCAATAGGTTATTTAGTCAAGAAAATGATAGAAAAAATATAAGTAACTGGCAAAAGTATAAGAATTCAAGAAGACATCAATATAAAGGAAAAATATTTATTGATTCCGGTGCTTTTTCAGTTCATACAAAAGGAATAAAATTAGATGTTGATGGTTATATTGATTATATAAATTCTATTGATGATGATATTTGTCTGTTCGCACAAGCTGATAAGATTCCTGGAGAATTCGGAAAGATTAAAACTAGAACTCAAATAAGTGAAGCGCCTAAATTAAGTTGGGAAAACTATATATATATATGAAAGATAGAATAAAATCAAGAGATAAGCTTATTCCTATATTTCATCAAGGGGAAGATTTTAAGTGGTTGAAAAATATGCTTGAGTATACTCATGAAGATGGCACTCATATAAGATATATAGGAATATCTTCAGCCAATGATAAGCATACTAATGAAAAAGAAGTATTCATAAGAGAATGTTTTGAAATAATAAAAAATAGTTCAAATCCTAATGTATGCACGCATGCTTTTGGTATGACGAGTTTAAAGGTTCTTGAAAGATATCCTTTCACTTCAGCTGATAGCACATCTTGGTTGATGACTGGAGCTAATGGAAATATAATTACACCCTATGGTATTATATGTATTTCTGATAAGTCTAAAAGTGATTTTAAAAATATATTTTCTATGAATAAAGAAGCTATTGAAACTATAGATAATTATATTTCAAAGTATGGATTTACTTTAGAACAAGCAAGTAAAGATTATAAAATAAGAATGATGCTAAATATATATTATCTTAAAGAATGGTCAGATAATTATACGTATAAACCAATAAAATGCATTAAAAAACACTTATTTTAATTGACATTTTTAATTTTATGTATTACAATATAAATAGGAGCAGTTATGTAATGACCTGACATCCTGCTCCAAAAATATTAAAAAATAAAGGAGATTAATTATGACAGGAAGAAATGAAAAAGAATTAGATGGAGTAAATTTATTAGGGAATAATCATACAAAATATTTATATGATTATGACCCATCAGTTTTAGAAACTTTTGAAAATAAACATAAGGACAATGATTATATGGTTACGTTTACATGTCCTGAATTTACAAGTTTATGCCCCAAAACAGGACAACCTGATTTTGCTGAAATTATCATCAACTATATTCCAGGGGAAAGAATGGTCGAAAGCAAGTCATTGAAATTATATTTATTCAGTTTTAGAAATCATGGGGATTTTCATGAAGATTGCATTAATATTATTATGAAAGATTTAGTTAATTTGATGAAACCTAAATATATTGAAGTTAAAGGTAATTTTACACCTCGTGGGGGAATTGCTATTTTACCATTTGCTAATTATGCTGAAAAAGATTCAATTTATGAAAAATATGTAATTGAAAGACAATTTAATCAATTAAGCGTAAAGAAAGGAGCTAAATAATATGAAAGCATTAGTATTAAATTCAGGTGGAGTTGATTCCACAACATGTGTAGCATTAGCAGTACATTTATATGGAAATGAAAATGTAATTACAGCTTCTTTATATTATGGGCAAAAGCATGATAAAGAATTAAAATGTGCGAGAGATATTGCTGAATATTATGGAGTAAGACATATTGAGGAAGACATTTCAAATGTGATGAAATATGCAGGAGAAGTTTGTTCCCTTGTAAAAGGTTCAAAAGATGAAATTATAGATAAAAGTTATGTTGAACAAATTGAAGAAAATGGTGAAGGTAGAGTAGGTACTTATGTTCCTTTTAGAAATGGTTTATTATTATCTATTGCAACTGCTTTTGCTGATAGTTTATTTCCTAATGAAGAAGTTCAAATTTATTATGGAGCTCACGCCGATGATGCAGCAGGAGAAGCTTACGCTGATTGTTCTCCTGAATTTGCGGAATTAATGGATGAAGCCATTAACATTGGTACTTATGGAAAAATTCATGTAGCTAGACCATTTATTCATATGAATAAATCCGAAGTTGTAGCTGAAGGGTTAAAATTAAAAGTTCCTTATGAATTAACTTGGTCTTGTTATCATGGTGGAGAAAAGGCTTGTGGTAAATGTGGTACTTGTATTGATAGAAAAAAAGCTTTTGAGTTAAATGGTGTCAAAGACCCTATTGAATATGAAGAGTAATTAGGAGGAAAATAAAAATGTATTATATTCAAAAAAGATTAGAAATTTCAGCCGCACATAAGTTAGAATTACCCTATGAAAGTAAATGTTCTAATTTACATGGGCATAATTGGATTGTAACTATTTATTGCAGGGCTGATGTGTTGACAAAGTATGGAATGATTGTTGATTTTGCAAAAGTTAAAAAACATATTCAAGATAAATTAGACCATAAATATATTAATGAAGTTTTAGATGGAATCAATCCTACTGCGGAAAATATGGCAAAATGGATTTGTGATGAAGTTACACGTTTATGTGAACAAGGTATTTGCTATATGGTAAATGTACAAGAAAGTGAAGGAAATATTGCTACTTATGAGGTGACTGAATAATGAAAGTTGTAGAAATTTTTAAAAGTATTGATGGTGAAGGTATTAGAGCAGGTTATCCTGCTACCTTCATTAGATTATTTGGATGCAATTTAAGATGTTCATATTGTGACACGCCTTATGGGTATGAAGGAAATGATTATAAGGAAATGACTGTTGATGAAATAGTTCAAGAATGTATGTGTTTAAATTGTCCTAGAATCACATTAACTGGAGGGGAACCTTTAATTCATAAAGATGTGAATATTTTAATTAAAAACCTATTGGTAAATGGATTTGAAGTTAATATTGAAACAAATGGTTCAGTGGATGTTGAACTTTTGAAATTCCTATATCCTCAAGTAGTTATAACAATGGATTGGAAATGTCCTTCTAGTGGATGTGAAAATAAAATGTCAATTGCAAGGTTAAAGGATTTGAAAAGAAATGATGTTTTGAAATTCGTTGTGGGTTCAAAAGAAGATTTAGAAGTATGCAAAAGCATTTACAATACACAAGAACTTGAATGTTCAATATTTATCAGCCCTATTTTTGGAAAAATTGAACCTAGTGAAATTGTAGATTATATGTTGGAAAATAATATGATGGGTTGTAGAGTTCAGTTACAAATGCATAAATTTATTTGGAATCCTAATAAGAGAGGAGTATAGAAAATGATTGATAAAGAATTAATTGAGAAAAGTGTAAGAAACATTTTAGTAGCTTTAGGAGATAATCCGGACAGGGAAGGATTGAAAGAAACTCCTAAAAGAGTAGCGAAGATGTATGAGGAAGTTTTTGAGGGGATGAACTATACAAATGCGGAAATTGCCGAAAAATTTAGTAAGTGTTTTGAGACAAATAATAACGATTTAGTTGTGGTTAAAGATATTCCTATTTTTAGTTATTGTGAACATCATTTAGCACTGATGTATAATATGTCAGTTTCCATCGCATATATCCCAAATGGTAAAGTTTTGGGTTTAAGTAAATTCGCTAGAATCGCTGACATGGTAGGGAAAAGATTACAATTACAAGAAAAAATTGGTAGTGATATTGCCGAAATTATTGAATTAGCTACAGGTTCTAAAGATGTTCTTGTAGTAGTTGAAGGAGAACATTCTTGTATGACTGCTAGAGGTATTAAGAGTAGAGGTTCAAAAACAAGAACAGCTACAATTCGTGGACAATTTGAATCTAATTATGAATTAAGAAAAGAAACATACTCTTTAATGAGTTTAGATTAGGAGAAAAATAAAAAATGAAAATTGCAACAAATTTATTAAAAGACGCAGTAAACAATTCTTTAAAAGGAACAAGTAATAATGCATTAATTCCAATTACTCAAATGATTGGAATTAAATTAAAAGATAACAAATTACATTTATTATCAACTGATATGACAAATACATTAGAAATGACATTAGATAAAGTTCTAGGTGATGATATTGATATTACAGTTGAAGCGGAAAAATTTGGAAAATTAATTTCTAAAATGACATCACCTGAAATTGATTTATCAGTTAAAGATGATGTATTAATCGTTAAAGGAAATGGAACATATAAGATTCCATTAATAAGTGATGAAGAAGGATTGGTTAGCTTTCCTGAAATTCCAAAGATTGAAGCTACTGAACAATTAACAGTTAAATTATCAAGCATCATGTCAGCGTTTAATATCAATAAATCAGCTTTAGCAAAAACATTAGAGCAACCTTGCTTAACTGGTTATTATTGCGGTGATAATGTAATTTCAACTGATAGTATGGTTATTACATTTAATAAATTCAATATGTTTAATTCAAAACAACCTTTATTGATTTCACCTCAAATGATGAACTTAATGTCACTATTTAAAAATGAAGATATTAAAGTAACATTAGGAGGAGCTGATGAATTAATTATATATGATGATAATATCATGATTTATGGAACATTATTAGAAGGAATTGAAGATTATCCTGTAGAAGAAATTTCTAGATATTTAGATGTTGCATTTGATTCTTATTGTAAGATTCCTAAAGCATTATTATTATCAGTGCTAGATAGATTACAGCTATTTATTGAACCCTATGATAAAAATGGAGCATATTTTAACTTTACTAGAAAAGGTTTAAATATCCACAGT